>Ga0210397_10001492_pt1 | contig 14947 bp, 15 predicted proteins | sample IncBWH2OmetaG_FD_160126 | JGI IMG/M metagenome (GOLD analysis project Ga0210397, IMG submission 160126) | Forest soil microbial communities from Barre Woods Harvard Forest LTER site, Petersham, Massachusetts, United States - Inc-BW-H-2-O ...
CCACGGCTCACCCGGTGCCGCCCCCGGCCACCGCGTGTTCCGGATCCGCGCACGCAGGTCAGCGAGGGCCTCCTCCCCCACCCTGATACTGAACTGCTCTGCCCGGAAGGTAGCCACCCCGCAAGCCTCGCACGGTATACGGGAATGTCCGAAGTCCGGCTACGCGGAAGGGAGGCCGAGCGCTTCGGGGTGCGCCCGCCGGTAATGCTCGGTCAGCACTTCGCTGGCCTTGCCGGGCTGGTGCGCGACGGTGCGGTCGCAGATCTGGCAGCGCGTGACCGGAAGGTGCGAAACCGTCACGGGGAAACGGCGGGAGCTTGACTTGTTCATCACCTCTCATCATGCCAGCCGCCGGGAGTGACCTAGCCCGAAGACGATTCACCCAGGAGCCGGACAAGCTCACCCGATGACCTCGCACCAGCATCGGCCGCTCATTTCCAGCAGGCCGCGGCCGCTTAGCCGGGATGGTAAAACCAGGCCCGTTCGGTATTAAATAATTTTGATTTCCGAACGGACCTGGGTACTTGCCTCGATGGCCGCGCAAGGGGCCAGAGCGCCGGTGGCGAAAGGTGGCGGCACCTGCATCATGATCCGAACCCCCGATCAGCGGGTGCGCGTCATCGTGCCGTACGACTTGTCCGCCCGGCTGACCGCCGCCCGCCCTAGCGCGCGCTGAGCCAATGGCCCGCACGCTCGCTCAGGTGTACCGGCACTTCGGTGAGGTCGACGCCGCCGGGACATCGCCGCTGTACGAGCGCGTCGCCGTCGCGCTGAGTGAGTCCGGCGAGGCGCTGCGCGCCATCGAGGCGGCGCCGGCGCGCAAGCGGCGCCCGGAGGTGATCCTCGCCGCGCTGCACGACCTCGCCCTCGCCGGACGCGCCCCGGCGCTGGCCGCGGCCTATGCCGCCGCGGACGGTGACGCTGCCGCTGGCGCGGCGATCGAGGTGCTGCTGCGGATGACCGACTCGGTCGTGGCCATCGCCGTGCGCCGGCCGGTGCGGGCCAACGAGACCGGACGCTGCGCCGTGCTGTATCCGGCCGTTGCCGAGGCGGCGCGCCGGGCAGGCGCGAATGCGGTCGGGCTGATCGACGTGGGCTGTTCGGCTGGGCTCAATCTCAACGTCGATCGCGTTGGCATCACGTACAGCAACGGGCAATCGCTGGGCGACCCGTCATCCGCGGTGCAACGGCCGGCTTCGATCGTGGGAGGCCGGCCCGTCCCGGCGCGGGCGATGCCCGAGGTCGTTGCCCGGATCGGCGTCGACCTCGATCCGGTCGACGTGACCGACGCGGATGACGCCCGGTGGTTGCGGGCCTGCCTGTGGCCGGATCAGCCGGAGCGGGCCGCGAGGCTCGAAGCGGAGATGGCGCTGGCGGCGACGGCCCCTCCGCTGCTGCTGCAAGGTGACGCCGTCGAGGTGATGCCCGGCGCCTTCGCCCGGGTGCCCGCGGACGCCCTGCCCGTCGTCACCACGACGTGGGCGCTGTCGCGCTTCCCGCTCGAGAGCCGCTTGCGCTTCCTGCACCGCCTCGACGAAGCGGCGGCCGGGCGGGCGGTGGCGTGGGTGTCAGCGGAGGGGGTCGGAGTCGCGCCGGCGATACCGACACTCGGCGACCGCCGCGCCTCTGGCCACAGCATCATCGGCCTGGCGGTGTTCGACGGGTCGGCTCTGCGCGCCGAGGCCATCGGCCGCTGCTGGTCCCAGGGCCGCTTGCTGGCGTGGCTGGCAGATTCCTAGGTCGTCGTCGGCAATTACGGCAACAGGCCCGAGCCGATTCCGTTCCTGCATATCCTGGCTGTCAGTGATCACGACGTTCGCGGCGAACGTGGGCCGCTGACCTAGCCAGGAGTGAAATGAGCAGCACCGACCCAACGACGATCGGCGTACATCGCGCTCTGCACGAAGCGCTTATCGCGGCGAGGGAGGCCCAGCACCGCTTTGATAACGGGGATGCCGCCCCTGACCTGGACGACCTCGTGGAGCTCGCCACTTTGCTGGCCGGGCTGTCCGAAAGCGTCACGGCCGTGAACTCCGGGATGATAGCGAAGGCGCGCGCCGCGCGAGGTTCGCACACCTGAGTCAGTGCGACGACGTGGAATTGAGCCCGTTCCGTATTGAGCGTTTCTACGCACGTTACGAGCACAGCACGCAGTTCATGCTGTCGAGCAGCGACTGCGAGTCGCGCACGATCGGGGCGCTGCTCGAGCTCGAGCCCGACGCGCACGGGCGGCTGCTGGAGACCTGGTGCGGATACACGGAGTCGCCGGGCGGCCCCGGGCTCCGCCAGGCGATCGCCTCGCTGTACGAGCGGACCGGCGCGGAGGAGGTGGTCGTCACCTCATGCGCCGAGGAGGGCATCTTCCTGCTCTACCACGCGCTGCTGCGGTCCGGCGATCACGTGATCGTCGAGACGCCCTGCTATGAGTCGGCACTGCAGGTCGCGCGCAGCACGGGCGCTGAGGTGAGCCAGTGGAGGCGCCGGTACGAAGACGGCTGGGCGCATGATCTGGACGCGCTTGCGGGCCTGATCCGCCCGGCGACGCGCCTGCTCTACCTCACCCAGCCGCACAATCCCACTGGCACGCTGATGCCGCGGCCGGTGTTTGAGCATGTCATCGAGCTCGCCCGCGCGCACGGACTGGTGGTGTTCAGCGACGAGGTCTACCGGGAACTCGAGCATGATCCGGCCGACCGGCTGCCGGCCGCGTGCGATGAGTATGAGCGGGCCGTTTCGCTCGGCAGCATCTCCAAGAGCTACGGCCTGCCGGGGCTGCGGACCGGCTGGATCGCCACCCGCGATGCTGGCCTGCGGGACGCCGTCCTCACGCTGAAGGACTACACGACCATCTGCGCGAGCGCGCCGAGTGAGTTCCTGACCGCGCTGGCGCTGCGCCACCGCCAGGTCCTCCTCGACCGCAACCTCGCGATCGTGCGGCGCAACTTGCCGCTCCTGGACGGCTTCTTCGAGCGGCACGCCGGAACCTTCGCGTGGATCCGCCCGACGGCAAGCCCGATCGGCTTCCCCCGCGTCAGCGGGATCGGTGACCTCACTCGGTACTGCGAACAACTCGCCGAGGCCGGTGTCCTGCTCCTTCCCGGCTCGGTCTACGACCAGCCGGGTCACGTCCGCATCGGCTTCGGCCGGGCCAACATGCCCGATGCCCTCAGTGTCCTCGAGGCCAACCTCACCAACGGCCAGCGCCGCACCGGCCGCGGCCATTGCGATTAGACGCCGCTGCTGCCGCTGCCTGGCTGAGTGGTGAGCCATTCCTCGAACGTCGGCCCGGCCAGCTTGGCGTGCGATCCCGGGAGCAGCGAACCATCAGCGGCAGCCTCGCTGTCCGGGTCGGCCGCTTTCACCTCCTCGATCCGGAGCTGGTCGCCGCGCCGGGCCGCGACCAGCCGGGCCAGGCTGGCGAGGTTTTCCTCACGCGGGCCCGCGAGCTCAGGGATCGGCGCCCCGGCGGACTCGGCCGCCCGGGCGGCCGCGAACTGGGCCTCGGGGCTGGTGGCCATCTCGGCGAGGGCCTGGGCGACGGTGCGGGCGGCAATGATCTGGGTGCGCATCTTCGGCAGGTAGATCACGTCGCCCTGCCGGCCCGCGTCCATGAGGATGCCAACGAGCTCGTGGAACTGCGCGACGCGCAGAATCCTCGCGGGCACCGGCCCGGCCAGCACGGCCTGCTCGTGGGCGAGTTTGGCCGACCCGTAGCCGCCGGCGGACTTCTCGATCCCGATGATCGAAACGACCACATACCGGGCCACGCCGGCCCGCTCGCCCGCCTGCTGCAGGTTCTTGGCGGCGGTGGTGAAGAATTCCGTGGCGGGCCCCTGTCCGGAGCTCGGGCCGGCGACGACGTCGATGATGGCGTTGGCGCCGGTGAGCGCCTCGGGGAGTCCGTCCCCGGTGATGACATCGACGCCGGCCGATCGCGAGATCGGGACGACCTTGTGCCCCGCGGCACCGAGCACATCGACGACATGACGCCCGAGCCGCCCGGTGGCGCCGGCCACGACGATCTTCGCTTGCTGCATGACTGCCTCCCTGTGGTGTTGCGTGCAGCCGTACTGAACGCACACAAGATGCCGGCGAGCCCGTCGGTGTGACAGCGCGTTGATGTGGTGCGCCACCGATCGCGGCAGGAGTGACCGAGGGTTCATCGCGTGCGAGACTGCGGCCATGGAAGATGTCGCTGCCCGCACGCTGGGCCGGGTCGCCGCTAACGATATCGAGCTTGCGTACGAGACGTTCGGCGACGCGGGCGCGCCGCCGGTCGTGCTCGTCATGGGCCTGGCGACGCAGATGATCGCATGGCCGGACGAGCTGTGCGAGGGCCTGGCCCAGCGGGGCCTGTTCGTCGTCCGGTTCGACAACCGAGACGTCGGTGAATCGACTCACCTGCGGAACCTCCCGCCGCCGCGCCTGGCCGACATCGTGGTGCGGCGCAGGCCGCCGCCGTACTCGATCAGCGACATGGCCAGGGATGTGGCCGGGCTCATCGATGGCCTGGGGCTGGGTGAGGTACATCTGGTCGGGGCGTCGATGGGCGGGTTCATCGCGCAGGCCGTCGCGCTGGAGCACGCTGCCCGGGTCCGCACCCTCACGCTGATGATGACCTCCACCGGATCCCGCCGGGTGGGACAGCCGAAACCCTGGATTTACGGCCGGCTGCTGCGGCGGCGCGTGGCCGGGGACCGGCCCGCAGCCATCGCCGCGACGGTGCAGACCTTCCGGCTCATCGGCTCGCACGGCTTCGCGTTCGACGAGCAGTACGTGCATGACGTTGCCGCCCGGAGCTGGGACCGCGGATACGACCCGGACGGTTACCGGCGGCAGCTCGCGGCGAGCGCGAGCCAGCCGAACCGAACGGCCGATCTTCGCCGCATCACGGTCCCGTCACTAGTCATTCACGGGCTGGAAGATCCGCTGGTCGCGCCCAGCGGCGGCCTGGCGGTCGCCCGGGCTATCCCGGGCTCCCGCTTCGTGGGGTTCTCCGGCATGGGGCATGACCTGCCCCGGGAGCTGTGGCCGGAGTTCGTCAGGGAGATCGCGGCGCTCGCCGCGCTGGGCGAACAGCGCAAGGCCTAGGGCCGGCCCACGGTGACCGGCAGCCTGCGGGGTGGGGACGCGGCGCTGGTCAGGACCGGGGGTGCCGGGCAGGGCGGATCCGGGTTGTCGTCGTCGAGCAGGCGACTGCGGCTCAGGGTGGCGGCGCCGGCGATGACCGCGGCCAGCGCAAGGGCCTCGCCGGCCAGGGCACCCGCACCGGTCCGGATGTGCTCGCCGAACAAGAACACCCCGAGCAAGCTGGCCGTGAACGGGTCCAGGATGGTGAACCCAGGCTGGGAGGCCGCCAAAGGCCCGGACGCCAGCGCGTGCGCGGCCAGCAGCATGGTCGCAGCCCCGGCCGCCAGGAGCAGGTACAGCGACCAGGCGGTGACCAGGGCGTCGATGCCGTCACTGAGATGCGAGCTGAGCTCCTTGATGACCGCGGCCATGAATCCCCACGAGATCCCGGTAGCCGATCCGAGCACCGCGGCCCGGCGTGACCGGGACGCGCCTCGCCGACCGCGCAGCCCGAAGGCCACGGCTAGGGCGGCGAGCACGACGCCGCCCGTAATCAGGCCGGCCAGCAGCCAGGAGGAGCCGGGCGCGTGCAACCGCCCGCCTGACGGGGCGGCCAGCCGGAGGAACACGCCGATCCCGGCGGACATGCCCGCGACCGCCAGCCAGTCGTGCAGGTTCGGCTGCCGCGACCCGGCCACGGCCAGGTAGCCGAACACGAACAGCAGCTCGGCCGCCAAGATGGGCTGTACCAGGCCAAGCTCCCCGAAGTGCAGGGCAGTCAGCTGGAACACGAACCCGCCGATCATGGCGGCGATGCCCAGCAGCCAGGTCGGCTGGCGGGCGAGCCGGACAATGAGCCGGGCATCGAACCCGCCCGGCGCCGGGCCGGTGTTCCGGGCCCCGGCGCGCTGGCACACCGACGCCGTCGCGGTGCACAGGCTCGCTGCGAGGGCCAGCAAGACCGCCTTCTCCATCAGTCTCCCCCGCCTTGCGCGATCATGACCTCAGCGTTTCAGCCACGCCCGGCCGCGCCAATGGTGCCACCCGCCAGTTCCTGGTGGGGCTTCCCCCCAGAACGCCGGATGTAGGCACCCGCTGCCTGATGCCGGGAGGATACGGTCGGAATATGCCGCCGACCACAGGGGGGTGCCCGGGGCCGCCGGTCAGCTCAAGTGGCCGACGGGACCTGGCGCGGATCGGAGCGCTCGTGTCCGACCAGGCCAGGTGCCAGATGCTGCTCGCCCTGGGTGACGGCCGGGCCTTGCCGGCCGGCGTACTGGCCGCGGAGGCGGGGGTTACCGCGGCGACTGCCAGCAGCCATCTGCACAAGCTCACCGCCGGCGGCCTGCTGACGGTTGAGGTCGCGGGCCGGCGCCGGAACTACCGGCTGGCCGGTCCTGACGTCGGCGTCCTCGTCGAGGCGCTGGAACGGCTAGCGCCTGCGCTGCCGGTCCGGTCGCTCGAGCAGAGCCAGCGGGCCCGGGCCCGCCGAGAGGCTCGAGTCTGCTACGACCACGTCGCCGGCAGGCTCGGCGTAGGGATGATGCGTGCCATGGTCGAGCGAGGCCACCTCAAGCCGGTCGACGAGGCTGCCGAGGCTGACGCGGGCGAGGTCCGGTACGCGATAACTGTCGAGGGCTGGGCCTTCCTGGAGACGCTCGGGGTGATCGTCCCGCCCAGCCGGCGACCGGTGCGGTACCACGCGGACTCCACGGAGGAAGGCCTGCACCTTTCGGGCGCCCTGGGCCGTTCCCTGCTCGCCCGGTTTGTTGATCTCGGCTGGCTGCGGCGCCAGCAGAAGCAGCGCCTGCAGATTACGCTTGACGGCCTCACCGGGTTCGATCTGCGGTTCGGGCTTGTCCTTCCGTCCGCACATGGTGAAGTCAGCCGGTGAGATCGGGGTTGCGCGGGTAGGGGCTGTGGGCGTTCTGTCGTGCGGCCAGCAGGTGGCCGGCCACGAGTCGCTGGAGCGTGAAGCGGACGCGGCGGCCGGTGTGCCCATCGTCGCCGGGCCGACCGGGTTCGCCCCACTCGATCTCAGCGGCGCCGGTGAGCTGGAGGGTGCGGCCGGTAGTGAAGTCGAGGAACAGGAGGGCGGTTTCTGGGTTGATGGCGAGGTTGCCGAAGCTGTTGAATAGGTTGTTTCCAGGGTAATCGGGCCACCACAGCTGGTCGCCGTCGACACGGACGAACCCTGGTGGGCCACCCCGGTGGGAGGCGTCGCTGCCCCGTTCCGGGTGGGTGGTGCCGAGGAAGAAGGTGTCCGCGCCCCGGATCAGCTCGACGTCCTCGGACGCGAGGGCGCTGTCGTATCGCACGTCGCCCGCCCCGGCCTGGTCACGGTACTCGGAGATCAGGACCCGCTGCTGGATGTACTGAGGGCAGTTGCCGTAGGCCTGCTCGACCTTGATGACTAGTCGTACCGGTCCGGCCTGGATGAGGGTTCCGTTGATACGGACGCGCCGACGGGCGGCGAACTCCACCACGACCAAGCCGACCTGCTGGCCTGCCGGCAGCCCGTGCAGCGGGTCGCCGACGGCAAGCACGGCGCCGACCTCGAGCGTGGTCAGCGAGGTGACGTTGAGGAAGCCGGGGGGTCCAGTCAACGGCGTGACCCATAGTCGGTCAGCGTCGTCCCGCCCGGTCAGTGCGGCGAAGGTCCGGCCGGCCAGGAACCTGGCGATCCCCCCGTCCAGCTCGACCGGTTCCAGCATCCGTGCCAGACGGACCGCCTGGGCCTCCACCCCCGCTCGGCGCTGGACGGCCAGTTCACCGGCGTGGAAGCCCACGTCGGCCAGCCGGTGCATCTCAGGCATGATCTGCTCGCACCTCACGATCGCGGAGTTCTGCCGATCACAACACCGTAAGCCCCAAAAGCTTCGGTATCTGTCGAAACAATCGACACACTGGTCCGGCCAGGTGCCCGGCGGATATTCCGTAGGCCATCGCGGCGGAGTCCTCCTATGCTGCTCCCGTGGTCGAAGCGCTGACCGTGGAACGAGCACGCGAGCTGTTCGCCGGCCTGCTGCCAGCGCCCGGCCCGGTCTCTGTCGTCTCGCGGTTCGCCGAGGGCGCGGTCACCGGTGCGTACCGCGTCGAGTTCGCCGGCGCCGATCCGGCGCCGGTGGTGCTGAAAATCTACGATGCCGGCAGCCTGCGGTTCGCGGTCAAGGAAGCGCGGGCGCTGAGGTTCCTGACGGGCCGCGGCCTGGACGTCTCGCCGCGGCTGCTGGCCTTCAGCAGGTCCGCCGGCGCGCTCGGCGGCCACCCGTGCCTGGTCTGCTCGCTGCGCCCGGGCCGCACGCTAGCGGATTTCGGCGCCGAGCTGACCGGCGCTCAGCGTCACGAGGTTTACCGGCAGCTCGGCGCGGTGCTCAAGCGCCTGCACGCCATCCCCGCCGACGCCTACGGCGACGTCAACGGCCAGATTCGCGACCCGCTGCCGGACAACTCCGCGCACATGGCCCGCCTGCTCGAACGCGACCTGCGCCGGTTCCGCCGCAACGCCGCCGACCCGGCCCTGGCCGACCAGCTCGCCGCGTACCTCACCAGGCACGCCGCCGCGTTCGCCGAATGCGCCCGGCCTGCCTACTGCCACGGCGACGTGCATGAGGCCAACCTGCTGGCCGAGCTCGCCGGGGACGGCACCTGCTCGCTGACCGGCCTGCTCGACCCGGAGAACATGCATGCCGGCGACCCGCTGATGGACTTCGTGCGCCTCGACGCGTTCTCCATGCACGGCGACGCGACGAAAATGGCCGGGCTATTCTGCGGTTACGGCGTCTCCGTACCCGGACAGCAGCCCGGCCAATGGCCCTCGGTCTGGCGCTCGCGCCTGCCGCTCTACCGCATCGCGCTCGCTCTTGAGCTCTACAACTGGTTCACGATCAGCGGGCAGGCAGGCCCGCTACCCGCCATCCACCGTGAACTGCGTGAACTCCTGGGCGAGGCTGCCGCGGAGCACTAGCCAGCCCGGAGGCAGCCGCCAGATCCAGATACGGTTCGTCCCCGGGACCGGGTTAGGGGACCCGGGTCCGCAGGAAGTTCCCGGTCTGCTCGGTGGCCTGGGCTGCCTCGGGGGTGCCGAGCATAATCGGGTAGACGTGGGGCAGGCCCTCGCCGATGTGCAGGGTGACATCGACCCCGGCCCGGCGTGCTGCGGCGGCGAGGCGTTCGGCGTCGCTGAGCAGCAGGTCGGCGGTGCCTGCCTGGATGAGCAGCGGCGGAAGCCCGGACAGCGAGGCGAACAGCGGCGAGGCCAGGGGTGTTTTAGGGTCGGCCCCGGCCAGATAGTCGGAGGCGAGCTGACGAAGCAAGGCGGGCGTGGAGAAGGGATCTTGATCGGCGCGTTCGGTCATCGAGGCTCCCGAGCTGGTCAGGTCCACCGTTGGTGACATCAGGACCGCGGCCGCGGGCAGTGGCTGCCCGGCGTCCCGGACGGCCACGAGCAGGGCGGCGGCGAGCCCTCCGCCGGCCGAATCGCCGGCCACCGCCATCGATGCTGCGGGCAGGTCCTGGCTGGTGCGGAGCCAGTGCCAGGCGGTCAGGGCGTCGTCGATGGCGGCGGGGAAGGGATCCTCGGGGGCCAGCCGGTACTCAGGGAACAGCACCCGCATCCCGGCGGCCCGTCCCAGCCGTGCGGCCAGCTCTCCGTCACTGCGCAGCGACCCCATCTGGAAGCCTCCGCCGTGCAGGAACATGAGCACCCGGCCGGTGTCCGCTCCCGGGGCGGCCAGCCAGTGAGCCGGCACCCCGCCCGCAGTCACCTCCGTCACCATCACGTCGTCCGGCACGGGGTGCAGACGGCCCGCGGGGGCGAAGGCGGCGCGGCGCTGATCCAGCGTCGGCGGGGCCTGGCTGGCACTGGCCTTCTGCTGGTCCCTGAGGCCGTCGATCACGTCCTGCATTTCCTGGCTCGGCATGTCGGCACTCCTTTGGCATGGGCCGCATGCCTGATGCGGCGTTGATGGCGCTCCGGAGTTCAGGGTCACAAGCGGGAGGTGAGCTCGGTCACGATGTCCGCCGCTGACTGCGGCTGCCTGGCGAGCGCGACACTCTGTCCGGCCCACATCGAGAGCGCTTCGATCTCCCCGGTGGTCCCGGCCATCGGCGGCGCCGGCTCGTACCGGACGATGGACTCGCCGGAGGCGAAGTGCGCGATCACCTCACCCGCTCCTGGCCGCTGCGCGAGCGGGGGGCGGCCCGCGGCCTGCCACGCGTCGGCGGTTGAGTTGCGGAGCGCCCGGTGGGGGGCGTCGGGCCACCCGACCTCGTACAGGTCGGCGTACCGCTGCGGGTCGGTCTCGCCCGCGGCTATCAGGCGGCGCCGGTAGTCCTGGTGGATCGGCATCTCCTCGGCCAGCAGGAACCGCGTGCCCAGCCACGCGGCCTGGGCGCCCAGGGCCAGCACCGCGGCGACGCCACGGGCGTCGCCGATCCCGCCGGCCGCGATCACCGGGACCGGGTCCACCGCGTCCACCACGGCGGGCACCAGCGGCAGGGTCGCGACGGTACCCCACACGTGCCCGCCGGCCTCCCAGCCCTGCGCGACGATCACGTCCGCGCCGGACGCGACGGCACGCCGTGCTTCCTCGGCGGTGCCGACCGTGTGCAAGACAACCCCTCCGGCGTCGTGGACCTGCTGGACGTAGCCGCTGGGATCCCCCCAGAAAAACGACACGATCCGCAACCCGGCCTCCAGGGCCGCGTCAAGGCGACGGTGATGGTCCTCGGTCAGGACGAGGTTGCCGCCGAACGGCCGCGCGGTCAGCGCCGCCGTCTCCCGGATCACCGCTCCGGCGTCTTCTGACCACGTCAGCGTCACCATGCCGAGCGCGCCGGCATTCGAAACCGCCGCGGCCAGCCGGGGAACCGCGGCCATGGGCGCCTGAACGATCGGTTGTTCGATCCCGAGCAACGCGCACACCGGCGTGCGCATCGCGCTCACCGGTTGCCTGGCTCGACATACGAGGTCGGCATGGACTGGGGAGACCGCCGGTCCCAGCCGTGGAAGCGTGAGTAGTCGTCCGCGTCCCAGGCCTCGCGGAGCCCTGGGGCGCTCAGATCCCAGTCCGGGCGGATCTCGCTGGTGGCGGCGCGCAGATCGTGCCACAGGTCGTAGAACGACGGGCGCCCCCAGAACCAGTAGCCGTTGTACACGGTGTGGATGACCAGCCCGGGCTTAAGTACCAGCGTGTGCGGGATCATCGGGTTGTGCTCGGGGTCGGTGTACTCGGCGATGTCCAGGTCCTGCTGGACGGTCCGCCCGGGATCGGACAGGAAGGTCCACTGGGCGCCCACTGACGCGCGGAATTCCTGCAGGGTGTGATGGTCGTCGGTGGCGATCGTGGCGATCTGGGTGTAGGCTACCGCGACCTTCGGGTAGTGAGCCGCCAGTTCGAGATGCTGCTGGTGCTCTTTGGGGCAGTAGTTGCCGCGCGCCAGGGTGAGGATCAGCGGATCGCGGCCCTGGAGGTCGCTGAGCTTGCGGACCGTGCCGGTGTGATCCGGCAGAGCATAATCAGGGAAGATACCGTCAGGCCTGATATCAGGACGCATGGATGACTGCCTCTCATAGCCTCGAATGCCCAACCTGCATGGTGCCGCTGTCGACTGCGTCACAACATCCCCGGCTGCAGCCAGAACCATCAGGCCGACACACAGGGTAACGGACCCTAACCTGGGCTGGAAGTTGGGAAAAGGGGAATCGCAGGAATGACAGCAGCCGGAGTTGTTTGACTATCGGACCAACGCGTCATGGTTCCGGAAGGTGCCATCGTTCGGTCGCGGTATTTGTGTTTCGGAGGTGGAGATGAATGATCGCCGCGGCACAGTTCGTTCCGCGCATGGGTTCACCGGTCGTGGCCGGGGATCGGGTCAGCTAGCGCCGCGCGCGATGCAGGCGCGGGGAAGGGGTCGGCAAAATACTGGGTCTCGTGCGTGACCAGATCGCCGGTGAGTTCCATGACGCTCACCGAGTAGGTGGGCACGCCGTCATAGGTGATCACGCACTCGCTCACCCACAGGTCGCCGCCGCCCCGGATCCGCAGGACAGTGAAGTGGCGTTCAGCCGGGTGCCCGCCGCGCTGCGCCTGGATCTTTGACCGGCCCCGGAAGCGCTCGCCAGACTGCGGATAGTCCAGGATCGCATCGTCGGAGTACATCGCGTGCTCGGTCTCGATGTCCCCGCTCTCGGAAGCCCCCCAGTGCTGCTCCAGGAGAGCCCGGGTCCTGGCGTCACGATCCGTTGCGTTGTGCATCTACGCCACGCTAGCAGCAGGACTCACTGCCGCCGGATCAGGTAGTGCCTGATCCGGATTCGGTCGCTGCGTGGTCCTGGCGGGCTGGTCAGCGCCCCATGGGCAGGCCCAGGATGGTTACCCGTGAGGGATAACCTGAGCCGAGTCCTCATAGGGGCGCCTGCGAGGCGAGAGGCACTACGTCTGGTTGCCCAGAAAGGTCGCCATCGAGTCGTCGAGCTCTGTCCACCACGGGGTGTGGTGGACGGGCGCGATGGTTCCGGTGCAGGGTGAGGAGAAAGACCGGTCCCGGTATCCGGTGATGCTGGCCATCTTGTCGTGCTCCCAGTCCTTGAAGTGCGCGCGGGTCAAGTCAACGTCGTAGCTGGGGTAGTCGACATCCTTATGGAGGTCCACCAGGTAGCTCGCCTGGAAGTCGATCTCGTCAAGCGGCCCCGCGCACTCGTCCAGCCGGCCGCGCCAACGCGCGATGTCGGCGGTCATCTCCTCGTGCGAGGGCAGCGAGATCCGGCCGAGCACGTAGTCCCGCGCATACCACGCCTGCGTATCGAACATGGTGAACGTGTAGTACTGGTCCTGCATCCCGAGATACATGAGGTCGGGGTGGCCGAGCCAGAAGATGCCCTTGTAGAGGTGGTCGGGGTACAGCACGTTCGCGGTGCGCAACCGCAGCTCGTCGGAGATGAACCTGAACGAGTGCTGGTACCCGGTGCACAGCACGATGGCGTCCACATCACGCGCGGTCCCGTCAGCGAAGTGCGCGGTGCTGCCGTCGATTTTGGAAAGCAGCGGCACCTCGTCGATGCCCTCCGGCCATGGGAAGCCCATCGGCTGGGTCCGGTAGGACACGGTTACGGAGCTGGCACCGTACTTCTTGGTCTGCAGCGCGATGTCCTCCGCGGAGTAGCTGCTGCCGATGACCAGCAGCCGCTTGCCGGCGAATTCCTGGGCGTCCCGGAAGTCATGGGAGTGCATAATGCGGCCGGGGAACTTATCGAACCCCTCGAAGGACGGCATGTTCGGCGTGGAGAAGTGCCCAGACGCGACGATGACCTTGTCGAACTCCTCGGTCCTGGTCCGGCCGTCGTCCCTGGTCCGCACCGTTACTGCGAACTTCCCGGCCTTCTCGTCGTAGCTGATCCACTGGACGGCGGTGTTGAACTGTATGAACCGGCGCACGTTGTTCGCCTTGGCCCGTCCGGTGATGTAGTCGTAAAGGACCTCGCGCGGCGGGAACGACGGGATCGGCTGCCCGAAGTGCGTATCGAAGGTGTAGTCGGCGAACTCGAGGCACTCCTTGGGCCCGTTGGACCACAGGTAGCGGTACATGCTCCCGTGTACCGGGTCGCCGTGCTCGTCGAGCCCGGTGCGCCAGGTGTAGTTCCACAATCCACCCCAGTCGCTCTGCTGCTCGAAACAAGTGACCTGGGGTACCTCAGCTCCCCCTCGGCGAGCTTCCTCGAAGGCGTGCAGCTGAGCCAGACCGCATGGTCCAGCGCCAATCACGGCGACCTGTGATGCCATCTCCATCCTCCTGAACCCACGTTGTTCCCATCCGGGCCAGCCGGCATGCGCAGGTAACAGCCACGCCCTCTTAGCCGTATCTGAGCACTATATGAGCGGTGAACCAAGTACAGCGCGGAATCGGATATCCGATCGCATCGGAGCCTTGTCCTATCCTCCTGCGGAGAGCGCCCTAGCCAGGCGGAGAGAACCGGATGCAGTTCGCCGCTATGGCTGCTGCCGACCTGGCGCTGAAACGCGGTCGCGAGGAAGAAATCGCCCCCGGCCGGGATGCTCCAACGCGGCCCCCGGACCGGTTATTCGGTCGCCGTGGACGTCTGATCGGGGTAGAACCAGGAGATGACCGAAGAACGGCTGCCCGGCGGGCGCAGTTTCGGAGCCGTACGCGTCGGCGACGAAGTCCGCCGCCCTGCGCAGCCGTGGACGGCGACCGTGCACTCGGTGCTGCGGCATCTGGAAGACGTCGGCTTCGACGGCGCCCCGCGAGCCCGCGGCTTCGATGACCAGGGCCGCGAACGTCTGACGTTCCTGCCCGGCCAGACCCTGGGCGGGACCGGTCCATGGCCGGATTGGCTGCGCTGCGACGACGCGCTCCGGCAGGTCGGTGCGTGGCTTCGGAGGCTGCACGATGCGACCGCGGCATTCCGGCCGGCCGCAGCCGCCATCTGGTTCACTGGCCGGCCGTGGCAGCCGGGACTTCTAATCGCTCATTTGGATGCGTCGCCGTGGAACGCCGTATGGGCCAGCGGAGCGCTGACCGGCTTCGTCGACTGGGACACGGCCAGCCCGTCCCGGCGCGAGGATGACCTGGCGTTCTCGGCGCTGACCTGGGTGCCGCTGCTGACGGCGGAGATCGCCCGGGGAGCCGGATTCGGCGACGCAGCCGGACGGCACCGGCGGTTCCACCTGCTCCTGGACGCATACGGATACACCGGCGACCGGACCGCGATCCGCGACGCGATCATCGGCCGTGTCGAGCGCAACGTCGCGATGATCCGTCAGTTCGCCGACGGCGGTGAGCCGGTCTTCCAGCGCATGCTGCCATGGGCCGCGGACCTGGGACGATCCGGGAACGAGGTGGCCGGGCTGCCGGA
>Ga0210397_10001493_pt1 | contig 14938 bp, 8 predicted proteins | sample IncBWH2OmetaG_FD_160126 | JGI IMG/M metagenome (GOLD analysis project Ga0210397, IMG submission 160126) | Forest soil microbial communities from Barre Woods Harvard Forest LTER site, Petersham, Massachusetts, United States - Inc-BW-H-2-O ...
CGAAGAGTTAACTTCCAGTGAGCCGAACCCCTTGGATGCGCCGCCGGGATTTCCTGCGATTGTCGGCCGGTACGATAGGCTCGAGTCTGCTCGCGCGCCATCTGCATGCTCTCGACAAGCCTTCCTACCCATTCTCTGAGGTCCCAGCCTCGGCAAGTGGCATTCAATTCGTGCACACGGCGGGGAGTTCCCCTGAAAAATATCTTCCCGAATCCACCGGTGCGGGTTGTGCTTTTCTGGATTACGACGGCGACGGCTGGATGGATATTTATCTGGTGAACAGCGGTGCGTGCGATTTCTTCACTCCTCCTCATCCCCTGCGCAACGCTCTTTACCATAACAATCGCGATGGCACCTTCACGGACGTTACGGAAAAAGCGGGCGTCGTAGGTGGCGGCTACGGAATGGGTGTCGCTGTCGGCGACTACAATGGAGATGGGTTGCCCGATCTTTACGTAACCCAATACGGCCGCAGCATCCTTTATCGTAACAACGGCGACGGGACGTTTTCTGATGTCACCGAGAAAGCCGGAGTCGCGGCGCCGGGATGGTCCTCGAGTGCCGTCTGGTTCGATTACGACAATGATGGCCGACTCGACCTGTTTGTGTGCCGGTTCGTAGACTTCGACAAATCCAAACATCATCGCTGCGGTGCTCCGAACATTCCTGCACTCGCAGGTCTGAATGAGTACTGCTATCCCAAGGTCTATTCCCCAAAACCCAGTTGGCTCTTTCATAACAACGGCGACGGCACATTCACTGACGTGAGCCAGGAAATGGGCATCGGCGACAACCCGGGCAAGGCCTGGGGCGTGGTCGTCGCCGACCTCAACAACGACGGCTGGATGGACTTATTTGTCGCGAACGACACGGTCGCCAATTTCCTGTTCATGAATCGCCAGGGTAAGCGTTTCGAAGAAGTCGGTTTTACGTCAGGGGTTGCTTATGGCGAAGGTGGCAAAGCTCGCTCAGGCATGGGTGTGGATGCAGCCGATTTCGATCAGGACGGATGGGTCGACCTGTTCGTAACGAACATGGATCACGAGTTTTACGCGATCTACAACAACCGGCATGACGAGACGTTTGATGACGTTGCAGCTCGCACGGGTATCGCGAATGTGACGCAACTCATGAGCGGATGGGGGCTAAAGTTTTTCGACTACGACAACGATGGCGACCTCGACCTGTTCATCGCCAATGGGCATCCGGACGACCTCATCGAGAAAATCTATCCGACCGTCACCTACCGCGAGGCACCGCTGTTGCTCCATCGCGAGAATGGCGGATTCAAGAACGTGAGTCCCGATAGCGGCCCGATATTCAATAAAGCAATGGCAAGCCGTGGCCTTGCGATCGGCGACTTTGATAACGATGGGGCGCTCGACGTGCTGATTTCGAATAACAATGAACCGCCCGCGCTACTCCGGAATAACATCGGCAATCGCAACCACTGGCTCGGCTTCAACCTCATCGGGACGAAGTGCAATCGGGATGCGATTGGGGCGCGCGTCAGCTATCAGGCGGGCGATCTGAAGAGGAGCCGCATGAAGGTGGGCGGGGGCAGTTACTTGTCGTCGCACGATCCGCGCATGGTGCTTGGGTTCGGGCAGAGGCCGAAGATCGATGTACTCGAAGTTAAATGGCCGCAACCCAGCACGCTGGTGGAGCGCTTTACCGACCTGCCCGTGAACCGGTACATCACGATCGTCGAGGGTCAGGGCAAATGGAAGTAACGTTGGCGGGGTTGGCTGCCTGGGCAAGTTGGCACAGTGAATAAAAAACCTGCCGCCGTCCCGCTTCGACGCAACTCCGCTCGGTTTAGTAAAGTATTGCCATCGTGATTATCAATCTGGCGCGGCGCGCCCACAATCACAACTGGGAACTGGACCCGATCACGCGGTCCCTGCTGGATACTGATTTCTACAAGCTGCTGATGCTCCAGTTCATCTGGAAGCGCTTTCCCACGACCGAAGCGTCGTTTTCCCTGATCAATCGATCGAGCGACGTGCGTCTTGCGGACATGATTCACGTTGACGAACTCCGCGAACAGCTGGAGCAGACGCGCAAACTTCGGCTCCACAAGTCGGAGCTGATCTGGTTGGCTGGGAACACGTTCTACGGGCACCGCGGCATCTTCGAACCGGAGTTTCTGGAATGGCTGGACCGGGACTTTCGGCTATCGGATTACGAACTCTCGGTAAAAGACGGGCAATTTTCCCTGGCATTTCGCGGGCTCTGGACCGAAACGACGATGTGGGAGATATACGCGCTTTCGACCGTCAGTGAGCTGAAGACGCGCGCAAGCCTGAAAGCGCTCAGCGAGTTCGAATTGGACATTCTGTACGCGCGAGCCAAGACGAGGTTGTGGGAGAAGATGGCGCGGCTGCGTGGAGTTCCAGGCTTAAGCTTGAGCGACTTTGGGACGCGGCGTCGGCACAGCTTTCTCTGGCAGGAGTACGTGGTGAAGGCGATGAGCGACGTGGTCGGCAAGAACTTCAAGGGCACGTCGAACACCTATCTCGCCTACAAGCACGATCTGGAAGCGATCGGGACCAACGCACACGAGTTGCCGATGGCGGTGGCGGCGATGGCGAAAAACGACGAAGAGCTAATGGAGTCGCAGTATCGCCTGCTGGAACTGTGGCAGCAAACGTATCAAGGCGAGCTGCTGATCTTGCTGCCCGACACCTTCGGGACATCACAGTTCCTGCGCGACGCGCCCGATTGGGTAGCATCCTGGACGGGACAGCGCGCCGACAGCAAGGACCCCTACGTAGCGGGAGACGAATACATCGCGTGGCTGGAAGAGCGCGGGCGGGATCCTCGGCAGAAGTTGTTCATCGCGTCGGACGCACTGGACGTGGACGCGATCCTGGGACTGCACGCCTATTTCGCGGGGCGGTCCAAGCCCGGATTGCAGCCTTCCGACTTTCGCCAGGCGATCGATTTTCTCGATCCGGCGAAATGGATGCCGGAGCGGCGAATCCGGTTCAGCGCGGGCTGGGGCACGCTGCTGACGAACGATTTCCGAAACTGCAATCCGCAAGGAACGGGCGGCTTCGATCCGCTGAGTCTCGTGTGCAAGCTCAACGATGCGGACGGTCGCCCTGCCGTGAAGCTCTCGGACAACTTCCAGAAGGCGCTGGGACCGGCAAAAGAGGTGGAGCGGTATCGGCGCGTATTCGGAATGGCCGGCGTTGCCGATACACCGGTGATCGCTTGAACTGGCTATTTCAGTTCAATCACGGCCAGACCGTAGGTTGGCAGGGTTAGAGAAAGAATTCCACTCTTGATATCGCGAACTTCCGGCGCGGGCAGTTGCGCTGCCTGCTGCATCTTGCGAATCTGCTCCGGCGTGGGGCTAGCCGGACTTCCAAGCTCCCGGAAAGTCGCGCGCGGATCGCCATGCCCGCCGTCGACGCGGGAGATCGTTGCACGCCGGGGCTGAACGTTTTTGAAGTGAATGGAGAAGGTCTCGCTTTCTCCGCCTCTCTCGGGCGGCGCGTAATTCCAGACAACCAACACGAGCGATCCGTCGGCGCGGCGGGTCAAGAATGCGCGATCGGAGTCAATGGCGAGCCGCTGATCGCCCGTTTTATGCAGCAGGGCGAACGCTGAGTATGCCGCCTTGGGAATTCCGTCCGGGGCAATCAAGCCAAAGCCGCCATAAAAGGGCGTCTTGGGAACCCCTTGCTCGTCGAATACGTCGGAAAACGACCAATAGGACATCATGTCGACAAGGCCGTCGCATTGACGGATGGTGTCGGCGAGCCAAGGTCCCATGTAGGGGGCATCTGTTACGGCGGGCTCGTTCGCATAGCTCGCATTGAATTCGCTCCAGATGAGGGGCGTGTGCGGCGTGGGCGAGGCGGCGATCTCGTCGTGAACCTTTTTCACAGCGCGACAAACCATCGCGTTGCGCGGGATGTCTTCGTTGGTGCCGAAGACGTCCTGGGAATGATCGTTGCCGTAAACGTGCGTGGAGACAAAGTCGACGGGGATATGGTTGTCGGCACAATGCTTCAGAAATGCGGTCGCCCAAGCGGCCTGCGCGGTTGCGGGACCACCTACGCGTAATTTGGGATCGACCTTCTTGATGACTTGCGCGGCCGCGTCATAGAGCTGGAAGTAAGTAGCCTGTTTCGGGTCTCCGGTCCAGAAGTCGATGTTGGGTTCGTTCCAGACTTCGAAATACCAACTCTCGACTTCCTGCGCGCCATAGCGATCGATCAGGTGACGGGTGAAGGTCTCCACCAACGCACCCCAGCGACTGTAGTCGGCGGGAGGTGCCACGTTTTGCTTGTACCAGAAAGCATGCAAGGAAGGCGTCGCCGAAAGTTTCTTCGGCATGAAGCTGAGTTCGACAAATGGCTTCACACCATTGGCAAGGAGGCCGTCGTAGATCTGGTCCACATACATGAAGTTGTAGATGGGGAGGCCTTGCGCATCCTGATCGTAGAGACCGACGTCGTCGTCGAGAATGTCGTGGAAACGGATATACCGGAAGCCCGTGATTTCCTTGACGTGGCGGAGGTCCTGGCGGTAATCCTCGCGCAGACTCAGGATGGCGCGTCCGGAACCGAACGTCATCTCCCAAAAATGCGGAAAGGGATGCGATGCGGCCTTCGCATCGACCGTCAATTCCTGCGACGGGCTTGTGGTCTGCGGAAAGCAGGGAGGCAAACTGCAGAGCAAGATGAGCGCGAGAACAAGAACGAACCGATTGGAATGGGTGCGCATGTCCAGGATTTGAACCTCAGCTTGATTTCGAAACGGTAAAGCTACCAGATATGGCAGTTCGACGACGTCTGGCCGCGATCAAGCCGCCAAAGTATGACGGCGACGAGGCAGATCGGTTCTGGTGACGTGAGCCACCGGCTTTTCGTGAAGCAGGAGTTCCGTGGCCTGCACGCGGCCCTCTTTGTGGAACCAGCGCTGGACCACGTTATCGCGCAGGAAGTTTGCTAATGCGAGCAGAGTCATTCCCTGGTGATGAGCCATCCAGCAGCGAACCAGGGTTGGCCGGCGGCGAAACACTTTGCGCAGCACCGGTGTGTAATCGGCAGCTTCAATAAATCCGTAAGGCCCGAGCCAGCCGAGATTCTCCATGCGGTGGAGATTCTCGAGACTCTCCTGCGGGTCGATATTCAGAGCGAGGAACGTGGAATAGGGCGAAATCACGAGTGCCCGGAAATCGGGCTTGCGCAGGGCGAGATGCGGAACTCCGAACGCATGGTACTTGTAGTGATGTGTCTCGTTCATCTCGCTGTAGGCGGATTCCGAGATGCCCCACGGCACAGCGAGGTCATTGGCGTACGCCTGCTGCGACTTCACCGCGGCAGCCTGCGAGCGCTCCAGCAGAGTGTTCGGATGCGAGTGCATCCACAAGCTGGGCATCAAGTACTCGAACATCGTCCCGGTCCAGGAGAGAAGGACGGGGCGCCCGTCGTCCAGCGTGTGCGGACGGCCCATGAGGAACCAGCTTTCCTGCGGAATATCTTCCTTGGCGATTGCGACAAAGACGGCGGTTCGTGATTCGGTTGCAAGCAGGTCGTAACACGCCTCGTTGCGCTGGCCGGTTTCGACGTCCAAGCCCACGGAGAGCAGATTGCGATTCTCGTCGAGCAGGATGGAGAAGTCCATCTCGTTGGCAAACTTGGCAGCCTGCTTGGCGGTTCCGGATAGATCCTGCACCAGCTTGGCAATGTTGATTTGCGCCTGGGGGAGCAGGTTCAGAAGGGCAGCGTACTGCGGCTTGCACGACGACGTATCGTCGAGTTCGCGAAGGCGGCGCGTCAAGGCCTCGATAAAGCCAGGAAGCTGTTCAAGCGCGAGATTGTCGAGTACGCGCAGGTTCAGGACGGGGTCGTCGCGCAGTTCAGTAAATTCAGGTAGCGACCAGGGCGTGTAGTTCTTCAGGGCGTCGGACACCGCGGCCACGCGCAAACGAGCCTGCTCCACGAACCAGGCCAACTCGGGGTGAGCCTCGGAGGCTCTCCGTTGCGCATCGTCAAAGGCCGACTCCGGAATGCCTGTAATGGCATTCAGCCACGAACCGGTTTTGCGTTCACGTTCACAGATGGCGATTTGCTTGCGAGGAAACAGGCGGGCTTCCGCAAGGATGCGCAGGAAATCCAGCAACCCATCGACCAGCACGGGCTGCATAAGTGGCTGGCGCAGACGGTCGACGCATCCCTGATGCAGGGTCCATAAAGACGCCACCAGGTTGCCGCTGTCTACTGAAGAGACAAAGCGCGGCGACAAGGGCTCGAGCGTTTGCGTGTCGTACCAGTTCAAGAAATGCCCGCCGTGGCGCTGGAGCTTGCGCATCGAGGCGAAAGTTCGAAGAGTCCTCTCGACGAATTCAGGAACCGTCAGATACCCGAACTCACTCGCGACCTGGCGAGCGTTCAATTGAAGGCCAAGGTTGGTGGGCGAGAGTCGAGCCGCAACGGAAAAAGGCTCTTGCTGCACATTGTCGGGAATCAGCCAGTGATTCTCGGCAGTATCGAATTCATCGAAGTAATGCCACGTGCGAAGTGTGGCCTGCCGCAAAAACAGCTTGTCTTTCCGCGACACTTCTGTGGCCGGCGGCACCGAGGGTTGATTGAGCCAGACTGCAACCAGTTTGCTACAAGCCCAAAGGGCGAGAATCGGGAACGCGGACCAGAAGGCCTCGGGACGAACCAGCCAAACCAGCAGCCCGATGCATGCGGCCAAAAGCGGGACCCAGTTCAGGTAGACGTCGACGGGAGTTCTCTTGGCCCGATTGCGGTGTTCGGCTTCGGCTGCCGTTTCCCACTCCAGTAGGCCACGACGGGTGATGGTGCGCCGCACGTAGGCACGAATCACGGCGTCGAGAGCAACGAGAGTCTGGTGCGCCAGAAACGTCAGCTGCAGGAATATGTTTGCCGTCGAGGCATAAAGCGCTTCGGGTGCTTTGCGGGCCAAGGGACCGTCTTTGGTGACTGCCGCGCGAATCAACGTGAGCAGGAACTCGCACACTGGCGGCAGTAGAAGAATACAGATGACGGCCAACGTCCACGCCGCGGGCGACTCGCCAAGCAGCCATCCGAATATCAGCAACACGAAGATGGCAGGTTCGACCAGGCTGCGCCGCAAATTATCCAGAATCTTCCAACGGGACATCAGCGAAATCGGATTGGGGACACTGGCTCCAGATTCATCGGGCACGCGGGAAAACAGCCAGTTGGCGATCTGCCAATCGCCACGCAGCCAGCGGTGTTTTCTGCGATTGTAGGCGCTGTAATGTGACGGGTAGTCTTCAATGATTTCAATGTCGCTTACCAGACCGGCGCGCGCGTAGGCGCCTTCAATCAAGTCGTGACTGAGGAGAGCATTGCGTGGGAAACGGCGGTCGAGTACCTGATGAACGGTTCCAACCTCGTAGATACCTTTTCCGGTGAATGTTCCTTCTCCGTAGAGGTCCTGGTACGCGTCTGAAACGGCTCGGGTGTAAATGTCGAAGCCGGTTTCGCCAGCGTATAAGGCAGCCAGTCTCGAACGGGCGGTGCTGAGCACGCTGACACCAACTCGCGGCTGCAGGATGCCGTAGCCAGAGACGACGATGTTGCGACCAGGCTCGACGATGGCCTGATTCAACGGGTGCGCCATGGCACCGACCATCCGAGCAGCCGTGCCACGCGGGAGTTCGGTGTCGGAGTCGAGGGTAATTACGTAGCGGACCTTCGGTAGAATGCTCAGATCGCCGACTTTTACTGGAAAGCTGTCGTACTGACCGCGCAGCAGGCGGTTCAGGTCCATCAGCTTTCCGCGTTTCCGCTCCCAGCCCATCCAGACCCGTTCTCGCGGGTTGTAGATGCGATGACGGTGGAAGTGGAAGAACGTCCCGGAGCTGAGGGGCGCGTATTTTTCGTTGAGATCGGTGATCAGTTTCGAGCAGAGATCGATCAGCGGGCTGTCTTCACGCGCGAGCTCGGGGGAGTCTGGCAGATCCGTTAACAAGGCAAAGTGGATGTTTGGATCATGGTTGCCGAGGAAACGTACTTCGAGGTCCTCGACAAGCGTGTGAACCTGCTTCTCGTTCAGTAGCAGAGTCGGAACCGCGACGAGAGTAAGACAGTTCTCGGGGATCGACAGGGCGAAATCGAGCTTGGGCAGAATCGATGGGGTCAGGACCGACGTCGTCAGGTAGTTCATCAACTGCACAGCGCTCTGAGAGCAGGGCAGCAAGAGAACGAGGAAGGAAAGTAACAAAAGCGCAGGCTGGAACGACGGCGGCGTCAGGACCAGCGCAGTTGCGGAGAAGATGAGGAAAGTAAGGACCTCGATGCCAGGGAAATAAAACTCGTCCGCGTGGTCACGGATCCAGGTCTGGATCCTCGAACCGAAGGGGTGCCGAAATCCGATCCTCTCCTGCAGGACCTTTTGGCCGCCATCAATCAGATAAAAGCCAACATGGGACTCTCGGAGGGCGACCCGCTCGTCGGCATATGCTCTATTGCGCGCCTGCTCGGCCAGTTTAATGGCCATGCGCGCCACATCGACCTCGCTGAATTCGGCGTTCTCCGCCAGCCGGGTAAGCCGAAGACGATAAAAGTCGCGGCTTTCAAAATCCATTTTCGCGTAGGCCTCGGCGGGATCCTGGCGCAAGATACGATCGAAAACGATCAAAGGCTCGAGGGCGTTTCGCCAAGTGGTGTGGCCGACCGAGGTCAGACTACGCACACAGGTACCGATCAATGGTTTCGGCTGGGCGGGCGCGGCGAGGAGTTCAGGAGCCTCGCGGGCGATCGTCTCGAGAAGAATCAGCTTCAGTCCGGCAACCAGAGCCGACAACTCGTGCAGGTTCAAAACATCTTCCTCCTGCACAGCTTCCACGAAGGCCGAGAAGGTTTTTGGAGTGAACTTGTAGGAGACCGCTTCGAGATAGCTATGGGCGATGACGATGGCCCGTGGAACGATCGCACCGTCCACGTCCCGGACATGGGGAAGCTTGCGAAGCCGGGGAGCAGTTTCCAGGCCGCGGGACTCGAGGTTAAACAGACGCAGGTGATCCGCCAGCCATTGATAGTCCGCCGAGGCCGACGGCTGCGGCCCAGCCGAGGCGAGCGCGAATACAGGACGGAGCGAGCTACGCAGAGCCCGTGCGCGATCGCGGAAAACTCGCGAAGAGGGTGTGTTGGGAAGCCAATGGAGGCGCGCCGTCAGCGCACGCGCTTTTTCCTGGAGAACGGGTAACCCGGCATCTTCAACGGTGGCCCCGGAGTCCGCTTTTGCATCGGTATCCGCACGAACCACTTCCAAGGGTAAGTTTTCAGCCATGATTCGTCCTAGCGGTAGCTGGCAGCCTGCAACTCGAACATTTCTGAGTAGCGTCCACCGAGACGGCACAACTCGTCGTGACTGCCGTCCTCCACCACTTTTCCGTCGTCCAGCACAATAATTCGATCCGCCATCCGGACAGTGGAGAACCGGTGTGAGATAAAAAGCGCCATCTTGCCAGCCGTGAGGTCCGCAAAGCGGCGAAAGACCTCGAATTCGCTGCGGGCGTCGAGAGCAGCCGTCGGCTCATCCAGAATCAGGACTTGCGCGTCGCGCAGATACGCTCGGGCCAGTGCTACCTTCTGCCACTCTCCGCCCGACAAATCCACGCCGCCATCGAAGCGGCGACCGAGCATCTGGTCGTAGGTGGACGGCAATCTTCGGATCACGTCCGCGGCCATCGATTTCTCAGCGGCGGTCTCGAGTTGCTGATCATCGGCGGCGGCCTCGATGCGGCCCACGGCGATGTTCTCGCGGGCGGTCATCTCGTACCGCATAAAGTCTTGAAAAATAACGCCTATTTCGCGGTAAAGGTCCTCAAGGTCGTATTCGCGAAGATCGATTCCATCGAGCAGAATCTGCCCCTCCACCGGATCGTACAGGCGAGTCAAGAGCTTTACAATCGTGGTTTTACCTTGCCCGTTCTCCCCGATCAGGGCGACGCGTTCGGCGGGGCGAACCTCAAGGTTGAGGTTTTCCAGCACAAGACGAGAGTTCCCGGGATAGTGGAAAGAAACGTTGCGGAACTCAAAGCCCTTCCGGATCGGCCGGGGAGCGGGAAGGGCGTTTGGTTTCGAGCGGATCGTTGGTTGCATGTCGAAAAATGCCAGGAGATCCGTAAGGAACAGTGCCTGATCGGCGATGCCGGTGAGGGTAGAGAAAATCTGCTGGATGTTGCTGCTGGCCTGCAGAATGGCGCCCGAAAGAAACGTCAGACTACCGATGGTCAGAGCCCCGGTGACGGTTTTCCAAACCACAAGAACGTACGCTCCGTAATATCCGGCTGTGCCAACGATAGAAAGGGCGGCTCCTGCAAACAGGCGGCGCCGGGCCAGAGCGACGTTTTCATCGTAAATCTGGTCGGAAAGTCCCCGGAAACGTTCGAGCAGGAATTTCTGCAGGCCGAACAGCTTGAGTTCCTTGGCTGCCTCCCGGCTACCACCCAGAACACGTAGGTAGTCCAGTTGGCGCCGGATCGGCGTCTGGCGAAAATTCTTCGCATATCCCAGGAAGGCGAAATGACTCTCGCCGACGAAGGCCGGGATGACGCCAATGATCAGTAAGAGCATGAGCCACGGGGAGAAGATGAAGATCGAGATCGACAGGGAGACGGTGGTGATTACCTGCTGAACCAATCGCCCGATGGATTGGATCATTCCGAGACGATCGGTGGCCTGAACGCGGGCCCTCTCCAACCTGTCGTAAAAGACGGGATCTTCGTAAGCGATGAGGTCAAGTTGAGAGGCGTGCCGCATGACCTCGATGCTCACATAGTGGGTGTATTTATCGGCCAGCAGGGAGTCGAAATAGTCCATCAGGCGGGCGAGGACGCCGCCGATGATCGCCAGTCCGAACTCAAAACCGACCAGCCACCACAGCCTTGTGGGAATGGCGGCATGAGCATTTACCGTCTGGACGATGGTGTCGATGATGAGCTTGGCGACCCAAAGAAGAGCGATGGGTAGCAACGACGTGATCAGGCGGATGATCAGACCGACGGTGACGACGAGTGGGCCGGACCGCCAGACAATGCCCAAGACTGGTGGAATATTCTTGAGAGCCGTGAGCCGCTCCTGCCAACTCGACAGCAGACCCTCGGTTTTGCTCATGCTCCGGTCTCTCCAGCCCGCCACCAAAAGGAACGGCGAGCGCTCATCCGCCAGTCTGGACTGATCGCAACGCCCGGTTCAAAACAGGGAATATAGACAGACCCCGGCGCAGCCCCCATGCAGATTGCCATTAGTCTACGACTGCATGGGTGTAACCGGGGCACTTAATTTCGCCCACGACCGCCCGCCTTCGTCACCAAGCGCCGCGATTTTATTGATGATTAGGCCGTAGTTGGATGACCCCGCCCGCCCGATCGGTTGGGTGGATGTGCGCACCGGAAAGGGTGACAGTCAAGTTGTGGCATTGAAGCCAGCTCTCTCCATTCCCCGGGTCGCTTCAGGCGTTTTCATGAACGTTTTCCAGACGAATCCGGTTCGGGCATTCTCGGCCATGAGCATGGTGATGCCGGTGTCGATCCCCACTGTATCGGTGTCATACCAGTTTTTGATCGGATTGAAGGCGTTCACGAAACCGTAGCGGCACCATGCCCGATCGTATCGGTTCCGGATATTCTTCAGCACCCGCATGGTGGGTTCGGGGAGAAAGGGAAGCGATCCCGCGGCCGCACTTGGCACGACTGACCCATCGAGGGGGCCCATCGCGGGAGGCCCTCCCCAGATCACGTATCCCCTCTCGGAATCCGAGGCGGTGATCCCCCACAGATCGTCGCTGTAGGTGGGAAACTGACTGGAAAGTTCGAGACAGAAGCGCCGGTGTGCGTCCGTGGCGATGACAGAATTTTGAAAGTAGTCGGTGAAACGATCGCGCTTGCCTCGAAAATCGAACCAGGCCTGCGAATACTGGTGGATGAAGAGCGGCGCGAACGAGCCGATGTAGCGCAGGCCGTCATATTCGAACTTGAGCCGCTTCCAGGCGTTCCAGGCGTCGGGCCGGAGGGGGTGGGAGCCGGACCCAAGGCCCAGCAGATACATCATCATCAACTCGCTGTAGTAATCCCAGCGGACCGGCAGGAAGCCAAACTCGGGGGTCCATCCATGCGCAAGGAGGGAGGTGTCTTCCGAGAGCCATGTCCAGTCGACGCGGTTGAAAATGTCATTAGAGAGCTGCGTGATTTCTTTTTCTTTGAAATGCTCGCGACACGCTAGAACGCCACATAACAGGATAGCCGTGTCGACGGAGGAGATCTCGGAGTCCCAGATACGTTCGCCCGTATTGATGTTCGCCCAGTGGTAAAAGAATCCGCGGTGATTGGGAAGCTTTTTCCAGAGCGAGCGCAAAGTCGTGGTGACGCGCTCGACGGCCTGATCACGCAGGATGAAGCCTTCCTCGTCGGCAATGCAGATCGCCGTCAGGCCGAAGCCCGTGGCGGCGATGCTGGCGACAATGCCGTCATCCGTGCCAACCCGGACATTGCAACGATCTTTCACCAGGCCGGTGGCGGGACTGGCCTGCTCCCAGAAATAGCGGAAAGTGAGGCATTCGAGTTCGTAGAGGAAGTCATGGTCTTCCTGGGAGAACGTCGACGGCGCGGGTGGATTCGCGGGTTGCGCGCGCTGGTCGTTGTTGGCGGCAAAGCTTGGCCATATTCCGGCCAGAGGCACGCACAAGCCGCTGCCCACCAATCCCTTGAGCACTTGCCGGCGTGCGCGTCGATGAGTAGTAGCCCGCTTCATCCCGTATAGAAAAAGTAATCTTAAATGATCCCTGCGCCTAGGATGGGGAAAATCCAAACCACCGAACCTTTGACGCCGAATGCGCAACGAAGGGGTGGATCACAATCGCGCGGTTACGGTATCGTTCAGAAGAAATGAAAACGTGGGCCAAAATCACCTTGCCATGGATCATCTCGCTTTTGATCGTGGGCATCGTCGTCGGCATTGTCAGTTGGCTCCGCCACCGGACTCCGCTTGTATTGAAGGGCGCGGTGACCGTAAACAGCGGTGACACACGAAAGGAAGTTCCGATTGCCGACGTCGAAGTTGCGGTATCCGACGATATTCCCCTTGGCTCAGTCAAATCGGATGCTTCCGGATATTTCAACATTAAGCTTCCTCTGCGTATACGACGCGGGCATTCCATTAAGCTAACGTTCCGTCATCCGGATTACATGCCGCTCGACCAACCGGACTACGTGAGCGACCGCCTCTACGTGGTGCACCTCTCACCCCGTCCGCGCCCGGTTACCGCCGCGACAGGACCAGAGACGCCGGTTGGCAATATCCGAGTGCGATACTCGGTGAAGAACTTCACGGTGGTCAGCGTGGGAAGCGCCGTGAGGACGTTCCAGGTCGAAAACAAGGGAAACGTGCCGTGCCAAGGCAAGAATCCGTGTTCGCCGGACGGCAAGTGGAAGGCTGCGATCAGCGCAGCCAATCTGGATGCGGGACCAGGGAACGAGTTTCGCAACGCGCGTGTTTCGTGCATCGCCGGACCATGCCCATTTACGAGAATCGAGCAGGACAGTTTCTCACGAGGCGGGCAATTGATTTCCGTTGCAGCGCGAAACTGGTCGGATACCGCGACCTTCTTGATGGAAGCGGAAGTGTTTCATCCCATGGCCAGCCAGATTGTGCACGAGTCGTACCCCGTCATTTTCGGCCCGACCTTGAATTTCACCCTGCCTGCCGATGCGGAGGGGATTTGTATCGAAGCCGATTTGAATCGCGAGACGATCATCTTTCCCCTCGGGCCCAACCTCTTTCTCGGATGGGCGAGCTGCAACTCTCGTACAAATCCAGATCACACAAAGGTGTACCGCTGCGAGTTAAAGCCGGGCTTTCGTTTTCCCTGAGCCGAAATTTCCCAACTATCAATTGTTTTCGGATTGGTGTACGGTTTTCGCAACTGCGAAAATTCAGGTCGCTCTCCGAATCTGAGATGCTCGTTACACTTGGCTTGGGGTAGCTTGTAATGGTCTCCGTCGAGAATTTCGTCGACCGTGAGCATGGTGTTGTGATCACCCTCTGTTCCGGGTGCGTGACGCGCAATGATGTGGTGAACAGCATTGCAACCCTGCGCAAAGACCCAGGCTTCCGTCCCAACTTCCGACAGTTGATTAACCTGATGGGCGCCTTGAAGCTGGACTTAGACTTCAAGGATCTCTACGGGATCCGGCAGATCTACGATCCGTTCTCAAGCGAGAGTCGGCGCGCGATTGTGGCTCCCCGGAGTGGCGCCGGATACGGATTGGCGCGGATGTATCAGGCCATCGTCGACAGCGAGCACATGGAAGTGTTCGTCTCTCTCCTCGATGCAATTTCGTGGCTGGGCCTGGAAGTGACGGTATTGGAGGCTGCGATCCAGAGAGCGCGAACGTCTTCCTGCGCGCGACTGGAGACCGGCACGATTCTGGATCTGCCGCCGGACGTCCCCCGGACATTCCGGCCGATTCGCAAGAAGCTGAGGAACGCGGCGAGGCGGCGGAAGGGTTAGATAGCAAACGAAAGCCCGCCCTTGTTATTCGCGAGCTCGTTAGTCCGTGTGGAATACTTCTTCCATCGAGGCCCACCATTCCCCTGATGCGCGCGTTTCCAGTGGCTGTTGCATCGGCATCATGGTGGACCACCATTCCTGGGTCTTGGGATCCGCCGCCATCCGGGCCATGTCGGCTCCATAATCCGTGCCGTGATACTCGTAGTATCCGAACAGGAGATCCTCTTTCAAAAAGAGGGAATAATTGCGAATATAGCAGCGCCGGATTGTGACTAGGACCTCCGGCCAAACCTTTGCGTGATAATTCCTGTACGTTTGGCTCGATTCTGGCTTTACTCGAAGTACCGAGCCGTAACGGACCATAGTCATCCTCAACCTAGGGAGACTCTGATTAAGTCCTCCCTTTCCA
>Ga0210397_10001496_pt1 | contig 14916 bp, 5 predicted proteins | sample IncBWH2OmetaG_FD_160126 | JGI IMG/M metagenome (GOLD analysis project Ga0210397, IMG submission 160126) | Forest soil microbial communities from Barre Woods Harvard Forest LTER site, Petersham, Massachusetts, United States - Inc-BW-H-2-O ...
CGACGTCCAATCGATATATCCCTTATCCACCGGCGACCACACAATCTTGCCCGAAGCATCCTTCACCGCATTCTTGCAATGGCAATGATGAATACGATTCTTCGGCAAACTATCCCACCCGCCCGGAAACGCGTCCATCTCGCCGCGCATCACCGCATTGCCCGGATCCCAATTCAACGCAAAGTGCGGAGACTGAATCGCAGCCAATACCTTCGCGGCCTCGCGTCCTGTTGCGGTATTGCAGGCAAACTCATTCTCCATCACAAGCAGCAGACCCTGCTTCCCCACAATCTCCGCCGTAGCGCGAAGCTTCTCATTAATAGCCGCGCGGTAGGGAGTCACATCATCCAGCCGCCAGAAATCGAAGCACCGAATCTTGTCCGTCTTGAATTGCTTCGCGAGCGAAATACTTCGTTCAACAACCTCATCCTGATGCTTATACGCAACCTCTGCAGCACCATGCATGTCCTCTTTCGACCCATACTGTGACTTCGGTGCACCCGGCCAATCCACCTTAAACAGCGGACTCGCAATATCCGTAACCTGCAGGCCATACTTCGCCAGAATCTTCTGCGCTTCCGCGATCTCCGCATCCGTGGACGCCTGCAGATTCTTCCCCCACATCTCGCGAATCTCAACCCAGTGCAACCCAAAGTCATTCGCAATCACCGAGCAGGCATGATCGAAATCCTGCGAAATCTCATCAGAAATAACAGAAACCTTGAACGGCGACTTCGTTGTCATAGCCCATGCTTTAGCCACCATCATTGTCGAGGTCGTCAACCCGGCCTGCGCAAGAAACCTGCGACGGGAAGTTTTTCTCATTGCAACCCTCATCTTTCGAAACAACATTCAAAGCTTCATCTAATGATAAGAGAGGGCCAGCAGCTGTAAAAGCAGCGCCGGCCCCCAAAGTAAGGTAACGCGAAGTCTGTCAGAAATTAATACGACCTGACAACTGCAGACTTCGTCCGCCTCCAATACCATTGACGCTTCCTTGACCGCTGCCCAGCGTACCCGTCACGCGGCCAAAGTTTCCAGCAGTAAAAATATTGCCGCTGCCTGAGTTTGGATTGTTGAATTGTGGTGAGTTGCTCAACTGAAACGCGTCAAAGCGGATCTCTGCAGCAGCCTCACGCCAGATCGGGAAACTCTTGAAAATCGAGAGATTGTCCTGAACGTATCCCGGCCCCCGGAACTGGTTTCTTCCCGTATTTCCAACCCCTGGTGCCGTGCATGGTGTAGCAGTACAACCGCTCGGTTGCGAGAATGCCGTCGTATCGAGCCAAGGCGAGTTGGAACCGATACCATGAAGCACTCTGTACGTGCCGGTCAGGTTGGCAAGTTGTGCAGTGCCCGGTGTATTCAGACTGGTTCCATTCGCATAAACCGAAAACGGAAGACCGGACAGAGCTGAGACAATTCCCGCGACCTTCCAACCTCCGAGTGCAAATGCGGCAAAACCCGTGTTCAGATGGCTGTGTCCCCTGCCGAACGGCAATTCGTATGTGAAACTCTGCTCAAAATTCAACGTGCGGTCGTAGTCGTTGGGCGCGTAGTTCCTGTGCTGATTGATGAAGAACACCAGGCCGCCATTATCATCACCACCAGTCGCATACCCCATTCCCTTACCCCAGGTAAACGCGCTCGTGAACATCAGCCCATTTGAAAAACGCTTGGTCAGTTGAGTCTGTAAGGACTGATAGTTCGATGAATACTTTAGGAAATAAACGTTGGTTGCAGCCGTCCTGCCGTACCCTGCAACGTTCTCCGGCTGACTCGCTGCCCCACCACCATACGTACTCGGGTTGTTAGTGTTTTGACTAACATCGAGATCAGTACCATGGTTCGCCACGTAAGCAATCTGCAAAGACATATGGCTCGGCAACGCTTGCTGGACCGCCACGTTCCATGATGACGCGTAGGGGTTTTTGTAGTTCGTAGGAATCTGAAAGAACGACTGCGTCTTTAGCGCCTGGGAAACTGGAATAATACCGTTGGATGGGACCGGGACCGCAACAGGCGCAGGGAACCCCGCTTGGAATGTGGCTACTGTAACTCCGTCACCAAGGACGGCCGCTGCGAACGGGCTCGAACTGACAGGTTGATAGCTATTGTTTGAGCGCACAGGATAGTTATATGCATAGCTGTTGTCTGAGAACGGCATATAACTCATGCCGAACCCTGCGCGGATAACTGTATTGTCTGTCACCCGGTAGGAAAGGCCGGTGCGCGGAGAGAAATATCGATACCGCGTCTCCATCCCTAGATTGCTCGGATTGCCTCCTATCCCGGCTATGACAAGATTGTGATTGACAGGATCATAGTTGGAGAATCCACCAGCACTCTTCGGCGTCGCGGGCGGATAAAAGTCCCAGCGTACTCCGTAGTCAACAGTTAGCTTCGGAGTTGCCTGCCACTTGTCACTTACGAAGGCGAAAAACCACCACTGTCGATACGCTGGAAAGTAGGTGTTCACATCGCGGCCCGTCTGACTGGGGACGTCCAGCAGGAAGCTCCCGATATCGTTCGCGAGGTTCGTACCGGCGGCGCGTGAATCCGATGTCTGTGGTTCAGAGAACGTAAACACTCCGCGTGGGCTAAAAGTCTGGTCCTGAAGAAGATCATCGCGGATGCGTCGAAGATCGACGCCGGCCTTGAGTGTATGGTTGTGGAGCACCTTCGTCCAGTTGTTCACAAAGTCGATGTTCGACTCTCCGCGAATCCACGGTACTGATGCAGAGTATCCAATCAACGTCCCTGTAAACCCACCGTTAATGGTGAGCCCAACCTGGCCGCTGGTGAACTGATCGAGATTCACACCTGGAATACCAAGCGCCGTTGCATCGGCCGAACCGTAATCACTCGGCTGAGCGTTGTTGCGAAGGTGAGCAACACCAAAGCGAACTTCGGTAAAGAGAGTCGGCGAAAATATGTGGTCGTAGTTTGCCCCTGTACTGTAGGAAGTCTGGGTTCCGTGTCCCTGGAAGCCACCGCCCTGAGGCCCTCCAAGAAATGAACCGAACGCCGGTGCCTGAAATGTATTGACACGCTGCCAGCTATATCGACCGCTGACGTGGTTCTTCTCGTTCAACGTGAAATCAATCTTGGTATCAAAGGAGTCGCCGCCCTTCGTGAATGGCAACGTCGTTGTGTAATTGTTCGCCGGATTGCTCAACGCCAGGGTTGAATTCAACTTGCCATATTGCGCAGCGGCAGCATTGACCTTCTGTAGAATTGAGAGCGAAACAGGATTAACCCGGTTGAATGGGACCTGGTTATTCGCAAAAGCCGTGCGTGGGTGTGCCGCCGTTCCGTCACCAGTTGTGGGATCAAATATCTGCCCGGTCTTAAACCCATTTCCGTTCGCTGTACCCGTGAGGGTAGGACTCAGATCGATAAAACCCTGAGCGTTTGGCGTGTAGTACCGGGCATCCGGGATTGTAAAAGTGCTCGATACCGTCTCATGATCCGAAGAGTGATAATAGTCGCCAAAAAAGAACAACTTATTTTTGAAAATTGGTCCGCCGATGCTTCCGCCAAAGTAATTGTAGGAAAGATGTCCCAGGGGGCCGGCAAAGTAAGACCGCGCATTCACGGCATTATTCTGAAGGTACTCAAAGGCAGACCCATGGAACGCATTAGTCCCTGACTTCAGCACCACATTGGTCACCGCACCCATCGCGCGACCAAGCTCCGCATCAAAGTTGTTTGTTGTGATATCGACTGACTGAATTGCCTCCGCTGGCGGAATCATGATCTGCAGCAATCCCGTCCGTTCGTCATCATCAATACCCTCAATCTGGTACAAGTTGCTTACACGTGGCATACCGTTCACTTCGGTCTGTAGCGAACTCTGCGCGTTGAAAAACTGAGAATGCTGGAACACCTGCGGGGCAGCTCCCGGCACCAGATTCAGCAGGGACTGAAAGTTCCTGTTCGTTCCCATCGGAAGTTCTGCGATTTGTCGCGTCTCAAGTTTTGTGCTGATGTCGGCACGGTCCGACTGCAGCATCGGCGGTGCGGTTGTCACAAGTACTTCTTCGCTTACGCCGCCCGGCACAACGTCCATGTCAACGCGCGTCGTCGAGTTCAACAGAACGTCAATGTTCGCGTGTGTCTCTTTCTTGAAGCCTGAGGCCGCGACTGTTACGGTGTAGGTTCCCGGCGGCAAACTTGGGATCGTATAGTTGCCCGCATCGTTCGTAACCGACTGATACACCGTACCCGTGGCGGTTTCAGTAGCTGTCACGGCCGCCTTGGGAACCGCAGCACCACTGCTATCCTGCACGGTGCCGACGAGAGTACCGCTGACTGCCTGGCCGTGGAGAAATGTCGAAATGCTCAACACAAGAATCGTGAGAATGTATCTAAAACGTTTTAGGGTTTGCACGTAGAACCTCCTGAAGTAGATCAATTTCGGGCCCGACTTCTCTATTGTTTGAAGAGCGAACGAACGGTAACAGGCTTCATTCGCATTAGTCAAACAAAAATTAAGAAAAGTTTCGTGAGCTTTTCGCTTCCCGCCGTAAACGATTGAGCAGAGCCACGATACCCAGAATCTGAGACTCCATGACAACCGCCAGCGAAACCAACAGCAAGATTTCGTTCGAAGCCATCCTTATTCAAAAAACTATTTCGGATGGCCCTCTCTCGGTTGTTGTACGTTGGTTGCATGAAAACACTTATTCCTTGCGTCCGGACCGCTGGGCTCTTTTTGCCCGTCCGCAAATTCGCTTTCCAACTGGCCACCTGTTCCGTTCTTCTCACGTCCTCGTGTGTCATCTTTGGTCAGACCGCCGCCCCTAAACAGGCAAACGACGAGGAGTACACCAAGAAAATCAAGGAATACCTCTCCGACCCGCGCTTCAGCACCGAACTCGTCGATCATCTCCCCGCTTCAGCCAAAGTCCCCACCCCACTAAGGTTTCTCGGCAAGATGCCCGGCCAGCCCGGTGAGCTCTACTACACCGCCGATATCAACCGTTACTACGAGGAGCTAGCCAAAACCTCCCCACGCGCAAAATTCTGGAAGCTCGGCGCCAAATCCGAAGAAGGACGCGACATGGTCGTCCTCGCTATCGGCAACGAGGAGGCCATCAAGAACCTCGATAAATACAAAGCCGACCTCGCCGCGCTCACTGACCCGCGCAAAACCACTGAAGAGCAGGCTCAGAAGATCATTCACACCAGTAAGCCCATCTACTGGATCACCAGCGGCATCCACTCCCCTGAGACCGGCGGCCCGGAGATGCTCGTCGAACTCGCCTACCGCCTCATCGTCGAAGAAACACCCTTCATCCAAGAGATCCGCAACAACGCTATCGTATTCATCACGCCCGTAGTCGAAACCGACGGCCGCGACAAAGCCGTCGATACCTACTACTACGGCAAAGAAACGAAGAAGCCCAAGCCCCCGCTAATGTACTGGGGCAAATACGTTGCCCACGACAACAACCGCGACGGCATGGGTCAGTATCTCCAGCTCACGCAAAACATCACTGCCGGCTTCCTCGAGTGGCACCCTACCATCCTCCACGATCTCCACGAAGCTCAGTCCTATCTCTATGTCTCAACTGGCACCGGCCCTTACAATCCCTCACTCGATCCCATCGCCGTCGACGAATGGTGGATGCTCGGCGAAACCGAAATCATGGAGATGGCCAAGCGCGGCGTGCCCGGCGTCTGGACCTACGGCTTCTACGACGGATGGGTCCCCAACTATCTCTTCTGGATCGCCGAAACTCACAACTCCTTCGGCCGTTTCTACGAGGTTCAATCCTACGGTCCCGACGTCACCGAAAAACTCCAGCTCCCTTCCACTACCACCAGCCGCGAATGGTATCGCCCCAATCCACCGCTACCCACAGTGAAATGGGGTCCGCGCAACAACACCAACATTCAGGAATCGGCAATCCTCCTAGCTTTGAACAAAGTCGCTAAAGACAAAGATCTCTACCTCGAAAACTATTGGTTCAAGAACAAGCGCTCCATCGAAAAAGGAAAAGACGGTCCAACTTACGGCTGGGTCATCCCTGCGCAACAACTCCATCGCGTCAACACAGTCGAGATGATCAACGATCTCCGTCACCAAGGAGTCGAAGTCCAGATCGCCGCCAAAGACAGCTCCTTCGGCAATCTCAAAGTCGCAACCGGCGACTACATCATCCGCGCCGACCAGCCCTATCGCACCTTGGTCGACATGTACTTCAGCCTGCAAAATTACCCCGTCTCCAACCCGCTCCCCTACGACGACACCGGCTGGACGATGCCCCTCATGCGCAACGTCACGGTGAAAAAGGTCACCGACAAATCACTCCTCGATCAATCGACAGCTCAGTCCATGACCGCAATCGAAAAAGACGTCACCATCCCCGGCACTATCCAGGGCACTGGCGACGTCCTCGTCGTCGAAAACACAACCGATAACGTCCTCGCCACCTTCCGCTTCAAAAACGCCGGCACCAAAATGGAAGCGGCCGAAGAAGACTTCGACGTCGAAGGGCATCATCTCCGCGCTGGAGCCTTCATCATCCGCAACGGAAGCGACGCAGCCATCCGCGCCTCGATCCAACAACTCGGACTCACTGCCTACGCCACATCCGCACCTTCAGTCAAGACACACGCGCTCATCATCCCACGCATTGGCTACGTTCACTCCTGGCAGCGCACGCAGGATGAAGGCTGGGTCCGCGCCGCACTCGATCACTACGGCGTCCCTTACACTTACTTCGCAGATCAAAAACTTCGCGGCGGAGATCTCCGCGCAAAATACGACGTCATCATCTTCCCTAGCATCGGCGGCAGCTCCGTCTCGCAGGTCAACGGCATTCCCAAAACCGGCAACGATCCAATCCCCTACAGGAAAACCACGCTTACGCCAAACCTCGGAGTCGAAGACTCTAGCGACGATATTCGAGGCGGCATGGGCATCGAAGGCCTCACCGAGCTAGTCAAATTCGTCCAGGCCGGCGGCACTCTCATCACCGAAGGTTCCACCACTACCATCCTTCCCGACTACGGCATCACCACGCAGGTCACCGTCGAACATCCCAACAACCTCTACGCCAAAGGAGCTCTGATGCGTGGCATCATCTCCGATAAAGCAAGTCCCATCGTCTACGGCTATACAGGCAATCAAATGCCCGTCTACTTTAGTCAGGAACCGGTTCTCAATGCTCGCGCTGGCGGCGGGGGTTTCCGCGCCCCGGCCGCAGTCCCGGGCGTCGGACAAGACATTACACCCAACGCCAGTCCCATCGCTCTCTCGCCCTACGAACCTGACGACGCCCCCGCTGAGCCAAAGGGTCTGCCCTCACAAGCGAACGACGCCGAAGCCGCTCGTCAGGCTCTTCGCCAGTTCGGCGGCGGAGAAGAAAACTCAACTCCACCGAGAGTTGTCATGTCATTCCCCGCAAAACCAGATGAGATCTTGCTCTCCGGCGAACTCGCCGGCGGCCAGTCCCTGACCAACCGTGCGCTCGTACTCGACCAACCCATGGGGCAAGGTCACGTCGTCATGTTCGCGCTCCGCCCCTTCTGGCGCTGGCAGACACAAGGCACCTTCGCCCTCGGTTTCAACACAATTCTCAACTGGGATCATCTTGATGCCGGCAAGAAAGAAACGAAACGCCAACCCGCTTCAGGCAATTAGACACTTGCGCTCAAACCAAAATAGAGATGGCCCGCTGCAATTTGAGCGGGCCATCTCTAGGTAGAGCAGTTCAAACCTGAAGCGATAGAACGATGAAGCCGGTAGTTAGAAGAGGATTCTTCCTCCGACCTGAATCACTCGGTTGCCGAAGCTGCCTCCCGCGATGCTGCCGGTGATGTGTCCAAAGAGATTCGGACCGGAAGTCATCGTAGCGTTGGGTGCTGGCAGGTTGGTTAGGTTGAAGACGTTGGTTGACTCGCCGCGCAACTGGAACCTCCACCGTTCAGTGATTGCAAAGTCGCGGAACAGTGAGGCGTCGATGCTGCGACGACCCGGAGCATCCAGACTATTCTGACGCAACGTGCCATCGGAGTTCGCAGGCCCTGCGCCATTTTGCGGGCACGCAGGAGTCACACCGGTCGCTGTGGTCACCGTAGCGTTGTAGATGCAGAACTGTGACAGATCGGTCCAGTTCGACATCATCGCAGCGCGCGAGTGTCCGTTGTTGTTGACGTGAGGAGTCACACCTGGAGCAGGATTCGGACGGTCATTGCTGACTCCATCCTGGTTGACGTCGCCGCCCTGAGTGACGTTGTACGGGTTGCCGCTCTGCATGCGGATGATTGACGTGATCGTCCATCCGTTGACAATAAACCGCATCGCGCGGTTCTCGATACCGTAGTTCGGTTTGTAGACGAACGAGATCGCCGATACATGGCGTTGATCGAAATCAGACCGCTGCCGATCGAGCCATTTGTTGCGATTGTCCTCAGGCATCGATCCCGCACTGTTGCCAGTGTTACCCGGTGTGTCGAGATCTTCGCTTTGGATCGACTTCGACCACACATAGAAACCCTGAATGCTGATTCCATGCGTGAGCCGCTGCTGAGCCGAGATCTGAAGACCGTTATAGTTCGCGCTCTCCGACGACTGAATCTGCGAGATGCTCGACAGCTGCGGGTTCGCCGCACTGCCCCCCGCATAGCCCGCGTTGTTGAACGGACGGCGGTTATTGACCGCGCCACTCGTGTTGGCGTATCCGCAATTTTGAGTAAGGTCGGTGCAGGATGCCCCTCCCGTTCCCGCGGTAGTCAGGTTGAAGACGGGGTAATTGATATCCCACTCGATCGGCAGCTTGCGTGAAAGCGAGGCCACATAATTCGCTGTAATCGCGAAACTGTTGGTGAGTTGCTGCTGCACACCGAAGTTGATTTGGTAAGCCTCTGGCCACCGGAAGTTCGGATCAATTGAGATCAGAGCAGCCGGTTTAACCACAAACTGAGGATTCTTCGGATTGTAGATAAACGGATAAGGCGAATGGCCCACTCCGTTCGCGATACATGTTGCATCCCCGCCACAGAAGTCCTTCGGGTCCGTCGTATAAGGATCCGAAACGTGGATCACATTGTTGAAGGAAGGACGGCCGGAAAACGGCTCGCCGTTGGAGGAATAGGTGAACAGATTGCCGCCGATTGAGCCATAGAAGATGCCCGCCGCGCCGTGAATAACTGTACGACCGTCCGCATAGGGAGTCCATGCGAACCCAACACGCGGTGAGATGTGGTCGTAGCGATTAGCCACGCCGCCCGCGGGCACACCTGGATCGCCCGGAATCAAAATACCTTTAGGCAGCGAAGGAGAAACCGAAGACTGCGCTCCAGGCACAAATTGCATGATCATCCGCTGCGTATCAGTTGGCGTCGTCTGAATGTCGTACCGGATACCAAGATTGAGCGTCAGGTTTGGATGCAAGCGCCAGTCGTCTTGGGCAAACACGCCATAGTTGAAGTAGTTCGCATTCGCATACACCGGCACGTCCTGTCCCATCGAATTCGGCGAGCCGAACAGGAAATCCGTAATCGCGGCTGAGGAACGGTTCGCGGTGTTGGTGTGCGCCGTGAAGCCGAAGACGCCGTAGTCATTGAGAGTTGTCTGCTGCGCATCGTTCTCACGATTCGCTTCGCCGCCGAAGTACAGCGTGTGCTGTCCTTTCGTAATACTTACGACATCGCGGATCGCATACAGATTGGTGCCTGTTACCGGACCCGTAATCGCATTGCCAGCTGTAAACCAGCCGGTCACGCCAAGTTGAGGACGGGAGCAGCCTGCTTCGCCTGCCGCCGTGCAGATGGTGCCATTCGGCAACTGCTCCGCAAAGGCCGAACCGTACTTCGCAAGGCTCTCGCTCGGCGAGGGCACACGGCCGCCGATCAGGCGAGTGTAGTTCAGCATCAGTTGATTGATCGTATTGTTGTTCACAGTCCAGGTGTGCGCAACATTCGCCTCATGCTGAGCAAACTTGTAGTCATGCACTACCCAGCCGAGAATATTGTTGCCCGACGGATTCACCACAAAGTCGCCCGTCTGGTGGAAGTAGCTGAGCGCCAGTCGTTGCTTCATTGTCAGCTGGTAATCGCCCTTGTAAAGCTGTTCGTCCGTCTTCTGGCGGAACGGGCTGAAGTCCTGACGCTGGTAGTTTGCTGCCGCCGTGGAGGTAGGAATCAGGCCAGCCTTAACGATGTTCAGAATGGCCGGGTCAAACGTGCTCGTAGGGCAGATATTCTGCCCGGGATTTGGCCCACCCGCAGCACCGCACCATGCAGTCGCCTTGGGAAGATAAGGATTGCAAGCCCAGAATTTGCTTGCCGACTGCGCGGCAATCACGCACTTTTGATTATCCGGCGTCGTCGTCAGAGTCGGCGTGTTCTCTGTAAAGTTACCGGCCAGCATCGCCGCGCTCGGCACGGTCGGGTTGAAGATGTTCGCTGCGATAAATCGGAAGCCCGCATACGAAAAGAAGAAGAACAGCTTGTCATGCACGATCGGCCCGCCAATCGTACCGCCGAAGCGATGCTGATTGTAAGGCGTTTTCTGCGAAGCAAGATGCGTCGTCGCGTTGAAGTTTCTATCGCGGAAGAACTCGAAGGCCGAGCCATGGAACTGGTTCGTACCCGACTTCGTCAGCACTGTCACCACGCCCGAAGAGTTGCGGCCAAACTGCGCCGAGTAGTTGTTCGTCTGCACCGCAAACTCGCGGATCGCATCCGGATTCGGCAACGGGTTACCGGTATTACGGACGCCTGTCATGTTGCTGCCACCATCAAGGTAATAAGAAACCTGGCCCACACCTGAGTCCGACGAACCATTGATCTTTACATGCTGTTCGGGATAACCGAGCGGGTTGATCACGCCACCATTCGCACCAGTTCCGGCACTGTTGTTGTTTTGCACGCCGGGGGTCAGATCCAGCAGCGTATAAACGTTGCGGTCCACCAGGGGAAGGTTGTCGATTTCAACGTTGCTGATGGTACGGCCAAGAGTTGAGTTGCCGGTATTCAGTAACGGAATCTCCGCCGTTACCTCAATCGTCTGATCAGTGCCGCCGATTGCCATCGTAAGGTCAAGATGGGCTTCTTCCGTAACTGTCAGTGTGATCCCTTCGCGGTCGAGCTTCTTGAACCCGGTGGCGGTTACCATAACTTTGTAGGGACCGATCGGAAGAAAGTCTGCGCGATAACCGCCACTGTCATTCGTCACAACAGTACGAACGAAGCCGGTATCCGTTTGTGTCAGTGTTACGCTCGCCTTCGGAATAGCCGCCCCGACCGGATCAGTTACGGTGCCGAACATCGTCGCGGTGCTGAGTTGTGCGGATGCTCCAATCGCGGAGATCGCTGAAATCAATGCAATTAAAAGTGATTTCAGCAGCCAGCTCGGAGCTCCCGATAATAATTTCTGACAGTCAATACGTTGGTAGATTTGCATACTTGGCCTCGTGAGTAAAACGCTTGTCTCTGAGTGTTTTTGAATTTTTAGATCGACGCCGAACGATAGTTCGCTGAATGAACAATTGTCAAGAAGTTTGTTCAGATAACCGGAACAAATAAAATCACCAATAGATTCAACGATCCCCGCTTCCGAAGTAAGCCCCAATCTCATTCCCACCCGCACCAAATAAGCCCTTCCTTCAGTTTCGCTAACGCGTAAAAGCACCCGCCGGCATTGCCTCTTCCCTGCCTCTCGCACACCGGTTGAGTAACGTCCATCGTCAGGACTAAAACCTTTTAGATGCCATTTCGTTGCAACTTCGGACTTATCGAAATCGGAGCTGTTCAATCCCTTTCCAAAGCCAGCCGGCCCTACCACTCCACTCCAATTCCTCCGTACCCCTGCAGGGAGTGGAATAGGGTTTACCGATCGATTACCGCCCATCACGGAAAACAGGACCTCTATCGTAAAAATCTCGCCACCTTCGCCAACTTTCGACCAGATCGGAACCCCGACCGGAAACACATTTGCCACATCCGGCTCTCTTTGTCTAAATTGTTTGGCAGCGGCAAATCAGGAATAAATTCGCTATCGCAACAAAGTAAGGATGCGAATAAAACACAAGCCGGGCGATGTTCTTCGAAATCACACCGGAAACCCTTCAAGCACTTTCACGGGTTGCGGAAACAAAAGATGGAGCGGACGAGATGCACAACGACAACTTCAATCGGCGATCCTTTCTCAAAACTGTGAGCTCCGCAGGAATGTTCGCGGCGCTGCCCGAGGCCGCATTCGCCTCGAACAGCATCATTCACGAATTAGCCCAGCCGACTCCGGAGTCCCAGGCAGCCGAAGCGAAACCAAGATACTCCATCAAATTTGCCGTCTGCGGCATGAGCCACGACCACATCAACGGCATGATCGGAGCCATCCAGCGCGGCGGCGGCACTATGGTCGCGGCTTGGGGAGGCGAACCTGACAAACTCGCTGCCTTCAAAAAACGTTACCCCGACGTCAAAATCGTCGCCACGCAGGACGAGATCATCGACGATCCCTCGATCCAGCTCATCCTCAGTTCGCAAATCGCCAACGAGCGCGCTGCTATCGGCATTCGCGCCATGAAACACGGCAAAGACTTCCTTGCCGACAAGCCCGGTGTCACCACCCTCGAAGACCTCGCCGCAATCCGCAAGACCATTGCCGCAACCAACAAGATCTATGCCATCCTTTACAGCGAACGCCTCGAAGTCAAAGCCGCTGTCCATGCCGGCGAGCTCGTGCAGGCCGGAGCCATCGGCAAGGTCATTCAGACCATCAACATCGCGCCGCATCAAATCTTTCAGCACGCAGGCGACGCTGGCGGAGGCGGAGGCCGCCCCGACTGGTTCTGGAACCCTGTCCAGTACGGTGGCATCCTCTGCGACATCGGCTCCCATCAGGTCGATCAGTTCCTCTACTACACCGGCTCCACTGAAGCCGAAGTTGCCGAATCGCAGATCGCCAACGTCCGCCATCACGACAAGCCGCAGTTCCAGGACTTCGGCGATATGGTCCTGCGCGGCAACCGCGGCCTCGGCTACGTGCGTCTCGACTGGTTCACCCCCGATGGCCTCGGCACGTGGGGCGACGGTCGTCTCTTCATCCTCGGAACCGACGGCTACATCGAACTCCGCAAATACACCAACGTTGCCGTCGGCAAACAAGGCAATAACCTGTTCATCGTCGACAAAAAAGAGTCACGCTATATCGACTGCAACAACCTGACCCTACCCTTCGGCCCGCAATTCGTAGCCGACATCGTCAACCGCACTCACGCAGCACAAGACCAGACCCAATGCCTGCTCGCCGCCGAGCTGGTTATCAAAGCCCAAAAAAACGCAAAACTGGTCCACCTCGAAGGCTAAACAGAATGTTCACGCCAACAAGCACTCCTCTGAAATCGGTTTTGCTTAAGGTCAGGTCTTCAGCCCGTACCATAACTTGATTTTCAGGAAGGGGCTTCAGCCCTGAGGTACGTTTTCTTCACTTGGGAACGTCTCCTCCCGGAGGCTTTGCCAGTCAGGAGCAACATCATGACCATCTCCCGCCGCAAATTCCTCAAGACCGCCGCCACCACTGCAGCCGCCGCAGGATTCCCCACCATCATCCCGTCGCGCGTCCTCGGCCAATTCGCCCCCAGCAAGCAGATCAACATCGGAGCCATAGGCGTAGGCCGCATCTCCCGCGGTCACGACATGCCCAATATCCTCAAGGTGGACACCGCCCGAATCACCGCGGTCTGCGACCTCTCCGCTGACCGAGTTGAATTAGGCAAGAAATACGTCAACGACTTCTACATCAAGAAAAATGGCAAGCCCTACGATGGCACCCTCGGCTACGCCAACTACCACGACCTCCTCGCCAACAAAGACATCGACGCAGTCGTCATCTCCACACCCGACCATCAGCACGCTCGCGTAGGCGCCGACGCCGTCCGCGCAGGCAAAGACGTCTACCTCCAGAAGCCCGCCTCGCTCACCATCGCCGAGGGCCGATACCTCTCCGACGTCGTCCAATCTACTGGCCGCATCCTCCAGATTGGCAGCCAGCAGCGTGCCTGGAAGCAGTTCCATCGAGCCTGCGAGCTCGTCCGCAACGGCCGCATCGGCGAAGTCCAGCATGTCGAAATCGGCCTCCCCGGCGACCCAGCAGGCGGCGACCCCACGCCCATGCCCGTCCCGCAAGGTTTTCAATACGACGCATGGCTTGGCTCCACACCCGACGTCTACTACACCCTCGACCGCGTCATGCCCACCAAAGGATTCGACCGCCCGGGCTGGCTCCGCATGGAGCAGTTTGGCGCTGGCATGATCACAGGATGGGGTGCACACCACGTCGACACCGCCCACTGGGGCATGAACACCGAGTACACCGGTCCCGTCGAAATCTGGGGCACCGCCGAGTTCCCCACCCACGGCCTCTGGGACGTTCACGGAAAATTCCTCACCCACGCCCGCTACGCCAACGGCATGACGATGGACATCTCCGGCGACTTCCCCAACGGCATCAAGTGGATCGGCACCAAGGGCTGGCTCTTCGTCACCCGAGACGAGATGACCACCCCAACCGCAAACGGCGCCGCACCCACAAAGATCGAACCGCTCATGGCAAGCGATCCAAAGATCCTCGACTCCGTCATCGGCCCCGACGAAATCCGCCTCTACACCGCAACCGAACAACATGCCAACTGGATCGAGTGCATCCACACCCGCAAGCCACCCACCGCTCCGGTCGAGCTGGGCCACCGCGCCTGCTCGACCTGCCTCCTCCATCACATCGCCATGCACATCCCACGTCATCTGCATTGGGACCCGGTTCTCGAGCGCTTCCAAAACGACGACGAAGCCAACGCAAAGCTCTCTCGCCCCCAACGCTACCCCTACATCGAAACCTAAACACAACCTCCACAACAGCCGAAGCCGTTGAATGCTGCCACTAGACCGTCACAATCGGAC
>Ga0210397_10001499_pt1 | contig 14891 bp, 12 predicted proteins | sample IncBWH2OmetaG_FD_160126 | JGI IMG/M metagenome (GOLD analysis project Ga0210397, IMG submission 160126) | Forest soil microbial communities from Barre Woods Harvard Forest LTER site, Petersham, Massachusetts, United States - Inc-BW-H-2-O ...
GGCGCCATGTCGACCAGTGTGCCGAGCACCAGCAGCAGAATGTTGATCAGGAACAGGATGACGTATTTGTTGTCCGAGATCGACAGGAAGAACGCCGTCATCTTGGCCGGCATCTGCGTCAGCGCCATCACATAGCCGACGCTGGAAGCGCAGGCGATCAGCGTCAGCACCATTGCCACCGTGCGCAGCGTCCGGTGCAGCAGCACGGGCAGGTCGCGCCATTTATAGTCGCGGTAGATGAACATGGTGACGAAGAACGCCCAGATGCAGGCGACGGCGCCGGCCTCGATCGCGGTGAAGATGCCGCCGAGAATGCCGCCCAGAATGATCACGAGCGTGATGAGGCCCCAGGCGGCATCGATCGTGATGCGCACCGCGTCCCTGGCCGCCACGGTCTGGCCGCGCGGATGGTTGTCGCGATAGGCGAACACCAGACACAGGATGATTAGGGAGAAGCCGAGCAGCAATCCCGGAAAGACGCCGGCCATGAACAGCGCGCTGATCGAAATCGTGCCGCCGGTCGCCAGCGAATACAACACCGCGTTGTGGCTGGGAGGAACCAGCAGCGCCTGAACCGAGGAGGTGATGGTAAGATTAGTGGCGAACACCCGCGGAAATCCGGTCTTCTCCATTTGCGGGATCATCACCGAGCCGATCGCGGAGGTATCGGCCACAGCTGAGCCGGAAATGCCGGACAGAAACGTCGTGGCGAGCACGTTGACGACGGAAAGCCCGCCGCGCACGCGCGTGAATCCCACTAACACGTCGGCGAACGCGACCAGACGTTTTGCCATGCCGCCTTCCGCCATGATCGCGCCGGCCAGCACGAAGAAGGGGATCGTCAGCATCGCGACCTTGCTGACGCCGTCGGAAATTTTCAGCATCACGGCTTCCAAGGGAATGCCGATCGACCAGGCGCCGGCGATCGCAGCAAAGGCCAGCGAGTAGGCGATCGGCATGCCGATCAGGAAACAGAAGATCATGGTGGCGAGAAGAACGAAGATATCCATGGACGGTGCTCTCTCGCTTATTCGAACGGCGCAACTTCGTGATGAGCGGGAAGCGGATCGGGCGGAATCCCCAGCCAAATCCGCTCGACGATGAACAAGAACAGGCAGACACCGCCGATCGGAATCGGCAGATAGGTGACGCCGACCGACAGGAAGGGGAAATCGGCGATGGTGTTGTGCCAGGTCACCTCGACCAGGCTCTCGCCCCACACGATCATGAACAGCGCAATCAGTGCCATCAGGAGCTGGACCAGGAGCTCGACCAGCCTGCGGAAAGGCTGCGGCAATTGATTGGCGAAATAGCCGACGTTCATGTGCAGGTTCAGCCGGTAGGCTGCGGCGGCTCCAATGAAGGTCAGTACGATGGTCAGCAGTACCGCAAGCGGTTCGGGCCAGGAGGCCGCGCTGTTGAGCACGTAGCGGGTGAACACCGCCCAGGGGATGATCGCCGAAATCAGCACCAGCGCGGTGCAGCCGACGATCACGCACAGGAGATAGAGGGCGTCCATCGCGCGACGGAATGTGGCTGCCATGGCGTTACGCTGCCTCCGTTATCGAATTCAGACTGGTCGGCGTCCAATTTACGGAAATGCCATTGCGAGGAGCGGAGCAATCCAGAAGCCGGGGCTGATTTCGGCTGGATCGCTTCGTCGCTTACGCTCCCCGCAATGACGGTTGAAATCGAGGCGGGATCACGCAATGGCCTGAATGCGCTTGATCATGTCCTGATATTTCGGGCCGTATTTGTCCCAGACCGGTTTGACCGCGTTCTGGAACGGCGTCTTGTCTGATATCTCGATGATCTGGCTGCCGGCGGCCTTGGCTTTTTCCAGCGCCTTCTGCTCGTATTGATTCCAGAACTCGCGTTCCTCGAGTTGGGCTTCGCGGGCGAACTTCTTGATCAGGTTCTGGTCGTCGGCCGACAGCGTGTTCCAGATTCGTTTCGAGAACACGAGCATCTCGGGAATGATCAGGTGCTCGGTCAGCGTGACGTACTTTGCCGCCGTGTAGTGATTGGAGAACACGTAGCTCGGCATGTTGTTCTCGGCGCCGTCGATCACCCCGGTCTGCAGCGCGCTGAACACCTGGTCGTAGCCCATCGAGATGCCGTTGCCGCCGAGCGAGTTCATCATGTCGACGAAAATCGGATTGCCGATGACGCGGAACTTCAGTCCCTTGACGTCCTCGATTCCCTTGATCGGATGCTTGGTGTTGTAAAGACTGCGCGCGCCGGAATCCATCCAACACAAGGCGACGAGATTGGCGTTCGGGCTCGCGGTGATCTTGTCGAGCAATTCCTGGCCGATCGGTCCATCCATCATCTTGTTGGCATGGGCGGTGTTCTTGAACAGGAACGGCATGTTGATGACGTTGATGTCGTCGACGATCGGCCCCATCGTGCCGACGCTGACGCGCGAGATCTGGATCGCGCCGATCTGGGTCTGTTCGATGGTTTCCTTTTCGCCGCCGAGCTGCATCGACGGATACATCTGGATCGACAGCCGGCCTTGCGTCGCCTCGGTGAGCTTCTTGCCGAGGTTTTCGGTGGCGGCGACGGTCGGATAGCCCGGAGGCTGGACGTCGGACGCCTTGAACACCGCCTTGGTCTGCGCGTTCGCCTCGAAAGGCAGGCCGCCTGCCAAACCCGCGGCGCTCAAACTGGCGCCAAGCTTCATGAAATCGCGACGCTTCATCGCTCTCCTCCCGGTGGTGTTCAGTGCGCGGTCATTTGCTGACCTGTTTTCTTGATTTGGTAGTTATAGAAGAGCCGCCCACGGCCGGACAAATCCGAAATCGACTTTGGTGGATTTGCCGGCACGCCGGGGCTGTGCTAAAAGTTGTACGATGACCCGACAACATCAGTCAAGCTCGGCCGCGTCCGATACCGCGCAGCGTCAGCGCGAACGGCTGTTGCGGCCGCTTGAGGCGCCGAAAAGCCTGAGTTCGGAAGTGGTCGACCGGCTGGCCGAACAGATCATGTCGGGCAAATTGCCGGTCGGCGCCAAGCTGCCTTCGGAACAAGAAATGATGAAGGGCATGGGCGTCAGCCGCACCGTGGTGCGCGAGGCGGTGGCGGCGTTGCGCGCGCGTGGCCTTGTCATCACGCGGCAAGGGGCGGGAGCCTTTGTCGATCGCGATGTCAGCCGGCAACCCTATGCGATCGATCCCGAAGGTCTCGGTTCGCTCGACAGCGTGCTCGATATCCTGGAGTTGCGCATGGCGGTGGAATCGGAAGCCGCCGCGATCGCGAGCGAACGGGCCACAGCGACGCAGATCAAGGCGATCGGCGAGGCCCATCGCGTTTTCAGCCGCGCCATCACCAGTGGTGATCGCGCCATCAAGGAAGATTTCGCGTTCCATCAGGCGATTGCGGTCGCGACGCAAAACAGCCGCTTCGTCGAATTCCTGGATTTCCTCGGCCGCCTGATCATTCCGCGGCAGAGCATCCGCTCCTTTGAGGGCAACGCCGAAGGCCCGCGCCAATATCTCGCCCGCATCGAAAAAGAACACGATGCGATCTTCCAGGCGATCGGCGCCCACGCGCCAAAGAAGGCGAGGGACGCCATGCGCGGGCACTTGCTGAAAAGCCGCGAGCGCTACCGGGAATTGGCTTCGAAGAAAGCCACTTAGCGCGAGCCTGCACGGTGGTGCCAGCAACCGATGGCACAAAGTGGTTGCTCGCCTGTGCCCCAGCATATCCCGATACCGGATTGCCGAATCACAACGCCGTGACGCCGCGTAACGAAACACCCCTTCGTTCAGAATAAACCAATGGATGAGTGACGGTGAGGCATCACGGCGCGAGCCTGTGGTGGCTTTGCGAGCGTGGAACACCGTTTTGCCGGCACTCTCATCTCACTGACTCAAGCTCCAATTCGAGACAACAACGGAGGTATCCGATGAATCGACGCACATTCGTGGGCATGGTGGCCGCGGGAGCGGCCGGCACTCTTATCCGGAGCGCGGCGGCCGCACCGCAGGCAGCGCCGGCGGCCCGAAACGTCGTGCTGGTGCACGGCCTGTTCGCCGACGGATCATGCTGGTCCGAGGTGATCTCACGATTGCAGGCGAAGGGGCTCAATGTCACATCCGTGCAAAACCCGCTGACGACGTTGCCCGAAGCGGTAGCCTCCGCCGAGCGCGTGCTGGCGCGACAGGATGGTCCGACGGTGCTTGTTGGACATTCCTTCTCCGGAATGATCGTGACGGAAGCCGGTGTGCATCCGAACGTCTCGGCTCTTGTCTATGTCGCGGCGCGGGCGCCGGACGCGGGCGAGGATTACACAGCGCTGGCCAAGACATTTCCGACGCCGCCGGCATCCGCCGGAATCGTATTCGACGGCGATGAAGGCCGTCTTTCCGAGGCCGCGTTCTTGCGCGATTTCGCGGGCGACCTGCCGGAAGCGAAGGCAAAGGTTCTCTATGCGACTCAAGAGCCGTTCCAGAAGGCGCTGCTCGCAGGCAAGACGACGCATGCGGCGTGGCGGTCGAAGCCGAGTTTCTATGCCGTCTCGACCGAGGACCGGACGATCAATCCCGATCTCGAACGTTTCATGGCCAAGCGCATGGACGCCAAGACCATCGAAGTGAAAGCGAGCCATCTTGCACTGATCTCGCAACCCGACGCGATCGCTGGTCTGATCCTCGAGGCTGCCGGAAAGAAAGCCTGACGACGTCGCTACGCGCGCGGGCCGCGTCCGCGCCGAGATCAATCAAGGAGAGAAGTGATCCACATGAAGGCATCGTTCAATGTCGCCGAAAGCGGAGGCGGGTCTTATCGTCTGCTGGCCCCCCTCCGCTGGGTGATGGTCGTCACCTTTGTGTCGTTTGGCATGCAAAAATTCACATTGCAGTCGGCAGAGGGCATCGTTCAGTACATCAGCAATAGTCCATTCATTTGGTGGTTATCGGTACTTGGCCTGCGAGGCGAAGCTTACTTCCTCGGCACTGCCGAGCTCACCATCGCAGCGCTGCTCGTCGCTGGCGCTTTCAGCCCGATCCTGTCGGCTGTCAGTGCGCTGATGGGCACGGTCACGTTCGCGGTCACGTGGTCGTTCTTCTTCACGACGCCGGGGGTCGTCAAATGGAGTTGGTCGACCGATCCGATGGCCTGGAATCTGACGGGCGAGTTCCTGTTCAAGGATATCGTCTTGCTGTGCGTCTGTGCCGTGTTGTTCCTGGCTTCCTTGCCGAGATCGGCCGCCCAATCACAGGCTACGCCCTAGATCGGCAGAAAGCCGGCGCGCTCGCGAAAAGGCCGCCGATCCGCGGCCGTGAGGAGATCGATCAGGACTTGTGCCTCGTGAGCATGGACGGCCTTCTTGGTGACCGCAGCGGTATAGATGGTCGCAAGGTCGCATCCCGCAGGCAGCGCGCCCGAGAGTTGGATGCCTTTGGTGGCGATGATCTCGGTTGCTTGCGTGCAACCTATCGGGCGTTTCGCATCGCTTTCGGCCATGTGGCGCATCGCGGTCGCGCCATTCGGGTAAATCTTCAGGCGGCTTGCGACTTCGTCGGCAACGCCGAGCTGTTGCAAAACTTTCGCGACGTGGATGCCCGCGGTGGAGGCCTTGGTGTCCGGCACGAAGATCGAATCCGCCGCCAGAAACACCGCGCGCAGGCTGGCCGCGTCGCCAGCCGAGACCAGCGGATCGGCTGATCGAACCGCGAGCGCGGTCTCGACCCGGCCGACATCTTTTATCGATGCGCTATCGACAAGTTTTTCTCCCGCGAGGGTGGCGATCAGGGCCGAGGTGAGGACGAGGATGTCGGTAGGTGTCCCAGAGCGTAATTTGTCGGCCATCGCGCCGACCGCGCCGAACTCGCCCGATATGTCGAGGCCGGTTCGTTGTTTTAATTCGGTCGCGAGGCTGCCGACGAGGCCTTGCGCCGCTCCGCCGCTTAGAATGTTCAACGCACTCATGACGAAAGCTCCATGGCCGCGATCAGGCGATCGCGCGTGATTGGCAAATCGCGAAGTCGCACGCCCAGCGCATCGAACACGGCGTTTGCGATTGCCGCCGTCACCGGGCCGTGCGCGGCTTCTCCGGCGCCGACCGGATCGATCTCGGGACGCGAGATCACTTCGACATCGACGTCGGGCACTTCGGAAAAGAGCAGGATCGGATAATCAGTCCAGGAGTTAGAGGTGATGCGCGTCTTGTCGAAACGAACGCGCTCTTTCAGAACCCAGCTCGTCGCTTGAATCGCGCCACCCTCGATCTGGTTGATGACGCCGTCGGGATTGATGGCTTCGCCGACATCGACGGCCAGCGTCAATTTCCTGACCCGGATGTCCTCGCCGACTTCGACTTCGGCTACGACAGCACAATAGGCGCCAGTGTTCTTGTAGCGCGAAAAGCCGACGCCATAGCCGATGCCGTCTTGCGCTGATGGTTTCCAACCCGCGCGGCGCGCCGCTGTCTCTACCACTGCCCTCGATCGCGGGTCGGACAGATGACGAAGACGAAACGCGACCGGGTCTTCGCCGCGCTCGAAGGCCAGTTCATCGAGAAAGGATTCGACCGCAAACACATTGCCTTGCGCGCCGAGTGTTCGCAGCGCGGAGGCGCGGATCGGCATCGTGGTGAGCCGATGCGCCTCGACATGCCACGACGGAAAATCATACAGCGGAATCGAATTGCGGTCGGAGCCGCCGCCGGCGCCCGCCGGCGGATCGACCGCGATGGCGCGCGGGAAGGGCGTGGCGAGTTCGCTTGCCGCCAGCAATGTCGGCAGATCGGCGCGGCCGGGACGCGCGGTGTGGCCGTTACCCCAGATGCTGTGGCGCCAGTCGACGATCTCGTCTTTGGCGTCAAGATCGGCCTCGATCTCGATGGTCATCGCAGCCCCAAAGGGCGCATGAGACATCTCATCGGCGCGCGACCATTGCACGCGCACGGGGCGCCCGTTCGCGGCTTTCGCCAGCAACACCGCGTCGAGGGCGACGTCGTCGGCGCCGTTGTGGCCGTAGCAGCCCGAGCTTTCGACATGTTCGACCGTGATGCGGTCGGCAGGAATTTTCAGCACCAGCGCCAGATCGGAACGCAGGAGATAGACGCCCTGGCTGTGGGTCCAGACCTTCACGCTGTCGCCATCCCATTGCGCCATGGCGCAGGACGGTGCGATCGAGCCGTGCGCGATATAGGGGCGGGTATATTGTTGTTTGACTGTGCGAGCTTTGGCCGAAGGCGAAGCGGCCTTCTTGCTGGCGATGACGGAAGTTTCCGCGGGCTGGCTTTTGGCCCACGCAGCAAAGCCGTCTTCGTCGGGCAGCGTTTCACCCGGCGACCATGTGGCGCCTTTGCGCAACGCGACAATGGCTGCTTCCGCGCCCGCTTCGGTTTCGCAAACCACGCCCACGAAATTACCGTCGCGCACGATCGCGATCAGGCCTTCGACCTGGCGCGCGCGAGCTTCGTCCAGTTCGACCAATGTGGCGTGCAGCAAGTCCGCGCGAAGCACGCGGCCATGCAGCAAGCCGGGCAGCGCCAAATCATGAATGAAGCGCGGGCGGCCGAAAATCTTGTCGGGAATATCGAGCCGCTGGATGGAATGACCGGCGATTGCCCGCTGTTCCGTTGACTTCGGAGGTGCGGCTGCCGTCGCATCGCGGTCGAGCGAGATGTCGTCGGCGAGTTCCCAGTAGCTGGTCGAGACGTTGCCGGGACCGGCGATCGTGCCGTCGCTGATCGAGAGCACGTCAGGCTCTACGCCCAGGCGTTCGGCCGCCGCATCGAGAAAAAGCTTCCGGATTTCGGCGCAAGCAAAACGGATCGCGCGGCCGGAATGTTGCACCGAAAGACTGCCCGAGGTCACGCCTTCATTGGGACTGCCGGCGGTCGACGTCCGCACCATCCGCACACGGGCGAACTCGACGTCGAGTTCGTCGGCGGCGATTTGCGCCAGCGCCGTCACGATGCCCTGGCCGATCTCGACCTTGCCGGGCGAAACAATCACCAGGCCATCGGAATCGAAATTGACCCACGACGACAGTTTGGGATTGGCGGCCAGACTCGGCGGCAACGGCGGGGAGGCGGGTTTGGCGGTCATGGCGCGCGCATCCCGGCTGCGGCGCGCAGGATCGCGCGCACCATCCGGTTATGCGAACCGCAGCGGCACAGGTTGCGGTCGAGCGCGGCTTTGACCTCGGTGCTGGTCGGATTGGCATTTCGTTTCAGCAGCGCCGCGGCGCTCATCAGGATTCCCGATACGCAATAGCCGCATTGCAGCGCCTGTTCGGCGATAAAGGCGCGCTGCAGCGCGTGCGGGTTCTGTTCGCTGCCAAGGCCTTCGATGGTGGTGATGTCCTTGTCAGCCACCGACCACAGCGGCGTGTCGCAAGAATTGATGGCGTGATCGTTGACGATGACCGTGCAGGCGCCACATTCGCCGGCGCCGCAACCGAAATGCGAGCCGGTCAGGCCGAGCGGGCCGCGCAACGCCGTGAGCAAAGGTGTATCGGGATCGGCGTCGATTTCGGTCTCGGCGCCATTCAGGCGGAAATGAATCTTGGGCATCGAAAGCGGCGAGTCCTGAATTTACGGCCGGTCGGGAAATTGCTTGACGACTTCGGCCCACTTCGTGATGTCACTGCGCAGGAATTTGTCGAAGGCGTCCGGCGTCATCGACATCGGGACGGCGCCCTGGTCCGCCCACAGCTTGACGATCTCGGGCTGCTTGATCGCTTCGTTCACGGCAGCGTTGAGCTTGTCGACGATGGCCTGCGGCGTTCCCTTCGGCGCCATCAGGCCGAGCCAGATCGTGGCTTCATATCCGCTGACGCCAGCCTCGTCGGCGGTCGGCACATCAGGCAAGGCGCTCGACCGCGTCTTGCCGGTGGTGGCAAGCGCGCGCACCTGGCCCTGCGCGACGTTCGGCGCCATGGTGGTGACGGAATCGATCATCATCTGCACCTGTCCGCCGATGACGCCGCTGCGCGCTTCGCCGCTATTTCGATAAGGCACGTGAACGACATCGATGCCGGCCACTATTTTGAACAGCTCGCCGGCCATGTGGTACGGCGTGCCCTGACCTGAGGATGCGTAATTCAATTTGCCCGGCTGCGATCTTGCGAGCGCAATGAATTCCTTTAGCGAGTTCGCCGGCACGGACGGATGCACGACGATGACGAGGTCGGCGACGTTGAGCGGCGCGATCGGCACGAGGTCGCGCATCAGGACATATTTGCGCTGCGGCACCAGCGATTCATTCGCGGTCTGGGCATTCGACATCAGGAGCAACGTGTAGCCGTCGGGCGCCGATTTGGCCGCTTCCTGCGTGCCGATCACAGAGCCGGCGCCGGGGCGGTTCTCGATCACGAAAGGTTGCTTGAGATTTTCGGCAAGCGCGTTGCCGAGCACGCGGGCGGCGACGTCGGCAGGTCCGCCCGCGCCGAAGGGAACGATGATCCGAACCGCATGGGCCGGGTAGTCCTGCGCGCGGCCGGGCGCGATCGAAAAAGCCTGCAGGCCAAGGAAAATAACCGCCAGCGCGCGCAGGAACGCAATCCCGGCGGCGTCGTTCCGGACAGTCTTTTTAGGGCCTGTCATGTCTCTGTCAGCGGACCTCAAACGCTTAACTCCCGCCCTTTTCGTTTACGTCCTTCGGGATCGTCTTTTGGCGCGAATGGGGGATCAAGTCCAGTAAAGGAGTCATGGACTTAAGCTTCATGGACGGAATAAAATAGCCACAGTTAAGCTGGCTCAGTCCGGCCAATAGACCGGCCCAGCCGGCTGATAAAATGAATCAGGGAAGAAATGAAAAAGACAGGAATTTCCCGAAGGTCTGCGCTGAAGGCGGCAGGCGGATTGCTGGCCAGTTCGGCGTTTGCGACCCGCGTTCTGGCGGACGCGCCGGCTGCAGAAGCCGTCACGCCGGCCCTGATCGAGGCGGCTAAAAAAGAAGGCCAGGTCGTCCACTACACCTCGACCGATTTGCCGGTTGCCGAGAAAGTCGCCAGGGCGTTTGAGGCGAAATATCCAGGGATCTCCGTGCGCGTCGAACGCACCGGCGCCGAGCGCGTGTTCCAGCGCATCGGTCAGGAATATTCCAGTAACATCCACGCCGTTGATGTCGTGAATTCGTCCGACGCCTCGCACTTCATCGTCTGGAAGCGTGACGGCCTGCTCGATGCCTATGTGCCCGAGGACGTCGCGAAATTCTATCCGCCGGAGCATCGCGATCCCGACGGCCAGTTCGCAAGCTGGCGGATCTGGCTTTCCATCATCGCCTACAATACCGGCATGGTGAAGACGGACGATGCGCCGAAGAGTTTCGCCGATCTGCTCGATCCCAAATGGAAGGGCAAGATCGTCAAGGGCCATCCCGGCTACAGCGGCACCATCATGACCGCGACCTACCAGTTGCAGCGTGATCTCGGCTGGCCCTGGTTCGAACAGCTCGCCAAGCAGAACGTCATGCAGGTGCAATCCTCGGCCGATCCGCCGAAGAAGCTCGAACTTGGCGAGCGCGCCATCATGGCCGACGGCAACGAGTACAATATCCTGCAATTGCGCGAGGGCGGACGTCCGGTCGCGCCGGTCTATGCCGTGGAGGGATCGCCGATGATCATCGGTCCCAACGGCATTTTCAAAGGTGCGCCGAACCCCAACGCGGCGAAGCTTTTCCAGTCGTTCTGTTTCAGCCGCGAAGCCCAGCAACTCATCATCGACGTCGGCGGATTGCGCTCGCTGCATCCGCAAACCAAAGAGAAGCAGGGATGGATCCCGCTCAAGGACATCAAGACCTTGAAGGATGATGCCGTGGCCGTGGAACAGCAAGGCAGTGCCATCAGGCAACGCTACACCCGCATCTTCCGCGTCTGATCTCTAGAGCTCCGATTCCGAAGTTCGCAAGCTATTGGGGCGCCTCTGATGCGAACTTCGGAATCGAGAGAGCTCTAGCAAAAATACAGTTTCTAGTGCGGCTTTTGAATTTGAAGTTCCTATAACGAACTCGCGGCGAAACTGATAGGAACTTCAAATTCGCCGTACTAGCCGAGGCTGAATTCATGACTTCCGAACTGCCTGACATTGCTGTCGCCGAAACGCTTGCCCACAAGATCGCCGCGCTGAAGCCGGGCGTATTGCCGGCCGAGACGGCGCGCAAATGCGAAGACCTGCTGATCGATGTCGTCGGCCTCTGCGTCACCGCGCGCAACGAAGACTACGTGAAGGCCGCGCTTGCCGGTTCTGATGATGATGGACCCTGCACCGTCATCGGTCATGCCCGCACCTTGACCGCATCGGGTGCTGCCTTCGTCAACGGCACATCGGCGCATGGCGAGGATTTCGACGACACCTTCGAAGGTGGCCCGGTGCATGCCGGCGCGGTGATCGTGCCGGCGGTTCTCGCGGCGTGCGAGCGCCATCATCCGGACGGCCGCTACGCGCTGACCGGGATTGCGGTCGGCACCGAAGTGCTCTGTCGATTGAGCCTCGTGGTGCCGAAGGCCGTGCACAAAGCCGGCTTTCACCCGACCGCGATCTTCGGTGCGATGGGCGCGGCCGCCGGTGTCAGCGCGGCGCTGGGCTTAAGCGCCAAACAGATCGTCGATGCGCTCGGCATTGCCGGCAGCCTGTCGAGCGGCATCATCGAATATCTCGCCGAAGGCGCCTGGACCAAACGCATGCATGCCGGCTGGGCGGCGCAGTCGGGCATTCGCGCGGCGCTGCTCGCCAAACAAGGCTTTGTCGGTCCGCGCACGGTGTTTGAAGGCGTGCACGGGGTGTTTCATGGTTTCGCCCACACCACCAAAGGCGATTACGACGCGCTGGTTGGCGATTTCGGCACGCGCTGGGTCACCGATACGCTGGCGTTCAAGCCTTATCCCTGCGGGACGATGGCGCAGCCTTATATCGATTGCGCCAGACGGATCGCCGCGCGCGGCATCAAGCCGGAAGATATTGAGAGCATTCTCTGCGAGGTCGCGGAGGGGACAGTTCACCGGTTGTGGGAGCCGCTCGCCGACAAGCAGCGGCCGCGCAACGGCTACTCCGCGAAATTCGCCGTGCCGTATTTGCTGGCCGCGGGCTTTGTCCATGGCGGCGTCGGCTTGGGCGCATTCACGGAAGAAGCGATCCGCGACGAACGCGTGCTGGTGCTCGCGGCCAAGGTGAAGTTCGTGATTGACCCGGACAATCCCTATCCGAACAACTACACCGGCCACATCAAGGCGACGTTGAAGGACGGCCGTGTGATCGAGGATCGGCAGCCTTATTTGCGCGGCGGCGCGCAGGAGCCGCTGACGCGCCAGGATGTCACGGATAAATTCGCGCTCAACGTCCAGCATGGCGGCTGGAGCCGGGCGCAGGGTGAAGCCGCCTTGAGGCTGCTCGGGGGGCTTTACGGCGGGAAGATCGATCTTGGTACTTTGCGCGGATAGTCGCTGAGGAAGACCATGGGGGAAGAAATGACAGGCGAACTCACCGGCAAAGTCGCAATCGTCACCGGCTCCGGCCGCAATATCGGCCGCGCGATCGCACTGGCGCTGGCGGATGACGGCGCCTCCGTCATCGTCAATGCGCGCAGCAATCGCGACGAGGCCAAGGCGGTCGTGCGCGAAATCGAGACGGTCGGCCCAAAGGCGCTGGTTCATGTCGGCGATATCGCCGATCCCGTGGCGGTGCAGGCCATGGTCGATATGGCGATCGCGGAATTCGGCCGGATCGACATCCTCGTCAACAATGCGGCCTTGCGGCGGGAAAAACCGTTTGCCGAGATGACCTATGCCGACTGGCGCGAGGTGATGAATGTCATCCTCGACGGCACCTTCCATTGTGTGAAGGCCTGCCTGCCGCATCTGAAGGCGAGCGGGGCAGGGACCATCGTCAATGTCGGCGGCTTGAGTGCGCATACCGGTGCATCCGATCGCGCCCATGTGGTGACGGCGAAGGCCGGTATCGTCGGTTTTACCCGCGCGCTGGCCCACGATCTCTCGCCAGACGGCATTACCGTCAATTGCGTGGTGCCCGGTATCATCGGCACGCCGCGTCCGAGGAACACGCCGGAACCGGCGCACCACCTGATCCACCGGACGATATCAGGCGAGCGCGGCAAGCCGGAAGACGTCGCGGCGGCCGTGCGGTTTTTGTGCAGTCCCGCGGCGCGCTACGTCAACGGCCAGGCGATCCACGCCAATGGCGGGGCATATTTCGGCGGCTAAACCCCGGCCGATCTGCATGCCTTTTGCGCACCAGACGCCTGATTCTGGCGCTGGCAGACTCGGTTTTTGGTGTTAATCATGGTGTCATGAACCAGCACGCCAAAATCGAGGCTCCGGCCGCGCGGTCCAAGGTCGCCATCCGGCATTCGACCTGCCCGCACGATTGCCCGTCGGCCTGCGCGCTGGACATCGAGGTCATCGACAATACCTCGATCGGCCGCGTCAGGGGCTCCAAGCTGCAGACTTACACGGCCGGCGTGGTCTGCGCCAAGGTCGCGCGCTACGCCGAGCGCATCCATCATCCGGATCGGCTGACCTATCCGATGTTCCGCGTCGGCTCCAAAGGATCGGGCAAGTTCGCGCGGATTTCCTGGGACGATGCGCTGGACGAGATCGCGGGACGGTTCAACGCGGCCGAGCGCGAGTTCGGCGCGGAGTCGGTCTGGCCTTATTACTATGCCGGCACCATGGGGCTGGTGATGCGCGACGGCATCAACCGCCTTGCGCATGTGAAGAAGTATTCGCGCTTTTACGGGACGATCTGCTCGACGATTGCGCGCGTCGGCTTTGCCGCCGGCACCGGCAAGGTCGCGGGCGTCGATCCGCGCGAAATGGCTGCTTCCGATTTCGTGGTGATCTGGGGCACCAATCCCGTGCACACCCAGGTCAACGTGATGACCCACGCGATGCGCGCGCGCAAAGAGCGCGGCGCCAAGCTCGCGGTGATCGACGTCTATAACAACGAGACCATGAAGCAGGCCGACGTCAAGATCCTGGTGCGGCCGGGCACCGACGGCGCCTTCGCCTGCGGCGTCATGCATGTGTTGTTCCGCGAGGGCTATGCCGATCGCGAGTATATGGATCGCTACACCGATTTCCCGAACGAGCTCGAAGCGCATCTGAAGACCCGCACGCCCGAATGGGCGTCGGCGATCTCGGGCGTGCCGGTGGAAGAGATCGAAGCCTTCGCCCGCATGGTCGGCCAGACCAAGCGGAGCTTCTTCCGTCTCGGCTATGGCTTTACCCGCAGCCGCAACGGCGCGGCGCAGATGCACGCGGCGCTGTGCATTCCCGCGGTGACCGGCGCCTGGCAGCATGAAGGCGGCGGCGCGTTCTTCAACAATGCCGCGCTCTGGAGATTCGACGAGTCCATCATAGAGGGCCACGACGCGATCGATTCCAAGACGCGGCGGCTCGATCAATCCAAGGTCGGGCGCATCCTCACCGGCGATCCGGCCGCGCTCCATCATGGGCCGCCGGTAAAGGCGATGCTGATCCAGAACACCAATCCGATGACGGTGGCGCCGGAGCAGGCGCTGGTGCGTCGTGGTTTCGCGCGCAAGGATTTGTTCGTCGCGGTGCATGAGCAGTTCATGACCGAGACCGCGCAGATGGCAGATTTGGTGCTGCCGGCGACGATGTTCATGGAGCATGACGATCTCTATTACGGCGGTGGCCACCAGCACATTTCGGTCGGTGCCAAGCTGATCGAGCCGCCCGGCGAATGCCGCTCCAACCATCAGGTCCTTCAGGGCCTCGCGACGCGGCTGAACATCTCCCATCCCGGTTTCGAGATGTCGCCACGCGAACTGATCGATGCGACGTTGCGCAAGAGCGGCCATGGCGGTCTCGCCGAGCTTGAGGCGGATCTCTGGCGCGATCTCCAGCCGGATTTCCGCACCTCGCATTATCTCGACGGCTTCGCGCCCAAGGAT
>Ga0210397_10001502_pt1 | contig 14883 bp, 13 predicted proteins | sample IncBWH2OmetaG_FD_160126 | JGI IMG/M metagenome (GOLD analysis project Ga0210397, IMG submission 160126) | Forest soil microbial communities from Barre Woods Harvard Forest LTER site, Petersham, Massachusetts, United States - Inc-BW-H-2-O ...
TCGCGCGTGCCACCGCGCAGGGCTTTTTGCGGCAGGAGAGCGAGACCTTCGGCGGGATCATCGATCTCGGCTTTCCGATCCTGGGACTTCACGGCGCCGTGGCGGCGCTGACCATTTCCATGGTGCACGAATTGAGATCTCCGGTCGCCGAGAGCCGGATTCACGCAGCACTCGCCGCAACCGCCAACCACGTCACCAAGAAGCTCGGCGCTGCAACGCCGGCCAAACCTGAGGAAACCACCCATGGCAAGCGTAACGCTCGAGGCCGATAGCCCCGTCAAGTCGGAGCAAGGTCTCGCCAGCACCATCGCCGCGAGCACCATCGGCACCGTCGTCGAGTGGTACGACTTCCTGCTCTACGCCACCGCCGCGGCATTGATCTTCAACAAGCTATTCTTTCCGCAATTCGATCCCGTCGCAGGCACCATCGCCTCCTTTGCCGCCTATGCGGTCGGATTCGCGGTGCGCCCGATCGGCGGCATCGTGTTCGGCGCGCTCGGCGACCGCATCGGCCGCAAGCCGGTGCTGCTTGCGACGCTGATCCTGATGGGTCTCGCCACCTCGCTGATCGGCCTGTTGCCGACCTATGCGCAGGCCGGCATCTGGGCGCCCATCCTCCTCGTCGCGCTGCGCGTCATGCAGGGTTTTGGCGCCGGTGCGGAATATGCCGGTGCGATCGTGATGGCCGCTGAAGCGGCGCCCGGACGGCGCGGCTTCTTTGCGAGCTTGCCGGCTGCCGCGGTCGATGTTGCCACGGTGACGTCGGCCGGAATCTTCGCGCTGTTCTCACTGATGCCCGAGGACATTTTCCTCGCCTGGGGCTGGCGGCTGCCGTTCCTGCTGAGCTTCGCGATCCTGATCCTCGGCGCCTATATCCGCCGCCGCGTGCCGGAATCGCCGGAGTTCGTCGCGATCAAGGAGCGCCATCGCGAGGCGCGCATGCCGGTCGTCACACTGCTTAAGAAAGAACCATCCCGGCGCCGTGCTGGCCGCGATGGGCGCCAATCTCGGCCCCAACCTCTCCTACGTGTTCCAGACCTTCACGCTCGCCTATGCGACCAGCAAGCTCGGCTTTCCCAAGCAGACGATCCTCACCGGCGTGATGGTGTCCTCGACCGTCGGCGCGGTCGCCTGCGTCGTGTTCGGCTCGCTCTCCGACATTTTCGGCCGCCGCCCGGTAATGATCATCGGCGCCATCTACACCGCACTCTATGCACTGGTGTACTTCCAGATCCTCGGCGCCGGCACGCCATGGATCGCCGTGCTGGCGATGACCGCCGGCCACGCGCTCGGCGCCCGCTCGATGTTCGGCGTGCAGCCGTCGTTCTATTGCGATCTATTCCCGCCCGAAGTGCGCTACAGCGCGATTGCCTTCGCGCGCGAAGTGACCGGCGCGGTCGTTCTCGGCCCGCTCCCGCTCGTCGCCACCGCGCTGCTCAGCCAGTACAACGGCAACGTCTGGCCCATCGCCGCGCTGACGGCGGCAATGAGCCTGATCACGCTGGTGTCGGTAGCGCTGGCGCCGAAGGAGCGAGGGGTACAATAAAGCCCAGGGCGCAACGGCTTGCGTTTGCAGTCGTGCGTAAGGGCCACGAGTGGGACAACGTCTCCGGTCCTTGGGAGTGAAGCTGACTGAATCAGGGCGTGCACTCATAAGATCAGGTGACGTCCGCCATGCCCCCGAAAGCGGTGCGAAAGCGGACATCGCGGGACTTCGGCGTTGGGCCATGTGTGGACGGCTCCGGGTTGGCAAGTAGAATCTTCACTTTGCGGCGTTGGTCGGAGCAGCCATGTGTTCGGCCTGTTTGCGCGGTTCACATGACCGCTGGCCATAATGCCCTCCGCGGATCAGGTCCCGGTCAACAGCACGCATTCGAAGATGCCATGGCCCATGTGGGTTGTCCTGATCGCCGGATCGACCGGCGCTGCATTAAGTGCTGTTCGCCCTCCCAACCGTTACGTCACACCGGATATCCGGTGTAATCTCGTCTCGTCACGCCGCAAGAGCAGCGGGTTCATTGTAACGTTCGTTCCTTGCCATCATCGCCCAGGCCATCCGGGCGAGTTTGTTGGCGAGCGCAATGGCTGCGACCTTAGTGGGGCGCCGGGCCAACAATCGAGTGAGCCAGGGCCGATGATCGGTGCCATGGATCTTGGCATAGCGGATCACGGCGAGCGCGCCAGCCGTGAACAGGCTGCGCAAATAGCGATCGCCTTGTTTGCTGATACTGCCAAGCTTGTCTTTGCCCCCGCTCGAGTTCTGCTTCGGCACGAGCCCCACCCAAGCCGAGAAGTCTCGTCCCGACCGGAAGGCCTTGGGATCAGCAACGCTGGCGACCAGCGCCGTTGCTAACGCCGGCCCGACGCCGGGGATTGCGTCCAGCCGTTTGCTCGTCACGCTTGATCGATGCCAGGCGATAATGCGTCGGTCGAACTCCAGGATTTGGGCCTTCAATGTGCGCAATTGACTGCCGAGAGCAGCAAGACACGCACGGGCCACCTCGGGGAGCCGGTGGTCAGCTGTATCGGCGACGACTTCTAGCAGTTGCTCGACACCCCTGCGCCCGACAGGGGCGACAATCCCGAACTCAGCAAGATAGGCGCGGATTGAGTTAATTACAGCAGTCTGCTGGCGGATGAAGAGATGGCGGGCTCGATGAAGCATCAGACAGCTCTGTTGTTCGACCGTCTTGGTCGGCACGAACCGCATGTTGGGTCTTGTGACCGCCTCGCAAATTGCCTCCGCGTCGGTGCTGTCGTTCTTCTGGCGCTTGACGTAGGGCTTCACATAGGCCGGAGGCATCAATCGCACCGTATGCCCTAACGCCTGTAGCTCGCGGGACCAATGGTGCGATGATGCGCAAGCCTCGATCCCCACCAGGCACGGCCGCAGCTTCTGGAAAAACGCCAGGACGTGGCGGCGCCTCAACTGACGGCGTACGACCACTTGGCTCGCTGCATCAACGCCATGTACTTGGAAGACCGACTTCGCAATATCCAGACCGATCGTCGAAATTGACTGCATAGGCTGCTCCTCCGAATCGTGGGAGCCTCAAACGACGCCCACTCCTTGGCACTCTCGTGCCGGTGGAGGAGCCGTCCACAGCATCAACAGCAGACGTTTGACGTATTGACTACAATACCTCAAAGACATCCAGCGTTCGTGCATTCGGCGCAAGCGAGCCGCTGGCGATCGAGCAGATGCGGTTTATCCAGTCGTATTTTTCCGAACTCGTCTCAAAGTAAGGCGTGGTACGGAAATAGTAGGCTCTCGGGTCGACGATCTCGCCTCGATAAAGGCGATCCATGACTTCTTTCGGGCCATGGCGAAGTCCCTTCCAGGCTGCGTAGATCTGATGCTTGTCGTCGGTCTCCAGAGTCAACCGCACGTCCACCTCCATCACGTCGTCGCGGCGGATCAGAGACCAGCCGCCGCCACCCGGCAACACCTTGCCCTTGAGCTTCGGCCCGTCGAAGCTGCCTCCGTCAAAATGAAAAATGCGTCGGCGGCCATAGGGAGTGTCGCCAAGAATGGATACTTGAATTTCGAGGGCGATCGTGAACAGAAACCTGGTGTTGATCTCCGGCATGGACGGCCTCCTGATGACTGGCATCTGCCATGTGCTGCGAAATCTATTGTAGGACCTTTGGCTTTAACCAGCACGCGCTCTGGCCGGGCCAGCGATGGCTGCTTCGGGTCAAACGCTGGCAGACTGTGCGATTGAGCCTCGCCCAAACGACGTCGATGCGGCCGCAGCGCCGATCAGACCCAAACTTCCAATGAACTCCCGCCGTTGCATGTATCCCCCCTTAAGGGGATGGAGCGCGGACATGGTTGCGATTGCCAAGTCGCTTCAGAATAGCGCCGTTCGATCATTTGAGGCTTGAGGAACGATAGTATGATCAGCTTCGACCTCGTTGATGAAGCGATTAAAAAGCACAGCCCCGGTCGTTTGCATCAGGGCCTTCGAACGGGCTATCTCCAGCTTTCCTTCCGTTTCCCGATGTTCTCCTGAAGAACGGAGCAGCAAATCCGCACGAGTAACGCGGGCAAGGCACTCAGGAATACGCGCATGACGCTCAATCGCAACTGCTATCGCCTCATCGGCGGTTGTCAGGGCGGTTGAAACGTCGCCGTTCAGCCTGTACGCGTTTGCTAAATCGGCAAGAATTCGGGGTTCAGCTTCCAGGCCCGCCTTTCGCAATCGAGCAAAGCTGAGAGCATCGGACAAATCCTGTATCGCCGAGGTGAGCCGTCTTGCGACGATATGCGCAACGCCACGACAGGCCCGACCGTAGACTTGCATATAGGGATTTCCGCTCTTTATAGACAGAGAATAAGCTCGCTCGGCATGCTCTTGAGCGAGCCCTATGTTTCCCTCGACCCATGCAAGGTCGACGTATGCCCAACTTGGTATGACGTGGTGAAGAGTATCAATTTGGCTGGCGTCCAAATGAACGATACGATCGAGGAGTGGGCGAGCTTCATCTTTTCGACCCAGCATCAACAGCGTTTGGCCCCGCATCACGGTTAACCAGAGCTCAACATCGAAGCCCAACATTTGCCTGTCGAATTTTGCGATTTTGTCCGCGCTTTCCGTTGCCTCGATATTCATTTGAAGCGCTTCGATCATGAAGCCGGACATTCTCAGCGCGTGGCAGAGCACAGCCTTGAGCGTTATTTGAACACTGTGGTCATTATTGTTGTCGGCTATTGCTTTAGCCTCACGAATTTTTTCGACATACTCATCAGCTGATCCGCCGTTCGCCAAAATCCTTCCATAAGCTGCGTGGATCAACGCGTTGGCTCTCACATCTCCCAGAGCGACCGCTAATTGCTTGGCCTCTTCAAAATAGATCAGGGCCTCCTGTGCTGAAATTCCTTCCCGCCAACCAAAATTCACGATTTGCCCCGCCGCCATCATTTTCAGGTAGTTTGTCGGCTGTGACGAAGGAAGAGTTGACAGCAACTCGCGGACTTTTTTCCAGCTTCTCATGGCCTGATTTGGATCATTCGTACCAATCCAGACAGCAGAACGCATATTCTGTTGCGCCGCCTTCAGGTTTTCACCGGCTTGCTCCAGGTGGTACGCCAGGAGGGCGGCTCTCTCATCCGCATGGTCTTTAAAGACGCTCTCAATCGCATGAGCCACCTTGAAATGGAGATCCCGACGGCGCTCATGCAGAAGTGATCGATATGCAACCTCTTGGATAAGAGGATGACGGAATGCAAGAAGGCGTCGCTCAAAGGGCGGCACATCGTAGAGCAGCTCGGCTTGTCTCAAATGCTGGATTGCTTCCGAAAGCTCGGCCTCCTCCATGCAAGCAATTCGATCCAGAACCGGCATGGAAATTTCGCGGCCAATTACGGACGTTATCTCCAGTACTGCCTTTGCGCTTTCTTCGAGCCGGTCGATCCGAGCGGCGATGACGGCCTGCACAGTTGAGGGGAGCGGTATCGTACTAATTCCACCTCTCAGCCTGTATGAACCCCTTTCGCCTTCAAAGTCCCCTCGCTCCACGAGCGCATTGATGAGCTCCTCGAGAAAGAACGGATTTCCCTGCGCTCGCTCGACGATGTTCCTGCTCAGCAATGCCAGGGACGGGTCGCTGCCGAAATGGTCCTGCACGAGGATAGCCGCCTGTGCCGGAGGCAAAGGACGCATGTTGATTTGCCGATAGTGCGACCGCTGCATCACTGGAGCCGCAAACCCCGGCCTGAAATTGACGACCAGGAGAGTGCTCGTCCCTAAAACCGCATCGCCCAAGGCTTCAACGAATTCTTCGCTCGCAGCATCGATCCAATGCAAATCTTCGATCACAACAACGGAGATCGGTTCGCGTGGTGAGTGTGGTAACAGCCTGACAAAGTCGAGGAGCTGCGTTTTTCTGGTCTTTGGATCTAGTTTGATGGCTGGTCTCTGAGGATCAGTTAGGCCGAGGAAGTCCAGCAATATTGTCGGGAGCTGCTCGGAAACCGGCAGTGCTGCCAATCGCTCCAGGACAATGCGGCGCGACACATCTGGGGCCTGTTTGTAGCGAAGACCAAAATAATCCCGCATTAATTCTAGTACAGGCTGAAATGGGGTCGCTCGCCCGTGAGCTAGTACACGAGCCTCAAAGACGCGGATGCCTTTTGCGCGACAATTTTCGGCGAACTCGAAGCAAAGACGGCTCTTGCCGATGCCAGCCTCTCCGACGACGCCCACCACATGCCCTTCACCCTTGCTCGCATTTTCGAGTTCATGCAGAAGAGCAGCGAACTCATCTGTTCGGCCCGTCAGCGGACTTAAACGAATTCCGCTTCGAAAGACACCGCTCGAGGGCGCATGCATAAGTCCTCTTACTTTGAAAATCTCAACAGGCGAACTGATCCCTCGGATAGATTGTGAACCTAGCGGTTCGACTTCAACGAATTGCTTGGCGGCGACGTAGGTCTCTTTTGAAATTACGATCGATCCTGCGTCCGCCAATTGCTCCAGGCGATTGGCAAGATGCACATTTGCTCCAGCGGCATCAAAGGTTCGGTATATTCCGTGTTCGATCGTTTGAACAACAACTTCACCGGTGTGGACGCCCACGCGGATTTGCAGATCTTGGTCATTTAAGCGAGCTATCCCGTCCTGCATTGCAAGAGCCGCCAGGCAGCCCCGCACGGCATGATCCTCGTGTGGTTGCGGAGCGCCAAAGATCGCCATCACCCCGTCACCTTGTGATTTATTGACGACGCCTTCGTATCGGGTGACGGCTTCTCTCATTAGCTCCAGAACGGGCTGAAGGCGCCTCATTCCGACCTCGGGATCGCCTAGGCTATCGATAAGCGCGGTGGAGTTCCGAATGTCCGCAAACAGAATTGTGAGCCGTTTACGCTCTCCACCTTTGGCATTGAGCGAACTCAATACCTGCTGCCACGATCGATTGGCTTCTTCTACAGCTGTAGCCTTCAGAGTTGCACTGCAGCGCCCACAGAAGCGAGCCGTGGGCCCATTCAAGTGCCCACAGGCCTTGCACTCAATTCCGAGAGCGGCCCCACACCCTTCGCAAAAATCATTCGTCGCCTTATTCTGGCAACCGCACCGCAAACATTGCATTAGGTGGCCCCCTTACACAGCGGAGCGCGACTGATCAAAATCATAATACTATTTGCAGAACAACTCCATGCCGCTTTGCAACAACCACCACTCTGGATCCGCTATGCGCTGAGGAGATACTCCGCCGCCATCGGCTTTTTTCGGACAAAACTGAGCGCGCCGCAGAATGCGCGGTTTTCCCGGCGACCCCAAATCAACTCGGTAAAGCCAACACACAGTGGATAAGTATGAAATACGTTACATTTGCGAGATTTCTTATACAGTGCGCAGAGGCCGACTGAGATTTTTAGATGGGCCCGCAGAATGGTGCTTCCGAGTCGACGCCTTCAATAGCGTCGACGATTAGTGACAGACTTACTCGAGAGGTTTGGTCGCGAACTCCTGAAGTCAGTTCTCTTTTTAAAGCGTCCAACAATTAACGCCCGGAAGCGGCGACCTGTGTGTCGGTGCGGCTCGTGCCGGTCCATCGCGATTTGGTACACCACGATTGGGATCGCAGTTCAGTTACTCATTGCCTTGTCGGTGAATGGACCTGGCTCCGAGGCGTTCCGGTTGAACACGCATAAGATGGTCCATGATTCCAATTCGGCCGTTTTGGGAAAGATAGGGACGCCATGCTGAACGCATCCATCCTGCCACACAATATCTCCCTTTGCGGCTCGAAAAACCGTAGTCGAATGTTGGAAGTCCTTGTGTCTCAATTTCGAGCCGCGTTCGTCGGCATCGAATATGAAGTCGATATGCAAACTCGGATCGTGAACGCTCAGGCGTTTCATATTGGAGGTTTGCGTTTCGTACGTCTTTATGGCGGTCTCGCCTTCCATCCACTCGTCAGCGAAGATGCACTGGTCTTTACGCTGCTGCACGAGACCGGCCACCATCGTGCACGTGGTCGCAGGTTCGCAGGCGATCCAGAGCTTGCCTGCGACTGCCGCGCCGACAAATGGGCCGTTGACGCTGGTGCTCGTGCACTACGTCGCTGTACCGGGCGGTCGATGAATCTCCCAGCTGCGCTAGACAGCCTTGACGAGGCGGTCGCGTCGATCAACGCCGGCGCCACCGCGCCAAGGCGACGCCTTCGGTCGCTGGATTGCTGGGCCGGGTTTTGGCCAACGCGCAAATCGCGGCTCCGCATTGGCAACGCTCCGGTGCCGACCGGGCCATGCTATCATTCGCGCTAACTCGGCAGAGGAGGACGAAATGGGTGGATTAATTCCGATAGGCGGTGGTGCTGACGCCGAGATCAAAGGTCTCCTCAATACCGCATTCAACGATACGAATATTAAGGCACTCCGACGAGTCGTCGCAAAAGAAAATCTATTCGACGACCATCACCATCTGCACCGCATAGCGTACAGATTAGGAACCTATCCGGTTAAGACCTATACAGGAGATGACGCGAAGGGAAAGTGGTTCTATTTCTTAAAAAAAATCCTGAAGGACGCGACACACAACAATGTATCTACCACGCAATCGGTAAAAGCAATTTTGTCATACGCCATGAATAATTCGGTCGTTACGAGCGTGGTATTTGATGCGGTGCAAGGCACAGACACTACCGCAGACCATTATGTTTACCCGAACAATCCGGTTACCAATAATGATATTGCCGCTTTGATCGATACGACAGGAACATTGAGAATATCACTCATTTGTCCATCACCTCTACCTGACAAATCGTCTCCAGTTCCCAACCAACAAGCTGATCTTGATGAAAGTCCTGCAAATATCATCGAAAGACCTCCGATAAAAATTTTCACGCCTTCAACTCTCTCGCCTCCTGTTCTTTCGATAGACACTCGCAAACCGCGAGAGAAAAAGAACACGAAACGCGCTCCGCAAAAGAAAACAAAGAGCAAGAAAAAACGTTCAAAGAAATAGATTCTTTGACCGGCTGCTGCCTGAGCGCATCGATGAACGACTTGCAGCCAACGCCCTGCGGTTAAGCGGCAGCTGTCAGAGAAGCGGCGTGCTGCAAGGCTTTCGTCGACTGCCTGCAGCAATGCTTCAGCCTGTCAAAAGACCGGCCGCCTGCACTTGCGCGGAAACGGAAAGTTTGCGAGCGGCCTCAATACGATCCGGCGCTTCACCTGATCCCACCCAAAAATTCCGCTTGCGCCGTCGGGCAAATCAGTGGCCCTTGTTTGCGCGTCTCGCACCCACGAGAGGGGCGCTACGCGATCGTCACGAGTGTTGGGCGCGAGATGCGATGGGCGCGTTGGCGTCGCCGGACGAGCGGCATCGATGCGCACGGCGAAATCGTGTGGTCCTGATTCCCCGACGCTGGAATCAAGTCGGTGCGTGACGAGCGCGCAGACGACGGTGGCAATAAAGCCCGGTCACCGGGGAGAGTACGTATAAGCCGTAAAACCATTGCGCGGGGAATGCCGGTCGCTCCGGCTGAACCTGTGGTCACTGCCGCCTGCTTACTTTGTTGCAGGCGGGCCATGGGTGCGGCCTGCATCCGGCATTCCCCGCGCCCTCTCTTCTTCGAGGGACATTGTGTTCGGCAAGACTCGGGCGCTTCACGCGCCGCGGGAATGTCTCGCGTCGTCCTGGACAAGCGAGCAAAGCGAGCGCGATCCAGGACCCATTACCCCAGGATTGAGTTGTTGCGCACGCTGGAACGACGAGCTCATTACACGACATCTGCCTGTGGTAATGGGTCCTGGCTTTCGCCAGGACGACAGCGGAGAGCACCACGCATGCCCCTCAATCTCCCGCGACCGTCTCCGCTTTCCTCACCGCATTCCAGAACGCTTCCGCGGCATTGGTGGAGCGGGCACGCGAGCGATAGAGGCAGATGCCGATGTCGATTTCCCAGCTCCTGTCTCCCGCGCGAACGAGCCGACCGGCCGCCAAATCATCCTGAACCAGACTTTGGGGCGCCCAAGTGATCCCTTGTCCTTCGCGGACCATGTCGATCAGCAGCATGACCGGGGCAGAAAAGCTCGGGGCGAGATGCGCCTGCGGCTCCCTCGCGGCGAGGAACGAGGAGACGATCCGCCCGACCCCGGAACCGGGATGATAGGCGAGATAGGGCAGCGGCTGCTTGGCCGTGCCGGGCAGGAGATAGCGCGGCTCTGCTTTTCCCCGCCGCCCGCGCGCTCCGCCTGCGGGCGCGCTGAGGGGGACCAGCACATCATCAGCCAGTTGAATGCGCTGGAACGAATCCGAATCCAGCCTTGTCATCAGGCTCGGGTGATAATTGGCCAGCATGAACTGCACTTCGGCATCGATCAGCATGCGCTCGCAGGCGGCGAAATTGACCGCCACGAGTTGCACCGCGGCCGTCGCGCTGGCGCCCTGTATCTTCCGGATCCAGCCAGGAAAGAACGTCTGCGACAGTGTATGTGTCGCCGCGAAATGGATGGTCTCGGCCTTCAGCCGCGCGACTTCGAGCGCCTCCTGCTTCCCGACCATGACGCGGCGCAGGACATCTTCGGCGACGGGACGAAAAGTCTCGCCGGCCGGCGTCAGGGAGAGCTTGTGGGTGGCGCGCTCGAACAGCGGCGTGCCGAGCCAGTCCTCCAGCGCGCGGATGCGGCGGCTCAGCGCGGGCTGGGTGACATGGCGCCGCTCGGCGGCGCGCGAAAAGCCGCCCTCCTCGACGACGGCGACGAAGTCCTCCAGCCAGTTCAGGTCCATGATGCGGTTTTGTCCTCAAATCATGCCAATACGGCATTAGCGCCTTGACCGGCGCTGGTCCAATCTGGACTCAAAGCAAAAGCACATAGCCGCCATCGCTTCTTCCGGGAGGAGCCATTTTGCAGATCGCGACCACCCCCACTACCGCATCCGTTCCCTCGGCCACCGCAACGCGGCGGCGCAAGCCCCTGTGGCGCGAGCCCTATGTGCTGGTCGCCATCGGCGCCGCGCTCGGCGCGCTGCTGGGCGCACTGTTTCCGGCTTTTGCGGCCGACATGAAGCCGCTCGGCGATGTCTTCATTTCGCTGATCAAGGTCACCATCACGCCGCTGATCTTCCTTGTGGTCGTGTCAGGCATTGCGCAGGTCGGCGACATGCGCACCGTGGGCCGCATCGGGCTGAAGGCGCTGGTTTACTTCGAGGCCGTGACGACCTTCTGCCTGCTCTTCAGCCTCCTCGTGGTCCAGTTCGTGAAACCCGGCGAGGGCGTCGCGCGCGCCAATGCGCAGCAGGCCGAGACCATCGCCAAATTCAGCCAGGCGCATGTCGGGTCGATCTCCGACTACCTGCAGCACATGGTGCCCGACAGCTTTGTCGGCGCATTTGCGAGCGGCGATGTGCTGCAGGTGCTGGTGCTCGCGCTGTTGTGCGGCATCGGCCTGCTGTTGCTCGGTGAAAAGGGAGCTGCGATTCGCAACGGCCTCGATCGCGTGACGGAGCTCGTCTTCAGCGTTGTCCATGTCGTGGTCGCGCTGGCGCCGATCGGCGCATTCGGCGCCATGGCGTTCACGGTCGCCAAGTTCGGCCTTACAACGCTCTCTGCGTTGGCGCTGCTGGTCGGCACCGCCTGGGCGATGATGGCGCTCTTTATTTTCGTCGTGCTCGGCGTGATCTGCAGGCTCGCCGGCATCAAGCTGATGGACTTGTTGCGGATGCTCCGAACCGAGCTCCTCGTCGTGCTCGGCACGTCGTCCTCGGAGACAGCCATTCCCGGCATGATGGAAAAGCTGCCCGCGGCCGGCGTCGGCCGCGCGGTGGCCGGGCTCGTCATTCCCTCCGGCTATTCCTTCAATCTCGACGGCGTCGCGCTCACGCTTCCGCTGAGCACGCTGTTCGTCGCGCAAGTCTACGGCATCGAGCTCACGCTCACGCAGCAGATCAGCATCTTCGTGGTGATGCTGTTCACCAGCAAAGGCGCGGCCGGCGTCACCGGCGGCGCCTTCGGCGCGCTGGCCGCGACCGTGATCGCGGCCGGCCTGCCGGCGGAGGGCCTGGCGCTGCTGCTCGGCATCGACCGCTTCATGTCGCTGGCGCGCGCCATCACCAACACCATCGGCAACGCGGTTGCCGCCATCGTCGTCGCCAAATGGGACGGCGAGTTCGATTCCAACGCCTGGGCTTCGGCAGTCACCGACCCTCAAACCAAAGCGAGCTGAACATGAGCGCACGTCACGAAGAACTCCCCGTCATCGGCCTCATTCCCGGGGATTGCACCGGGATCGGGCCGGAGCAGACCGCGCGGATCCTGGCTGATGGCAATCTCACCGAGGTGGCACGGCTGGTGGTGATCGGGGACGCGCGCGTGCTCGAGATGGGCATGTCGCATGCGGGCGTAAAGCTCAACGTCAAGCGCGTCGCTTCGCCGGCGAAGGCGACATGGGAGAACGGCGTGGTGCCGCTGGTCGATCTCGGCAACATCGATCCCTCGCACTTTCCGCTCGGCAAGGCCAATGCGGAATCCGGCAAACTGACCGGCGATACGCTCGCCCGCGCCATCGAATTCGCCAAGGCCGGCGAGCTCGACGCCATCACCTTTGCGCCGCTCAACAAGCGCGCGATGTTCGACGGCGGCTGGAAGTTTCCGGACGAGCACAAGATGTTCGCGCATCTGCTCGGCCATGAGAGCTATTTCTCCGAAATGAACGTGCTGGACGGCCAGTGGATGTCGCGCGTGACCGGCCATCAGTCGCTGCGCGAGGCGCTCGACGGCATCAACCCGGCAAGCATCACGGATGCGATCGAGCTTGCCCACCGCATGATGCTCAAGGCCGGCATCGCCAAGCCGCGCATCGCGGTCGCCGCGCTCAATCCCCATGCCGGCGAAAACGGCCTGTTTGGCCGCGACGAGATCGAGATGATCCGCCCGACGGTAGAGGCCGCTGCCAAGACCGGCATCGCCTGCACTGGTCCTTTCCCGGCCGACACCGTCTATATCCGCGCCTTTGCCGGCGAGTTCGACAGCGTGGTCGCGATGTATCACGACCAGGGCCAGATCGCGACCAAGCTGCGCGGCTTCAATCGCGGCGTCACCGTCACCGCCGGCCTCGACACCGTGTTCACGACGCCCTCGCATGGCACGGCCTTCGACATTGTCGGCAAGGGCGTCGCCAAGACCGGCGCGATCGAGAGCGCGGTTCGGCTCGCGGCGCAACTCGCCAATGTCAAAGCGATGAACGTCAAAGCGATGGCGGTTCACTGAACGATGAGGAAAAGCCCCGCGTCAAAGCGGGGCTTTTCTCATTCAACCATGCGGGATGCTATTCGACGGACACGCGAACCACGCCGGATCGCATCATGCCCAGCGCACGCGCGGCGGTAACGGATAGATCGATCACCCTCCCGCGCACGAAGGGGCCTCGATCATTGACGCGGCATTGGATGGTGCGGCCGTTGGCGCTTACGGTGAGCACGCTGCCCATCGGCCGGGTGCGGTGGGCACATGTCATGCCCTGACCGCGGCCGCCATAATAGGAGGCGAGACCGCTCTCGGCATGAGCAGACGAGACGAGGAGGAGCGAGACTGTGACAAGTAGAGAGGTTCGAACCATGGGTCCTCGCAGGTGCGTGATCTCTGCCCAAGGCCCTGTAAGCCGCGAAAGATGACCGCGGCTTGACCAAATCTGGGACATTTGGAGGGAGTGGAACCAGACGGGGTGCCAACGGGGGCGCGGATCGCCCTTGCAGACGGCGCGGGGTCAGGGCTAGCCTTCCACAAAAATCCAGGGAGGCTTCGGGATGCGGCACGGTACTTTCATGATCTTGACGGCGGGATTGATGGCGCTCGCGCCGCCGGCGCAGGCGGAGACCCGTGCAAGCTATGTGACCCTGATGCTGCAGGCCTTTGCCGCCAAGGTCCAATGCCCCGGCACCGAGGTCGTCTACCAGGACCTCGTGCAAAAGGCCCAGGACATGCAGCAGGCGGACGGAACGACCGAGTCCGCCAGGAAAGCGATCGCCTGGCTATTGACCGGCGGCAAGATGGGCGAGAAGGGCGACGACACGCTGATGGGCGAAGTCGCGCTCGCCATGCAGACCACCGACCTCGACCAGAAGCGGCTCGGCATGCAGACCTGGTGCGATACGCAGAAAACCAAGCTCGCAGGCTTCATCCGTCCGAAGAGCTGACGCCATATGATCCCTTGTGCGGAAGTAGTTTTCGCGGTCTAATTATCAGTGAGGCCTTGATACAGCGCCTCCTCGCACGCTTCGATGCCGCAGCGTGTTCCAAGGCAATGGCTGCCACACCCATTCACAAAGGGACGGTGGCGCTCGCCTTTGAGTTCATCGGTCCTTCGTTTCCCGCGCGGAGGATTTCATGAACCTCGCCCCCTACCTGATTGCCTCAGAGCCCTATTACGAGCCGCTCGGCAACGAGATCGAAGCATTCAAGGCCGCCTATTCGGAACGCCTGCCGGTCATGCTGAAGGGACCGACGGGCTGCGGGAAGACCCGCTTTGTCGAGCACATGGCCTGGCTCCTCGGCAAGCCGCTGATCACGGTCGCCGCGCATGAGGACATGACCGCGGCTGACCTTGCGGGCCGCTATCTGCTCGAAACATCCGGCACCGTATGGCATGACGGGCCGCTGACACTGGCGGTTCGCTTCGGCGCGATCTGCTATCTCGACGAAATCGTCGAGGCGCGGCAGGACACCACCGTCGTCATCCATCCCCTGACCGATGCGCGGCGCATCCTGCCGCTGGAGAAGCACAACGAGATCGTGCCTGCGCATGCCGACTTCCAGCTCACGATCTCCTACAATCCCGGCTACCAGAGCGCGGTCAAGGACCTCAAGGAATCGACCAAGCAGCGCTTCGTCGCAATCGATTTCTCCTATCCACCACCGCCGACGGAGGCCGCCATT
>Ga0210397_10001503_pt1 | contig 14882 bp, 27 predicted proteins | sample IncBWH2OmetaG_FD_160126 | JGI IMG/M metagenome (GOLD analysis project Ga0210397, IMG submission 160126) | Forest soil microbial communities from Barre Woods Harvard Forest LTER site, Petersham, Massachusetts, United States - Inc-BW-H-2-O ...
AACGCGTGGGACTTACGTTGGGCCTACAGCGATTTGTGGTATAGGTATGCACCAGAGATTGTAGACTGTACGTTCTATGACATATCATATGAGGAGCTGCGTAAGCACCTATGGTGGGGCCGAGATTTGGTGGTATCAACGATACCCAGGACCGTATGGGATAATAACAACGCCAACTTTCAGCGAACGTACATCTGGGCCCTGGGTGACACCGAGCTGCCGCGTGTTGATAAGCCTTACCGCCCTGAGCCTTTCACCGTAGCCTGCGATGGTACGCCTGGCACGCCGTGGTACCGCGTAAGCAACATCTACGGGCACTGTACGATGGAGTGGCCATACAACGGCGTCAAGAGTTACATACCCGTAGAAGGTGCCAGCCTAGTGACTAAGCCGTTGCGCTACTTGGGAAATGCTGCACCAGACTTCTTGCACTTAGGCAGGTATGGCGCGTGGCAAAAAGGGGTACTAACTAGTGATGTGTTTCACGAGGCGATGAAGGCATTTCGCAATGACACGATTGGCTGAGCACGGCGTTGTTGATCTGAAATGGTCTGAGGACGAGGATGACGGCATGGTGATGGCCGAAGGTCTGATGGACTATGAGATAGACTTGAACAACGAAATTGCATATTTTCAAGACAATAAGTGCGTTCGTGTGCATGAAGCGGTGAACTTTGACCACGCCGTTGACATGATATTAGCACATGAGGCCGTGCTACGTGGCAACATTCAACGCGGCGTAGACCACCGAAACCGTAAGGTTAATGAGCGAGGATGGGTGCCACTATGAGCGCCAAGTTTGAGCTGAGAAAACCAGTTACAGATTCATATGGCGAAAAGGCTTATGTTTGGGAATGTGTTGAAGGACAGACAAGGTACATGGGCAGCCACGTTACGCCAGGTACAACCATACAAATAGCCGCATGGTACTTTTGGCTATACTACAGAGAGCGACAGACTGTGACGAGAGTATTATGAGGCCAACTGATTTCAAACCTGTTGTCGCGCTTGATATCGACGGCACATTGGGAGATTACCATGGACACTTTTTGCGCTTTGCGGAGCAGTGGGTTGGCCGTGCTATGCCTACGCCTGAAGACATCAACCCTGGGCTGCCCCTTCACAAGCATATGCGAATCAGCAAGGCTACCTACAGATCATGTAAACTTGCTTATCGCCAGGGCGGTCTTAAACGATCCATGCCATGCTACCCAGGAGCCAGAGAGCTAACCGTTGATATACGCAAAGCTGGTGCGGAAGTATGGATTGCGACTACCCGCCCATACTTGCGACTAGACAACATTGACCCAGATACCCGCCATTGGTTGCGCCGCAACAAGATTCAGCACGATGCGGTGATCTACGGTGAGCATAAGTACCGTGACCTGGTGCGCAACGTAGGCGTTAACCGGGTAGTCGCCGTTATGGACGACTTGCCAGAGATGATCGAACAGGCGTTGGGGAGAACCTTACGCAGTTTTCTGAGGGACCAACCATACAACCGGCACTACGAGCCAGATGCGCTAGGTCAGATCGACTTTGGCGGGCGCGTAACAGATTTGAATGAAGCAAGAGTGTATTTTGTTCAGCTAGTTGAGAAATGGAGAAGACAACATGGGAATAGGTGACGGCAACATCTCGATGGACCCGGTGTACCCAAACCAAGAAGAGGCAGACAGCTTGCTAGCAGATTATGTGCGCTGCAGCACTTCTCAGGCCGAAGTCTTGCGGGGGCGCGAATGCGGCAAGTCGCCTATGGGCGGGCACAAGGCCGTTGAAATCTTGAATAGGCCTGCAGTTTATGTGGAGGTTACCGGCGAAACCTCTGCACACCTTGAGTTTCTGAACATGACACCAGAGAGCATGAAGATTGTAACCGAGCACTTGCCGGACATCATGGAACGCTTTATGTCGAAAAACGTTGACTACCAAGACTTTGCCTTGGCGGATTTAGGACCGCGGGCGCACTTCGTTGGGCTATGGCGCAAAGTGGGGAAGCTCAAGCGCGCCTTGTGGGATGGTGAGAAGCTACAACACGAGGGAACCGTGGAAGTTTTAGATGACTTATTTGGGCATTTGCTACTCGCCCGGTCAGGGCTAAAAGGGTAGACTAGAACGATGGACTATGTGTCCCTACACCACCATTCGACGTTCAGTTACGGCGACGGCTACGGTCTGCCGAGCGAACACGCTGAGGCAGTTGCTGCTTACGGTATGAAGGCGTTGGCGCTCACCGAGCACGGCAACGTTAGCTCGCACGTTCAGCTTGAAAAGGCTTGCGTCGCAAACAAAATCAAGGCCATCTTCGGCCTGGAAGGCTACATTGCCCCGGCAGGTCAGAAGCGTAAGTGTCACCAGACGATACTGGCGATGACGCAAAGTGGCTACAGCAACCTGAACAAGATGGTGGTCGAATCGTGGAAAACCCTTGGGACAACAAGCAAGTCGCGCTTCCCCACGATCCACTTTAACGTGCTGGAGGAATACAGCGATGGGCTTATCGTTTTATCAGGATGCGCCGATTCAGTGTTATCATGCACGCTCCTGGGTGGAAAGTCTTACGGTGACCAGCGACTCACTTACGACAAGCATGACTACCGCCGTGCCCTTGGGATGGTTGAATGGTACCAAGAGATATTTGGTGACAGGTACTACATTGAGGTTCAACGCTTTCCGATGCTTGATCGCGCTCGTGCTCTCAACCCGGCCTTTGAGCTACTCAGCAGAGACACCGGAGCACCGCTTGCTGCGACGAGCGATTGTCATTATGTCTATGCAAGAGACAATGAGATGCAGAAGATTCTTCATGCTGCTCACCGTGGCGCTACTGTTGCGGCCGTTGAAGCCTCGTGGGAGTACGACTGCACCCTTGACATACCTTCAAGCGACGCAAAGGTTTTCGATGACCTCGTAGCTACCGGGCTCAGCGGAGATGCGGCGATTACGGCCATAGAGAGTACGGCCATTATCGCAGACCGCTGTAACGTCGTGCTTCAGAAGGTGGAGCCGATCAGATACGTGGCGGGCGAACAGGATTGGGAACCATGGGTCTGAAGCCAATAGACGTCGAAGCCTTCAAGGATCGCATCGTGTACAACCAAACAGACTTTGGTGAAGTTGGCAAATACATACGAGTTGAGTACGTACTCAACATAATTGATGAGGCGGTGAGGCGTGGGGCTCAAGCCTGATTTCCTTAAGTGCGCGTTTACTGGTCGTTGGTTCGACCTAGATGATAGTTGTTCTTGTGGGATACCTGAATGCGGTAAGCATCATGAATTATGCGGCATAACACCAATTTACGCTAGCTTGGTACTTGACTTTGGGTGTGGGCCGGTGGACATTGCTTCGCCGTTAATCCATGCTGAATTAGCACGTACGCAGACGCTTATCAATTGCGCCGAGTGTGGCCGCGCAGGCCTTGCTAAAGACATGCTGGTCATCTACCAAGCGCCGCTTAACTATCATCATCCGCAACCATCGCGTGTATGGAAGTATCCAAAGAACATAGTGAAAGCTGTGTGCCCGGAACACAATCGCCAGCGAGGCACAATCTATGGGGCTTAAGCCAGACCTCAACAGCTACACCGTTGACCTCGTGTCAACGGACGAGGGTATCGCATTAATCCGCCAGTGGCTTAATTTTGGATGGGATTACCGCATTGAAAAGACCAAGAACGCCAACATTTTACGTCACAAGAAACAGTACATTAGGCGTGTGGAGTATGAGCTTAAGCTCATCATTGAGAAGGGTTTTGTTGACTACTTCTTGGTCACGAGTGACATCGTACGATGGGCTAAAGACCACGAGATTGCTGTTGGACCTGGCCGTGGGTCAGCGGCGGCATCACTTGTGTGTTACCTCTTGCGAATTACCGAAGTGGACCCGATCATCTTCAGCAACTTGATGTTTGAGCGCTTCATCGACCCCACACGCTCTGAGCTACCTGACGTGGACCTGGACTTCGATGATGAAAGACGTTGGGAGGTATTCGATTACGCTGAGCGCAAGTACGGAGCCGACAAGGTTGGCAAGATGGCTAACTTCATGCGCTACAAGGGAAAGAACAGCATAGATGACGTTGCACGAGTCTACAAGATACCCAAGTGGGACGCTGAGACAGTCAAGAAGCTCATCATTGAGCGTGGCGGTGGTGATAGCCGGGAGAGCAATTCACTTGAGGATACTTTTGCCACATTCCCCAAAGCCCGTGAAGTCTTGGACCGTCACCCGAACATTGCGAACGCTGTTCGGCTGGAAGGTGGTTACCGTGGCATGGGTGTCCATGCGGCCGGAATGGTCATCAGTAACACGCCCATCACTGATTCTTGCGCTACGTACACGAAGACGACGAATGGAGTTGAGACTACCGTCGTTGCGTTTGACAAAAAAGACAGCAAGTATCTGGGCTTTCTGAAGCTTGACATCTTGGGCCTAAGCACGATGAACGTGATCGGGCAGGCCGCCAAGTTCTGCGGTATGTCGTTGGAGGATGTATACCGAATACCGTTGGAAGACAAGAAGACTATGGACGCCTTCAGGAGGGGCGATGTCGTTGGAATTTTCCAATTTGAAGGCCGAGCTACCCGGCTGGTCTGCAGAGACGTACAGCCTGACACATTCCAGGAGCTTGTCGATATCAATTCGCTTTCCAGACCAGGCCCGCTGTTCAGCGGAACAACAGCGCAATATGTTGATATTAAACATGATCGGGCTGACCCCATCAGTCTCCACCCCATCGTGGACCGCGAGACTACGCACACGCATGGCCAGATTATTTTCCAAGAGCAAATCCTGAGGATTATCAAGGAAATTGGCGGGTTTCCCATGACCCGCGTGCATGAGATTCGCCAGATCATTTCGGCGAAACTTGGCGAGGCGCAGTTTGGTTCGTTCTATGAGAAGTTTGAGCACGGGGCGATGGAGCTACATGGCATCAATCCGCAACTGGCCCTGAAGATTTGGCGCTTCATGGTGACGAGCGCCACCTATACGTTCGTGACTGCGCACTCTACCGGCTACGCGATCATCGCGTGGTGGGGGCAATGGTTCAAGCAGCATAAACCCGCCGCGTTCTATGCTGCGCGACTGCGGAAGGAAAACGATGACTTTAAGCGTACTAAGCTCATCAAAGATGCTGTCCGACACGGAATTAAAGTGGTACCACCTAGCGTCTTGTTCTCTGAGGAAAATTGGACGCCAGAACACGGGCGTACTGTGCGTGCTGGTTTCACTCAGATACCAGGAATTGGACGAGCCAAGGCACTGGCTATTCTGGATTACCTGGAATCCCAGCAATGGCAGACCGCTCCTACTTGGCAAGACCTGCTTAAGGTCCACGGTATCGGTCCAAAAACAGTTGAGAAAATGCAGGCGTTCGCTGAAGACCCAGACCCCTTCGGCGTCAACAAGATTCGACGAATTTTGCATGGTGTGAGAAATGACTTGGCAGGCGGTAAGTGGGGAATACCTGAACCAACCCATACGAGCGACGACTTGGCAGAAGATGGTTCTTTTGACGTCGTATGGGTCGGCATCCCGAAAGTCAAGGAATACAAAGACGTTGTCGAGGACATCCGTGCCAGAACAGACAAGGATACCGACACGATACTTTCTGAAATCAAAGACCCAGAGCTCACCAAGCTATGCGTGGTTAAGTGCTATGATGATGGCGATGAGGATGTCCACTGCCGAATCAACCGGTGGGACTTCCCCAGGTTCGCAGACCGACTAGAAGACTTGCGGTGTAACGGTAAAGACGTGATCATCGTCAAGGGCAAGAAGCGAGATGGCTTTGGTACCAACATAATTGTGAAGGAAATGTGGGCTCTTGAACTCGACTAGGAACGGAGAAGCTATGCCACCGCGCAAACCGCGCAGCGCCGCGTCACGTCAAGCCGCTTGGCGGGCACCGGAAGTTAACCACGCCGAGCAGGCTGTGGACGAACAGCAACGGGCGAAAGGTCTTGAGAACCTGCAAAAGATGTTCGCTGGTCGCAAGCCCGCCCACGTACCCATCTTGAAATCCCTTGAGACATTGGGGATTCCGAAGCGTGTCATCACGGTGATGCTAGGTGATGAGCCTACCGACTGCCTGGTGATACCTACACAGGAGCTGATAGCCAAGGAATATGAAGTGCTGAGTGGTTTCAGCGTCAACGAATTACAACCAGATGAACAGGAGCAATAGATGACCAAAGAGGTGCAAAAGTGGGCAGACCGCGCTATGTACGCGGCGAAGCCCATGGAGGCTGGCGGGCCCAAAGTCGTTGTCCTGTCTGCAAGTAACGATCCATTAGGTGAGATCGCAGCTGCGACAATGACTTACGAAGGGAAGTTCCCAGGTGGCCTGCATGAGATTACTGATGAGCAGCGTCGCTTCTATCTGGACGATGTGTTCAAGGCTCGTCGCTGGGCACCACTTGAGTTCGTCAACTTCCACTTTCTTATCAGTGGAGTTACACGTGCTTTTACTCATCAGATGGTCCGTCAACGTACCGCTGTATACGCGCAGGAGTCGGTGCGGTTCGCGGTGAAAGAGGATGTGCCCGTACAAATGCCGGCATCGCTAGACGGCACGGTCCCGTGGCAAGAATGGGTCGTGAAATGCTACGGCGACTTGTTCCCTGGTGATGAGATACCTTGTCGTGAAAAGAATGAGCGATGGAAGCTAGCTTTCAAGCACGCAAATCAGCAAGCTAGCAGAGAGCAACTATGGCGTAAGCTATGGGATCAACACGTTGAGTCCATTAGCACCGTTTACAACGCTCTCATCGATTCGGGTATGCCCGCCGAGGACGCACGCGGCTTGCTGCCGACGAACCTACAGACGCGCATACACTACTGCACGAACCTGCGCAACCTGTATGAGCACGCCGGCAACCGGCTATGTACGCAGGCCCAGCACGAGTGGAAAGTTGTTTGGGTACAGATACTTTCGGCGCTCCGTGAGTATGGCGATGATGTAGCCAGCTACCGGCTTGGTGACGAATGGCACGGCAGCCTTTGGCAATTCGAGGAACTGTGCAAGGTATTCAAGCCCATCTGCTACCAGACGGGCAAGTGCGAGTTCATGAGCAGCGCCGACCGTTACTGCGCGATACGTGACCGGGTGCAAGGACCGTTGCAAAAAGTGCCCGTGAGTATGTGGGAGTACAAGAGCACAACTGGCAACATTCAACCAGAAGAGTGGATGAACAACCATGCGGCAGCGAGGATATCATGAGTAAACAAGATGGACCTGGTAGTGATTTGCCGGCGCACCTGTTGTGGGCGCGTGAAGACATCGAAAGGGTTGTCGTGGAACAACTTAACAAGATGGTGACGTTCGACATACACGAACATGAAATCAAGAGCTTGGTGGATTATGCAACACTAGCACAAGATCGACTGAAATGGATGGAGAAGGCCGAGCAGCTGCAAGCCGCTTGCGCTAACTACCGCAGACAGATTGCCGCGCTTGAAGACGACTGTATTGGCAAGCAAGGCATCATCGACGCGCAAGAAGAACGAATTGAGAACATGGCCGAAGCTATGACCAAGGCGCTCAACATAATGGATCCATACACATAAATAGCACACCTGGCGGGTGATGGCTCTCCAAATTGATTGGGAGGGCACAAGATTGACTACGTCAATCAAGATGCGTGGAATCACAACTATTGACTTGGCGATGCGCACCCGCCGTAGGCGTGGCTACATTAAGGAGGATGAAATCACTTATGACGCAGCAACTATCATCGCACTGGATCCTGGAGGTACCACCGGTTGGTCGCTCATCTCGGTTCATCCAGAGGCGCTTACTACCCCTGATGCGTCGGTTTTGGAAAACATATTCGTCCATCAACATGGCCAGGTTGACTGTGGATCACATCGTGGTAATCTCGCCACGTCACTCCATTCAGGTATCAGTACAGATGGAGAGTTCTCAGGCGTTTACGACATCGTTAAGCTCATCAGGGAATGGCCATGCGCAGCTGTGGTCATAGAGGATTTCGTACTGCGCCAGATGCGTATGGACCGAGAGTTGTTGTCTCCGGTGCGAATTACGAGCGCCATCGGCTACCAACTGTGGAAGTCTGGGCGGGACTACCACATTCAGTCGCCCAGCGATGCGAAGCGAGTATGTACCGACGACCGACTCAAGAACTGGCAGATGTACGACCCAACAGGAGGTCTACAACATGCCAGGGATGCTGACCGCCATGCGATCTTGTTCTTGCGAAAGGCTAAGGCAAAAGCTAACTTTCGTGCTAAGGCGTGGCCGCACTTGTTCGGTGAGCGCGGAGCTTATAGCCGTACCGCCTGACTGGGCATACTTCCTAATTGTCCACTGCGGACTGTACATGCCCAACTATACTGAGTATTACGAGAATCTGAAAGTTGGTGAGTATGACCCTTTCTGATGTGCACCCAACTAACTGCCAGTGTGCAAAACACGCAAACCAATTCGTTGGACCTAAGCGTCAAAGTCATCCTTGCCCGCCAGGTTGTAAATGTGGCCGGCACAAGCCTATGCACAGGCCCGGTTGCATGTGCCAGGCGCATAGGCCGCACGACCGTAAGCCGCGCAAACCACGTAAGTCAAAGAAAATGCACGACGACATATGCATCTGCAAGCACAACGTAGATTTGCATGATATGTTCGGCTGCAAGAAATGCGACACTTTGAGGGCAGCCGGACGAAAATCACTGGGTTGCACTAGGTTTCAGGCGCAAAGTGGCAAGCTGATACCAGAAGATGAGGACTTCAAGAACCGAGTCAAAGAGTATGGATTCATCAAGCACGAAGACGAAATTGCAACGTGTACCATCTGCTGGATGTCAATCAAGATTGGTCCACTCGGCACCGTTAGCTCAGTGATGGGCGCTAGGGCCCATGCCTTACCGTGCAAGGAACGTACCGAAAAACTTGTAAGGTCAAGGCAATTGGAACGCCCGAACCGGGCCGGATAGGAGTAGACTACCGCTATGGGAGATAAAGCATTTGAGGACAGAGTGAGAGAAGCTCTGACTTCACGGGAGCCTTTTCTGGGGCACCCATTGTTGCCAATCGCCCTGCGGGACAGTAAGTCTCGCACTGAACGCATCAGCACCTACCTTGAGTTGGACTTCGTACGGTTCTTGGAGCAGTATGGAGTGCGGGCTGGCATGCGGGGGCTAAGTGAGGTTCTACGCAGGCTGGCTATCATTGGTGCGCAAGCGGAAGGTTATGCATTCGATGAACCAGAAGGGGCAAAGAAATGAAGAAATTTACACGTGCTACTGCACTTGTGGCGGGTGTTGGTTGGGGTATCACTGCACTGTTTGTACATTCTACAGGAGTAGCGAACGCTTCGCCCGACTATTGCACCCCTGCAGTGCCTTACGCACCGTACAACGCCGTGTGCGATGGGCCAGGCAGCTACTGTAGTCTTGGCTTGGCGTGCTCGCCCGTACCGGGTGAGCCTGGAACACGCAACCCTGGTGGGTACACTCCGTGCCCGCCGAGCTACCGCAGTAACTTCTGCTAGGCGTTGCAATGTTCTGGGTACGCACCATATTGATAATCCACTACATGCCTTGGATTATCGGCTTAGGGGCGATGGCACTCGGCGCGTGGCTTACGTACCGGGGCGTACTAGGCATGTTGGACCGCTGGGCAGCCGCAAGGGTAGAACGTGAGGCTGAGCTAGCCGACTTACGCTGGCGGGCAGAGCAAGAGAACCGTGCATGGCTGCGTGACGAGCGCGATATGTTCGGTGCATATGACCCGTACACGATGCCGCTGACTAGCCCACGGGCATATAGTGAGTGGTATGACTACGATCAGACCGGGAGGATATGATGGTGGGGGTACCTGATTTGAAGCCGCTGTGGGCCACTATGGACCGCATGGTGAAAGCCTTTGAGCGCCTTGCAAAGGCGATTGAAGAGCAAAATGCACTAACCAAACAACAGATGGGATTACAGAATGAGCACGCATAGCATGGAGCTGGTGACCCGCCAGGATGGCCGTTACGGCTGGCGGATTAACGTAGGCGACGATGTCGTGGCCACGGACGGCTCGCAGGGATACGAGAACAAGAAGGATGCGCTGCACTCGTTGTTCGGCGTGTTCTTTGGTGACTGGGATGAGAGCTTCTTGACTCTGTACGCGGATTGGCAAGCGTACCACCCAGACCAGTACACGAAGGTACCGGGCACGGAAGATGGACCGCCCGTGCGTATCGTAGGCGGCGACCCAATGCGCCGCGACGATGACCCGGTGCACTTGGACCCAGGTGCCGGCGCCCATGACTACAGTGATGGCCCGCCAGTTGTGCCTGCTGACCACCGTGACGAGAACACGGATGAGACGAGCGACACATGAGCGATGGACCGCCGCTTGAGTTTGTGTCTGCAACGAACCAGCCGAAGATAGTCAACCACGTAAACCGCGCATCTGCGATTTACTTTCTGAACAGCAAGCGAATCATGGTGGTAGCAGAGGACTTTGATGACGCGCACTTGGCGTTGACTGGTCTGAAGATACGGGTGGAGGCGCATCATGGGGATGACTGAAGGTGAGGCGCGAGCCCGCCATCCTGCCGGCAGCCAGTGGATACCGAAAGTTGAGATACTGCAACGACTTTTGGGCGTCATTGAGGACAACCACTGGATGTACGGCGAGATTACGGTTGATTGCCCAAGCCGCTTGGAACGGTGGGACTTACGCAGCATGCTCGACTACTGCTGCTTTTGCTACGACCCAGGGCACTTCAGGCCGAGCTACACGACGTTTTACTGGTGGCGTAGCCAGATCATGTCGATGTTCATGGCTATCGTTGAGGTGGAGAACTATGGTGAATGGCGCTTCTGGGAAACCGACAAGGAGCGAACATATTTGGACATGCAGAGCGTAGTGCAACACGCGCTACGTACTGCCCAAATGGAGGCAGAAAAGAAATGACGTTCAACCCTAAGTCGGGCTATCACGAGACTATGATTGGGCCGAACTATGCTGAGCGCGCTGTGGGGCAAACCAACCAGGCCGAGAAGAACTTGCGCATAGACCGAATGGTCAAGTGGCGCCAGTGGTTTCATGTATGCGAGCGTATGCACTCGGCCATAATCAACTTCTATGCCAAGAGCAGCGACGACATAAGCGACAACCCTGACGAGCGCATGATACAAGATGCCGTACCTTTGCATCGTGCGACGGCCATCGGCAGCAAAACAAGGACTGGCTTGGGTAGCCTTGGCAATGCACACCAAGTGATGCTAGACCTTGATGGCTCGCATGTGTATGTGCCTAGTAACACAGAAGGCCACGCGCACTTGATATTTCGCAAGCACGTGTCGTGGGAGAAGTACATAAGGTTTTTGCGTGCATGCGTGGACGTAGGAATCCTTGAACCGGGCTACGTACACGCCGCTGAGAGCCGGGGCGAGACATGGTTGCGCACCCCGTGGACGGCCAAGGGCGAGGACGGTAATGTGCCAGAAGTCTTTGGGCCGGAACAGGATTGGTCGTGATTGACATACTGCTGATGTTTGGGCCTTGCCACGGCAAGACCTTTCAGATCAGCGAGCAGTGTAACCGAACCGGCATGGTATTAGCCGTTGAAGATGCACATGTGCGCGCCGACTTCCGCTACAACATGCAGCTTGACATATTCAACCGCAACGACGTTATGATGGTGATGCCTAAGCGCCACATGTACCACAGAGCTCAAGAATATCAAACAGAAAACGGCGAGGATTGTGTGCTGTACGTGCATGATTCGCGCTGTTGTGAGAAAGGGATGAATGATGTCGAATGATTACTATGGCGGCGATGCAGATTACGCGGCCCGCCAGGAGGCAGAGCGCCTTGAGCGCCAACGACGTAACATGCTGGGCATACCTGAAGATGATATGCAGTATGCGCGTGGCGAGCATGGCTATGACAACGCCGACAAGCAGTATGACCTGTACCAGAGCACCGTTGGCACGGTGTTGCCTTTGGTAACTGCGAACACTGGTGCGCCGCAACTGATTACGTTGCACGCGCTAGACGAGAACAACAACCCAGGCCCAATACTGACTTGGCGGGTCGATGACGTCAAGGGGTGGTATGGCCCGGTGGTGCGCTTTAGGTCTGCACAACAGACCATCTATGCGACCATTGTGCACCTTGGCAACACTAGCTTTACGGTGGCCGAGACATCTGAGCAGATACTTGTGAAAATTGCAGAAGCAACGCAGTTACCGGCGCCATACATAAGCGACGACGAGGCTGATGCCGCTAAGCATGGCGGCACGTGGACCACCCCGAAGTACGGCAGCGGCTAAGCCCGACCATGCCGACGTTTAGACAAGGTGATGACATCGTGAGTAACAAAGGGCGGCACCAACATAGGGGCCAACCGTGCCAGGACTGCGGCGAGATAGTAATTACCCCGGTGTTGACGCAAGAGGACTTTGAGCAACGTGTAACGGCCGCACATGTTGGCGCACAACAGCAATGGCAAGAGAACACGTTAAATCTGTTGCGGCAAACCATGATACCTTGCCCATTGGACTACTTATTGCTTGAGATGGTTAATCGTATGGGCGCGCCAATGCCGCAGTACATTATACTGATTGGCGCTAGGTACGCCAACGAACGCCAGTATGGGGGCATGCCGCCCCATACCCAAAACGACGATGTAACAGATTGGTGGGTAACAGAGTGAAGCAAGACGTGTACGAAAAGTGCAAGGCCGAAACACATTTGGCCAGAGAAACACGCAAGGGGGAGAATGATGCCTTACGGGCCGCGCAGAAGGTTGCGCCAGGGGATACCCCACGACGTAACCCGCCAGACGCCAATCGTGCTGCGCGCCGAAGCTGGGGAATGCGCCGAAGCTACAAGCGCGGCAACAGATTTAGGCAGCAGCTTGCGGCCGCACAGCCGCCACCCATACGCGCATTTATCGTTGGAGGAACTGACTGAGCTAGCACGAGATATGTTGGACGATGGCTATGACACCGTATGGTTGAAAGCCGTGCCGCACTTGAATGTTGAAACACGTTGGGCTAAACCAGAATACCTGTAGGAGCGTGAAGTGGAAATTGAGAGTAGCGTGGCGGGCGTTGAGCAGGGCTATGACATCATTGAGTTCGCTGCCGGCCTGAATGCTTATGCGCGGGCCGTGCACGCGACGGCTGTGGACCATGGTTGGTGGCCGAAGACGGGCCGCAACATGGGCGAGATGATAGCCCTGATGCACAGCGAATTGTCTGAGGCACTTGAGGCTTGGCGGGACCACGACAACGTGACGGCTATACGTTATGAGTACCCACTTACTAATGAGGGTAACGTTGACGGCACCACGGTGTTGTATGAACCAAGCTTTGTGTACGCAGATGGTCGTGTGGAACTTGGTAAGCCCGTTGGGGTTGCGAGCGAGTTTGCTGATGTGATTATACGCATACTGGACACGTGCAAGATGCTGAACATACCCATTACTGAAGCGTTGGTACGCAAAGCCGCGTACAACCAGACACGACCCTACCGACACGGAGGAAAGTTAGCATGAATGAAATGGTTAGACCGTATGTGCCCAAAGAGCCAGACATAGTGCGTATGCTACTAGTGAGATTTGCAGAGGGACAACAAGGCCCAGATGCGGCGCCAAGCGTGGATACGCTAGACCTGACCGCGGTGCAATATGACCTAAATGCGGGGCCGCTGACCGGCGCTACCACCGCCGAGAACGTGCCAAACGCTTTGCCGGTATTCGTGGACTCCGTGATACAGGATATGGACGAGCTGAACTACAGCGTAATCATGGATTATGCAGAGCAGCAAGCGAATTCAGAGACACGCGAAGCGAACCACCTGGTGTTTATACGGCTACTGAAGAGCTTTGGGGATAAGCCGGTTGAGTTGCTAGGCAACATGTTAGCTACATTTTTAGTGGCTGCAGTCGATGATATGCTGATGAGCCCAGACTTCCCAAGTATGTTAGAAGCGTGGAAGGCTACCCCAAGCAAGGGGCAGGAGTAGAGTAGGCCGAAGTTTTACGCCGAGTTAACCGGGCGCTAACACGGGGGTGTTGTGCGCTGGTCTGACCTAGCTCGGTGGTACGTTTGCAACCTGGCGGGAGCACCGTGGGGCCATATGGTAAGTATGCAAAGCAATACCGAAAGTTAGGATGGGACGGCACTTTACCGTTACCACCGGGGCAAAAGCACCCACCACCTAAAGGTTACACGGGTAGTGGCCGACCGCACCCAACGGATGTTGAGGTAGCTCGTTGGTGTAAGTCTGATGGCGATGGCAATATTGCCTTACGCCTAGCCGAAGTGCGTGACGCAATTCTGCACGAGCGCAACGATTTACCTGTTGTGTACGCTGGTAATAACGTCGATGGCTGGGAGACACTAGGCATTGATGTTGATAACTATGGCGAGAAGCACGGCTACGATGACCTAAGCGCGCTGGAGGCCGAGCACGGTGAGTTACCCGCCACGGCTATAAGTACCGCAAGGTGGGGCACGGGTAGCGGAACCGCTGTGTACCTTGTGCCTCGTGGCTATAGGTACATGGGCAAGGCCGCGCCGGGTATAGACGTAATACAAAAGCGGCATCGCTTTACGGCTGTACACCCGAGCACTAACCCTGACGCCAACGGCGCCACTTATGAGTGGTTGCACGGCAAGCCAAGTGACTTGAATTATGGTGTAGGGCAACCAGCCACGGCTTTTGAGGAGTTTGATGGGTTGCCCAACCTTGCGACAGATGATATTGTAGTGTTGCCTGTTGCGTGGTTTATGTACCTAAGCCGGCAGGGCACGCTTGAGAGCGACGACCCGATTAGCAACATGACCGACTCTGAGCTGCACGAGTGGTTGTTGACACTTAGATACGATGATGAGCCTTGCCAAGTTATGC
>Ga0210397_10001507_pt1 | contig 14869 bp, 22 predicted proteins | sample IncBWH2OmetaG_FD_160126 | JGI IMG/M metagenome (GOLD analysis project Ga0210397, IMG submission 160126) | Forest soil microbial communities from Barre Woods Harvard Forest LTER site, Petersham, Massachusetts, United States - Inc-BW-H-2-O ...
TAACGAACTCGAAACGACCGCGCACCGCACCGGCCTATGGGCGGGGATGGACATGCCCGTGTGGGGACCGCTGACGACGAGGCGGTTCAAGGGTCAGGCGGAGAACGACGACGGGTCGAAGCGCGAGATCGAGGTCGAGGTTGAATTCCCCGAATGGTGCGCGGTCACGGTCTACCGGCTCGTCGGAAACGAGCGGCGGGCCTTCGCCGAGCCGGTTTACTGGATCGAAGCCTATGGCCGCGCGGGGTTCCGCTCCGAGGTTCCGAATTCCCGCTGGACCCAGGCTCCACGTCAGATGCTCCACAAGTGCGCGAAGTCGGCGTCGCTCCGCGTGGCGTTCCCGGAGGAAGGCATCGGCTATGCGGCGGAAGAAATGGACGGGCGCGAGATCGACGCCGGCGGCGTGACGATCGAGGGGCGGGTCGACCACGGCGACGGGACGCTGACGACGCGCGATCGGCAGGCCGGTCAGGCCTATGGACGCCCGTCCCCTGGCGAGGGCGGAGCGGGCCTCGACGAGCCAAACGGGTCCTTGTGGCTGGCGAACCTCCTGGCCCTCCTGGCGCGTGCAGAGACGCGGCAGGCGGTCGTCGATCTCCGGGGCGATCCGCGCGTCGCGAAGGCCTTGAGGGACCGCAAGACGCCGTCGCTGATCAAGGCACAGATCGAGGACGCGCTCCGCGAGGCGTTCAACCGGTTCCCGGACGACACGACGGAGCACGCCCCGCCCGATTGGTCGGCGGACCCGGTCGCGGAGCTTATCGCGGAGGTCGCGGAGATGGACCTCGTCGCGCTGAACGGACTGAACACGTCGGCGCAATGGCGGGCGAAGGTGAACGCGACGGCGATGATACCGCCCGACGAGGATCGGCTGAACGACGCGATCGCGGCGAGGAAAGCAACACTGCAAGGGAGGTCATAACGTGTCCAAATCTAGACGAATGGATGTCGAGAGTTCGGTCCTGCACTCCGGGTTGCGATTGCTGGCACAGGTTGACCCGTCGGGACGCCGTCGCGTCCTGGCGTATTGGTGCGCGCGGGCGGAGACGCTGCCGCTCATCAACGCGCACGGCGACGTCCTCGACGAACACCCGGTCGAGGACGAGCCGCCGATGATCAAGTTCATCCGTGGCAATCGCGATCGCGACGAGGCGGCGGACGCGGAAGCGGCGGGGGCGTAGCGTGGACACGGTCGAGGTCGAGGACGGCGTCGAGCAGCTAGTGAACCGCCACGTCGTCGCCCAGCGCCTCGACTGCGATCCGTCGACGCTGGCGCGGATGGTGAAAGAGGGTCGCTTCATTCCGCCGATACAGGTCGGGAACCTGCTGCGCTGGCGCGAGCGCGACGTGAACGCGTGGATCGCGGAGCGCGCGGCGGCGTCGAGGAAGATCGCGGCGGCGGCGGCGAAGTCAATCGAGCCGCAGAAACGGAGCCGTCGTGGCTGAGATTAGGCAACGCGGTCGAGGACTGGCTTGGCCGGACGTGTCCGGTCCTGGCGAGGCGATGCGCGGAATGGAGCGGGAGTCGTGACCGAGATGTTCGCGGTCAGACTCTCGGAGGCGATCGCGGAGGTCGAGCGCGAGCTTCGCGTCCGCGCGACGTTCTATCCGCGAAGCGTCCAGGCGCGGCGCATGTCGCGATTGTCGGCGGACAGTCAGATGAACCGGCTCGAAGCCGCGCGCGACTTCCTAATCGAATTGCGAGCACTGAAAGGGGGAGATCACGAACACACCCGTGACGACTAAACTCGTTAAAAAGTTTTAAATGGAGAACAAACTAAATGGCAAAGAAACCAGCGGAAGCGGACGCTCCGCGCGTCATCGACATCGCCTATCCCCGACAGGACGAAATCGTCGTTCACTTGTTAGGAACGCGACCACTCTACCACCACTGCATGTCAATGGATGCGATGCAAGAGCTTCTCTATCCGTCACCGCGCAAGAACGCGGCGGCGAAGGCGGCGAATATGAAGCACGATCCGCTGCGGGAGTATCGCGAGTCGGCTTATCTCGCGATCGGCGATCACCACCCGGTGCGAATGTTGATGCGGGCGGATGCCCTGAAGCGATCTCTCGGAACCGCTGCGCTCGAAACGGCGGGCGTGTTCAAGAGCGAGATCGGTCGCGACGTCTACGTTCAGCCGGACTCTGGTATTTACCTTTACGTGTGGGGGAAGCCGGTCCTTTCGATGGAGTCGGTGCGGATGTCCGACATGAAGCGGACGCCAGACATCCGGACGCGTGCGGTCTGCGTCGAATGGTGCGCGCGAGCGCGGATCAAGTATCTCGCGGATCGCTTCACCGACACTGCGATCGTGAACCTCGTCGCGCGCGCTGGCATCGTCTCGGGATGGGGCGATGCGCGGCAAGAGAAGGGCGCGCGGTCTGAGGGTCTGTGGGAGATCGTCAACGCGGACGACGAACGCTGGCAGCGGATCGCGGAGACGCAAGGTCGTGTCGTTCAGGATGCAGCACTCGAAACACCGGAGTTTTTAGATCATGTCTCGGAAAGCCTCTATGAGTGGTATTGCGCGGAAGTCGAGCGGCGCGGGCGGCGCGAAAAGAGCGGCGGAACGATCGACATCAGGTCCCGCACCAACGGCAGCACACCCGACGAGATCGACGCGGCGGTCGTCGCTCGTCGAGGCGGGAAGCGGCGGCCTTCGGCGCAACAATCAACGTGACGACGCGTTGATCGCGGCGAGCATCGAGGAACGACACGGCGAACTGACACCAGGGATCGTGATCGAGGAAGCGCGCGCTCCCGATCATCCTTGGCATGACGAGTTCGAGTGGCGCGACGACGTCGCGGGCGAACGCTACAGGCTCAATCAAGCCCGCCGGTTGATCGCGCGCGTTCGTGTCACGGTGATCCAAGGTCGATCACGGGTCGCGAGTATCGCCTATGTGCATGATCCGGACGCGAAACACCGACAAGGCTATGTCGCGGTCTCCGCCGTGCGGGACGACGCGGCGAAAGCGCGCGACGTGATCATCGTCGAACTACAGCGCGTGCAATCGTCGTTGCGGCGGATGCTTTCGCTCGCGGGCGTTCTCGGACTGACACGTCAGGTCGAGCGATTGCTATCCGAGACCGAAGGACTGGTCGCGTTGCTCGATCTCGACGGCGACGATCTCACCGCAGCGATGGCGGCGTGAGTTGGCTTGGACATGGAAGCGCAGGGAGCGGCCTGGACAGGCGAGGTCTGGCACGGACGGGTCAGGAGTGGCGAGGCGGTCACGAGGCGGTCGAGGCCAGGGCTGGCGCGCGGGGCTGGGTCGGGAACGACGGAGGACGGGCGGAAAGCGACAAGGCCGGCGGTCTAGGGATGGCGAGGCTGGGCACGACGCGACAGGCGAGCGATGGCGCGGAATGGCGCGACGCGGCGGTCGAGGCCCGGAAAGGGCGGGCTAGGCATGGCGAGACGCGAACTGGACGGGCGCGGAGCGGTCAGGCGGGGCGGTCGAGGTCGGTCCTGGCGAGGCGAGAGATGGCAGGACGGGACAAGCCATGAAGCCACGAGGCGGTCGGGGATGGGATTGACGCGGCGAGGAAGGCACGGCGCGACATGACCCGAGGCGGAACGGCGAGACGAGACGCGGCTTGGCAGCCGGGGCGGTCGCGGCGCGGTGGGGCCAGCACTGTTTGGCGAGGCCGGCAAGGCAATGGCGTGGCGGTCGTGGCTGGCGCGGGAATGGAACGCTTGGGCGAGGCGAGCGCAGGCGTGGCGGTCGGGGCCGGGACCGAACTGGTCGACGCGGGCGGGCACGGGTGGACAGGACAGGCGTGCCCAGGTCGGGCGAGGCGGTCGAGGTTAGGCGAGGACGGGCGAGGACGGGCGTGACGCGGCGGTCGAGGCCTGGACTGGCCGGGAATGATAGGCCCGGGCGAGACGGTGATTGGCGGGGCATGGTCGGGCGTGTCGGTCATGGTGAGGAATGGCGAGGCGCGGCAAGCGCAGGCTTGGCGCGGCGCGGCGCGGACTGGCCTGGAATGGCGGTCTTGGAATGGCGCGCTTGGGCGCGGCAGCGACGGCGCGGTTCGGCACGATACGCATCGGACGGACGCGGCGGTCTAGGCATGGAATGGCGTTGAGCGGTTGGGCGCGGCGGGGCGATGCGGGGCGTGGCGGTCGAGGATTGGCACGGCGTCGCTTGGCGAGGCTGGGACGGGGTTGCGTGGCGTGGAGGGGAGGGGCGGCACCATGAACGACGACGAGGTCGAGCGCGGCGAGTTCTCCGTCTTTATCGTCTGGTGGGACGGAAGCTCGTCGCGCGAGCTTTCGTTCGTGTCGGCGAAGCGTGCGGTCGAATGGGCGCGATGGTTGACCGAGGAACGCGCCGCGCGTCACGGCGAGATCGCGCGGATCGTCATCACCGACGACGGGGATCACACGGTCTTTTTGTGGCGGTTCGCGGACGGAGTCGTCTTCCCGCCTCGAACGAGCGAGGGATAATGCGATGGAGATGATCAACATCAAGGGCGTCCATCAAGGTCCGGTTGCGGTCGGCGTGATCCTCACCGCGTTCCTGCGAGCGCGCGGCGATTTCAATGTAGGTTTTTACTTCGGCATCGACACCGCGCGACCGGGCGAGTTGCTCATTCGCGTCGAGATCAACGGCGCGAGGGGCGCGTTCACGCCGGACGAGTTGCGGGAACTCGGCGAGAATGTCGTCAGGTGCATCCCGAAAGCGCGGGCGCTTGGCGCGCCGGAGAGGGCAGAACGCGAGTTGCGGAACTTCGCGATGCTGCTGATCGAGAACGCCGACCACTCGCGGGCGATGTCTCCGTTCGGGCTGCACTAGGGAAGGACGATATGAGATCACAAATCGAGTTCGCGTTGCAGCATCCGGTGTTCGATCCGGAGCGCCAGATCGTGCCCGGTCATTATTGGTGGATTGACGGCGGCAGCATGTCGGCGTGCCTGACGGTCAACATCGGCTTGGAATGATCGCGCTATGCTGGCGGTCGTCCGCTATGGCAACTTTCCCTTTGCCATCAGCGGCGCGGCAGGCCGGTCGAGTTGCTCCGGTGGAGCACCACAATGCATCGCGCGATCGAAGCCTGCCGGGATCGCATCTTCCTGCGATGCGGAACTGACGAACCACTGTTCGAGGCGGACGACTTTCCGGTCGGTTATAGGCGCGTCACGCGTCAGTGGCGGAAGCCGTTGACGATCGTCGAGGTCAACCGGATGGCGGCGACTCCGGAAGTGAAGGAACGGAAGGGGCGGCCATGATTGATCTCGTCGTGATGCGTCTCGCGGAGATGCACCGCATACACCCCGAACAGGACAACTCGCGGGCGTGCGTGAAGTGCGGCGAGCGGGTCGGAATCTATCCGTCCGGTCAAGCGATGCTCCGGCGCTTTCCGGAGGCGCGCGTCATCTGTTCGCATTGTCGCGAACCATACCTCGTCACGGTCCTCGCTCCGGGCGCGGAGCGCGAGCCGTTCGAGAGCGTGCCAGCGCGCGGAGGGAAGGCGACGACGTGACGAAGCGGGCGGTCCTGTCCGACTTGCCCTTCTGGCCCCGGCTTCTCTCGCGGGAGGAAGCGGCCCGCTACGTCGGCGTCTCGCCCGCCGTCTTCGACGAGGAAGTGAAACACGGCATCTGGCCTCCGGCGTTACGGCGAGGCCCGCGCCAGGGGCGGACGACCTGGGACCGGCTGGCGCTCGATCGTGCTGCCGACGTGGCGTCCGGCTTGGGCGAGGCGGGGCGCTCGATCGACGAGGGACCGCCAGAAGACGGCGGGAAAGCGGCGCTTTTGGCGGCGGTCGCGGGATACGGGGAAGCCAAACGGCGATAGCGTTTGTAATCCGTAGAATTACGGCGTATATCCCTGCCTCCCCGCGAACTTCCTCGCGGGCGATCAGGAGACCCGTCTGATGGCCGAACCGATCTTCACTTGTCTTCTCCAGCTTCGTGTCACCCCCGCGTTGCGCGACGCGGTTGCCGCCCAGGCGGCGGTGGAACAGCGTCCGGTCGCGGCGATGGCGCGCCTGCTGATCGAGCGCGCGCTCGCCGCTGGTCCCGCCCCAGCCCAGGACGCGCGGGTCGTCACCCGCGCGCGGAGACGCTGATATGCCCCAGGAACAGAAGCCGTATCTCCGCGTCACCCGCAGCAAGGCGGGGAAGGAATATTTCTACAACTCGAAGACTGGCGCGGCCTACGGCTCCGATCGCGCGATCGCGGAGGCGCGCTTCGCCGAGTATCTCGGCGAGCAGATTCCGGGTAAGGCAATCGGCACGCCGACGTTCGAGGACGCGGTCGTCGCCTATTACAAGAGCGACGCGTTCCGCGACGAGATCAAGCCGCAGACGCGCGAACTCTATCGCGTCTACATCGAGCAACTCCGCGCTGCGTTCGGTAGCTATCGGCTGTCGAAGTTCGACCGCGACTTCGTCATCGCGTTGCGCGATAAGCTGAAAAAGACCCCGAGCAAGTGTTATCAGACGCTCGCGGTCCTTCAGATCGTGCTGAACGTTGCGCTCTACAAAGGGTGGATAAAAGCCCCGAACCCCGCTGTCGGCGTGAAGCGGGTCAAAAGCGACGCGCGCGACGCGATCTGGACGACTGAGCAGATCGAGACGTTCCTCGCGAGCGCGGCTCCGTCCTTGCGTCTCGCGATGCAACTCTTGCTCTATACCGCGCAGCGTCCGTCCGATGTCCTGGCGATGACCAAGGGGCGCGTCAGCGAACGCGACGGGCGGCTGTTCATCTCGCTCCGTCAGGAGAAGACGGGCGCGCTGATCGACATGCCGGTTCACGCTGCGCTCGACTCGGACCTTCGCGCGCGGCTGGCTGATCCGACTGGCGGCTTGATGCTGGTCCCATCCCCGACCGGGCGCATGTGGTCGCGGCGGAACTTCTCGCGCTCTTGGGTCATCGCGCAGCGCGCGGTCGGCCTGCCGCCGTTGCAGCGACGCGATCTCCGGCGGACGGCGGTCGTTCATATGGCGGTCGCGGGATTGCCGGTGCCGCAGATCGCGGCGATCACCGGCCACAGCCTGAAAAGCGTCGAGGATATTCTGAAGGTCTATCTGCCGCGCCGCACCGAGGTCGCGGTCGCCGGTATGATGCTGTGGGAAAGCGCGGAAGCGCCCCGGCTCGATAACGTCGTGGCACTCGCCGCGAAGCGCGGGAGGGCGTGATGCGGGTCGATTGGAACCAGCCGATCTGTGGTCTGCCCGCGCGCACCGCGCAAGGGTTGCTCCGTTACGCGTCGGAGGGAACTGTCGGGCTGTCGGTCGCTAACGTCGAGGCGATGCTCCACATCAGCACGTGCAAGGCGAAACGGCTGATCGAGGCGCTGGTCGCGGACGGCTGGCTCGCGAAGGGGAGGTCCAACGACTGGAACCCGACGCTGAAGGGCGGCGGACTGATCAACGCGCGTCGCTCGCCGCCGATCCCGATCGCGCGGGGCCGCGACATCGCGCGTCAGGCGGCGGAGCTTGCGGCAGCGATCAATCGGTCGGATGCGTGGTCGTGGCAGATCGACCGGGTCATCCTGTTCGGCAGCGTGCTGACGGGGCAGGACGGCGACGACGTCGGCGACGTCGACCTCGTGATCGAGTGTGGGCGTCGCGACTTGCCCGAGGCGGAATGCGAGCGGCGGCGCGACCATGAGGAAGCCACCGCCGCGCGGAGTTGGTGGCACTACTCGACCGACCGCTCTGTGATCCGCTTGACGGCGGGCAAGGAGATCATCCTGCGTCAGTTCCGCAAGCTCGCGCCCCGCTATGTCAGCGTGAACGCGGAGATCGAGGACCCGTCCTGGCCGCACGCGGTCATCTATCAGCGCGAAAGCGCGGGAGAACAAAACGGGCCGCAGTCGTGAAAAAGCTCGAAAAAACCCCAAACAATCCTTTGAAATCATTGGTGGATTTGGATAACTACGGATCTAGGGGTTGGGGGTTCGAATCCTCCCGGGCGCGCCAATCTTTTCAAGCACTTACGACGATATCGTGCGGAACGTGGAAAGGCTTTTTCCGAGCTTTTTGCGAGCTTTTTGCGAGCTTCGGCAAATCGCCGTTGCGCGGCGACGCTGACACGGTCGGACATGGTCGTCACGGTGACGGAGATCAGCTACCCACAGAAAAGTCCGGCGTCCCCGTCTGGCAGGCGAGGACGCCGTTCCTCATTCAAGGAAGGTGTGCTGCATGACCCAGAATAACCCCCCGTCCCGCCCGCGCGCAACGCGCCTCGCTCCGGCGACGAACGTCGTTCCGCTCCGGAGGATCGCATGATGCGAAAGATTGCAAGAACGATGCTGGTCGGGGCGGCGCTCGCCGCTCCGGCTGCTCCGGTCGAGGCTGGACAATATGGCGACTGGTTCACCAACCAACATGGCGGGGAGTGCGGCTTGATGACGGTCGGAGCGCCCGAGAAGCTCCACGTCCTGTTTCGCTCGAAAGATGGCAACGAGACGGTTACGGCGATGTCCGCCAGCGGCAGCCAGTGGCGGGGCGGATCAGCCCTTTCGATGAAGGTCGACGGAGACGAGGTCGCGACGTTGCCCATGCTGGACCTGGGCGCTGGTGAGCTTGTCGCGAAACTTCCGCCCTCGTTGCTCATCGCGATGACACACGGGACGATGCTTCATGCCGAGTTCTGGGAGAGGGGGAAGCAAGCCCCCACGATGGAGCGCGATGTGTCGCTGTTCGGCTTTGATCGGGCGGTTCAGGCTTGGCGCGCTTGCGCGAAGGGGGGTTGATGACGGCGGACGAGGTTCGGAAGCTCGTCCGGCTCTTCGGGCGGGAGAGTTCAAGCGATGCTCGCGGATGATCTGATCGCCGCGAGCGGCGGAAGGGACGACGAGCTTTATCAGGGGGCGTTCACGAACTTGGCGCGGGCGGTTCGCGGGGCGCATCGCTTCGATCTGACGCCGGAAGTCATGATGTCCGCTTATACGATCACGCACAGTCCGATCGGGCCGCAGCTTCGCGCGCTCTCACTGTGTCGGCTTCCGTTCACTCGAACGTGGTTCGAGTGGCCGGGAGGCTTCGCGGGAGTTGAGTCGACGCGGACGGACGTCGAAGCTCCGACACCGAAGCGCATGGGCGCGCTGGTCGAGGCGGAGGAATCGCTTCAGCGCGGACTGATTACCTTCGCTTGGGTTCACGCGAACGGACGTCCGAATGTCTGTCCGCTGTCCATCACGTTCGACTGGACTCCCGATCCGCAGCCGCTCGAAGACTTGACGAAGGCGGCGCGCTGGCACCTGAACAAGTCCGAGGAAGAATGGCGCGATCTCGCGGCGAAGTTTCCGCGCGTCGCGATGTCGAAGCGGGAGGACGTGGTCGCGGACAACTTTCGTTTCGGCGTGATTTACAATCCGATGACCCTGAAGTTCCTCGAAGCCGTCGAGGGGGCGGGGATGGGGTTGTCCAACCTCTTGCTGAACGCGGCGATCAAAGACGTCGAGGGCGAGGGTCCGCTTCTGCGCTCCGCGCTGATGCTGATGAACTCGCGGAATCTCGCGGTCGCGGAAGCGCGTCCGGTTCCGGTGAAGCTGAACCGGGCGCGGGCGAAGTCCGGCAAGCCCCCGTTGCTCGATTACACGCTGATCCGGATCAAGCTGTCGCGCGGCCTCGCGGAGCGCGCGGGGATGGCGAGCGATCCGCGCGCTCCGTCCCGGCTTCATCTCGTTCGCGGTCACTTCAAGGTCCGGTCGTCCGGCGTCTATTGGTGGTCTCCCCACGCGCGCGGCGACGCTCGTCACGGAGCGATGCAGGATCAGGTCCGGAAGGTCGTCCGCTAGGAAGCCGCCTGACGGCGTCGAGGCGTCCGGACGGATTAGCGGAGCGGCGAGGTCCTCGCGGCCCTGTAGCGCGTCCTGGCGCGCGGGACGAGGCGCTTCCGGGGCGTCATGCTCCGTCGTCGCGCTCGATCATCCGCTGAACTACCCGCCGCCGCGCCTTGGCGATCCGTCTGGCCTGCCAGATACGCTCGACGGCGGTCCTGTCGTTTTTCGCCACCCCGGCGCGCTCGACGGCGTCGAGCAGGTCCAGCTGGTCCGCTTGCGTCTTGGTCAGCGTCATCCACCAGCCGGGGATTGCGCTCCGGCTCATGTCAGGGGCGCGGCCTGTTCCCCAGGATAATCGCGATCAGGACGGGCAACGTCTCGCTCAACCATTGGCGGATCGAGAGGCCCCATTCCTTTTCGGCGCAGTAGGGGATGAAAAATACCGTGCAGCGGAGGACGACGATCAGCGTCTCGATGAAGGTTCCGACGACGAGAATTGCCAGGACCACCATCGCCCATCGGGCAGGATCGAACGGCGGTCTAGGCTCGTGGGAGATAGAGCGTCCGCATGTCGGAGATCATCGCTCCGACGTCCTCTTGCGTCGGCGGCGTGAACGTGCCCCCGGCATACTTCCAGCCATAGGCGGGTCGCGGATCGAGGCCGTCGATCTTCACCCACTCGTCGAACAGCGCGCGGGAGAACAGGTCGGCGGGATCGAGATGCTCCCACCCAGGTAAGGGGGTGAAGGTCTCGATCACCCAGCCGCCTTTGATTCCGGCGTAGGTCGTCATGGGAGCCACCGATACTGGATCATGCCGTTAGCTCCGGTGCCGCCAGCTACGTGAATGCTGCTGTTCGTGTTGTCATAGACGCCGGCCCCTCCGGCCCCTGGTCCGGCTCCGGGTGCGCCGGGTCCGGTCGTGGTGTTGCCGGAACGCGCTCCGCCACCCCAAGGTCCGGCCCCACCGTAGCCAGTGGTCGCATAAATTCCGTTCGCTTCGCCGTCACCGCCGAAGGTTCCGGACGAGTTCAGATCACCTCCCGATGCGACGCCGCCGGGGCCGCCCGGTGAATTGTTGGGGCCGCTCCATGTCCCCGCGCCGCCGCCGCCCGCCGAGACCGACCACTGTCCGGGGAAGGCGAGGCTCGTCGTCGTTCCTCCGGCTTCGCTGATACCGCCCACGCCAACAACGGCGGTCAGTAGCGATCCTGGCGTAACCGGACGCTGCGCTTCGGAGTAGGCACCGGAGCCACCGCCCCCGCCTGACGTGTAGTTCGTGCCGTCGCTCTGACAGTGCGCGCCTCCGCCTCCGGAACCGACGAGGCGGAAGGCGATCTGTGTCGCATACGGCGGGACGAGAAGCGATTGCGAGGTCGTGATCTGCACGAATGCGCCCGTGAATAGGTTCGCGAGCGCTTTCAGAACTTGCGTATTATCGGCTTTGTCCGATGTCAGTCCGCCGCGAAGGACGATCGACATCAGTTCCTCTTGCACCGTGTTCAGCCAGTCATACTCGACGATCGTCGCGGACTGTCCGACGTTCACGTTGCCAGCGGTAAAGAACCCCTCCGGCCCGAGAGGCGTCGGCGCGGGAAGCGAGGTCGCGGCGGACTGATTGTCAATGCGGTGCATGTTCGTCGGCTCCGTTCGGCTTCGCGGCGGGCGGCGCGGCGGATTGCGCTTGCTGCACCTGTTGCACGATGGCGTCGATCAGCGGACGGGCGATCCGGTGCGGCGCTTCATTCAGCGCTCCGAGAACGCCGTTCCATTGCTGCGCTTCGAGGGTGATCGTGATCGGCTGATCGGGTGGCATCGGTGTCATGTCAAAGTCCTCCGGCGCGCAAACGCGCGTCAATGTCCTTGATGGCGTTAACCGCAGCGGCGAGGATCGCGGTCGCGACGACGCCGAGCGAGGGGTTGTCGGTGTCAAGTCCGCCGCTGCCGTCTGGCAGTATCAAACCGACTACGGACACGGCTTCAGGAATGATCGCCTTAACCTGCTGCGCGCTGAAGCCGATCTCGGGAGGATGCGTTACTGTGTCGCCAAGCGGCGAGACGTCCTCGTCCTTTGGCTGGTGCGCGATCCGGGTGAAGTTGATCGGCTCTAGTTGTAGCAGTTCTGCCAGCCCGACCGTTGCGGATGAAACCGCCTGTTTGGCACGCTCATCGGAGAGGTCGGAGTAAGGGCCATAACCGGCGACCCCGCCGACGGCGTTGTAAATGAGGTGGTCCGGTCCTTGCCGCATGACCAGCAAGCTGCCGTCAGGGCAATTCCAGGCGATCGTGCCGCTCGATGTGTCCCATGCCCAATACCAGCTTGGCGCGAACTGGAAGAAGCGCGTAACACCGTTCGAGCCTGCCCAAAACCCATAGGCCCCTCGCTGGCCAGCGGCGTAGACACCGACTGACGCGACAATGTCCCCGGTCACGTTGAAGGCGTCGGTTGACCAACTCCCCCTGGCCAAACTCGGCACGCCGTTGCCGTCAGAGTTGCCAAAATAAATGGTGTTGCTGTCGTTCCAGAAGCCGACGGCGGTTCCGTTGGAGACATGGTAGGAGCCGATGAAGCCGTTGCCCGCCGACTGCTGTGCCATGACACATTGGCCGTTACCTACGAGGCTTCCGGGAGCGGTGAAGCGTCCGGCTTGGTCAAACGAAAAGCTTAATTGCGCTGGAATGTTGCCGCCAGCGGCCCCGCTTGGGGCTAGGTTGATCGTCAACGAGCCGGCACTGGACACCCAGATCGACGCGAAATATCCGGCTTGCAGGTATTTCCAGCCGGTGCCCGGCGTCGGGACGTAGCCGTTGAATGAGAAGTGTCCGCTGGCGACGAACTCCACCGCGCTCGCAATGGGGTTCAGCGTATCAGTCGGGATCGTCGCTCCGCCCGCGACGATCACGTTGCCCTTGTAGTCGATCTGAAGCGACGGCCCGAAGGTGATCGGAGCACCGGCAGCACCGGACGGTAAGACGTAGATTGCGGCGTTGCTGCCGGCAGTGGCAATCGTGATGGCTGGCCCTGCGCTGGCATAGCGCCATGCGGGCGTCGTTCCGTTGTCGAGGTAAGCGTTGACGTTGAAGCTGCCCTGACCGACGAGGTTCGCGTAAGTCGCGAACAGGGCCGGTGTGGCGCTTGCATTCGCGGGGATCGCTGGCCCGACGCTCGTTGTTCCGGTCACGCGCCCGCCAGTGATCGGAAGAACTCCGGCCCACGCGTTCGCGTGGCGACCGTAAGTGTTCGCGTCGTTCGGCGCGTCGACGATATGCGAAGCTCCGATCGCGTCGGCGTATTGTTTAGTCACCGCGCCGAGTGCGGTCGTCGGATCAGCGGCGAGGACGAGAGGTCCGGTCAGCGTTCCGCCAACGATCGGGAGAACGGCTTGCCACGCGCCGTTGTTGCGCCCGTAGGCTTGTCCGTCTGACGGTGCTTCCGGGATGCCGCCTCCGCCACCACCTCCGCTGCTGGCGTCGACGTAGCCCTTCGTCGCGGGCATCATCGCGTCAGTCGGATCGTTGAACAGATAGATCGCTCCGGTCATGCGTCCGCCTGCGAGCGGGAGGAACGGCGAGCCGGAAGTCTGATCCTGTAGCGTCGAGATTTCGTTCGCGGCGGTCGTGAAGTTGTCGCGGACGGATTGCGTCGTCGGCGAGCCGAAGATCGGCTTCGTCGTGTCAATCTGCGATGTCACTTCCTACCCCCTGTTGGTCCCAGATTGAGTCGCCCACGTCCCAGATCGACGAGCCGTCGTCCCACACCGACGAGTCGATGCGGTAGCTCCAAATGATCACGCTATCGGCTGGCTTCAGTCGTTCGATTTCGCATTGCAGGAGAGTGGAAAGATAGTCCGCGAGCGGTTCCTGTGCGGCGCTGGTCGAGGCGCGGAACCAGACGACGGTGTCATCGCTCTGCACGATGATCCGCCACGCGTAGGCCCACTGGTCGTCATAGCAGGGATACCCGGCGTAACCCTGCGACGCGTAGAACGGTTTGAAGGTCTCGATCTCGATCTGATAGCCGAGGCTCGCGGCGAGATGAATAAAATACTCTTTCGACTGTCCTCCGCGCGCGACGAACTTGCCGCACACGGCGGCGGTTCGCTGTTGCAGTGTCGCGAGAGGTCCGGTGCAGGGATCGGGAAGACCGAGGGCGGCTTCCCATTCCGGGAGAAGCTCCGTCGTCGAGCATGGGAAGGCGTCGACGATCAGGTTCGCGGCGCGCGCGTGAAGCCGAACCCAGGTCGGCATCAGCGTTAGAAGTTGCTCCGCTTGCGCGGTGCCCCAGCCGCGATGCCAGACGCGTCCGCGCGGGAGAAGACGCTGAAACTGCCAGAGGTAGTCTTCCGGCGTCGGCGTCGGGACGAGCGCGGTCACGCGTTCTGCACGGTCAGCGTGCCCATAATCGGAAGCGCTCCGGGTTCTGCGGTGATCGGGAGCGCGGGTTCGCTCATGGTGAAGTGGACGATCTCCGGCGTCGCGAGGATCGCTTCGTAAAGATCGGAGGGGAAGATCGTTCCGCCGGTTTCGGCCTTGACCAAATACATGTCGTTGATCGAGGCGATGATCTGCGTCTGCATCTCCGGCGTGTTCGGTTCGAGGGCGAGCAGCGTCACGTCGATCGGCCAGCGTTCCGGGGCCATCGAGTAGACGAGCGCGGTCACGGGCTGAACCGACCAGATATGATCGGCGACGGCGAGTTGATCTCCGGTCGCGGCGGCTCCGCGCGGCTCGTTCGACGAGACGCCGTCCGTGCCTTGCGGGAATCCTTCGTGCGCGGCTTGCGCGTCGTCGAGCATGAAGCGGACGACGACCGTCCCTGGTCCGGCTCCGCCAGACTGCACCCAGGCGCGCGTGACGCCGGGAACTTCGAGCGCCCATTGTTGATAGTCGGCGACGGCTCCGCCCTGCGGCGGTTCGCGATACTTGGCGAGCATCCTCGTCCGGAGGTCCGGGTCCTTCTCCTGATCCGCGCCCCCGGTGCATCCTGGCGCAAGGATCACCCCGGCGTTGCTGATCCCGGCGATCGGCGTGTCGAAGCCGATCGGGGTTCCGGCGTCGCAGTTGGTCGTCGCGCTGTTCGCGGCGGCGATGATCGGAACGACGAGGGTTCCGGACGCGTCGA
>Ga0210397_10001511_pt1 | contig 14855 bp, 14 predicted proteins | sample IncBWH2OmetaG_FD_160126 | JGI IMG/M metagenome (GOLD analysis project Ga0210397, IMG submission 160126) | Forest soil microbial communities from Barre Woods Harvard Forest LTER site, Petersham, Massachusetts, United States - Inc-BW-H-2-O ...
GCCTGCACGAGATCGAACGACGTCGAGAGATGCGTGCGCCCGTACAGACCGCCGAACAATGTCTCGGTGATCTGCGCCGCGAGGCAGTAGGCCAGCGCAGGCAGCGGCACCTGCCAGCGGATAGGGGTGCGCAGCAGGAAAGGTGCCGCGTAGCGCAGCACCTCGCGGATCGGTCCGGCCTCGGCCTGCGTTTCGCAGATGATCGTCAGCGGTACCGACGAGGCTGCCTGTCTTACGCCAGATAGCCCGACCGGCAGCTCTTGCCCCTCGGTCGGTGTGACCGCCGTCGTGAGCGCGTAGGTCAGTGTCCCGAACGACTCGGGTGACTTGACGCCGCGCACCGGAGCCGAGACGACCGGTGCCAGCGGGTCGGAGATCCACATGACGTCGACGTCCAGCAGCGTCGAAACCTGCGCGGTGCCAAGCGATGCCCCGTTACTGTCGTACGCCGTCACGGTGTAGACCGTCGAGACCCCGAACGGTGCCTCGTAATCGACGACCCCAGTAATGGTGCCCTGCACCGGTACTTTCATTGCGCCGCGCACCGCTGCCGGGGTGAGTCCGGCCGCGCTGCGCGAGATCGTCGTGGTGACCGCCCCGGCGAGGATCGCCGAGACGTCGAGCCGGACGGTCGGAGGAGTGGCCAGCGGGTCGGGGGTCGCGACGATGTTCATCGGTAGCCTGCCGCCTGCCGGACCGCAGCCGACGACTCGGCCGCGACGACGCTCTTGACGACCGCCTGCAGTTGCGCGTTGCCGATCGCGATCGTGACGCGCTGCCCGGTCATCGCCGCTCGGGTCGCCGCCGCGATCGTGTTGCCGATCTTGGCAGCCTCGGCAGCCTCGACGCGCAGCTGCAGGTTGGTCGCCGAGATCTGCAGGTTGGTCGCCGAGATCTGCGCCCCGTACTCGGCTCCGGCGATCCGCTTACCGGTCGTCGCACCGATCGAGGCTTGCTGCGCGAGTAGCGCGTTGATCTGCGCGACCTGCGCCTTGGTGGCTCCGGCGAGCGCCTGCGCGACGACGCCGCCGCGCCCCGTCGGGTCGGCGTTGGCGACCTGCTCGGCCGCTGCCGGGTTGAGCCCGAGCGAGACGAGTTTCGCGATGTTCGCGTCGAAACCTTTAGCGGTGGCTGCATTTTGCTGCAGCGATGTGATGATGTCCCCTGCGGTGGTCGCGCTGCCGGTGAACGAGTCCGACCCGAGGATGCCGCCACCGATGCCGGTCACGTTGCCTTGAATCGAGCTCGTGACGTCGGCAGCCTTGCTCTGCAGGTCGGCGAGCTTGTCGGTCAGCGTGCCGAGCTTGGTCTCGTTCGCGTCGTACTGCCTGCCGAGGGTGACGAGCTCGGAGCGCATGCCCGCCTCGGCGCGCTGCACCCGCGCCTCGGCCGCAGCACGCGACGTCGCGACCGCCGCAGCCCGCGCGTCCGCAGTCGCGGTGCGCTGCGCCGCCGCCGCGTGCGCCGCCGCCGCCGCATTGGCCTTCTGCTGCGCGGTGGTCGCCTTGGCCAGTGCCTGCGCGTTGGCCGTGCGGGTCGCCGTCAGCTTTTCCTCGGCCTTGGTGATCGCCGCGTTGCGCGACGCCGCCTCGGCCGCGCTCTTGTGACTCTTGTTGCGCGCCGCCGTCAGCGCCTGCTCGGCCGAGGTCAGCCTCGCCGCGTTGCTCGCCCGTACGTCGGCGACCTTGCTCGCTTGATCGCCGCGCGTCGAGGCTTGGTCGCTCTTGGCCTGCCGCGCCGCCGTCGCCGCGTCGGCCGACGTCGAGCGCGCGTCGGCCGCAGCCTGCGCGAAATCGCTGACCGCCGAGGCAAGGTCGGCGATCGCACTGGAGACGTTGCCCTCGCGGTTGCCGGGTTGGTACGCGTCCAGACCGGCCAGCGAGCCGCCTGACGGCACGCTGCCGCCGCTGGCGTACCTGCCGACTCGTCCGGCCGCGAGCTCTCTGCGGAACCGGTAGACCCCCGCCTGACCGCCGAGCAGCCCGACGTCGTTCGTCGTCAGCACATGCTCGCCCGGCATGCCGAGCATCGGTACCGAGTCCGTGCCGGGGATGCCGCCGCTGACCTCGCCGCCGACCGCGTAGCCGCCTGCGGTGGCCTCGTTGACGTTCGGGTTGAGCTTGCCGTATCCCGGTGTCAGCGTCATGCGTTGAATCGCGCCGATCGCCGAGTCGACCGCCTGCACGATCGACTGCGAGCTGCCCGAGATCGCGATCTGCACCGACCTCGGCAGCTGACCGAGCAGCGTCGAGACTTGGTTGATGTCCGGCGATGCGCCGTCCTCGGCGATGATCGAGGTGCGCACGTTCGCCGGAATGAGACCGTACTTGTCGGCGAGCTTGGCGGCAGCGTCGGCCGAGAGTCCTGCCGCCTCTTGGCTCTTGATGAACTCGCCGCGCAGTACCGCCATTTTCGCGCCCGCCGCGTCGGACGCGGCAGCGAGCCCCCGCTGGTGCAGCGTGACGTCGGCAACTGCCGAGACCTGCTGCTCGATCGCCCGGACCGCCTTGAGATCGGCGTCGGTCTTGGCATCGGTCTTGTCCTTGACATCGGCCTGCGCGTCGGCGAGGTCGCGCTCGGCCTTGCGCAGCGCCAGCGCGTTATCCGTTGCCGAGTGGTCCTTGTCGACGCCCTGCTTGCGCGCCGCCGTCAGATCCTCCTGCGCTTGGATGACGTTGTCCTTGGCATCGGCCTCGTCGCGGCTCGCCTTGGCGATGCCCCGGAGCGAGGTCTCCTCCAGCCGCAGCGCATCCTCGGCCGTCTGCGAGCGCCCGGCGAGCCGGTCGAGGGTGGCCTGCAGGAACTGCGTCGAGTTGTCGGCGTCGGTCGCCGCAGTCGAGACGAGCGAGAGTTGATCCGAGATGCCCTTGACGTTCGGAACCGCGTCGGCAGCCGAGTCGCCGACGAGCTTGAACGAGCCCGCCGCGAGTTGGTTCGCCGCCGTCGCGTCTGCTGTCTTCTCGCTCGCATCTGCGGCTGCCTGCGAGAAATAGTGCAGCCCGCCAGCGCCCTCGGTGACCTTGTCACCCATCGCCCCGATAAACTTGGTCGCCGACGCCCCGGTGATGCCGAACTGCCCGAGGACGCTCTCGACGCTCTTACCCGCCTTGCTCGCCTTGTCCAGTCCGGCGATGAGCTGCTCGGGTGAACCCTTGAACCCTGCCAGCTTCTCGGCTGCGGTGGCAGCGTCAAGGAACGAGGTGCGCGCCTGTTTGCTCGCGTCGTCAGCCGCCGATACCGCAGCGTCGAACGCCTGCAGACCGGGGTGCGCCGCCTCGACCGAGGCTCGGAACCCGTTCATATTCGCCGAGACCGCGTCGAGGTCGACCCCGTACGGTCGCAGCTTGGCCAGCGCGTCGGCCTGCGCCTGCCCGCCCTTGACGGCAGCCGCCGCGAGGTCGATGCCGTACCGCTCGCTCAAACTCTTGACCGCGCGCGAGTTGTCGTCCTGTTTGGCCGTCGCGATCGCCTGCGCGAGCGACATGCCGAGGAGCTTCTCGCGGTACTTGTCGAGCTCGTCGCCGCCCTCGGTGATCGCCGCGCTGGCCTCGCCGACCGAGGAGCCGATCGCTTTGTACGCGTCCGAGCTGCCCTCTAGCTCCTTGTTGAGCGACTCGGTCGACGCCTCGGTCAGCGCACCCGAGACCTTGTCGAGCGAGTCGGTCAGATCCTGCACGGCTGCGTTGTGCTCGTCGACTTGCGCCTTGGCCTTGGCGTTTTCGTTGCTCCAGATCGCCATGACGGCAGTAACGCCGACGATCGCGAGCCCGAGCGGCCCGCCGAACATGCCGAGCACCTTGCTACCCATTGATGCCAGACCGGAGCCGACCTGCCGCGCCGCCAGCCCGAGACGCGAGATGCCTTGCTCGGCCGAGGCAGTCGAGCTCGACATGAGCCGGAATACCGCGACGTTGTCCTTGACCTTGGCCAGCCCGCCGGTCAGCCCGGAAAATAGCCCGACCTTGGTGACCGCGTAGACCGCCGCGAGCGCCAGTGCGGTATCCCGGACCGGACCGGGCAGCTTGGCGAAACCCTCTGCCGCCGCCTGCGCGCCCTGCGCGATCTGCCCGAGCGGGGTCGCGACCTCCTCCAGAATCGGCACGAGGACCGACCCGAGCGCCACTTTCATCTCGTCGAGTTGCTTGTTGAAATTGGCCATCCGACCGGCAGCGGTGGTCAGATCCTTCTGCGCGTACCCGGCCGTTTTCTGCCCGACGAGGGTGAATACTGTCGCGAGATCCTTGGCCCTGTCGTGCGTGGCCTTCATGTCGATGCCGATATTCTTGAGCGCCCTCGTCGACCCGAGTGCCGCCTTGCCGAGAGCGCTTGCCGCCGCAGGAATGTCCTGCCCGGTCCGCGCCGCGTAGTCGACGAGGATCGGCATATCGGCTGCGAGTTGCTTGCCGGTCAGCCCGAACTGCGCCAGCTGCGCCGCGCCTTGGTCGAGCGATGCGACTGTGTACCGACTATTTTTCGAGAGCTCCTCGTTGAGTGAGTGAATCGCCTCGGCACTGGAGTCGGCCAGTTTCGGGGTGCGCTCGAAAACGTCGTTTAGCTTGGTCGTCGCCTGCTCGGCCTCGGAAAACGCCTCGACGGATTGCTTGGCGAACTCGGCGATTGCCAGCTCGCCGAGCTCGCTGCCGAACTTCTTGAACGCCGACCCGATGCGGTTCGCCGAGCTCTCGCCATGCGCAGCCGTCTCGGCCATTTTCGCGTCAGTCTTGGCCAAGCCAGCCGTCAGACCGGCCGTGTCGAGATCCATCTTGGCCGTGAGAGTGCCGACGGTCAGCGAACTATCAGACATACTGCGCGACCCCCTCGACGACCGCCTGCGGCTGCGGTGGCGGTGGCGGCTGCAGCGCCCGCCGCAGCCGCGAGTCGATGGTCAGCAGCTGCTCGACGTGCACGCGCAGCCAGCGAGCCGTGCGCTGCCGCAGGATGCCCGAGGAGAGATCGACGCCGAACTCGGAATGCAGATCGGCCTCGATCTCGTCGAGGTGCGCCCAGATGCGGTGCCACGGCAGGAATGTCATGCCGACCGGGCCTGTGAGCTTGGCGAGGACTTCTGCCGGGATGTCGTAGAACTCGAACGTTTGCGTCTCGGGGTCATAGTCGCCGGACCCGTACTGGTCGATGTCGAGTCCGGCGTCGTTTCCCCCTTCTCCCATGCTGCCTCGGCCCGCGAGACGTCACCTCCACTCACATGCCAGACGAGCGCAGTCGTGTGCGCCCGCCGAATGTCGGCCGAGGAGACCCCGTCGTCGAGCATCGCCTGCAGCACGTCCGCGCCGAGGGTCGCTTGATGTACGCCCGTCACTCCCATCGAGGAGATGCCGTCGATTGCCTTGGCGTCCTCCGGTGCGATCGCGCGCCCGGCGAACGAGTCCTCGAATGCCTGCCCCAGCGCCGAGAATCGGAACCAAGCCTCGCCCGAGGCAGGCTGCACCCGGTAAATGTGGAACGTGCCATCCGAGGTCATGAGCGGCAGCTCTAGCGGCTCGTCCGGCACTGTCTGTATTGGCTTGAGTCGTGGCATAAGTCAGGACCCCGTCATACTGCCGGACCGTTGACCCATGCCGAGCCGTCCCATGAAATCTGATCGGCCGGAGCGGCCGAGGTCGTCGGCACGTACTGGCCAGTCGTCCATGCCGCAGGGACGCTCGGCGTGATCGCCTTGCCCGCGACTGCGTCCGGTGTTGCTGCACCCGTTGGGAGCCAATGACCGGGGGTACCGGCCGTTACGTCATTGGCTTCTAAGGGGTTGGCGGCTCGGGGTTGGTGATGGTGACCCGCGCACCGACGCCCGAGAGCGTGAACTGCGCAGTCTCCAGATCGGTCGGCGAGCCACCCTGCGGTGCCCACTGGCACGTGACCGTGCCGGAGTACGCCTCGACGCCGCCGAACCGGTCGTAAATCTGCACCTCCAGCTGCGTCGGCTGCGCCTCGCCGACCGGGATCGCCGCCTCACGGATCATCTGCTGACCGGGGTCCTCGGTGCCTGCGTAGAGCTTGCGCATCGCCGTGCCGGTGACCTCCCACGCGAGCTGAGTGACGAACTGACCGCCGCTCCACATGCCGTCGTCATAGGTCGTTTGATCCTGCTGCGTGTAGTTGATGGTCATCTGCACCTGCGTCAGTGCCTTGACCTTGGTGTACGGGTCGGCTGCCTGCCCGCCTGCGGTGCGTACCGCGATGATCCATTTCTTGGCGAGCTGCGGGGTCGGAGCCGCTGCCGGTGCTGTCATGTCCGTGCGTCCTTTCGGTTGGGGGTCCTCACGTCTCGATCCATTCGCTGCCGTTGGTCGAGACGTCGATGAGGTAGTTGTCGCTGCGCTGCCAGCGCCGCGAGTCGTCGCGCCCGAGGGAGACCGTCGAGACGCGCCAGCAATGCGCGATGACCGAGTTGCCTGCCGGTATCCGCGAGGAGCCGTGCAGCGCTTGGTGTATCGCCTCGGCCATGTCGTCGACGTCGCGCGCGTCCTGCCCGCCGCGCGTGCGGAACTGCACGCCATAGCGCCGCAGACCGGTCGCCGCGTTGTCGGTGTAGAGCGAGAGCGAGATCGCGACGCCGTAGTCGGGTTGATCGTCGAGAGCCTTGCTCCTGACCGCGACGTCGGGAGTGAACAGTGCCGCGATGATGTCAGCGAGCGCATCGGTCAGCTCGTCCTCGACGAGCTCGACCGCGTCGAGGATGCCAGCCCACGCGCCGCCAACCCTCGGCCGCGTCATTCCGCGCCGCCGAACGCCTCAGCGATGCCCTTGGCCATCGTGTCGCGCAGCGTGTCGGCGTTGGCGAAAAACGGCTGCTCCAGAAACTTTGCCTGACCGACCGCGTGCCCGAAATCGAGCCGCTCGTGCTGCTCGATAGCCTCAATGTCGGTGTATTGCGTTGTGCCATAGGCGACTTGGCCGTGCACGACCGTCAGCTCGGCCTGCACCGATGCGACGCCCGAGTCGCGCAGCGCCCCGGTGTCGACCGGTACGAGGTCGTTGCTCATCTCCAGCAGTTGCTTGGTCGCCTCGTCCATGCCCCGGTGCGCACCCTGGCGTGCGCGCTCGGCGACGACCGCTGTGTGCGAGCTCCACTTGACCGATGAGCGCCCGGTCATGTCACGCTCACCTCGACGTGCGCGAGCTGCCCCGGCGAGTCATGTGGGTCGACCGAGATCGCGAACCCAACGTGCCCGTTCGGCAGTGTCAGCCGGTCGCCCGGTGCGACGAACGGTGCCCGCTCGTCGAGCCAGACCCGCGCGCTCTCGATGATCTGCTCGCCGGTCGAGGAGTTGACGAGCCTGCGCCCGAGCTCGACCCACACGCCCGGCACGACGACCGGGGGGTCGTATGCCGGACCGTAGCGTCCTGCCGCCTGCAGCGCCTCCAGCTGCACACTGTGAGCTCGAAAACTTGGCGGTAGCACGATCACACCGCCCTGCGCCCGTTGATGCGGTACAGGTCGAGCAGCGCCTGCTCATATCCGAGCAGGGTCATGCTGCCCGGCCGCTCGTCGACGTTGCGCCCGCCGTACGAGATCGTCGTGGTGCCGACCGTCTCGGCCGTCATATAGCCGTGCGGTGCCGCCATCGCCCGATCCGTGAGCGTGATGCAGAGCGCCGCCAGCTGCCCGCACTCCTCGGGGTCGAAACCGTGCGAGAGCTCGATGACGACGCCGCGCAGCGTCGACGTCCAGCGAGGACCGCCGCAGTAGCTCCAGCCCCAGCCCGAGCTCGCCGAGCCGTACCAAGCGCCCTCGGATCGCGCGCCGAGCATGCGCATGTAGCCGTCGGCTGACCACTCCAGCGTGGCGACGTCGACGTCGGTGCCGCCGTTGGTCAGCGAGAGCACGTCGACGACGCGCAGGCTCGGCAGCCGCTGACTGTATGAGCCGGAGCCGTCGAGCTGCAGTGTCATCGTCACGACCGGCGAGACGTGCCAGCCGCAATACCGCCGGATCGACGCCGAGCTCGCCGCGAGCATGTCGTCGAGGTTGTCGGGTGGCACGGTGCCCTCGGGTTGCGCAGCGAGCCACTGATCGGCACTGGCGAGCGGTGGCAGCGTGACCGTCGGCGTGCTCATACGCCCGCGCCCTTGTCACGTCCTCGGGTGAATACGCGGGTGACGAGCCCGAACACGAGCGCGACGACGAACACGATGAGCGCGACCCACGCGAGCCACGCGAGCGCGTGCACGGCGAGCCCGAGCCCGCCGAGGACGACGCACACGACGAGGACGATGAGGAGCGCTATCAACATGTTTCGCCTACTTGGTCGTGCCGCTGCGCGACTTGTTCGCCGGACTCATGACCGCTTTCGCCTCGGTCGTCGGCTGCTCGGACGAGACCGGCTCGGCAGCCTTGACCTTGCCGCCGCTCTTGCGCGCCGCGTCGCCGTAGCGCTTGGCCGTCTCCTCGTCGAGCTGCATCGTGTGCTCGATGCCGTTGATCTCGACCGTATATTCGCTTAATTCGTTGTCTGCCATTGCTTCTCACTCACTCCTTGCGAATCTTTCGAGTTGGGTGCTGTCGTAAGTCAGCACTCGGCCCGGCCTGCATGGGGGACCGCCGAGCCGAGCGCCGACGACTCGGGATCGACTACGGGGTCGGAGGAGTCGAGGAGAGGACGATCTTGACGAAAGCGGCCGGAATGTAGACCGCGAGGAGGATGCGCTCCTCTGCGCGGATCGCGATGCGGTTGAACCGGAAATCGTCGCCGTCGGAGTTGGTCGACTCGACCCGCACGCCGCCCCTGCGGAACAACTGCGCCGCAGCCGCGAAAGCACCGACGAGTGCGGTGCCCTGCGCGATGCCGGTCGTCACGACCGTCGGCAGACCCCAGATCGGCGGCACGAGGACGAGACCGCCGTTGCCGTACGGTCCTTGGAACGGACCGCCGCCGTAATACTGCCCGTTGGTGTCCTTGCCAAGTCGCAGGTTCTGGTAGTCGGTCGGATGGATGACGATGCCGGTCGCCGTCAGCTGCGTCGCCGTCTGGCACGCCGTCATGCCCCGATAGATCGCGTCGAGGTTGTCCGAGGAATCGGTCGCCGTCACGGTCTGCACGCCCGCGCGGTTGAGGATGCCGCGCAGGTTCGGCGCGGTGCCCGAGCCCGCGCTGATCTGGTGCTCCTCTTGGATCGCGAGCCGCAGCCGCAGCTGCGAGTCGATGATCGAGACGACCGCCGCCGCGTCCTCGGTGGTCTCGTCGGTGATCTTGGTGACGCCCGCGATCTTGGCGAGCGGCTCGGTGACCGGATCGAACGAGAACGTAATGCCCGGCTTCTCGGTGTTCTCGGCGACGGCACCGAAATCGCCGCTTGTGATGCCCTGTTGAAAGTAGGTGAGCGAGACCCCGTTGAGGGTGCCCGAGGAGAGCAGGTCGGCGATCGTCGGCCGCTGCAGCGCAGTCGGCACGACCGGACCGTATTGGACCTGACCGAGACCGGTCGAAAGCGTCGGGGGAGGCTCGGCCTTGCCGAGCACGAACTCGGACGAGCCTGCGGTGAAGCGGGTAACGGACCGCTTCTCGCGCATCTCCTCGTACGCGCCAGACTTGACGAAATGCTCGCCGAGGCTGCCCGCCTTGACCTCGCCGGAATCGTTGCGCTGCGCCGCCTTGGCGACGTCCGGCAGCGCCGCGATCTGCCGCACGAGGTCCTGCGTCGCCTCGCCCGCGCGAATCTGGTCGTCGAACGCCTTGACCTTGGTCAGGTCAGCGCCGATCTGCTGCTGCTCGTCGGCCGTGAGGTTGCGGTTTTCGCTCTTGGCAGTCTCGGCGACCTGGCGCACCTGCGCCGCTAGTGCCTCACGCTGCTCCCTGATGGTGACTGCTGCTGTCATTGGAGATACTCCAGATGTCGACGAGCGCCAGCGCGTCGAGCGCGTCGCTCGGGGTCGATAGGGGGATCGACATCTCGTCAATGACGGACAACGCTCGTCGGTCGGGGTCCTTGGCCTTGCCCCTCGCGGGGTCCTCGACCGTGCCCGAGCCGGTGCCGTTGCTGGCCTTACCGGTGTCGTCGGACGTTCCCTCGGCTGCCTTGATGACCGACGAGATCGCGTCTCGCGCAGATCGTAGCGTCGTGAGGTTGTTTTCCGATAGCACCCGCCCTTGCTTGATCCGCCGGACGAGGTCGGCCGCGACATTGCGCGCATCCTTGACCGCGAGTAGCTCGGTCTCGGAATTGGCACCGACCGGGGTCGGCCCGACCTCGAATAGGTCGATCTCGGTCAGCTCGTAATACTCCAGATCGGTCTCGGGGTCGGTCTTGATCGCGCCGCCGCCGGACGGCACCGAATACGAAAACGAGAATTGAGAGAGCCTGCCGCCCTTGAACAATCGGTAAACGGTCTCAGCCTTGGGCATGTCGAGGTCGAGCTGCCCGACGATCTGCAGACCCTTGTCGGTCTCGGTCGCCGAGACCACGTGCCCGAGGTTCATATCGGGATCGTCGAGCCGGTGCGAGTAGTAGATCGGAATCGGCAGACCTTTCGCCTGCCAGTCGGCGAGCGTCGCAGAAAATGCGCCCTTGCGGATGACATCGCCGTACGAGTCGACGTTGTCGAATACCGAGACGAGCGCCTCGAATTGCCCCGCCGTGCCGCCGTCGCCGTCGGCCTTGGTCAGTACCCGCACCTTCGCCGGAAGTGTCTTGGTGAGCATTACGCGTCGTCCTTTCGATTGATGTCTACAACGCATGTGCACCCGGCGACGCCGTCCGCACCGAGGACCGGGTCGCCCGGCCAATTCGCGCCATTGGAGAAAACGTCGTCGACCGCCACGGTCTCGCCGTCCATGTCGGCGTGCTCCGGCCGAGGGTTGGCACTCGTGACGATCCACGTCTTGGTGATGTTCGACGAGGTGCGCCCGTCGACGGTCGTCGTGACCACGAATTGATGCCCGACCTCGTTGGTCGTCAGATTTGAGAGGGTGTTCGCGAACGTCGCCGCAGACATCGCCGCGCGCACCGCGATCGCCTCGTCGAATACCGACCGGACCGCTGCCGGTGCCTGCGCGGGGTCGTCGAGGTCGGCGAGCGAGTCCTGCACCTGCTGCACAGTTGTCGAGTTGATCCACTTGGCGCGCGAGGCAGCCACCGACTGCAGGAAATTGTTCATGCGCTCGACGTCGAAATCGTCGGGGTCGTAGCCGAGCGCTTTCGCGTGAGCCGGACCGATCGCCGCCGCCGCTTTCATCGCGACCTCGTGCATGTCGTCGGTGAGCTCGCTATCCCAACGCTCGCCGTCCCACCATTCGGGTGCCTCGTCGGTGCCGTCGGCCTTGGTCAGCAGCGCGCCCCGCTTGGCAGCGCCGCCGACCGCCGACGCGATCGCGTCGGCCTGCCGCTTGAACGTGTGCGCGAGCGCCTCGGTCGAGTCGTCGACGAGCCACTGCGGCGCAGGAGTCGCCCGCGTCGAGTACGTGCGCGGCTTGGCCTTGGCCTCGGGTAGCTCCGGCACCCGGTAGCCGAGCACCTTGCGCAGCACGTCGAGCGAGTTGGCGTCGGTGATCGGCGGGGTCGCAGGGTCGCCGCCGTCCTGCGGTGACGCCTGCCCGCCGACGGTCACGTTCATCGGCACGACGAGCTGATCGCCGCCCTCGACCGCTGGCAGGTTGAACCGCGCCCGACCCTCGTTCGGCGTCATGATCGGCGCGCCGACGAGCGTCGACATGACCGCCGCCTGCTCCTCGAACGAGCCCTGCAGCTTCTCGGCGATGTTGAACTCGACGTAACGCTCGGGAGGCTCGCCCAAACGTGGCAGCAGGAAAGCGTTTTGCCGGTCCTCCAGCGCCGCGAGGATGGGTCCGAGAGTGTCGCCGTAGAGCATGCGTCGAAACTCTCGGACGTTTGAATAGTTCGCCGAGTCCAGCTGCCCGATCATCGTCGGGTTGATGTGATAGACCCCCGCGACCGTCGTCAGCGCCAGCTTGGACGCGTCGACGAACTCGTCCTCGTGCGCCGAGTAGCCGATGCGCTTGAGCTCCATGCCGTCCTGCAGGAGCGGGGTGCCGCCTGCCTCGCCGCCCTCGCCGGTCCAGCTGGCCCGCCAGTCCTCTTTAAACTGCGCCTCGGCCTCCGGTCCCCAGATCGGCGCGGCTGCCGGTCGCGTGAGGTACGCGTTGACGCGCCCGCTGCGCCTCCACAACTGCTCGCGGAACCGGTGCGCCGCAACCTGCTCGCCGAGGATCTCTTTCAACGTGGCGACCGGCGAGAGCCCCCGGTCGGCGTGACCAGGACTCCAGCCGTGAAATGCGAGCACGTTCGCCGCCGGTACGGTGACCGTCGGCCCGCTGGCGTCCGCAGGCAGCATCTCGTACGCCGCAGGACCGTACCGATTACCGCCGACCGGGGTGACCCACGGTGCAGGCAGCTGATAGAGCTCGAAACCTGCCGGTGCGTCCGGTGCCGCCGTCAGCAGCCAGTACGCCCGGTCATGCAGCGCGAGGTCGCTGACGAGGTCGCGAAAGAGCTCATACCGCGTCGTCGTCGGGTTCGGTCTGCGCAGGAGCTCGGCCATCGGTCCGGTCGTGACGCGCTGCCGGTCCTCGTCGAGCCGGTCGAACACGTGCACGCCGAGCTGCGCGATATTGCGCGCGAGGAAATCGACGACGAGCCGCAGATATGGCTGCGAGGCATACATCTCGGCCGGAGTCATCCGACCGAGGGTGCTGTTCCAATCGTCAGGGCTGAACCCTGTGTAGAACGGGATCGCCGCAGGGTAGTACCCCTCGGGCATCGGTATCGGTCCTTGGGTCGCCTTGCCCGCCCACTTGGCCACGCGAGCCCGCACGCCCTCGGTCACATCGGTCAGGACGCTCATACCGAGACCAACCTTCTCGTTTCGTACGCCGAGACCCTCGGCGCGGCAGGCTTGGACAGCAGCGCCCAGACCGCGCCGATCGCCGCGACGAGGGGAGCCGCGTCGTCGGGTGAACGCTTGCGGTCGATGACCCACGCGTCGGTCAGTTGCCGCTTGATCGCCGACGCCGCAGGCACGTCCAGGACCGGCTGCGGCAGGTGCCAGACCCTGCGGCCGGTCGGGTTGCCGTCCTCGCCGATCGGTGGCGCAACGAGGTCGTAGAACTGCCCCGTAGCGATCCCGAGATCCGCGTTGGCCCACGGCATGACCGGCAGACCCGCGTCGACGAGCTCGGCGAGCAGCGTCGAGACCGGAGCGCCCTTCTCCTGCACCGCGACGCCGACGAAACCCAGCCGCGCCTGCCGCTCGACGAGCCACGGCTTGACCCATGAGAGCCCCGCTCGGGTCGTCGCGACCTCGACGTGCAGATCGCCGTCGGACCGGTACCCGGCGACCGCCACATGCGCATAAGCGCGATCCCATGAGACATCGACGCACGCGCCGATCGCGCTGCCGTCGACGATCGCCGAGTGCGTCGTCGAACCCGCGAGCCAACTGCCCGCAGGGAACGGACCGAGCGACGTCGTCGCCGCCCAGATGCCGAGGCACTCCTGCGCGAACACGTGCGGGGGGTCGGTGCGCTGCGCCGCCGCGAGGCTGCGCTCGGAGATGCCCCCCGGCAGATTCATCGTCGGATTCGCCTGCGCCTGCGCGTGCCGGTCGCGTGGGTTGCTGCCAGCCGGTGCGCTCCACTCGAACAATGCCAGCGTGTCATCGGCCTCGACCTCGTCGACGTCGTCGTCGTCGATCAGAGCAGCCGTCTCCATGACCCGCTGCTGCAGCTCGGCCGCAGCGACCGCGTCGCCGTCGGCCGCGATCGACTCCAGCGCGACCCTGCGCAGATGCCGCAGCACGACCGAGGAAATGTCGCCCGCGCTTGACAAACCAAGGATGAGAGCCGCCTCGCGCGCGAGCGTCGTCTTGCTAACCGCGCTCCACGCCTCCCACGTCTGGTGCTCGCGCAGCTCGTCGAGCAGCACGAGGTCGCCGGAGAGCCCGCGCCCGCCGCGCCGCGTCGCGCTGGCCACTTTGTAGCGCCGCGTCTCCTTGGATTGCTCGTCGCGCGTCAGCCGCAGCGTTTTCTTACCCGATGTCCGGTCGATCCGCGCGATCTCGGCCGCGAGCTCCGGCGTCGACTCGGCGAGATCGACCGTCGCCTGCCACGACTCCTCAGCGATGTCCAGCGACTGCGCGGTGCCGATGACGAGCGCACGCCCGAGGACGTACATGAAAAACAACGCGATGACCTCGTCGATCGTCGTCTTGCCCGCCTGCCGCGCAACGATGAGGATCGCCGTGCGAAAGCGCAGCACGCCGCTCGGTCGACGCTCCAGCAGATGCACGAGCAGCCAGCGCTGCCAAGGAAAGAGCGTCATGCGCAGCACCTGCTCGGCGAAATCAATGCACGCGTAGCCGAGCGAGGTCGACCGGTCGAGCTCGACGAGCGGCCGAGTCCAGATGCGCGGCTCGGTGCACCCGAGGACGAGCTCGCCACTCACGACGCAACCTCGGACCGGATCGCCCGCAGCGACGAGCGACCGTCGACGCCCTGCGCGGTGCGCACCTCGGCCAGCAGCGCCCGCAGCTGCCCCGCCGCGCTCGGATGGTGCCTGCGCTCAAGCGGGTCGTCGAGGCACTGCGCCAGCACCCGCGCCGCCTCGCGCAGCGCAGGGAACCGGTCGGCGTTGCTCATCATCGCGAGCTCGGCCTCGACCGCCGCGACGACCGAGAGCGGCACCCGAGCGTCTGCCCCCGACTCTGCAGACGTCTCGGGTGCCGGACCGAGCCGAGCGGCCCGCTGACTGCGCCGATAGTTGCGCATGTACTCGGTGTGCTGCTCGCGTGTTTGTGCCATAAGTCAGCACCCGCCACGATTCACACGCGCTCGACCTGCGCCGACGCGCAGACTCACCTGCCGACTCACCCCAGCGGTACAGACGAC
>Ga0210397_10001518_pt1 | contig 14832 bp, 11 predicted proteins | sample IncBWH2OmetaG_FD_160126 | JGI IMG/M metagenome (GOLD analysis project Ga0210397, IMG submission 160126) | Forest soil microbial communities from Barre Woods Harvard Forest LTER site, Petersham, Massachusetts, United States - Inc-BW-H-2-O ...
TTGCTTTGTACAGGATGTTTGTGGCTTTTTTATGAAAATTACATCGTTCGGGTAAATAAGAAAAACATAAAAACTATTCCCAATTATACGTTTATTAAAAGTATCGTGTTAGCTATTGTCTGGACAATTATAACAAGTATACTTCCATTGACAAGAAGTGATTTTGGATTATTATCCCAATCAGATGCGCTCTTATTTATAGGAGTGCGTTTTTGTTTATTCGCATTTATAACACAATTATTTGAGTACAGAGATTTATATACAGAAAAGAATGGCATTAAAAACAATTACTTGTCAGACAAGACTATTGGCTATACAAACCTCACATTATATTGCAACCTGTTTGCATGCATTATTTTTCTTCAATTAATATTTATTGATGTACATATTTTATTTAAGCTGGCAACGCTCTTACAGCTTAGTGCACTAATATTTTTCATTCGAATTAAAAATATCGTAACCGTCACTTCAAGTATGATACTTTGGGATGGAATTTTAATTCTTTCTCCGTTAATCTGTATTCCTGTCATTTATTCATGAAACTGCACCAGAATAATATTCTTTCAATTATACAGTCTTTGAAAAAAGTGTTTTCAGAAGGTGCGTATGCGGATGATACAGTACGGAATCTATTGCAGAGTAATCCTAAGTGGGGATCCAGAGATAGACGATTTATAGCAAATACTATATATACAATTGTGCGTTGGTGGAAACGGTATTTATTTATTGCAGATACAACAATTGATGATGCGCAGTGTTACGAAAAAGTGCTGTCGGCATATTTATTTGAAATATATAGAAATGAATTAATAACGCCTTTGCCGATTATTTTTGATCAGAAAGTTTTTGATGGAAGGGTAGAAGAAGCAAAGAAGAATCGGGTGATCGGTGCTTCTATTGAAGAATGGATGGATAATCTGTGTCTGGACGAACTTGGAAAAACGAAATGGGAAAAAGAGCTGACATTTTTAAATAAAGAAGCCGATGTATTTATTCGCGTGAATACACTTAAAGGAAATGCAGCTCAGGTAATACAAGAGTTAAAGAAAGAAAATATTCAGGCGGAACCGTTTGGCGCATATTCAGAAACGTTGAAGTTGCAGGAACGAAAACCCATGCAGCGATTGGCCTCCTATTTAAATGGAAGTTATGAAATACAGGATGCAGGCTCTCAGATAATCGCACATTATCTTTCTCCCAAGCCAAATACACACGTTGTGGATGCTTGTGCTGGCGCAGGAGGCAAGTCTTTGCATATTGGAGCATTAATGAAGAATCGGGGGCGAATAATATCTATGGATATAGAAGCACCCAAACTAAAAGAATTAGAGCGCAGGGCTATACGTGCCGGAGTAAATATTATTAAAACAAAACTGATTGAAGAAGGTACAATAGCATCATTAAAAAATACGGCAGATTATGTTTTATTGGATGTGCCATGCAGTGGCATAGGTGTATTAAGGCGAAATCCGGATGACAAATGGAAATTGAGTAAAGATCGGATTGATGCGTTGGTAAAGATTCAGCAGGATATTTTGCAAAGATATTCTGTGATGGTAAAGCAGGGAGGAGTTCTCGTATATGCGACCTGCAGCATATTGCCTTCAGAAAATGACAGTCAAATAGAAAAATTTTTAGAGTCCAATAAACAATTCCAGTTAGAGAAAAAACAAACTATTTATCCTTCCGAAGGTAGTGATGGGTATTTTATGGCACGATTAATTAAAAAGTGATTAAGACTGAAGTGCTTAACTGTTTACTTTATTTTTAAAAAAGCGTATATTTAGCTAATGCCAGATATATTAACTTTTATCATAACATGAACTCTAACATTTCAGGTGCCGTATTTTTTTTAACCTTTCTCTTATCGTGTATTGGTTATTCTCAAACTACTAATACGTTAAAATCTTCGGAAGATTCTGTATTGGTTACATTCACTATAACGGATTTAGACAGTGTACCCGTGGAGCATGCAAAACTGACTGTACATTCTACAGATAAAACTTTCTCGAGACACGGAGAAAGCGATATACTAGGTAAATGTTATATGTTGTTACCGGAAGGAAAAACGTACACGATGGTTGTTCATAAATACAGAACCAATTTCGATTTTAATCAGGCCTTATTACTTCCTGTTGAAAAGGGACGTTATTCCTTCGATCAGGATATCCGGATAAAACTTATCCGTGATTATTCCCGAATATTTACACTGGACAATGTATATTTTGATGTAGATAAATGGGATATTAAACCTGAGTGTGAACCGGCAATTGATAATCTTTATAATAGCCTGACACTAAATCCAAGTATGCATATTGAAATTGCAGGGCATACAGATAGTGACGGTGATGCGCAGAAAAATTTGACACTGTCTCAGCATCGTGCAGAAGCTGTTATGCAGTACCTGATCGATAAAGGGCTCAATCCGAAGCGCGTGCAGGCAAAAGGTTATGGAGAATATAAACCTATTGTGCCTAACACAACTGTAGCAAACAAAGCTAAGAATAGAAGAACAGAAGTGCGCGTGCTGGAAGAGTAGGCTTAATAAATTACCACTTCTGAAAAGGTTGATTTATTAAGAAAGAATTAAAATACCGTAAATCTCCTGTAACTTCCTCCGTGATCCAATCGGGTTTTATGAAAGATTGATCTTCACTTTCAAGTTCGATCTCTGCAACAATTAGTCCGGCGTTGTCTCCTTCAAACACATCAACTTCCCAGATATCCCCTTCGAATAAGATTTCATAGCGATGTTTTTCCAGTACTTTATCTGTAAAGTTTGATAGCAATTCAAGGGCTTCTGTTTTGGGAATTTCGTATTCAAATTCGCTACGAGCCAGACCGTTTGCGCTGCTTTTGCCTTTAATAGTTATAAAGCCATTTTCTTTTGTCGCGCGTATACGAATCGTTTTCGTTAAATCACTGTGAAGGTATCCTTGAATAAAATAATCCGGATCAGGTTTATTCAAGGCGTTCCATTTGGTATGGTTCACTAAAAATTTACGCTCGATTTCAACACCCATTGCAGCAATCTATATTTGAGGGTTAAGTTCCGGGAATTAAAATGGGAAGAAGTATAATCATTGGTGTAATTATATCTCTTCCCATTTATTTTAAGCCTTTGGCATTCAGCTATTACAGCAACTTCTTAATAATATCATCTGTTGTGATGCCTTCTGCTTCAGCTTTAAAATTGCGCACAATTCTATGACGCAGTACAGGTAAAGCAATGGCTTGTACATCTTCAATATCCGGAGAATATTTTCCGTTTAGGATAGCGGTGCATTTGGCTGCAATAATAAGGTTCTGTGAGGCTCTTGGACCTGCACCCCAATCAAGGTATTTCTTTGTCCATTCGTGCGCGTCAGCACCGTCTTTACGCGTTTTATGCACAAGTTTAACAGCATATTCAATTACATTGTCCGGAACAGGCACTTTACGTACCAGTTTTTGATATTCCAGAATTTTTTCTGCGTTCAGGATCGAATTTAAATTTGTTGTAATACCAGAGGTGGTATTTTTAACAATTGCCACTTCAGACGCATAATCGGGGTAATCAAGAATAAGATTAAACATAAAACGGTCTAATTGCGCTTCAGGTAGCGGATATGTACCTTCTTGTTCAATCGGGTTTTGTGTGGCAAGTACAAAGAATGGTTTTTCTAAGATATAAGAATGACCTGCAACAGTGACAGAATATTCCTGCATCGCTTCCAATAATGCCGACTGTGTTTTAGGAGGTGTTCGGTTTATCTCATCTGCCAGAATAATATTAGCAAATATTGCTCCTTTATTGAATACAAAATTTCTGTTGTTGTCAAGTGTTTCTGAGCCCAGAATATCACTTGGCATCAAATCAGGCGTAAATTGAATACGTTTAAAGCTGAGTTGTAAAGTAGTTGCAATTGTATTGATCAAAAGCGTTTTGGCTAAGCCGGGAACTCCAACTAACAGACAATGACCCTGACAAAAAATTGCAGTTAGTGCCTGGCGGATTGTTTCGTCCTGACCAATAATTACTTTTTTAATTTCAGAAAAAAGTTGTTGATAGGCCTGATTCATTTCATTGGCCAGTTCTACATCGGTTTTGTTTTGCATCATTATTTTTGAATGATCATAATTTCACATTGCTTATAGTCGTCGTCGATATCAATATATACCTGCGATTTGGTTTTATCAAACCATTCGTTCACAGCATTGTTTTTTTTCTCCTCCAATGCTGCGGAATATATTTTCTGATAATCATCTTTCAGATTGGCCTGGTGAGCAGGCAATTTATTTTTATAATAAATAATACGAAGTGCTTCCGTACCATCATCAGTAGTAAACTTGGTTGGCATAGATATTTCACCTACTCTCATTGTGTCAATTACAAAGAAAATAGCAGGCTCTAAATCTTCCTGAGCAATTCTTGTTCCGCCTGATTCAGATGAAAACATTCCTCCGTTTGTTGCAGTTGCCTTGTCTGAAGAATATATTTTTGCAGCTTTTGCAAAAGAAATACTATCTACAAGTATTTTATGGCGAATAGAATCTAAAAATTCAGCAGGATAAACAAGATCTTTAGATGTAGAGGATGGCTTGATTAATATGTGACGGGTATTGTATTCAACCCCTCTGCGTTCAATCAACTGAATAATATGAAAACCATATTGCGATTCAATTACTCCGGAAGTTTCTCCCGGTTGAAGTTTACTGGCCGCTGCTTCGTATTCAGGAACAAGTTCACCTTTTTTGAAAAAACCAATTTCTCCGCAGTTTTTCGCCGAAACAGGATCTTGAGAAAATTGTTTGGCTAATCTGCAAAAATCTTCTCCGTTTGAGATACGTTGACGAATATCTTCTAATTTTTGTTTGAATTTAAGTTGGTCCTGACGGTTAATTTCAGGTAATCGAACAATTTGCCCAACCTCAACCTCAGATGAAAAGAACGGCAATGAATCCGCAGGCATGTTTTTGTAGAATTTCTTTACATCATTAGGTGTTATGCTAACGCCTGAAGTGATATTATTCTGCATTTTTTGAGTTACCATTTGATCCCTTATTTGAGGATATAACTCATCTTTTAACTGGTCCAGTGATTTGTTATAATAACTTTCAAGTTTTGCAACGGTACCAAATTGCTGAACGAAATAATCCATTCTACGATTGATCTGCTCATATACCAAGTCTTTCTCAACTGTTACAGAATCCATTACAGCCCTTGCAAGCATCATTTTGTTGATGATCAACGATTCCAGAACACGGCATTTAACATCGTCTGTAGTCTGCATCATTTGCGCTTCAGGACTGCGCATAAACTGCAAGTATGAAATTTCAACTTCCGACTTTAAAACGATCTGGTTATCAACTTTCGCAATAATTTTATCAATTACTTGTTGAGCGTTGCTAAACGGGCAATTGATAAATAATACTGTGCAAACTAAAAGAATTCTTAAAAGCATGTATAAAGGCACTATATCAATAATGTAAATATATTTATAAACGGCCGATTGTCCTAATACTGTATATGAAAGAGCCGGATAAAGGGCAGATACTATCAAACAATAAAAAAAGGGCTTAAGCCCTTTTTTTATTGTTTGATAAGTTTTTGTAATTCAGTGTTATTTACTTCAACCGGATATTTTTTTCTGAGTTCATCAATCCATTGGTTTTCTAAATAGCTTTGATAATCAGATATCACCAGGCCACGCGCTTCTTCAAACGTTTTATTCCTAGGTTGATCTACCCGATCAATAATAACAAGATAAAATCGGTTGTTATGTTCAAAAGTATAATTTCCGGTTGCCCATGAACACTTATTAATCAGTTCGTTTTCATTCTTTGTATACATACCTTCAGATTCCTGAAGTGTAAGCGGGGTAGTGGCATTGTAAATACTTTCAAGGTATTTTTTAGATGATGTATATAATTGAATTTCTGCATGGCGATCAGCTTGACGTTGAGCTTCTGTGTGGCGCAGAGGAGGTATGGTCGCATCCTGAAATGATACGCGTGAGGCATTGATTCCGGCTTTATTTAAGTAGGCAAGAATGCTATCTTTACGATGTGCATTAACAGTAGCCAACTCCGCATGTTCTCTGCTTAATTTAACACTAATGCTATAGTTAAGATCTTTTTTCAAAAGAATAATAACTTTGTCAAGCTGCGTTTTACCTGACTTGTTAATGGATGCACTATTTTTATCGAAACCGATATTATCAAAAGACTGTTCTTTTACAAGATAAGTAGGAGATTTGAAATCTACCGCAACTTTATCGAGTGTGGGCTTATCGATGGCACTTAATATGTATGCATGTGCACGATCACCCCATACGTATTTGGATGCGTTTTGACGGTAGAAATTCTTAAGTCCGGCTGTATCTGCAGATGCTTTGTTCCAGACTTTATCTTCCATCATCTGGAATAATAAAATACCATCATGATATTCTTTCAACAGCATTTTATAGTCAACATATTTATCTGACAAATGAGCTTCTTCATAAGCAATCAGGCTTGAGTTGACGAAATCCGTATACAGAATATTTTTCATGTATACCTGAGGAGAAGTGTTTTTTACAGCATGTTGTTTTTCGGCAACAAATTCAAAGAATTTTTCAACAGAATATTTTTCTTTATTAATAGTGAACAATGTAGCCTTGTTTTTATCGCTTTGTTGGAACACCCAGTTCCCGATCAGTAAACTACTATCGGCTTTACTGATAGCATAATCAAGTGCCTTGGTGTTTTCGGTGAAATTGTCTTCGCGTTTCAAACGTATGATCAGCATTTTTCTATTCAGATCCGAACGGGAGTCTTTGGTAACTTTAGCCCGTATGCTCGGTTCTAATTCTTCAAAACTACCTAAGGGTTTACGTTCAAGTAGTTTTATGATATGCCAGCCATAAGGAGTGCGGACCGGCTGAGTATATTGCCCCGGCGTTGTTAATGCAAAGGCCGCATTTTCAAAAGAGGGGATCATCTTTCCGGTCGAAAACCATTGTAATTCTCCACCTTTATTTTTTGTGTTAATGTCGTCAGAAAACTCTGCACACAATTGATTCCAGGCTACTCCGCTTTGAAGTTCTTTGTATATTTCATCAATTTTATTTTTTGTAATAATTGAGTCTTCCACACTCATTCCCTGGCTATAACGGGCCATGATATGTGCTACGTGAATTTGACCTTGTGAAGGTCTGCGATCAACCACTTTAATTAAATGGTAGCCAAACTTCGTTCTGACAGGCTTAGAAACACTACCTACTTTTGTGTTATAGGCAGCATCTTCAAATTCATAGACCATTGAGAGTGCTGTAAAGTATCCCAGATCACCTTTGTTTGTTTTAGCAGAAGGGTCTTCAGAGGATTGCATAGCTACCTGACCAAAGTCCTCGCCTTTATTAATACGGTCTTTTAAAGCCAGTATTTTATTGTATGCAATCAAGGTGTCTTTAGGGTCTGCTTCAGGGTTGCAAAAAATCAAGATGTGGCTGGCCCTGATTTCTTCTTTCATTCTTTCATATGCTTGTCTGATCAGCATATCTGTAACTTCTTTTTCTGTCAGGTAAGGCTGCGCAAGTTGTTTTTGATATCCAGCTAATTCTGTTTTGAATGCTTCAGTGGTATCAAGGCCTAATGCTTCGGCTTCTTTAACTCTCAGCTTGAATTTTGTATATAACTGAAGGTATTCTTCTAAGCTTTCTTTTGAATAGGCATCCGCACTTTTGCCATTATTTTTATCATATACATACCTGAAATCTTCTGTCGGAATTTTATCGCCACCTATTGTCAATACAGCAGGTTGTTCAATTGCCTGGCTTGATTTGTTTGACTTGGATTTTGATGATGAAGAAGTTGCTGATTTTTCACTTACACAGCTATTATAGATTAGCATGCCCAGGAGGGATGATGCTGTAATCCAAAAGGGTAATCTCATAAACCTGATATAGAATAATTAACGAATTAATAAAAGTTCAACGAACACAACTCCGATTTGGTATTTGGAACGCTAATTTCAGTACAAATTAGGGGTTTTTTGCTAAGGAAAAAAATGCTTAAGCGAACTTAAGGGATTTGCGGAGCAATAATACAGTATAAGGCTCTGATCTTGATATTTCAATCGAGTCCATTATTTTTTTAACTAAAAGTAAGCCTATTCCGCCTTTTCTTTTTTCAGCGATTAATTTACGGATATCAGGAGATTCGTGTGAATTGATATCGTATGGATCTCCGGTATCCCGTATTAAAAAAGTAAAATTGTTATTATCATTTTGAATTTCAAGTTCAATATTATTGAGTGCAGCAGAAGCATTCACCGGAGTATGCAGAATGCGGTTTGCACATACTTCGTCAACTGCAAGAACCATCATGTTTATTTCAGGATCAGGCACAGCCATCTTTTGAAGTGTTGTACTGACAAAGTCCCGTACGGTCTTCAAATTTTCCGGATTGCGAACTATTTTAATTTTATTGCTCAAAACTAATTACGCTATTGTTTTAGCTTCTTCTTTTGTATTTACAATTTTAATAAGTTCATCCAAGCCTAAGATTTGAAAAACATTTCGAACCTTTTCGCTTAGGTGACATAAAACAAGGGAAATATTATTTGCCTGAAAATCCTGGATGTACGACATAAAAACGCCTAAACCTGCCGAAGAGATATACTCTAACTGCGAACAATCAACAATAATCTTAGTTTCTTTTTTAGAAACTGCTTCTTCAATAGCCTGATCTAGTTGGATGCTTGAACTGGCATCTAAATCACCTTCAATGGCTATTAAATAATATTCATTTTCCTTGACAGTTGTTATACGCATAAATTTGATTTCGGTATGTAAAATGTAATAAAAAAATATATAATTAACTAAACTTTAAAATAAGTAATGTGCAATCGTCCTCAAATTGAGTGCTTCCGCTGAAGTGCTGAACATTCTCTATAATAGCGTCAATTATCTGTCTAGGCTTATCTGAGGCACTTTCCAGACCCATTTGCTTCAATCTGTCATACCCATATTCGTCTCTGGAAGGGTTATGCGCTTCAACTAAACCATCGGTATACAGAATTAACACATCATTTTTGGAATAAGACAATTCATACTTATTAATGTGTTTTTCATAGGTGTTGTTTCTGCTTAAACCTAAACCGAGCCCTTTTCCATCTAAGAAAGAAGCAGTGTTGTCTATGCTGTGAATTAAAATAGCCGGGCAATGGCCTGCTCTTGCATATTGAATAGTTTGTGTTTCGGTATTAATAATGAATAGACTTAGTGTGATGAAATTTTTCTTTTCAAGGCACCTTCCCAATGCGTTATTTGCAAGTACCATGAACTCGTCTACCGGCAAATCAAGACTAACAAGGCTTTGAAATACACCTTTCATTTGCGCCATATTAAAAGCCGCGCTGGTACCATGTCCGGACACGTCTCCGATAACAATTGCAAATCGTGTAGGTGACAGTTCGTATACATCGTAATAATCCCCTCCAACTTCTTTGGCTCCTTTGGAATACACGCTTAACTCTACGGTATTGTTTAAATACAAAGAAGCAGGCAAAAGACTTTGCTGAACGTCTTTGGCAATTTTAAGTTCTTCCTGATATCTTTCTGTCTGAATGGCGTCTGACATGAGACGGAAATTCTTAATTGAGATAGATGCCTGGCTAACAAAAGTAAAAATGATATCAACCATCTCTTTATCGAAACCGTCGTTTAGATTTTTCAATAAAACCAATGTGCCGATTAACTGGTTGTTTGAAGTCAGCGGTATTAAAAGAAATGATTTATAATCGAGATGTTTGATTTTCTCTGTGTGCGGGTAACTTAAAATGTCTTTTATGTATTGCGGTTCAGATGAAATATTGACCTGATTTTTACGCAATGCTTTTTTTATTTCAAAGACATCATATTCATCGATGTTGCTATTTTGAAAAGCTTTGAGGCCGCCTTTATTGTCGCGTATTTCCAACCAGGCAGCATCTGCCATAACGGTTGTCATGCTGCTTGAGATGAGGAGCTCGTACATATCCTCTTCTTTTTCCCCCACCTGAAGAGATTGATGTAGTTTTTGGAAAAGCATCACCTCTCCGAATTTTTGTTCGAAGACGGAAGACGTAGGTAGATTAAATAAAAGAACCAGAAGTGCGATAATGCAATTCATAAACATGAAGCCGAAAATAGCCTGAATGAATACATTGTCGGCAAGGTCAATTATAAGATTGCTGACAATGTGATGTTCATATACACGTTCAAGAAAAGAAAGGCTGATTATAATAATTAAACTAAGCAGCAATATGCTGCGCCATTTCTGTTTGTATGTTAAGAAGGCTACCCATTTTAAATTAAATGCAGAGATAAGCCCAAGAATAGTAATAGGAGATGTGGCAATAAGGAATAAAGGATCTGTCACATCAAAGAAGAAGAAATTACTTACCACACTTATCAGCGTAAGATATTCGAATATGTGCCAGATAACGTCCGTTCTTTTTGTTTTTTGGTACAAGATCATTTTTTTCCAGACGTAAAAACCGTTGGCTAAGAAAATGGTAATGATACCAATGTTTATGTGGTAAAGAATATTTGAGATTAAGGGATCATTTAAAAAAAGTGCATTCTGATTAAACAAGCCTGCCGACTTTATCACTAAAGAGATTAATACTGTAATTGCGCCAATAATAAATACCTGCCACAGTAAATCATTAAAATTGCCCGAACGTTTTGAACCAATTTCAATTTTAAATCCTAAGAAAGTAAAAAGAAAAAAAGTACTTAATAAAACATTGACAATTATATCGGAAAAAGATAAAGGAATAAGAGGTTGTGCTATTCTAATTACCGTAACATCGTCAGCCAGAATTAATACCCAGCTGACGAATGCCAGTATAAAATATAGATTTCTTAAGTTTTTTAAGATCACAATAAAAGTTATTGAATAATTATCTGCTACTGTAATTTGGTGCTTCGCGCGTTATTTGTACATCGTGCGGATGACTTTCTTTCACGCCTGCAGCCGTAATTTTAACAAATTTAGCTTTTTTCATGGCTTCAATATCTTTTGCCCCACAATATCCCATTCCGGCCTTTAAACCACCGATCAACTGGTAAACTACTTCATACGCTTTTCCTTTGTATGCAATTCTACCAACGATACCTTCAGGCACTAATTTTTTGCTGTCTTCTTCTGCATCCTGAAAGTAACGGTCTTTAGAACCATCTTCCATTGCTTCCAGAGAACCCATACCACGATATGTTTTAAATTTTCTGCCTTCGTAGATAATTACTTCCCCTGGCGCTTCTTCCGTTCCGGCAACTAATGAACCGATCATAATACTACTGGCTCCGGCTGCAATTGCTTTACATACATCACCTGAAAAACGAATGCCGCCATCTGCGATAACTGGAATTTTGTATTTCTGTAATGCTTTGGCACATTCGTATACAGCATATAATTGAGGTACACCAACACCGGCAATAATTCTTGTTGTACAGATAGAACCTGGTCCGATACCAACTTTAACCGCGTCGGCACCTGCTTCAGCAAGCGCTTTTGCAGCATCGCCTGTTGCAACATTACCGGCGATTAATTGTAAGTTCTTAAATCTTTTCTTAATATCTTTTACCGCTTGAATAACATTTTTTGAATGTCCGTGAGCAGTATCAATACTAACTACATCAACACCTGCTTTTACAAGAGCTTCAATTCTCTCCATTACATCCGGAGTAGCACCAACGGCAGCACCTACACGCAAACGGCCAAACTCGTCTTTACATGCCATCGGCCGATCTTTCTTTTTAAGAATATCACGGTATGTGATCAGGCCTTTCAATTTTCCTTGTTTGTCAACAACAGGAAGTTTTTCGATTTTATATTTCTGAAGAATTTCTTCTGCTTTAACAAGATCAATTCCTTCAGGTGCTGTTACCAGATTAGTAACAGTCATTATTTTTGAGATAGGCTTGTTTACATTTTTCTGAAAACGCAGATCCCGGTTGGTTAAAATACCGACAAGCCTTTTATTTTTATCTAATACAGGAATACCTCCAATCTTAAAATCTTTCATGATTTTAAGTGCATCTTTTAATAATGCATCTTCCTGCAAAACAATAGGGTCCATAATCATGCCGCTTTCAGAACGCTTAACGCGTCTTACTTGTTCAGCCTGTTTTTCAATGGACATGTTTTTATGAATAAATCCTAAACCTCCTTCATGAGCCATAGCAATAGCCATCTCATATTCAGTAACGGTATCCATAGCAGCCGAAACCAAAGGGATGTTTAATTTAATGGATTTAGTAAGATATGTTGAAGTGTTTGTATCTCGAGGTAAAACCTCAGAATACGCAGGGATCAATAAAACGTCGTCGTAGGTAAGCGCTTCTCCTGCAAATTTAGATGAATCAGATAGCATCGCAAATAATTTATATTCGGTTACTTATTTGCAGGACAAAATTACGCAAATTTCTTCGATTTAGAAAGCTTCTATTGTATTATTTCAATCTTTTTGTTTGAATCTGTTTAAATAGTTATACTTGAATATAATTATAACCTACTATATCAGATTATGCTTTCTAAAAAGGCCAAATACGCTCTCAAGGCATTACTTTTTTTATCTAAAAATGAAGATAGAGGAGTTATATTAATTGCAGAAATATCTGAAAAAGAAGGTATTCCTAAGAAATTTTTAGAACAAATTTTATTGGAATTGAAAAAACAAGGGATCCTGCAAAGTAAAAGAGGAAAAGAGGGCGGCTATTTTTTGGGAAGAAAGCCTGAAGATATTGGAATAGGTCAGGTGGTGAGAATTATAGATGGTCCATTGGCTCCGATTCCTTGTGTAAGTAAAATGGCATATCGTCGATGCGACGAATGTATTGACGAGAAAACATGTGAAATACGAAATTTATTTTTGCAGGTTCGAGATGCAACCATAGAAATTTTGGATAATACTTCTCTCGAAGATTTAGAACAGAAAAATATTTTGTAAAATTTCTTGCACAATTCTTTTTTTGTGCCTTAATTTGTCTATTAAATCAGTAGAGATAGTTTTATAAAATGCCATTTAATCTATTGCTATTTGACAAAATAATTCAGTTTTACACTATCTAATAGACTACTAAATAGATAGAGTTTATTTTAAATACCCTAAATAATTTTATGTTAAGAACGATTCATTATTACCGACAGACTTCCAATAAGATTGCAGGTTTGTTTCATTTTAGTAAACTTTTATTGTTTGTGCTGCTGATTACACAGATTGACGTATATGCGCAGAATGGCCCATATACGATTCAAGGTACAATTATAGACAGCACAAGTAATGAGCCGATAATTGGAGCGATTGTAAAAAGAGCAGATGGATTGGTTGGAACACAAACCAACATTGATGGATATTTTACATTACAATACTCCGGAACCTTACCGGTTACCTTTGTTGTAAACTATGTAGGATATGCAAATGCAACATTTGTAGTTACAGCCGAAAATGTTGGAGAACGCTTTTCTGTTCCGCTTACTGTCAGCTCAAGCGACGTGATTGTAGTTTCTTCCCGACGCAGAGATGAAACGGTGCAGGATGTACCGATTCCGGTTTCTGTTGTGGGTGGAGCAAGAGCAGAGGATGCCGGAGCGTTTAACGTTAACCGGATGAAAGAACTGGTACCGTCGTTACAACTTTATTCATCCAACCCAAGAAACACGGGTGTGAATATTCGTGGCTTAGGTTCTCCATTCGGATTAACCAATGACGGACTTGATCCAGGTGTCGGGTATTATGTAGATGGTGTATATTATGCCAGGCCTGCTGCAACAACACTTGATTTTGTTGATATTGAGCGTATAGAAGTATTACGTGGACCGCAAGGAACCCTTTTTGGTAAAAACACAACTGCCGGTGCGGTTAATATTGTATCACGGGCTGCAAGTTTTAAAACAGGCGCTACTTTTGAATCGAGCTTTGGTAATTATGGTTATATCCAGACTAAATTATCTATAACGGGTGGTATAAGTAAAAAAGTTGCTGCGCGTTTATCTTTCTCAGGTACACAAAGAGATGGTACAGTTTACAACACAGCAACTCAGCAATACATTAACGACATCAACAATTTAGGAGTTAAAGGACAGGTATTATATAATGTATCCAATAAAGTTAAGATTACTTTCATAGGAGATGCAACACGTCAGCGTCCTAACGGATATGCTCAGGTAGTTGCCGGTGTAGCTCCAACAGAACGTTCAGCATACAGACAATTTGGTGCAATTATATCTGACTTAAATTATCAATTGCCGCCAATTGATCCGTTTAACCGTACTGTAGATCAAAATACGGCTTCACGTTCAAACAACGATCTTGGAGGTGCTTCCGTGAATGTGGATGCTAAAATTGGTGGTGGTACTCTTACTTCTACTACAGCTTGGCGCTATTGGAACTGGAATCCTTCAACAGATAGAGATTATCTTGGATTAAATGCCTTGACGTTGTCCCAGAATCCATCAAAACAACAGCAGATATCTCAGGAAGTTCGTTATGCAGGTAATTTTTCCAAGCATTTGAGTGGAGTAGTAGGTTTATTTGCTCTTGCACAAAATTTAGTTACAAAAGGTGTAGAACAAGCTGGTCCGGATCAGTGGCGTTTTTCCAGAACAAGTGCTTCACAAACAGGTATGACATCTGATCTGTTAAATGGTTATGGCGCACATACAAACTCTACTCTTAATACGTTCAGTGGTGCAATATTCGGTCAGGTAGACTGGGCTATCACAAACCGTTTACATGTATTGCCAGGTCTGCGTTTCAATTATGATTACAAAGATGCGGACTACAATAGAGCAGTATATGGTGGTCAGCAAACAAATGATCCT
>Ga0210397_10001522_pt1 | contig 14807 bp, 13 predicted proteins | sample IncBWH2OmetaG_FD_160126 | JGI IMG/M metagenome (GOLD analysis project Ga0210397, IMG submission 160126) | Forest soil microbial communities from Barre Woods Harvard Forest LTER site, Petersham, Massachusetts, United States - Inc-BW-H-2-O ...
CTGGCCGGATGCTCATCCTTTTCAACCAGCTCGTGGAACTATTTCAAATCGGATCCGGTGCCGATCAAGGTTCAGCTGGAATCGACCCCGCCCGGCGCTGACGCCCGTGTCTCGATCGGCGGCGGCTGCAAGACGCCCTGCTCGGTCAACGTGACGCCGCCGGATGGCAGCACCAGCTTCCTGGTGAATTATTCGATGACCGGCCGACAGCCGGCAGGCGTGCCGGTTCAGATCGTCAAGGAATCCGGAGGCATGTTCTCCTCGGATACGGTCAGGCTGTCGCCGAACCCGGTGGTCGCCGAGTTGCAGCCGGTCGGCCCGCCACCGGCGCCGGCCAAGCCGATGCGCCCCAAACGGAAGAAACCTGCCGCCGCCCCGGTGGACGCGGCTGCCCCAGCCCAGTGACGATTGCTGGTGGGCATGATCTTTTCGGAACAACCGTTCCCGTCTTTTCCGATCATGCTGGTCGCGATCGCGGGTGCAGGCCTCTGTCTGACCGGCTGTTCGTCGCGGCCGCCGAACGCGCCCCTCTTTGAAATCCAGCTTGAATCGACGCCACCGGGAGCCGAGGCGCGGACCTCCTTCGGGCCGGGCTGCAAGACCCCCTGCTCCGTCAACGCGCCCCTGCCTGACGGCAATTTCGCCGTGACCTATACCCTCGAAGGCTTCCTGCCGGTTACGGTCCCCGTGGCGGTCACCGGCAGCCCTGCCGGCTTCATGACGCCCGGAACATCGAGGATCGAGCCCAATCCGGTGGTCGCCACGCTACAACCCATCGAACCGCCCAAACCAGTCAAGCCGCAACGAGCGAAACGGCCGAACAATACCGCTGCAGGCGCGGCCCCGCCGCCCTCGACCACATCCGCGCGCTGACTGCTTGCACTGCACAAGACGGGCCGCGACCGGAACATTGCCGGATTGTATGGGGTGCCCAACGTGCATAGATTGGGCTAACGCTTTTGCTCGCGGCCGTAAGCCCGACACCAAGCTTGAGGCTGTAAGCCCGAAGGCATTTGATGACTGTAGTTTTGTCTCCAATTAAATCGCTGTCGCGTCCGATGACCGATCCGTTCGGCCGGACGATCAGCTATCTGCGCGTCTCGGTCACCGATCGCTGCGACCTGCGCTGCTTCTATTGCATGTCCGAGGACATGACCTTCCTGCCCAAGGCAGACTTGCTGACGCTGGAAGAACTCGACCGCCTCTGTTCGGCCTTTATCGCCAAGGGCGTGAAGAAACTTCGATTGACCGGCGGCGAGCCGCTGGTTCGCCGCAACGTGATGTCGCTGGTGCGCTCGCTGTCGCGCCATCTCGGTTCCGGCGCGTTGTCCGAACTCACGCTCACGACCAACGGCTCGCAGCTGGCGCGTTTCGCCGGAGAGCTCGCCGATTGCGGCGTTCGCCGCATCAACGTCTCGCTCGATACGCTCGATCCCGCTAAATTCCGCGCCATCACCCGCTGGGGCGATCTCGACAAGGTTCTGGCCGGCATCGAGGCGGCGCGCGCCGCAGGCCTCGCGGTGAAGATCAACGCGGTGGCGCTGAAGGGAATGAACGAGGATGAAATCCCATCGCTGATGGAATGGGCGCACGGCAAGGGCATGGGATTGACGCTGATCGAGGTCATGCCGATGGGCGACGTCGGCGCAGGCCGGATCGATCAGTATGTGCCGCTGTCGCTGCTGCGCGCCCGCCTTTCCAAGCGATTCACGATGACCGATCTCGACGAGACCACGGGCGGACCGGCGCGCTACGTTCGCGTCGCCGAGACCGGCGGCAAGCTCGGCTTCATCACGCCGATGACGCATAATTTCTGCGAGGCCTGCAACCGCGTGCGGATCACCTGCACCGGCACCCTGCATACCTGCCTCGGACATGAGGACGCTTCCGATTTGCGCAAGCCGCTGCGCGCTTCGCCTGACGACGCGCAATTGGCCGCCGCTATCGACCGCGCCATCGGGCTGAAGCCGAAGGGCCACGATTTCATTATCGACCGCAAGCACAACCGGCCGAGCGTTGCCAGGCATATGAGCGTTACCGGCGGTTGAAACCGCTGGTGGTCCAGCGTGGGTTGCTCTGCAACCACTTGATCCATCGTCAATTTGCCCATTTTCCAATTGACGGCGCTTGAACGCGCTGAAATGGTGCGGCCGGTTTTCATGCCTTTTCGCGCTTTAAAAGCCGCTGCGCAGTCAAGACGGCCAAAGCGTCTTCGGGGGGAGTATTATCGTTGCGATCGCTGCCGGAATCGAGCCGTAGAATCATCCTGAGCTCCGCAAAAGCGCCAGGCGAGATTTGATGTCCGCCGGGGAAAGCACGATGCGTCCGTTGCTGGCGCTGAGCTCGGCGATCGACCTCATCAACGAGAAAATCGGATACGTCTGCAATTTCCTGGTGCTCGCCGCCTGCATCGTCAGCGCGGCCAACGCCATGGTCCGCTATGCCTTCGGCTATAGCTCGAACGGCTGGCTGGAGTTGCAGTGGTATATGTTCGCGATCCTGGTGATGTTCGGCGCGTCCTACACCTTCAAGCGCAACGAGCATGTCCGGGTCGAGATCTTCTATCTGTTTCTCTCCGAGCGCGGCCAGCTCTGGCTCGACCTGATCGGCACGCTGTTCTTCCTGATCCCGGCCTGCCTGTTGCTCGCCTATCTGTCCTGGCCGTTCTTCATGCAGGCCTATGCGGTCGGCGAAATGTCCGGTAACGCCGGCGGGCTCATTCGCTGGCCCATCAAATTCGTGATCCCGTCCGGCTTCGTGATGCTCGCGCTGCAAGGCGTCTCGGAGGTCATCAAACGCATCGCCGCGTTGCGCGGCGAAGTGACGATCGACGCGAAATACGAGAGGCCGACGCAATGATCACGTTGGAAACCATGCCGCCGCTGATGTTCGGCGGCCTGGTCGTGGCCATGCTGATCGGCTTTCCGGTCGCGTTCACGCTCGCCGCGGTCGGACTCTCGTTCGGCTTTCTCGCCATCCACCTCGGCTTCTTCGACCTGAACTTCCTTCAGGCGATTCCCGGCCGCGTGTTCGGCAACGTACTCTCCAACGAACTCCTGCTCGCGATTCCCTTCTTCACCTTCATGGGCGCGATCCTGGAGCGATGCGGGCTTGCCGAGGACATGCTGGATTCGATGGGGCAGTTGTTCGGCCCGATCCGTGGCGGCCTCGGCTATTCCGTCATCATCGTCGGCTTCATCCTGGGGGCCATCACCGGCACGGTGGCAGCCCAGGTCATCGCCATGGCGCTGATCTCGATGCCGGTGATGATCCGCTACGGCTACAACATGCGCTACATCACCGGCGTGCTGGCGGCGTCAGGCACAATCACCCAACTCGTGCCGCCGTCGCTGGTCCTGATCGTTCTCGCCGACCAGCTCGGCAAATCGGTCGGTGACATGTATCTCGGCGCCTGGGGCCCCTCGGTATTCCAGATCCTGCTGTTTGCCGGCTACACCTTCGTGCTTGGCATCTTCAAGCCCAGCTACCTGCCGCCGGTGCCGAAGGAAGCGCGCACGCTGACCGGCTGGGCGCTGTGGAAGAAGTGCCTGATGGGTATCATTCCGTCCGCGGTGCTGATCTTCGTCGTGCTCGGCACCATGATGATGGGTCTTGCGACGCCGACCGAAGCCGGCGCCATGGGCGCGGTCGGCGCCATCGTGCTGGCGGCGATCCACAGCAAGGATTTCTCCACCGCGGGGCGCAAGATTCTGATCATCGGCGTGATCGCCGGCGGCATCGGCACGATCATCGGAATCTTCTTCACCGAGGGGCTGATCTTCAAGCTCGCTTTCGCCGTGACTTATTTTGCAGTTACCTGGATTTGCCTCGAGGCCGTGCGCATCCCCGATCTGCGCGACCTGATCAAGCAGGGTTACGAGACCACCATGCGCATCACCTGCATGGTGACGTTCATCCTGATCGGCTCGACCTGCTTCTCGGTGGTCTTTCTCGGCGTCTCCGGCGGCGTCTGGCTCGAGCACCTGTTGACGTCGCTGCCCGGCGGCGTCTGGGGCTTTTTGATCTTCATTAACCTGTTCATCTTCTTCCTGGCGTTCTTCCTCGATTTCTTCGAGATCGCCTTCATCATCCTGCCGATGATCGCGCCGATCGCGCAGAAGATCCTGGGGCCGGTGGTTGGCGATGGGCCGGCCCTGATCTGGTTCGGCGTGATGCTGTGCGTGAACATGCAGACCTCGTTCATGCATCCGCCGTTCGGCTTCGCGCTGTTCTATCTGCGCGGCGTCGCGCCCAAGGAAGTCAAGAGCTCTGACATCTATTGGGGAGCGCTGCCCTGGGTCGGATTGCAGATGGTAATGGTCGCGATCGTCATCGCCTTCCCGATCACGGTGACGGGCCTGCTCGACAGGCCGGCCAACGTCGACCTGAACCAGATCAAGATCGACGTTCCGCAGATGGATTTGCCACCGCTCGACTTCGGCCCTCCGGCGAAGTAACGGCCCATGTCAGGACAAATGAAGACCCCGGAAAGCGCAGGGCTTTCCGGGGTCTTTTGCTCTCGTGAACCCGCGTGGCCCGAACCAGGGCGTAGAGTCATTAGCACGCCGCCGAATTCGCATTGACGCGAGTTCGATGAAAATCAGACAACCGGTACTTCCGAAATCGCACCGTAAGCGGCGGGCGGTCGCAGTCGCCTCATGTCTGTTGTTGGGGACAGCTCTAGCTGGGATACGCCCCGAGGTCTGAGTTTGACCCCTGCACACTCACTGACAAACCAGTACGGGGATTTTCGCGTCCGCCAGCACTTTGTTTGTCACACTGCCGATTAGAAACTTGGAAAGTCCGCTGCGCCCGTGCGACGACATAACGATGAGATCGCAACCTTTGTCCTCGGCCGCTGCGATGATGGCTTGATGGGGTTGCCCGCTCTCCGCTTGAATCGTCTCGCAGGAAACGCCGGCCTTCTTGGCCGCATTTGCCGCGCGATCCAACGCGCTTGTGGCCTGCTCCTTGCGCAGTTCGGCATATGTTGCGACTGCTTCAAGGAATCGCCCTGACACTTCTCCAAACGGTTCAATAACGAAGATTACGGACACCCTGGCGCCAAGGTATTTGGCCAGCGCCAGCCCCTGTGTCACCCCATGCTCCGCCAACTCCGACCCATCTGTGGGAATGAGAATATGTCGGTACATGCTTCACCTCCCGATTGCCTGGGGCGCATCACTGCCCTCCGAGGGTAAGCTGGGCCCGTGTCTCGGATACGGTCTTGAGATAAATCAATCTATCGGCCCATCGAGCGGAGCCCAGATATCCGCCATTGGCATTGAAAAGACCAGCCCAGTCAGCCCTGCGATGTCCGTTGACGGGGGTGGACGGGAAGTAACGGACAAGGCGCCGAGCCCAATTGCTCACTTGCGGCTACGTTGGTGCCGATCGAGGCGTAATCGCTGGCCTCTCATGCGCCTTATTTCTTCAGCAAGTTGCGCGTCTTTTTCGTCGAGCCCCGCGTTTTTCGATTTCAGCGGATCGCTCTCGCACAGTTTTTTTAAGCGCTTTCTCGACTGAAAGCTTGTTGATTTCAGCCATTTCAAATCCTCGTCTCAGCTTGCCTTCAACTACTTCTTCACGATCTGGAAGCCTCTAGCTTCCAACTCCCGAATTATCGCCTTGGTTAGATGTGCACATTCCTCTGGCATGATCCAACTTGGACTTCTCCAGTCGGGATCGCCTTCTCTGGGGTAGCTGTCAAAGGCCGAACGAATGGCCTGCATGATGGCATCACTCGGGTCAGACAAAGGAACCTCCCACGATCACAGCAAAACTGTCGTCAAGTCGCTGGTTTGATCTACGTCGAGGAAAACGGCACCAAAGGGGTGGCGGCTTCCTTGAAACGTCGATCGCCGCGTGGTGCTCGCGCCAATGCGTCCCCATCTCGCGCAGGAACAGGTGAATCTTTTCCCACTGTAAATCTTGGCAGTGTCTGTTTATCGCTCCCCGCTTGTTGCATCGCACGACGACTAAACAGCCGCAGGCTTGACATAAATCAAGGGAGCCTAGCGCCCGGCCTTCAGGCTCGATAGCCGAGACGTGGATTCTTTCCAGAGATGCTGCTCGCAACCCGGATAGCGGCGGCCCCGCGTCCGTCCGGCCACATCATCAGCAGCGGTGAAACTTCTCGACGCCTTGCATCATTACCCGAATCCGGGGGCCGGGGCAGCCGTCGCCATGATGCTCGCTTAGATGCAGGATCAAATTGCCGCGCGAGATTTGACGATAGAATGGAGCACCTGGATCGAAGCGGTGATCCCGATCGACCGAGAAGCCAAGAAATCCTTGATGGAATTCGTCGCCTTGGCGATGTCAAAGATGCGTAGAATTGGTAAGATCGAATTGAAGCTGATCTCCATGTTGCCCCCAATTCAATTTCCAGTTTGAACGACGCCTCCGGTTCAAGCGGGCCATTCCGACGATTTCTTCGATTAGTCCGGAACTGGCGCTTGGCGGACCACGCCGCGCATGAGCACTGAGGTCAGCTTCTGAGCCGCAACGGACATCGGCAACGCATCGGCTAGGCAGGAACGTATGTCAACCTGATCGCATCCTCGCCGATCAAGTCGTTGGCCACCAGACGGAGCGACGGCCGGGCGCCGGCGAAGAATGGCTTGCCGCGCCCAAGCACAACCGGATGGACGTAGAGTCGATACTCATCAACGAGACCGAGGTCGGTTAAGCTTCGTGCCAGGTCAGGTCCGCCAACTTCAATCTCCCCGGCGAGCCGAGCCTTCAACTCCCTTATCAGCGCCTCGACGTCATCCGCGACAAGTGTGGCGTTGGGGCCGACTGACTTCAACGAACGCGACACGACCCACTTCGGTTGGCTCCGCCATGCCATCGCGAAGTCGCGTAGCTCCGGGGTCCACTCGGAATGGTCCTCGTCCCAAACCCGCATTACCTCGTACATGCGGCGACCGTATACGCTGCCGGTCAGGCCGCGCACTTGCTCGATGAAGTGACGGAAAAGCGCGGGTCCCGGCGCAAATTCCTGGTGGTCTACATAACCGTCCAGGGACTGGTTCAATCCGAAGACGAGCTTCGCCATGCCATCGCTTCCCATCTTCGAAAAATCGAAAGGCCAACGCTGCGCTTGTACACCCACTTGCCTTTTAACAGGTTGAAAAGACGCCACGCGAGGGCCATCGTTGACCCTTTTCGGACATGGGGGCCATGTCCGACCTCAGTCCGTTATGCGCACGATTGTGTTGCAAAAGTCGTTTTGCGGAAGGTGTCAATTATTCCGAAGACTGCTGGCGCGATGTTGGTGTAATGATCCGAAGGACCTCATCGCCACACGCTAAATTCATGAGCGAGTTCGGTAACGCGACTGGGGCAATACGAATCGCCGATATCTTCGCGCTTCGAGTTTTCGCCAAAATTTACGGCCTCTGCAACTTTCGACTTTTGCAACACAATCCGCACCAAAGCGGACGTCGGCCGTCCGCTCCAGGTTTATGGGTTCACGCCCCGGAGCCCGGTTTTGATCGGACCAAAACCGGGCTCTAGATTTTGGTTTGACGCGTTTTCTTCACGCGATCGCTCGAAAACGCTCTAGCTCTGCGAATGCCGAGCCATGAAGTTGTCGTAGCCGACTTCGGCGACCTGGAACCATTGGTAACCGACGCTGGAGTAAGAGGTTATCGATTCCAGAAACTTCTTGAAGTTGACGTTGGTGGTCGCGACCTCCGCGTTCAGCTCCCTCGTCGCCTTGAAGCTCGCCTCCATGATCGGCTGCGAGAACCCGTGCAGCTTGGCGCCGTTGGCGAGAAGCTTCTTCAGCGCAGTGGGGTTCACGGTGTCGTATTTCGCCATCATCCAGTTGTTGGCGAGATGACCGGCCTGCTCGAGGATGTTCTGGTAGTACTTCGGCAGCGCATTCCATTTCTCGAGATTGATCATCGCCAGCAGCATCGGACCGCCTTCCCACCAGCCGGGGTAATAGTAATGCGGCGCGACCTTGTAGAGGCCGAGCTTCTCGTCGTCATAGGGGCCGACCCATTCGGCGGCATCGATGGTGCCTTTTTCAAGCGCGGGATAGATGTCGCCGCCTGCGAGCTGCTGCGGCACGCAGCCGAGCTTCTGCATCACGCGGCCGGCAAAGCCGCCGATGCGGAATTTCAACCCCTGCAGATCGTCGACCGTGTTGATCTCTTTTCGGAACCAGCCGCCCATCTGACACGTCGTATTGCCGGCGAGCAGCGAGGTGACGTTGTACCCCTTGTAGAACTCGTTTAGCAGCTCCTTGCCGCCGCCCATCATGTACCAGGCCTGATTGAGCCGCGCGTTGGGGCCGAACGGAATGCAGGAGCCGAAGGTGAAGGCCGGATCCTTGCCGAAGTAATAGTAGGACGCGGTGTGTCCCATCTCGACAGTGCCGTTCTGCACGGCATCGAGCACTTGCAAGCCCGGCACGATCTCGCCTGCGGCAAACGTCTGGATCTGAAACTTGTTGTCGGTAGCCTCACCAACGACCTTGGCCATGACCTCGGCAGCGCCGTGCAGCGTGTCGAGTGACTTTGGCCAGCTTGTCGTCATGCGCCATTTGATTTCCGGCATCGACTGCGCGATCGCTGGAGCTGCGATGCTCGCCGCCCCCGCGACGCCCAGTCCAGTGACCTTGATAAAGTCGCGACGCTTCATCCGATTTCCTTCCCCTGGTGATATGTGTCAGCCTTCGTTTCGAGGCTTTAATCAGCGAAGCATGGAGCATCCCCTCTGGAATTTCCACGCCGATCTCATGTCGCAATGCAAAAAGCCCGGCACCATTCGGTGCCGGGCTCTCTTGGGACAGTCTAAAGTGACGATTAGCCGCGGGTGCGCGAGCGGATCATGAAGCTGTCGAACGTATATTCGGCAACCTGCCACCACAGATATTCGTCGGAGCGATAGGCTTGCATCGCGTCGATCGACTTCTTGAAGTCGGGGTTCTTGGCGGAAATTTCCGACCACAATTCGTTCGTCGCCTTCAGGCAGGCTTCCAGCACTTCGTTGGTGAAAGGCCGGAGCTGAGTGCCACCGGCCACCAGCCGCTTCAGCGCCGACGGATTCTGCATGTCGTAACGCGCCGCCATCCAGCTATTCGCGTTGGCCGCCGCATTGGTGATGATGGCCTGATAATTCTTCGGCAGCGAATTCCACTTCTCGAGGTTGCAATAGGCGTGCACCGTCGGGCCGCCCTCCCAGAAGCCGGGATAGTAGTAATACTTCGCGACCTTCTGGAAGCCGAGCTTCTCGTCGTCATAGGGGCCGACCCACTCGGCCGCATCGATCGTGCCTTTTTCCAGCGCGGGATAAATGTCGCCGCCCGCGAGTTGTTGCGGCACGACGCCAACTTTTTGCAGCACCTGACCGGCAATACCGCCGATGCGGAATTTCAGTCCGGAAAGATCGGCAACGGTCTTGATCTCCTTGCGGAACCAGCCGCCCATCTGGGTGCCAGTGTTACCGCAGGGAAATCCGATCACGCCGAACTTCTTGAAGAACTCATTGCCAAGCTCCTGACCTCCGCCCTGATACCACCAGGAATTCTGCATGCGCGCGTTCAGGCCGAACGGCACCGAAGCGTAGATCGCGAAAGTCGGATCCTTGCCGACATAGTAATACGAGACGGTATGGCAGAGTTCGATGGTGCCGTTCGAGGTAGCGTCAAGAGCCTGAAGACCGGGAACAATTTCGCCGGCCGAAAAAACCTGGATCTGAAATTTGTTGTCGGTCATCTCGGCGACGTATTTGGCGAACTCGGTGGCGCCGTTGTAGATCGTGTCGAGCGACTTCGGAAAACTTGACGTCATACGCCATTTGATTTCGGGCGAGGACTGCGCAATCGCCGGCGAGGCCACCGCGCTCGCCGCCGCTCCCACGGCCGAAACTTTCAAAAAATCACGACGCTTCATCTAAGGCATCTCCTTATGGGACATTTCCCGAAATTCACCGGAGCTCTTTGTTCGGCTCTGAAGGCGGCTTTAACATGGAAGCCGATCGCGCCAAAACTGCAATCCCTTCAAAGGACTGATTAAACCAAAGTCTGATATGCGGATTTCGTCTGCGTCAGGCGGCAGCGATGGCCGCCTGGAGTTGGTCGCGGACCTTGGCCCCGATCGCCCGGTAGATCGCCGCATGCGGCCCATCCGGCTCGCTCTCGACCACCGGGGTCCCGCTGTCGGAGGTGACACGGATCGACATATGAAGCGGGATTTCGCCGAGAAACGGCACTCCGAGACGTTCGGCCTCATGGCGCGCGCCGCCATGGCCGAAAATATCCGACTTCGTGCCGCAATGCGGGCACTGGAAATAACTCATGTTCTCGACGATGCCGAGCACCGGCACATTGACCTTCTTGAACATCGCCAGTCCGCGCCGCGCATCGATCAGCGACAGATCCTGCGGCGTCGAAATGATGATCGCTCCCTTGAGCGGCACGTTCTGCGCCAAGGTGAGCTGCGCATCGCCGGTGCCGGGCGGCATGTCGACCACGAGAACGTCGAGCGTGCCCCAGGCGACGTCTCGCAGCATCTGGGTAATGGCCGACATCACCATCGGTCCGCGCCAGATCATGGCGGTCTCTTCTTCCACCAGGAAGCCGATCGACATGATCGAAAGACCGAAGCGCGATAGCGGGATCATTTTGCGCTCGTCGTTCAATTGCGGTTTCTCGTGGATACCGGTCAAACGCGGCACCGAAGGGCCATAGATGTCGGCATCGAGCAAACCGACGCGCAGGCCCAGATCCCGCAAGCCGAGCGCCAGGTTGATTGCGGTCGTCGACTTTCCGACGCCGCCCTTTCCGGAAGCGACCGCAATGACCGCAGCGACGCCCGGGATTTCCGCCTGCTTCGACATCGGCGAAGGCGCGCCTTGTGGCGGCCGGTGCGCGGCGACGTTTTGCACGCCGTGCGCATGACGATGCGGCGGCGGCGCAGCGGCTGGAGCGCCCGCCTTGCGTTCCGCGGTCAGCGCGACCATGACCACCTCGACACCGGGAATGGCGCGCACGGCGGCCTCGGCCGCAGCGCGCACACTCTCCCACGCGCGGGCTTCCGCCGCCTCGACATTGATCGAGAAGAACACCTTGCCGTCACCGGCCGAAATCGCCGACAGCACGCTGGCATTGGTCAAGGCGACGCCGCGGGGCGAGGCCACCTTGGCCAATGCATCGAGAACCTGTTGCTGGGTGACACTCACAAGTTACCGCCTGCCAACGTCATCGGTCCGCATCGAGGGCGCCGCTCCGGCCTGCTCCTTGGCGGCCTCATAGTTCAGCTCGATCATCACGCCATTGGGGTCGTTGACGAAGATCTGCCAGAGGTCGCCGCCCGGAACCTGCCGTGCGTCGAAAGGCATGTTCTTGGACGTAAGCCGTGTTTTCATGGCGTCAAAGCCGCGGCTCACGAACGCCACGTGATGGACCACGCCGGAATCGGCTTTCTGCGGCTCCTCGGTCGGTGAAATATCGACCAGGTGCACCACCGCCTTGCCCTCGCTGTACATCCAGGCGCCAGGAAAGGCGAAATTCGGCCGGTCGCCTTTTTCGAGGCCCAGAACGTCCTCGTAGAACCGAACGGTATCGGCGAGCATTCGGGTTCGGATGTTGAAATGGTCAAGCACGCCAACAGTCATTCCCATATGATGTTACTCCCTTTTTTGTTTTGAAACTCGACTATTCCACCATGCTATCATAAAACCACGCCCGCCCGCCAAATGGCGCGTTGCCGATCCCTTTGGCACGCTCCCAGGCCGCGGGTAAGGCGGAGCCTGTTTCGCAGTCTACCGTCCCCCTTCACGATCATGCCCGGCTGACCAATGCGCCGGCAGAACCCCAGGATTGCACCAATGGCTAAAGTCGCTTTTCTCGGTCTCGGCGCCATGGGCTTCCCCATGGCAGGACATCTCGTCGCCAAGGGTGGTCACGAGGTGACCGTGTATAACCGGACCCCGGCCAAGGCCAAACAATGGGCCGAGAAATTCAAGGGCAAGACCGCAGCGACGCCAAAGGCCGCCGCCGAAGGTCAGGATTTTGTGATGGCCTGCGTCGGCAACGACCACGACCTGCGCGCCATCACCATCGGCGCCGATGGCGCTTTTGCAGGCATGAAGAAGGGCGCCACCTTCGTCGACCACACCACGGCCTCGGCCGAAGTCGCCCGCGAGCTCGACGCCGCCGCCACCAAGGCCGGCTTCAAATTCGTCGATGCGCCAGTGTCGGGCGGACAGGCCGGCGCGGAGAATGGCGTACTCACGGTCATGTGCGGCGGCACCGAGGACGCCTATGCCGGCGCCGAGCCGGTGATTGCCGCCTATGCGCGCATGTGCAAGCTGCTGGGACCCGCGGGTAGCGGCCAACTGACCAAGATGGTCAACCAGATCTGCATCGCCGGCCTTGTTCAGGGCCTTTCGGAAGGCATTCATTTCGCCAAGAAGTCGGGGCTTGATGTCGCTTCCGTGATCGACACCATCTCCAAGGGCGCGGCCCAATCCTGGCAGATGGAAAACCGCTACAAGACCATGAACGACGGCAAATACGACTTCGGCTTTGCGGTGGAATGGATGCGCAAGGATCTGTCGATCTGCCTCGCTGAAGCCCGCCGCAACGGCGCCAACCTGCCAGCCACCGCGCTGGTCGACCAGTTCTATTCCGAAGTCGAGAAGATGGGCGGCAAGCGCTGGGATACGTCGAGCCTGCTCGCGCGGCTGGAACGGTAAGCCGACGTATCATCGGATTGATACCGTCATTGCGAGCGAAGCGAAGCAATCCAGACCGAAAAGAAGAACTAGATTGCTTCGTCACTAACGCTCCTCGCAATGACGGCGAGTACTCGATTGCTAGAAGTTAATTTAATCTCTCATTAACGGGAATTCTTAGCTTCTTAAGGCCCCTCTTAAGAATTTGGCGGCACAGATAGACGATGCAAAAGCCCGTGCTTTCAACGGGCAGGATTTGTGTTGTTTGATGAGTGATTCCGCTGAAAAGCCCGAAGTCGTGCAGCTTCCGGCTGAGCCGCCCGCCGGAGCGCCTGTCGCCAGCCGGCGTGCCGCGGCACAGCGGGTGCGCGAGGCGCGCGACCGGTTAACATCATCAAGCGGAACCCGGCCCGCCTTCGACAGCGAGTTGCTCCGCCAATACGCACAAACACGCCTGTCGGCTTCCTACGTTGTCATGCTGCTGGTGGTGACAACCGGCGTCCTGTTCGGCTTCTGGATGCCGCCGGTATCGGCCGCGGCATGGACCTGCGGCCTGCTTTGCATCCACACCGCCATCATCCGCAGCTGCGGCCAGTTCATCGCCACCCAGCCTTCACCGACCGCGACACGCCAATGGCGGACGCGCTTCATTGTCCTCGACCTGTTGTATGGCCTCGGCTGGACCGCGCTTTTGATCCACCCGTCCGGCTTCGATGCGGTCTCCAATACGCTCGTCATGTTCCTGATGCTGCTGGTGGTCGCGGTGTCGAGCATGCTGGCGGCAAGCCTGCCGATCGCAGCATTAGCGGCCACCGCGCCGGTGACGGCGGCGATTGCGGTCAACTTCGCGCTCAGCGGCACCTTCGACAACTACGTGCTGGCGCTGCTGGCGCTGGCCGCGGAAGGATATTTCGCGCTGCTGGCGCACCGTCTGCATTCGGCAACGCTGGCGACACTGGAAGCGCGCGCCGAAAAGGACGCGCTGATCGGCGAACTCGAGCAGGCCAAGGCGATTTCGGACGAGGCGCGACATCGCGCAGAGGCCGCCAACGTCGCAAAATCGCGCTTCCTTGCGCAAATGAGCCACGAGTTGCGAACGCCACTGAATGCGATCCTCGGGTTTTCCGAAGTCATGAAGAGCGAAATCTTCGGGGCGCATACCGTTCCCGTTTATAAAGAATATTCCTCCGACATCCACAATTCCGGCGTTCACCTGCTCAACCTCATCAACGAGATTCTCGACCTGTCGCGGATCGAGGCCGGCCGTTACGAACTCAACGAAGAGGCGGTCTCGCTGGTGCATGTCGTTGCTGACTGCCATCATCTCTTGAAACTGCGCGCCTCGAACCGCGGCATCACGATCCATGAGGTCTTCGAGCAAAACATGCCGCGCATCTGGGGCGATGAGCGCGCGGTACGGCAAATCGTGCTTAACCTGTTGTCGAATTCGATCAAGTTCACGCCACAGGGCGGTGAGATCTGGCTGAAGGTCGGCTGGACCGCCTCCGGCGGGCAGTATCTCAGCGTCAAGGACACCGGCTCCGGCATTGCCGAGAACGAAATCCCGATCGTGCTGGCATCGTTCGGGCAAGGCTCCAACTCGATCAAGTCGGCCGAACAGGGCGCGGGCCTCGGGTTGCCGATCGCCAAGAGCCTGATCGACATGCATGGCGGCACCTTCACGCTGAAATCGAAACTGCGCATCGGCACCGAAGTGGTCGTCACCTTCCCGCCCGAGCGGGTGATGTCGGCGCTCGGCCCGCTGACGGAGGAAGCGCCGCCCTTGCAACCGGAAACCACGAATACCGAGGCTGGGCGCGCCGGCCGCAAACCGATCCTGAGCGCCGGAACCGGGTTGTGAGCGTGCGCTTGGCAAGCAACCGAATTCGTTTCACACTCCAAAAATGAGCATAGACACGCCGTGTATCGCAGTCTGCATGATGGACCCCAGAACCAACCTTTGCTTCGGCTGCGGGCGCACGCTCAACGAGATCGCGTGCTGGCATCGCATGGAGAGTGCGGAACGGCTGAGCGTGATGGCGGAGTTGCCGGCGCGAATGGAGCAGGCCGGTTTGCCGCGGATCGAGCCGGCCAAATCTTCGAAGACCGGCTAG
>Ga0210397_10001523_pt1 | contig 14802 bp, 18 predicted proteins | sample IncBWH2OmetaG_FD_160126 | JGI IMG/M metagenome (GOLD analysis project Ga0210397, IMG submission 160126) | Forest soil microbial communities from Barre Woods Harvard Forest LTER site, Petersham, Massachusetts, United States - Inc-BW-H-2-O ...
GTGAGAGAGCGGACGCCGAGAAGTTCGACGACGATGACGATGAAGACTCCCAGCAGGACCAAGGTCCAGGGTAGTTTTCGAGACAGGATGCCGTTAATAACGGTGGCCATGAGGCGGCCCTGTGGGGCAGCAGCCTTTTCACTGCCGATACCCTGAATCCACTGGACTTCGATCTCGCCGGTGGTGGAGTTGTAAAGATACTTGCCGTCTTCGAGAGTAGTGGAGCCGATGGAATTGAGGAGAATGTATTGCTTGGTGTCGGTGAGTTCTTCTTTTGCGCTGCCCGAGTCTCCGTTGCGATGGTTGGTGAGGGTGATGCGATCTTGAGTAAAGTTGCCGCTGTTTTGAACGCCGTCGGGCAGATGGTCGAGCGAGAAGGCGATAGGCTTCGCAAGGCGTTGAAAGGATTCAAGACCTTTGTTCATTGCATTGAGTGTGGCGCCGATGGAAAAGATGGAGATGATGACACCGATCATGATGGCGATCTGCTGTTTCCACGGTGTCGCTCCGATGAGGTAGCCGGTTTTTAAATCCTGGCTTGTGTCTCCGGCATTGGAGGCTGCGATGCAGACGACTCCGCCAATAGTGATTGCGAGGGCTCCAAAGGCGGGTGCGGTCCAGCCTTTAACTAGGAAGATGGCGGCAGTGGCCATGAGGGTCGCGATGGTCATTCCGGAAACAGGTGAGGCGGAGCTGCCTACGATGCCGACAATACGTGCGGAGACAGTGACGAAGAGGAAACCGAAGACCACGACCAGGAGGGAAGCCACGATATTGGCGAAGAGGCTGACCTGAGCGCCGGGGATGGGTTTGAACTCGAGAAAAAGTATCATCAGCACAACGAGAAGAAGAGAGCCACCAAAGACGACGATTGGGGGAAGGTCATGCTCTATGCGGGAGGGCTGCGCCGCCGCCGATTTGCCCGTTCCAGTCTTTTTCAAGCCCTGGGTGAGTGCGCTGACGATAGTGGGAAGGGTGCGAAGAAGTGTAATAAGTCCTGCCGCGGCAACTCCACCTGCCCCCATCGGGCGAACATAGGTCCGCCAGAGATCCGAGGGGGACATCTGTGAGATCAGGACGGTGCCGGGGTAGAGCGGACTGGAGAGATGCGATCCAAAGAAGTAGATGGCGGGCATGAGAACGAGCCACGAGAACACTCCACCGGCGAGCATGATGGCAGCGACACGGATTCCGATGATGTAGCCGACGCCAAGATACTCCGAAGTGCAGTCGGCGCGAATGGCGGCACCTTTGAGGAGGTGCTGGGGGCCGATGTCGAAGTCGCGGTTTGGAGTGGCTGGCCAAAGGGCGAAGAGATTATCGTTCTGGAAGAGGGTGTACAGGCCGCCGAGGCCGAGGCCGAGAAAGACTCGCGATGCGAAGCTCCCCCCGCGTTCGCCGGCGATGAGGACGTCGGCGCACGCCGTTCCCTCGGGGTAAACGAGGGTATCGTGCTCTTCGACGATGAGCTGGCGGCGCAGGGGGATCATGAAGAGGACACCGAGCCAGCCGCCGAACAGCGCCAGCGCAAAGATGCGCGAGGACTCCAGATCGAATCCGAGGAAGATGAGAGCGGGAAGGGTGAAGATGACGCCGGAGGCGATGGATTGGCCTGCATTGCCGGTACTCTGGACGATGTTGTTTTCGAGGATGCTGGCTTTGCCGAAGGCTCGCAGGATGGAGATAGAAAGTACAGAGATTGGGATGGACGCGGCGACCGTAAGGCCTGCACGAAGACCGACGTAGACAGTAACGGCTCCGAAGAGAACACCGAAGAGGCCGCCCAGGATGAGGGCACGGGCGGAGAGCTCTGGCCGAGTCTCGGTGGCTGGAACGAAAGGTTTGAAAGAAGGTCGAGCAGGGGTTGAGGTTGCCATTGTGGAGCGTTCTCCCGATTGATCGCCTTAGTTCAGGCTGGATGGGAGTGTATCAGCGCACTGACATGACAGGCCAAGTCCAATGGGGCGCATCATCTTTGGTGCAGAATTATTGCCCTGACGGACGTCTGCTGGCTTATACTTCAACCATGGCGCGGTCCGACCGACCTGGAGCGCCGGCGAGTGAGGTGAGTCTTCAGCGAATGCTGGAACGACAATGCGCTCGAGGTTAAAGCTGGGGGGCCACTGGGTGCGCCGCCTGGTAGGGTAGTGGGTGAACGCGCGATATCGCGCTGGTTAAGGCCGGAACGGGTGGTTCGGGCCATGTTGGATAATTTAGTTACTACAGTCTTTCCAGCAGATTGCAGGATTTGCGGTGGGCCGCTGCTGCGAGCCGGATTCTTTCCTAACCGTCACGAATGTATTGAGGGTGTTGAAACCCAGTCAACGACGTTGTGTGGGCGTTGTGGCGAAGCACTCGACAAGGAAGGAGTTCGGTTTACCGCACCGTTTCCAGCTGAGGGATTGTTGCGTTCACCCTGTCGGGTGGCCCCACCGGCGTTCGGGCGGGCAGTGGCCGCGATGTGGAGTGGGTCTTCGAGTGCGGCAGTTAGAGATGCTCGATCTCGGGAGGTTGAGCTGACTTGAGGTGAAGGCCTTATGCGAAGTGCTAACTAGCTGAACCGGAGGTTGTTCGCGATGCAATCGGGGAAGATGCGGAAGCAGGGTATGATCGGGAAGCGTCACGTGGGTGCGGCTGGGCGTGTTGTGGAGCGGGATGTGCGCGTTGGCGTTTTTCGTCAGCCTGCGATGCAGACCCCGGTACTGGTGCTGAATGCATCCTATGAGCCGATTAACATTTGCGGGGCCCGACGGGCTCTCGTGCTGGTATTGAAAGGTGTGGCTCGGACCGAGGAGGAGCAAGGTGCGGTATTGCATGCGGCGCGGATGCGTATTGCGATGCCGAGTGTGATTCGGCTGCTCGAGTACCGCAGGATTCCACATCAGACCCGAGCTTTGAGCAGGAAGAATATTTTGTTACGCGACCGGAATTCTTGCCAGTATTGCAGTGTGGTGCTTACTGCCGGGGAGTTGACGCTGGACCATGTGGTTCCCCGTTCACGGGGCGGTCTTTCCACGTGGGAGAACCTTGTGGCGTGTTGTCATTCGTGCAATCGAAGGAAAGGCAACCAGTTGTTGCATGAGCTGACAGATATGAAGCTACAGCGGGAGCCCCGGCCGTTCTCGTTACACACTTCACGACACATCATGCGGATGATCGGATCGGCCGATGCTGCATGGCGAAAGTACCTTTATTTTGAGACGGAGCCTGCGGCTTAGTTTCTCGGATACCTTTCCCCCAGTTTGGCGGCAAGGACCCTGCTTTCAAAGGTCTAGGGCGTCAGCCCGCCTGCAAGAGCAAAGCGAAATGCAGCGTCTCTCCACTACGGTGAACAACGATGACGCTGTCCATCGCTTCGGTCAAAATGACGCGTTTTGGGGTCAGGGTTGTAGGGTGTGCGACACTGTCGCGTATGACTCATAACCTTGGTTGGAATCGGCGGCGGATGGTTGCGTTTAGGGTTTTGTGTGCGTTCATTGCGGCCCTGTTTTGGACGGCACCGGGTTCGATTGGGCAGACCGCGCAGGTTGCTACGTCGCGTGTGCCTACGATCGATCAGGCACTGGAGACACAGGCGGTTTCAGGCGCGGCATTGTCACCAGATGGGCAGTGGGTCGTCTATGAGGTGTCGCGGACGAATTGGAAAGACAATGCGTTTGAGCGAGATTTGTGGATCGCAGACCGGGAGGGGCATGCGCATCGACTGACAGCGCAGGAGAAGTCAAGTTCGGGAGCGCGGTGGTCTCCGGATGGGAAGTGGATTGCGTTTGTTTCGGACAGGCCGGGACAGATTGCGGAGACGAAGACGGATTCGCGGCAGATCTATGTGATCGATCCGATGGGCGGTGAGGCTCGGCAGGTGACCAAACTTGAGGATGGTGTCGATGGCTATGAGTGGGGGCCGGACTCGAAGACGATTGCGTTTACGACGAAGGATCCGGTGTCGAAGGTGCAAAAGGACAGAGCGGAGCGTTATGGAGATTATTCGGTTATTGATGGTGATGAACGGATGACGCATCTGTGGACAGTCGATGTGACGGCGTCTCCGGTTGCGGCTCCTGCAAACAAGGCTTCTGGTTCCTCAGCAGTTTCTTCACCCCCATTTGGCGTTCCAGAGGCGCATCGGTTGACGGTAGGCGATGAATTCAACGTGCAGGGGTTCTCGTGGTCGAAGGATGGATCGAAGATTGCCTTTGACGCTTCGCGCGATGGCCAGCTGAAGAACGGCGGGACGACCACGGTGTTTGTGATTTCGGTAGCGGACAAGAAGGCAACGAAGCTTGTGACGACGCCGGGGCCGCACTCGAATCCGCACTTCTCGCCGGATGGGACACAGGTGGCATTCGGGACTGCGGATGGCGCGCAGTTTTTCTTTTATGCGAATCAGAAGATTGCGGTGGTACCAGTGACAGGTGGAACGCCGAAGGTGATAAGCGGGAATTTTGATGAAGATGCGCGGCTGTTGGATTGGAACGATGCTGGGATCTATTTTGCCGCGTTGAAGAAGACGGCTGGGCATCTGTACCGACTGAATGTGGCGACGGGAGCCGTGGAGCAGGTGACGCATCCGGATGATGTAGTTGCGAACGGATTTTCGTTCTCGAGGGACTTTGGGCAGGTGGCTTATCGTGCGGCGATGCCGAATGGCGTGGGCGAGATTTATGTTGCTTCGACTTCGGCTGGCTCGCCGATGCAGGTGACGCATGTTGGCGACGCCATGAAGCCTTACACGCTGGCGCGGCGTGAGGTGGTCCAGTGGAAGTCGGGCGATGGCGCGGCGATTGAGGGTGTTTTGTATAAGCCTGCGGACTTCGATGCGAAGAAGAAGTATCCGCTGCTGGTAGTGATTCATGGCGGGCCTACTGGCGTGGATCAGCCCGTCGTGAGCCCTGACCGGTACTACCCGATTGAGATATTTGTTGCAAAAGGTGCATTGGTGCTGCGACCGAACTATCGGGGATCGGCGGGATATGGCGGGGCATTTCGTGCGCTGAATGTGCGGAATCTGGGAGTGGGAGACTATGCGGATGTGATTTCGGGTGTGGACTATCTCATTGGGCAGGGATTTGTGGATAAGGATCGTGTTGGGTCAATGGGATGGAGCGAGGGTGGTTATATCTCGGCGTTCATTACGACCGCGAGCGATCGCTTCAAGGCGGTGTCGGTCGGTGCGGGGATCTCGGACTGGATGACGTATTACGTGAATACCGATATCACTCCCTTTACGCGGCAGTATCTGAAGGCTACGCCGTGGGACGATCCAGAGATTTACAAGAAGACTTCGCCGATCTCTTATATTGCAAAGGCGAAGACGCCGACGCTGATTCAGCAGGGTGATCGCGATCGGAGAGTGCCTGTACCGGATAGTTTTGAGCTTAGGCAGGCGCTGGAGGATAAGGGCGTTCCGGTAAAGATGGTGCTGTATCACGGATTCGGCCACCCGATTGACAAGCCAAAACAGCAGAGGGCCGTTATGGAGGAAAATCTGCACTGGTTTGAGCACTACATCTGGGGTGAGCCGTTCGTGGATGGTGTTGGGCCGGGTGCGGCACCGATTACTACAAAATAGGAGGCGCAATGGCCGCAAGAATTTGGATATTGGTGATTGGATTTCTTGCAGCGTTGGCGGCACTACAATTCATTACTCCTTCATCTGGTCTGACTTACACGCGAGCAGATGGAACGAGGTATGTTTCCTATAACGCAGTTGTATTTTGGTTGTTGATTGTCGTGACAATCGTCGTGTGCTTATTGTGTTGAACGCTGCGCACGAAGCAAATTGGATGCAGTACGTTTTTGCGGCAGGAGAGATTGAATGGCTTATATCGAGAGTTATCAGTGCGACGTTTGCGGGGATAAAAAAGGCGAAGGCGGAGATTGGTGGTTGGCGTGGGTGGATTGTTTCCAGGGTGAGAGGCCGGAGGAGGATCAGCCGCTGATCAAGTTGACGCGATGGCAGGCGCATCATGCGCGGACAGAGGGAGTGCGGCATCTGTGCGGGGCCCGGTGTGCCGGGACACTGATGGACCGTTGGATGGCAGGTCAGCATGCTGATCCGGATGCTCATTGCGAGACGCCGCAGAGCGTGCCAGCGATTGGCGGGAGGCGCACGCAGACCCTGAGCTAGTTTTGTGGTGGCTTGGCCGTCTTGTCCTTGTTCGGGTCTTTGTTCTTGTCGTCGGGAGCCTTGTTGTCGGTGATGTCCTGACCGTTGTAGATGATGCGGGCTGAAGTGTGGTACTGCTTGTAGTCGCTGAATTTGACTACGTTGCGCATGTGAACGTCCTGCGCCATGTAGCCACTGCCTCCAGGGAAGTGAAGTACGCCTTCGGCCTTAGTGTATGTGGGGAACCAGTATTTGCCGTCAACCTGCTCGTAGTAGGTGGTGAAGGGAGGCTGCAGGTCTTCGTGGCCTTTGCGCATGTCCTGGGGGACGGTCATGCCGTTGATAAGAACGATCTGGTAGTCCTGTTGGTCAACCCATACTTTCCCTTGAAAGTAGTGTTTGCCTTTCACGAGAGTCTTGGGCGCGACGGCGAAGACATAGGTGTCGAGCTCATCGACGTGCTGACGGCCAAGGTAGTCGATGTTGTATTGGGGCTGGTCTTCCGTGGTCAGGATGAATGGAAGACGATGTTCGATTTCGTCAAAGTCGGTGGGGGTCATCATGACACGTTCTAACGTGTTTTGGGGGGCGAAGACTACGTGCTCCTCACGTTTTCCGTCTTTGTTGAAGGTGATGTCGGTGACTTGCTGGTATTCACCATCGACTCGATTGGTGTCTTCGGCGAGGGTGTCGACTTTGACGGATTGGCGGTAGGTGTAGTTTTCCCGGGCCTTCTGGAAGGCGGATTCGCGCTCGCCGAATTTTTTGATGATGTCAGCCGTCGCTATGCCTGAGGGTGGCGTCGGATCGAGTGAGCCGAAGCCGTCTTGGGCTGCGGCTGTAAGTGACAGAAGCGAAAGGGTCAGGATAGTGGCCGGGATGGCGGCTCGGATTGCGAAGTAGGCATTCATGTCGGGCTCCGGCAGTTTTTGCAGTTTTTTTGCGAATCGAGCGCTGCGCGCGGTTGTAAGACAACCTATATCAGGAATAGACGGAGTTTTGCAGGTTTTGGTTCTGCTCGGCGAGTTGGAGTGGTTATTCGTCAATATCTTTTATTTGGGTGGTTTCGGGTATTGGCTGGGCGGTATGTATCTGTTGATATTGGGTTTTTCCACGGTGCGTGACATGGTCTTGACCTGCTGGCTTAGTGCAAAACATGGTCTTGGCGTGGTTCTTATGGGGTCGTTTTTCGTGGTCCAAAAGATGCCACTTCTTGAGAGATTCTTAGGGTGTCGCGTGTTCAAAGACTCAATAACCGATTTGCAACGGTGATACCGACTTTTAAGGTCCAGAGCGGTAGACTGTCGCGATGAGGTATCGAACGGTTCGGGCGCATCTTTTGTTGGTTCGGGCTGCAGTGATGGCGGCTGCGCTTGCCATTGCCGGGGCGGCGGCATGGGCGCAGGATCCGGCCGCGAAGCGGCCAATGACGTTTGCCGATTTGCAGAAGATGAAGCGGGTGAGCGATCCGCAGGTCTCGTCGAGTGGGAAATGGGTAATGTTTTCGGTGACGGATGTGGACCTTGAGAAGAATCTGAAGGTGAATCATCTGTGGGTTGCGCCGTTGGATGGCAGTGCGTCGGAGAAGCAGGTGACGTTCTCGAATGATGGCGAGTCCGGGGGACGGTTTTCTCCAGATGGAGCGCGTGTTCTGTTTATTGCAGCGGATGATGGGACAAGATCGTCGCAGATCTTTCTAGCGACCTGGAATGACCAGGCGGGGACGTTGGGAACTCCCACGCGGCTGACGAATGTGAGTACGGAGGCGGATGGAGCGATCTGGTCGCCGGATTCGCAGCGAATTCTTTTTAACTCGCGCGTTTATCCGGAATGCAGCGAAGGGTCTTCGTGGCTGGAGGAGGATAACTGCGACCGGAAGAGAGATGAGGTTGCGGCGAAAGATCCGGTGAAGGCGCAGATATGGGATCACCTGCTGTACCGCCATTGGGACCACTATGTGGGAGTGAAGCGGAGCCACGTGATGGTGGTTTCGGCTACAGATGGAAATGCAGTTCGAGATCTGACTCCGGCGCAGGACATCGGCGATGCCGAGGCTCCTACATTTTCGCTGGGCGGACCTCCGGGGTATGCGTGGGCGCCGGACTCACATGAGATTGCATTTGTAACCAACGTTGATATTGTTCCTGCGGCGAGCACAAATAACGACATTTACACGCTTCGGCTGGATGATGCCGGTGCGAAGCCTGTTAAGGTCTCGACGAGCCTGGGGAGCGATGATGGACCCGCTTACTCACCAGATGGGAAATGGCTGGCGTTTCGTTCCCAACAACGTGCAGGGTATGAGAGTGACCGGTTCCGGTTGATGTTATTCGACCGGACAGGGGGAGCGAGTCAGCGAGTCAGCGAGTCGGCGAGTCAGCAAGGCAGTGAATCAGGTGATCACCAAGCGGATGGGCCGACGAGCGACCCGGATGACCGATCGACGATTCGGGAGTTATTGCCGAAGTATGACCGGTGGATCGATGAGTTTGTGTGGGGGCCGAGTTCGCGATCGATTTATGTTGCAAGCGGTGATGCTGGACGGACGGTCATACTGCGTTTTCAATTTGAGGGTGAGACCGAGGAGCCTTTCCGAATTGTGTCCACGGATGGTGAGTTCTCCGATCTTCAGGTCAGCCGCGACGGCAATCACGTCGTGGCGACCAGGATGGCCGTGAACCAACCCGCGGAGATCAATGTGATGGATCCTGGTTTGACCGAAGCTCCATCGACGGCAGCGGAGGTGACGCCGGAGGAGGTGAAGCAGAGGGAGGAGATTGCGAAGTTTTCAATTCTGGCAGCGCTCGGTGTGGGCGGATCGAGTCCGCGGCGCCAGATTACACATTTGAACGATGCGTTGGTCAGCACACTTGATCTATCGAAGCAGGAGGTGTTTCGTTTCGCCGGGGCAAATGGGACGCCAGTGGAGGGATTTCTTGTCAGGCCGCCGAATTTCGATGAGACGCGGAGGTATCCGGTGAAGTTTTTGATTCATGGGGGGCCGCAGGGCGCGTGGGGGGATGCATGGAGCTACCGCTGGAATCCGGAGTTGATGGCGGCGAATGGATATGTGGTTGTGATGGTGAATCCGCGTGGATCGACCGGGTATGGGCAGGCGTTTGTCGATGGAGTGAATGGCGACTGGGGCGGGAAGCCTTATGTCGATCTAATGAAGGGACTGGATTACGCGGAGAAACAGTATCCATTTCTCGACAAGACAAAGGAGTGTGCACTGGGAGCGAGCTACGGCGGGTTCATGGCGAACTGGATTCTGACGCATACGAACCGGTTTGCATGCATTGTGACGCATGACGGGATGTTCAATCCGCAGAGTGCGTATGGTGACACAGAGGAGCTTTGGTTCAATGAGTGGGAGTTCCGCGAACCTCGCGTGATTCCGGCGACGAAAGGACATCCGGCGCAACAGACTGCTGCTACTGAGCCAGCGCAGCCGTGGAATTATCTTGATCGGCCGGTGGCGCAGGATCCATTCCGGAAGTGGTCTCCGATGCTTGCAATCAAGAATGCGAAAACGCCCACGCTGGTGATTCATTCGCAGCGAGATTACAGGCTAGATGTGTCGGAGGGATTGCAGTTGTTTACAGCGCTGCAGCGACTGAACGTTCCCTCGAAGATGCTTTATTTTCCGGATGAGGGGCATTGGGTGCTAAAGCCGCAGAACTCACGGCTCTGGTACGAGACGGTTGGGGACTGGTGCGACCGGTGGACAAAGTCGAATCTGTATGAGTCGCTGGGGAGTGAAAAGCCTGGGGTCGTGGCGAATAGCGGTTCGACTGATTCGCGAATGGGAGTTTCGCGGCCTGGGGAAATGAATGAGCAACAGGTTGCCCCTGTGCCGGATAGTTCAACGAAGCCGCAGGATACTTTGAAGCCGGCAGAGACTCCGACTAAGCCCCAGGAGGAGGAGAGTTCGACGCCTGCGCCGCTTCCTTCCGCTCCGCCTGCGCCGCGTGCGGGTTCGCGGAGGACGCCGGCTCCGGTAGTGAGGGAGGCTCCGCCGCAGACTGCTACGCCCGCTTCGTCTGAAGCTGCGATCTCTGGAGCGCCTGCTGCGGCAGATATTCCTCAGGGCGGGAAGCCGAGGGGTACGTTTGTGATCTCGCTCAGCGCTCCAAGTGATGAGGTGCAGGTGGGCGGAGACGCTAAGATAACAATCTCACTGACGAACCTTGCAGAGCATCAGATTTTGTTTGCCCATCGGCCGGGGATGGATAACGCTGAGTTCTCGTACATCCTCGTGGTAAAGAATGCGGCGGGACGGGTTGTGGAAGAGACGGCCTATGGGCGTGATGCGCGAGAGCGTGCCGATTCTGAGGGGCGCACGGTGGATTATGTGCAGCCGGGACAGAGTGTGGTACAGACAGCCCACCTGGCGAAGCTGGTGAATCTCAGCAAACCGGGAGAGTATCGGGTGAGAGCGACGCGGAGGGACCCGGAGACTCATACGATTGTGATTTCGAATGAGGTTGTGGTGAATATTGTTCCTTAAAGGCAGGGAATGGGAGAGGCCGCTTCTCTCACAACATCAGTTGATCGTACCGAAAACGACGGATAGACGAGGGGTGGCGTTTGTGAGGGCGAAGAAGCGGGAGCCGCTCGGAGAGGCGGGGCTGTTTGAGTTTGCGGTGGGTGCACTGGCTCGGCGGATGCGGACGGAGCGAGAGTTGCGTAGGTTGATGGCGACTCGCGCAGAGATGGGGGAGATTGGGGCTCGGGCGATGGATTCGGTGGTGAAGCGCCTGAAGGAACTGAATTATCTGAGCGATACGCGATTTGCCGAGGACTACACGCGGGTTCGGAAGGAACATGAAAAGCTGGGGCGGCGGCGAGTGCAGCAGGATCTTATGCAGAAGGGCCTGAAGAGAGAGTTGGTGAGTGCGGCAGTGGAGGGGGCTTATCAAGGAGTAGATGAGGTGGTATTGGCTCGGGAGTACATTGCGCGGAAACGAATGAAGCAGCCTAGCGGGGAGGACGTGCAAAAGGAGACGGCTCGGGCGATGAATCGGCTGCTGAGGGCGGGGTTTTCTTCGCGAGCGGTTTTTAAGGTGCTGCAGGAGTGGGATCTGCCGGAGGAACTGGTGGAGGGGATAGAGGCTGGAGGGGTCGAGGCGGAGGGTTTGATGGAGACGGAGGAGCGGGCGGGGGATTCGGATTCTTATGCCCGGCAGAATGAGAAGGAGTGAAGCTACGAATGATGTCGTTGGGAGAAATCTGGAAAGCTGGTTCCTCTCCTTCGCCTTCGCTTAGAGTACAAAACGACAACTAATTATTGACGTTCGGAATGACAGGTTCTATCCGAACGCTATGAGGCGGGGTAAGTTTGGAGTTGGGTTGTGGGCGGTGTTGGAGGTGGATAGGCGTTGAGTTGGCTTGCGGCGCGTATCTGAGTGGAGATGTAAATGGCTGTCATAGCATTATAGTGGCGGATGCGGCCGGGCATGAAAAAGGCTTCGATAAGACCGAGGAGGGCGGGGATTCCGGTCCAGAAGAAAATGAGATAGAGGATGCCGAGCCCGTCGCGCCGGAGATAGAAGTGATGGACGCCGAAGTTGCCCAGGAGGGCGGCGAAGAGGATACCGAGGAGTTCGTCTTTGCAGGCGCGCTGATATTCGGCGTAGAACCAGGCGCGCTGGTGGTCGCTCATGCCGGTGGTATAGACGGTGTCGGGTGGAAACATGTTGTTCCTCGCAGGTTCGCTACAGAATACGCTCTGGGATTAGTTGTAGTTCCATTGATTCTAAAACGGAAATGATAGGGATGAGTGGCGGCCGGGCCAGGTCGTTGCAGGAGCCTGGGATGGCTTAAGGTTCCGTGGGAACGGCATTTGACTAGGTTAGGCAACGCCGGGACTGGCCCAGCGAGTCAGATTGAGTACACAGGAGGCAGCTATGCAGGCAGTTCATAACGGACAGTGCGGGCTTTGCACACATTTTGGTGAGAACCATGCGAAGACGCAGGTGTTGGTGTCGATTCTTTCCAGCAAGAAAGCCGATGAATCGCTGCTGGATGATTGCGGGCATCCGAAACACGCGGCGCTGCACCTGAAGGTGACTCCGATCAGTGGGTGCGATGGGTTTGCGCCTGCTGCCCAGGCATAAGCGGCAGGGAGCAGGGTTTATAGACTTCCTAGCGGCGGTTCATGCCTAGCAGGCTCAGGAAAAAGCTGCCGAAGATGGCTTCCACTCCGAGCATGAAGCAGGTGGCTGACGGGAGCGTCAGTCGGAGCATGCGTTGCGCGGAGAGATTGCCGAATCCTGTGCCATGCCAGATATCAAGCGCATAGGCGAGGATTCCCAGACCGAGCAGCAGCAATGTGCCTCCGAAGGCCAGGCCTACTTCGAGGTCGATGTAGTCGAAGATCCGCTGGAATTTTGGATTGGGTGGAAGAAAGCCCTCCTGTGTTCCGAAGACTCGGGCGCTGACGGCGAAGACGGAGATGTGGGCGCCGATGAGGACGAGCCCTAAGGAATAGGTTAGGGTGTCGACATCGAAGGTCCAGCGGCCGATGGTCTGCGGGCCGGGGAGAAGCCAGGCAGAGAGGAAGAGACCGGCCAGGAAAGTGACGACTCCCGGGTAGAGGAAGAGCCAACGCGGGCTGTAGAGAAGAAGGAAGCGGAGGTGGCGCCAGCCGTCGCGCCAAGTGCGGAGGTGGGGCGGGCGGCTACGTCCATCGGGTGCGAGAGTGGCGGGGACCTCGGCGAGGCGGAGATTGGCGAGCGAGGATTTAACGACCATCTCGCTGGCGAACTCCATACCCGTGGTGCGGAGGTTGAGGTCGAGAATGGCTTCGCGACGGAAGGCGCGGATGCCGCAGTGGAAGTCGCGGACTGGGATGCCGAAGAAGAGGCGGCCAAAGTAACTCAAGACGGGATTTCCCAAATATTTGTGAAGCGGAGGCATGGCTCCGGGCTTGATTTCACCGCTGAAGCGGTTGCCCATGACGAGGTCGTTGCCCTGCTCGAGTCTTTCGAGGAAATGGGGGAGCTGACCGAAATCGTAGGATGCGTCGGCGTCGGCCATGAGAATATATTTGCCGCGGGCTGACTCGATGCCGGCGAGGAGTGCTGCGCCATAGCCGCGGACGGGAACGGGGATGACGCGAGCGCCTTCGTCGGCAGCGATTTTTTGTGAGCCGTCGGTACTGCCGTTGTCTGCGACGATTACTTCTCCGGCGATATTGTTGTCGTTAAGGGCAGCGACGGCTTGGCAGACGCAAAAGGAGAGTGTCTCCGCCTCGTTGAGGCAGGGCATAAGAATGGTTACCAACAGCTCGTTCATTTAATTGAATGCTACTAAAAACAATCACTCTTCACTGTTTACCGCTGAAGTGCATTGTCGCCTGTTGCCAGATGATGTGGGCTGGATGGTTGATGAGTTCTGATAGGCTGAAGCTCGTGGAGACCCCGGAAAGAATGATGCCGTCGATTGCGGTGCTGATTCCCTGCTACAACGAGGAGGCGGCAATCGCGAAGGTGGTTGGCGATTTTAAAGCGGCATTGCCGGATGCTACGGTTTACGTCTACGACAACAATTCGAAAGACAGGACGGTGGAACTGGCGGCAGCGGCGGGTGCGCGGGTCTATCAGGAGCCTCTGCAGGGCAAGGGGAACGTCGTGCGGCGAATGTTCTCCGATATTGAGGCGGATGTGTACGTCTTGGTGGATGGGGACGACACGTATCAGGCTGAATCGGCGGGGCCGATGGTGGATTGGCTGCTAACCGCACGGCTCGACATGATCAACGGGACGCGGGTGACGAATATTGAAGCGGCGTATCGGCCGGGGCACCGGATGGGAAATACGGTGCTGAGCGGGTTAGTGCGGCAGATGTTCGGCAATCGTGTGAAGGACATGTTGTCGGGCTATCGAGTGTTCAGCAGAAGGTTTGTGAAGTCGTTTCCGGCGCTGTCGTCAGGGTTTGAGACGGAGACCGAATTGACGATTCACGCTCTCGAACTGGCGATGCCGATTGGGGAGATGGAGACTCCGTACAAAGACAGGCCGGAGGGTGGGGCTTCGAAGTTGAGGACTTATTCCGATGGACTGAGGATTTTGCGGACGATTGTGATGCTGGTCAAGGATGAGAGGCCGCTGCTGTTTTTTTCTGTGGCTGGACTGATTTTGTTTGTTACGGCAATTGGGTTGAGTGTGCCGATCTTTCTGGAGTTTTACAGGACGCATCTGGTACCGCGGTTTCCTACGGCGATTCTGGCGACCGGGTTGATGCTGCTTTCGTTTCTCTCGCTGGCATGCGGTTTGATTCTGGATTCGGTGGCGCGGGGCCGGAAAGAGATCAAGAGAATGATCTATCTTTCGATTCCGGTCTGGCAGGGGTGGTAGGGGGCGCCAGGTCCAGACGCAACTGCGAATACAAATGGAAAAACGATTGCCGGGCCTCTCCACTACACAGTGGACGCTGAACCCTGTCCGCTTTTCGCCCGAGATCACGCGTCGCGCGTTCGCTATTGGTTGAGAGGGTAGGCGAAGACGTCGCTGGTGCCTAGCTGATGCCAGCCTGCAGGGATGTTGCCGGAGGGTTGGAAGTAGCCGACGATGGCGGCGATGTTGCGTGCGCGAAGGGCGGCGATGATCTCGTCCTGATGGGCTGCATTGGCTTGCCAGAAGTGGTTGGGATCGCCTCCGTCGGGGACTTCGATTTCGGCGCGGATGGGAGTG
>Ga0210397_10001524_pt1 | contig 14802 bp, 12 predicted proteins | sample IncBWH2OmetaG_FD_160126 | JGI IMG/M metagenome (GOLD analysis project Ga0210397, IMG submission 160126) | Forest soil microbial communities from Barre Woods Harvard Forest LTER site, Petersham, Massachusetts, United States - Inc-BW-H-2-O ...
GACGATGTGAAGCTCCTGAGGCGCGCACGTTTTCTGCGCCGCGTCCGCGGCCTGAACGCCCCGGCCATCGTAGAACTTCTCAAACGCGAGGGTCTGATCCATTCCACTTCAAATGGCACATCAGGGGCCATCGGGGCGCGCCTGCGCCAGTTGCGCATTCGTGAGAGCCTTTCGCTGGCGCGCGTGGCTAAGGCTGTGGGGATTTCCGTCGGTTTCCTCAGTGCGATCGAGCGCTCGCAGATGAGCGCATCGGTCAGCACGCTTCGCCGGCTGGCGCGCTTCTACAAGACCAACATTTTGGACTTCTTCGATCCTGCCGAGTCGAACAGCCGCCTGGTTCGCCCCAAGGGGCGCAAGGTCCTGGAAGCGGGCCCCGGAGTGCGTATGGAGTTGCTTGCGTGGGGGAACACGGTAATGGAACCGCACCTGTTCCGGATCGCCCCGAACGCCGGCAGCGGCGAGTCTTACACGCACGAGGGCGAAGAGTTTTTGCTGGTGATGCGGGGAGAACTGCAGATTGCTCTCGATGGTCAGGAATACCGTCTGAAGTCTGGCGATAGCTTTTATTTTGAGAGCGCAACCCCGCATCGCTGGAAGAATCCGGGACGTTCGGAGACGTGGGTCCTGTGGGTAAATACGCCGCCCACGTTCTGAGGGTGGCAGGGGACCGGGAACAGTCGTGAACAATCTCCGGCGAGACCGCCAGTTTTGCTTGCCGCGGAGGACAGACAGATTCATGAAGCGATGCGTGCTGGTAATCTCGCTGCTCGTTCTGTTGCTCGGGTTCACCTATTGCACAAAGAAAGCACCAGCACTCAACCTCCTTGTATGGGAGGGCTATGCCGACCAATCGTTCGTGAAGGGTTTTGAGGAGCAGTGCAAGTGCAAGGTATCAGCTTCCTATATGGGTACCAGCGACGAACTGGTCTCCAAGCTGCGCGGGGGAAGTGCCAGCAACTACGACATCATCTCTCCCTCGAGTGACGTCGCAAAGATGATCTCGTCGGCCGGGCTGGCTGCACCGCTCGATCTCTCGAAAATTCCAAGCTACAGCCAACTCTCGCCGAAACTCACGGGCATGCCGCTGGTCCACGTGAACGGCAACGTCTATGGAGTGCCATTCACGTGGGGCCCGAATCCTCTGATCTATGACACATCGGTGTTTGCTCAGCCGCCCGACAGCTGGAGCGTGCTGTGGGATCCGAAGTATCGCGGAAAGGTTTCAGTGTGGGACGAACTCTCGACCGTCTACATGGCAGCTCAGATTCTCGGATATGACAAGCCCGATCCTGACCAACTCTACAACTTGAGCGATCAGCAACTCGACGCAGTGAAGAAGAAGCTTCTGGAACTGAAGCCGAATGTTCGCAAGATGTGGGCCACAGGAGGCGAACTGACCAATCTCTTTCAGAATCACGAGGTCGTGCTGGCGATGGGTTGGCCACTCAATACAGTCGAATTAAAGAAGCTCGACTTTCCTGTGGGAGAGACCATTCCCAAGGAAAATACGACGGGGTGGATCGATCACTTGATGATTACTTCGGCAAGTGAAAACAAGGAGTTGGCTTATCAGTTTCTCGAGTACATGGTGCAGGCCAAGACCCAAAAGCTCGTGGCGGATGTGACCAGCTATGTGCCCGCCAATCCACAGGCCGGGCAACTGATGACGGCGGAGCAACGGCAGGCCTTGCATCTTGACGGTGCCGACACTTATCAGAAACGAATCTACTTCTGGCAGGACGTCCCACGGCGCGCGAAGTACACCGAGATCTGGAATGAAGTGAAGGCGGCGCAATAGCAGGGCAGTCAGCAGAAAAGGGCGCATTGGCTCGGCGCTAAGCGAACCATGGGAACGACCACAAGACCTGCCGAATCCGCGGTCACCGCGCAAGGAATCACATCCTTGCTCAGCGTGCGCAATATCGCGAAAACATTCGGCAAAAACGTCGTGTTACGAGACATCTCGCTTGAAGTAGCAGAAGGCGAATTCCTGACGATCCTTGGAGAAAGCGGTTCGGGTAAAACGACTCTACTGCGGATCATCGCGGGTTTTGAGAGTGCCACGTCGGGCGAACTTCGGATGGGCGGAGAACGCCTTGACCGGCTTCCACCCTATAAGCGGCGAGTCAACACGGTCTTTCAGCACTATGCGTTATTTCCTCATTTGACTGTAGAAGAGAATGTTGCCTATGGCTTGCGCGTTGCGCGACCGCCGGAAAACGACATCGATTCGCGCGTCGAGCAAGCCCTGGCCCGGGTCAAGATGACCGCGCACGCGAAGGCGAAACCCTCGCGAATCAGTGGCGGCCAGCAGCAGCGGGTCGCGTTAGCACGAGCATTGGTGAAGCAGCCGAAAATGCTGCTTCTCGACGAACCTCTCTCCGCTCTAGACGCAAATCTTCGCCGTCAAATGCAGGGGGAACTGAAGTCCCTGCAACGTGAAGTTGGCATCTCATTCGTTTTCGTCACACATGACCAGGAGGAAGCCATGGTCATGTCTGATCGTATCGCTCTGTTGCGCATGGGTGAACTCGAGCAGGTAGCCGCCCCTCGCGAAATCTACAATCGACCGGCAACCGCGTACACCGCACAGTTCATCGGTCACACGAATTTGCTTCATGGAGAGGTACGCAGCGGCATTCTGCGATGCAACAGCTTGTCGTGGAAGACGAACATGTCCGATGGCTCAGCCCTTCTTTCAGTCCGGCCGGAAAACATTCGGCTGCACAGGGCGACGTTAAAGTCGTCTTCGGATGATGCCGTGGTGTTTCGCGGCAAGGTCAAGCAGAAGGCCTTTCACGGCGCAACCGAGTTGGTCCAAATCGAGAGCGCCGACGGCCTGACTTTGTCAGTGCGAACTGCCAGCCAGGTCGAGTTGCAGGACGAACTCGAGTGGGAGTTCCAAACGTGTGACGCCGTGCCAGTACGCGAGTCTCCCGAGAGGCTCTAGCTCATGTTTTCACGTGCATACCGCAGTTTCGTTACCGTGCCTCCACTGACTTGGGTGGTGGTGTTTCTGGTAGTGCCGTACTTCTTGATGTTCTGTTACAGCTTTTGGTCCGTGTCCCAATCGCAGATCATCGTCCACATTTGGAATCTGGACAACTATCGTGAGCTTTTAAGAGTCCCGGTGTATTGGCAGACGCTGCTCCGCTCGATGTGGATCGCGGCACGGGTAACCCTTTTCTCGCTAATGCTCGGTTACCCATTAGCGTACTTCCTCTCTTTTTATGCGGGAGCCAGAAAAGATCTCTATTACCAACTCGTAATCATTCCCCTGTGGGTGAGCTACCTCGTGCGCGCGTACGCGTGGAAGACGATTCTAGGCAGCGAGGGAGTCCTGAACACTTTGCTGCAGTACCTGCACCTCACCAAGCATCCGCTTGAGTTCTTGCTGTATAGCCCGTTCGCGGTCGTGCTGACACTGACGCACATCTACACGCCGTTTACGTTTCTCCCCATCTATGCCGCGCTGGAGCACATTCCACGCAATCTCGTAGAAGCCTCACAGGACCTCGGCGCTTCTCCGCAGCAAACGTTCTGGCGGGTGATCTTCCCGCTGTCGATTCCAGGAGTCCTGACCGGAGCAACGTTTGCGTTCGTGCTCAGCCTCGGCGACTTTCTCGCTCCGGCGCTGCTCGGAGGCCCCAGCGGCATCATGATCTCCAACATCGTGGTCAGTTTGTTTGGAGCTGCCTACAACTGGCCGCTGGGCGCGGCGATTTCGCTTTGTATGCTCGTGCTGGTCGTGAGCCTGCTGTTTGTGTCCGAGAGGTTGGAGAAGAAATGGAGTTTCTCGTGAGCACAACGATGCGGAAGGACTCCCGGCCGACCTGGCTGTTCGCGCACGTGGTCGCGGTGTTCTTCTTCTTGTATCTGCCGATTGTCGTGCTCATCGTCTATTCATTCAACGGCAGTGGGGTAGGCGGCTTCCCTCCTCGCGATCTGACGCTCGCGTGGTATCGCACGCTGTTCGCGGACAGTGCCATTTGGGAATCCGTGGCCAACAGTCTGGTGGTGGCGGCAGCCGCCGTCGCCATAGCGCTTGGACTCGGAATTCCCGCTGCTCTCGCTCTCGATCGCGCTCACTTTCCGGGAAAGGCTGTCTTCCGTCGCCTTGTGCTTCTGCCGCTCATACTGCCCGGCATCATCACGGGTCTTTCGCTACTCATGCTCTTTGCCCGAGCACAGATCAACCTTAGCCTGCTCACAATTGTGATAGGACACGGCACAGCCTTGATCTCGGTCGCGACGACCGAAGTGTTCGCCGGTTTGCAGAAACTCGACCGCGCGCAGGAGGAAGCGTCTCTCGATTTGGGCGCAAACTACTGGCAAACATTCTGGAGAGTCACGCTGCCCAACCTGAAGCTGCCGATCATTGGCGCCGCACTTCTCATCTTCACTCTTTCCATGGATGAGATCGCCGTCAGCTTTTTCCTGATCGGCCGTGACAACACGCTTCCATTGGAAATCTGGGGACGCCTGCGCCGTGGGATCACTCCGGAGATCAACGCCATTTCCACAATTATCTTCAGCTTTTCGCTAGTGGTGATCGTGCTGTGGTACCGGTTGAGGGCCCGCGCCGAGGGCTCACCCGAGATCGCTGCAGAACTCATCGAAACCCCAGTCCAAGGAGACTAAGTCGTGGGCTCAAATCGCAGGGATTTCATCAGGTTCGTTGTCGCGGGAGCAGTCGCCTCCGGATGCCCGGTGGATATGGCCTTGTTCGCCACCCCCGCCGACACCGCACCCACCATCGAGGGCGAGGAGCACAAGGTCTGCCACCAGGTTCGCGACGGCAAGGTCTTCACGCGGCCTCCGGCTTCGGCAAAGCACGACATCGTAATCGTTGGCGGAGGCATAAGCGGCCTGGCAGCGGCTCACCTGCTGCAAAAGCACGACTTCCTCCTGCTTGAGAAAGAACCTCATTTCGGTGGTAACGCGTATTTGATGGAGTTCCAGGGCCAGGCCTACGCAACCGGCTCGGCGTTCGCCGACAACCAGTCGGTGGTCGACTTCGCCAACGAAATCGGACTGAAACCTTTTCCCGTGGACAACTTCGATCCAACAATTGTGAACGGCGAATTTGTCGCCGACACATGGGGCGACGGCATCGACAAGCTGCCTTACTCTCCGACCATTCGCGACGCCTTCAAGAAGTTTCGCAAGGAACTGTTAGCGATCGACTACGAAAAACGCGAAACCGAGCTCTATAACGTGCCGGCGACAGACTTGATGAAGGGATACCCGCCCGAACTGCAACTGTGGTGGGACGGCTTCGGCGCATCCAGTTGGGGATCGCGCTCGGACGATTCGCCCGCTGCCGCAGTCGTCAGTCAATTGCAGTGGGCCGCGGCACCGAACCGCAAAGACGATCGCTACACCTGGCCCGGCGGGCTGGGCGCACTCAGCAAACATTTGGCCGAGGTCCTGACGCCGAAATACGCCGATCGGATGGTGACGGACGCTACCATCGTCGCGGTCTCGACCGAAAAGGAGGAGGTCAACGTTACCTATCTCCAGGGTGCCGATCTAAAGACAGTTGCCGCGAAAGCCGTAATCATGGCCACCCCGAAATTCATCACGCGCCGAATTGTCGAAGGTATTCCCGACAAGCAAGACGAGGCCATGCAGCAGATGCGCTACATCCCGTACGCACTGGTGAATCTGATCTTCGACAAGGAGATCTACCGCAAGGGATTCGACAACTGGTGCCCGGGCAATTCATTCACGGACTTCATCGTGGCTGACTGGGTGATTCGCAACCAGCCCGGCTTTCGTCCGAAGTACAACATCCTCAGCTGCTATACCCCGCTCCACGAAGAAGACCGTCGACTTCTGCTCACCGAGCCAACAGCCCGCAGGGTTGCCGGCAAGGTGCTGCAAGATTTCCAGAAGCTTCTTCCCGCCTTCAATGTCGATCCTGTCGAAGTGCACCTGTATCGGAGAGGACACCCCATGTATATGACCATGCCGGGACTGTTCACCAAGGTGCAGCCGCTGCTTCGCGAGCCAATGGACCGTATCTTCTTCGCAAATACGGACTCGGAGGGACCCATCTCCAGCACCACCCAGGCGATCATTGCTGCGAAACGAGTAGCCAAGGAAGTCGAACATCGTCTCGCCGGTAAACCGGTTCCTTCCCGTCCCGAGGCCGTAGCTTTCGCCGGCTGATTTGAGAGGAATGAAGCAGCGTAGTGTGTCCGTCACCGCTGCATAGTAAAGTAGAGGTGGGAGCACCTGTTCCCACCTCTTGCTATTTCTGAGAAAAAGGATCCTGTTTGAGTTTAAGTATTCGCAATATCGCTATCATCGCCCATGTCGATCACGGGAAGACCACGCTCGTCGATGCCCTTTTGCAGCAAAGCGGCACATTCCGCTCGAACGAAACTCATGTAGACCGCGTGATGGATTCCAATGAACTCGAGCGCGAGCGCGGAATCACCATCCTCGCCAAAAATACTTCGGTCTTCCATGGCGGCGTCAAGATCAACATTGTCGACACTCCCGGCCACAGCGACTTCGGCGGCGAAGTCGAACGGGCCCTGAAGATGGTGGACGGCGTAATGCTCCTGGTCGACGCCAGCGAAGGACCGCTTCCGCAAACGCGCTACGTGCTCGGCAAGGCGCTGGAGGCCAAGCTTCCGCCGATTGTGGTCATCAACAAAATCGACCGCGCCGACGCCCGTCCGCAGGAGGTCTTGAACGAAATCTACGACCTCTTTATTGATCTCGACGCCAAGGAAGACCAGCTTGAGTTTCCGGTCCTTTACACCAACGCGAAGGCGGGCACAGCCTCCACCGACATGAAGGGTGGCGGCCAGAATCTCGAACCGCTCTTCGATGCGATCGTGAAGACAATTCCGGAGCCGCAGGGCGATCTGGAAGGCCCGCTACAGATCTTGGTCGCCAACCTTGACTACAGCGACTATCTCGGCCGCCTTGCCATCGCGCGCGTTTTTAATGGCAAGATGTGGACCGGCGAAGAGGTGAGCATCGCCAAGCGCGACGGCTCATTCCAGAAGACGAAAATTACCAAGCTGTTTTCCTTTTCTGGCCTCAAGCGCTTAGACATCACCGAGACGGATCTCGGCGACATTGTGGCGGTCGCGGGGGTGGAAGGAATCACGATCGGTGAAACGATCACGAACGCCGAAAATCCGGCGCCGCTTCCTCCGATCATCATCGACGAGCCAACGATCGCGATGCTGTTCACCGTGAACAATTCGCCCTTCTCCGGAAAAGACGGCACATACGTCACTTCCCGCAACTTGCGCGAGCGTCTCGCGAAAGAATTGCTCACGAATGTATCGTTGCGCGTGGAGGACACCGACAGCACCGATTCCTTCAAGGTTCTCGGGCGCGGCGAATTGCAGCTTTCGATCCTGATCGAAATGATGCGTCGCGAAGGCTACGAACTGATGGTTGGCAAGCCTGAGATTGTAACCAGGCGCATCGACGGCAAGCTCATGGAACCGGTCGAATACCTCACGATCGACGTGCCGGAAGAGTTCGTTGGCGTGGTCATGGAGCAACTCGGCGCGCGCAAGGGCGAAGTCGCCAACATGCACAACCATGGCTACGGCCGGGTGCGCATCGAGTTCCGCGTCCCCAGCCGCGGTCTGATCGGATTACGCAGCCAGTTGCTCACCGACACGCGCGGCACCATCGTCATGAATTCCCTGTTCGACGGATACACGACCTGGCAAGGCGAAATCCCCCACCGCCTCACCGGTGCCCTGGTCGCTGATCGCAGCGGCGTGACGACGTCATATGCCCTCTACAATCTGCAGGAGCGCGGCGAATTGTTCGTCGGTCCGGGTGTCGATGTCTACGAAGGGATGATCATCGGCGAAAACGCCAAGGACACAGATTTGGACGTGAACGTGGTCCGGGAGAAGAAGCTCACCAACATGCGGGCTTCGACCTCCGACGAAGCGATTCGACTTGTTCCGTTCCGCCAACGGAATCTGGAGCAGGCGATCGAATTCATCGCCGACGACGAATTCGTGGAAGTCACGCCCAAGAGCCTGCGCCTTCGAAAGAAAATCTTGCAGGCAAACAAGCGCAAGAAGAGTGCAACCGCAGTGATGGTTGAGGAGAGCTCTTAGTGGCCAAAAGGAAGTCTGGCAGGAAGGCAACAACCGGCTCCGACCCGTTTCGTATGTTTTTGGTCCCTTGCAGTTGCGGCACTACCTTTGCCGTTTCCGAGCAATACGATCGTCATGGATCTCAATGGGGCCGTTTCCTGATGTGTCCTAACTGCGGAAAGCGCCACGACCCGAAAAATCGTTTGCTGCAACTTGGCTATCATCATCAGGGATTTTGGGGCGTGGATAGCTGTTAATCGCGTTCGTCCCGAGAGTGGTCCGCCTGCAACACCCAGCGAGTGATGACTGCACCTTTCCAATCGACATCACCAGTGCGGGTCGCGGTGATCGGTGTCGGAAACGTTGGAGCCACCTTCGCGTACGCGCTCCTTCTGAGCGGCCTGGCCTCGGAAATCGTTCTCATTGACAAGAACCACGCTAAGGCCGTAGGCGAAGCAATGGACCTGAACCACGCCGTTCCATTCGCCCACCCGACACACATCTGGGCTGGTGATTTCTCGGATTGCGTCGGAGCCTCCGTGATCGTCCTGGCGGCCGGCGCTGTACAAGCTCCCGGCGAAAATCGCCTGGCGTTGACGGAAAGAAATGTCGCGATTTGGCGCGAGATCGTGCCCAAAGTCGTTCAGCACAATCCGAACGCAATTCTGCTGATCGCCACCAACCCGGTCGATGTGCTCACCTACGTGACGCTCAAGCTGTCAGGACTGCCGTCTCAGCGTGTCATCGGGTCGGGGACGATTCTCGACACCTCGCGCTTTCGCTACTTGTTGAGTGAATATTTTCGCGTCGACGCCCGGAGTATGCATGCCTTCATCGTTGGCGAGCACGGCGACAGCGAGGTCCCGATCTGGTCGCTGGCCAACGTTGCAGGCATGAAACTGCGAGATTTGTGCGCCACTCGTGGCGTGGAATATGACTCCCGTGCGATGGAGGAGATATTCCGACACACACGCGACGCGGCTTACGAAATCATTCAACGGAAGGGAGCAACGTACTATGCGGTCGCCGCAGGAATCATGCGGCTGACCGGGGCAATCCTGCGAAATCAAAATACAGTGCTCTGCGTCTCGAGCCTAGTGCAGGATTTTTATGGGATCAGCGACGTCTGCCTGAGTCTGCCAACCATTGTGAACTGCACTGGAGTTGCCGAAGTCCTCCACATTCAGATGGATGCTTCCGAAATTGACGATCTCCGGCGCTCAGCAGAAGTGTTGAAGCGTGTAATCGGCACCTTACACCTGCCATGATTGCCCAAACCGCCGTCTTGACAATTCCCTGCTATACTTTCCCGCGCATTTGACTGTTCGACACTACGGCCTCGATTCCAGGAAGGGCTCAGGTCGCCACCTGCTTTCCTGCCGAAGTCGCCACACTCAAATAGCTCATCCCCCGAGGCGCCCGCGTGAAGAACATCTTCGTTGGAAACCTGAATTTCAACACATCGGAAGACGAGCTGCGTCAACTGTTCGAGGCCTATGGCCAGGTCGACCGGGTATCCATCATGACTGATCGTGAGACTGGACGCTCGCGGGGCTTTGGCTTCGTGGAGATGTCGAGTTCGGAGGATGGCGAAAAGGCGATCGCCGCCCTAAACGGGTCGCAGGTGGGTGGGCGCACGCTGAACGTCAATGAGGCTCGCCCAAAACCAGAGCGCAGTAGTGGCGGCGGTGGACGTGGCGGCCGAGAACGCAGCAACCGCTGGTAATTTTCCGATTCCGCAGTCGACATTCTGCCCGGAACCGCCAGAGCAGTGAGCCAGGGTCTGTTGTAAACTGAAAGCACGCGCCCGTAGCTCAGCTGGATAGAGCGGCAGCCTCCGGAGCTGTAGGTCGGGAGTTCGAATCTCTCCGGGCGCGCCATTCGTTCTCATTCCTTTTCGTATTCGTATTCGCACCGGTCCCCGTCGTGTCTTCAACCTCAATCGATCCGAGATGGAACGAATTCATCCGCTATCTCCAGTCTTGGCGTGTCCAGATATTTTTCGGTGATCAGAAATTGCTGTGGAGAGGAGACTCTAGCGCTAGCACGGCTGCGCTGGGGCAATTTGGGCCGAGGTGCAACGTGTGCCCGGCCGCCGCTGCCCTGTCCTACCGAAGCCTGTTGCAACGCACCTACTTCAGCGCCACGCCGCGTAGGCCCGCGCCGGTCACAGTGTCGGCCCCGCCGAGAAGCCGAATCGTGTCAAGAATCATTCTGACAACGTGCTCGTCGCCGATGCTCGTATTGATCATCATATGGTAGAGGCATCGCGTCGGCCAATCGGCGTTGAAGTAATGCTTGATAAAAGCGATGCGTTCCCCGTCGACGGTATTGACCAACTCTTGGGCTTCCTCCGGATGAGTTCCGCTCGCCACTAGTCGACGGATCTTCTCCGCCTGAGGCGCGTACAGAAACACCCGAAACGTGTCCGCGCGTTCCCGGAGAAAATATGGAGCGCCACGTCCCACGACGACAGCACTACCTTCATCCGCGATCCTCGCGGTAATGCCCTCCATGATGTTCACCATGCAATCCGCATCGAAGGTTTGGGACTCCGCGGTCGGCATACTACGCTCGTAGCTCCCGCGCCAGAAGACCTTCGCGAGCCGGTAGAATGTGCTATCGACCTTCTCCGACCGTTGTTCGACGGTGCCACAATCTACATGACCCTGGGCTGCAATTTCCTCGGTCAGCAGTTGGTCCCAGAGCTTCCAGCCAAGCCTTTCGGCGAGCAGCGAGGCGATGCCGGCACAGCCACAGCCGTACTCACGCTCAAGTGCGATGATGCGGTACATAACCTCCTCCCTCTTCTAGTGTACCGCCATTTCGCCGCCGGATTTGGTCCTCTTCATCAGGAACACAAAAGGAATCATCGCGAGGATTATCGCGCCGAGGATGTAGAAGTTGTCGATATAAGCCAGCATTGTCGCCTGTCGCTGCACGAGGTTCTGGACAACGCCGTAAGCCTGTTGTTGTGCGTCGGCAGCGCTGGTTCCACGAGCCACGAGCGACTGGGCCACTCCGCGGACCATGCCCTGGAACTGGGAATTCGCGGAGGTCAGGTGACCCATCAGGTCGCTCAAATGCTTCTGCGTGCGGCGATCGAGCATCGTGGTGACAAAGGAAATCCCGACGCTGCCCCCGATGTTGCGGGCCAGATTCATCAAACCGGACGCAGCGTTGTTTTTCTCTCGTGGCAGGAACGAATACGCGGCTGTGTTAATCGGAACAAACAGAAATGCCAATCCAACCGCTTGCAAGACGCGGGCCAGTGCCGCGGTCTTGAAGTCGATGGTCAGGTCGAAGTTTGTCATGTGAAACAAGGAAAATGAGAGCATCGACAAACCGAACAACAATAGATAGCGCGCGTCGTACTTAGAAAGCAGAAAACCGACCAATGGCATCAGAACCATGATCGCGAAGCCGCCAGGAGAAAGCGCCATCCCCGACAATTCGGCCGTATATCCCATAAGCGTCTGCAGGAAAAGCGGCAGCAAGAGCGTGCTTCCGAGGAGCGCGAATCCCAGCATGAACATCAGGAGATTCGATACCGCGAAGGTTCGTTCCTTGAACAGGTGCAGATCGATGATGGGGTCTTTATGACGCCACTCCCACCAGATCACGAAGATCAACGAACACGCGGCAACAATTGAGAGGGTCGTGATGAGGTGTGATTCGAACCAATCGTCGCGCTGGCCTTTGTCGAGCACGATCTGCAGACAGCCCAAGCCCAAGGCAACAAATCCCAGACCCACGAAGTCGATCTTCGTTTCACTCAATTTCCGGCGCCGCAAGTACGGAGGGTCCTGAATCAGACGCGAGGTGAGCAGAAGGGAAAGAATGCCAACCGGAATGTTGACGAAGAAAATCCAGCGCCAGCTGTAATTGTCAGTAATCCAGCCACCGAGCGTAGGCCCGATCGCCGGCGCCATCACGACGGCGATCCCGTAAACAGCAAAAGCCATGCCTCGCTTCGCGGGAGGGAACGTGTCGGCAAGAATGGCCTGCTCGCTTGGCTGCAGGCCTCCTCCTCCAGCACCCTGAAGAATGCGAAAGATGATCAACGCCGGGAGATTGGGGGCAAAGCCACACAAAAATGAGCTGACAGTGAATACGAAAACGCAGCTCATGTAGAAGCGCTTGCGCCCGATGATCGACGAAAGCCATCCGCTGAGAGGGAGAACGATCGCGTTAGAAACCAGGTAGGACGTCAGGACCCACGTGCTTTCGTCCTGCCCCGCCGACAGGCTGCCGGCGATGTGTGGCAGAGCCACGTTGGCGATGCTGGTGTCCAGCACCTCCATGAAAGTGGCGAGTGTCACGGCGAGCGCGATGATCCAGGGATTAACCTGAGGCCGCCAGGCGTCGGCCTCGTTCATCGTGATAGCGCCCGCGCTCATTCACGTACCCAGACCTTGGGTTCCACCGACATCCCGGGCCGCAATTCGTGCTCTTTGATTTCTCCGGGTTCAAAAACGATCTTGACCGGGATACGCTGCACCACTTTGACGTAGTTGCCGGTGGCATTTTCCGGAGGCAACAAGCTGAAGCGAGCACCACTCGCACCGGCGACGCTATCGACGTGCCCCTTGTAACACTTACCGGTCGCATCGACGCAGACGGTTACCTTCTGCCCCGCCTTCATATCGCGGAGCTGCGTTTCCTTAAAGTTGGCGGTGACCCACAGATCCTTTTCATCAAGCGGGATTACCTTCATCAGTTCCTGTCCCGCCTGTACGTTCTGTCCGACCTCCACGGTGCGATCGCTGACGATACCGGTCACCGGAGCAATGATTTTCGTGTACTGCAGGTTCAGAATTGCCTGGTCGAGATCGGCTTTCTTCCGGAGAGCGGCTGCTTCCGCCGATTGCGCCCGGGCTTGAATCACGCTGAGTTGCTTGGGGCCGGTGGCGGCATTGCGCTGACTGGCTTGCGCTTGAATCAATTTGCCCTCGGCTTGCGTAACCTGGGACTGTGCTGCATCGGCCTGGGCGCGAGCAGCCAGCACGCCAGCGGCACTGGCCTTGGATGCCGCCACCGCCTGATCGTATTGCTGTTGTGAAATCTCCTCCTTGTCCACCAGTTGCTTGTACCGCCCGAGGTCGTTCTGCGCTTTGACGTCATTCGCTTCGGCCTGAGCCAAATTCGCTTTTGCCGCCTCAAACTGCTGGCGCGCTGCCTTGATTCCGGCCTGCGCGTTGACAACATCCGCGTCAGCGGAAGAAAGCTGGCTGGTGGTACTCACCGAAGTGATTGGAACGTCCACCGCGGCCGCGTCCGCTGTCGCCTTGGCGTCGTTATAATCTGCTTGGGCGCGCTGCACCGCGACCTGATAGTCGGTGGGATCAATTTCGACCAGCACAGTGCCTGCTTCGACGTACTGATTGTCCTGAACATTGAGCTTGATCACGTGCCCCGAAACGCGAGCGCTGATGGAGTTCACATGCCCGTCGATTTGGGCGTCGTCGGTCGATTCATAGCTGCCGAGGTAACGCCACACGAAAAATCCTACGATCGCCAGAACGATCAGACCCGCGATCAGGAACATCCGGAAACGCGGATCACTCCGGCGTGACGGCTTTGCCTGCAAGTCAGCAGTCGATGCCGGCAGAGGAGCACGCGGCGGCTCGGTGACGCTCGGTCTTGTTTCGTTTTCCGGCATGGTCTTCGTTGTCGTCTCCATGTCTACTTACCCTTCGTCAAGTACAGCTTCACTCCCTGCTCAGCGTTGCCAACAGAACGCGCCAGTTCCACCTTGGCGAGATTGTGTGCATACAAGCTTGAAATGTAATTCTCGTGTGCGCTAGCTACGGACTCCTGGGCCTGCACGACCTCAAGGGTGTCGGCAACGCCTGCGGAGAAACGATCTTGTGCCTGCGTAAGGGTTTGCTCCGCAAGATCAATCGAGCTGCGGGCCACTTCAACCAGGTCGGCCGCCGCATTCAGATCCAGCAACGCGTTTCGCACATCATTGTCGATTTGCGCACGCAGATCCTCAAGGCGTTGTTTCGCCTGTCGCAAACTCGCTTCTGCCTGTAAGACATCCGCATGCGTCTTCCCGCCCTGAAAAATTGGAACCGTCACCGTTCCTGCAACGTGGAATGTACCGTTCGAACTCGCTGGATTGACGCCGATATCTCCGAAGTCGCCTTCAACATCGAAGCTGGGGTAGTACTCGGCGGTTGCCGCGCGCCGTGACAACTCCGCAGCACGCTCCTGCGCAAGGGCCGCCTGATAGTCGGAACGCGATGCAAAGGCACGCCTGAGGCTCTCCTCAAGGCTGGGAGGAACCAGCGCATCGTAGGGGGCTTTGTCCGTAAGAATGAATTCCTGCCCGAGGGGCAAACCGATGATCCTCGATACCACCAGTTTTTGCTTAGCAAAGTCGTTTCGTGCGGAAATCAGTTGCTGTTTGCGGCTCTGCAACTCGACCTGGGAGCGCAGCGTGTCGATTGCCGGACTCACGCCCGCTTTCTGCTGATCGACTGCCCGATCATAGAGAGTCTGCGCCGTTTTCACCTGAGCCTCGGCTGTTTCTACGCGCGCCGCACTGGCGATAGCCTGCAGATAAGCGTTGCCTACGACCAGCACAACCAGTTCCCGGGCGTTTTTGTATGTATACTCCGCCGCCTTGAGGCTTTGTGCCGCCGACCGCTCGCGCTGGATGTAATTCCAGTTAAAAACCTGTTGCGTCAGGAACGCTCGCGTATCG
>Ga0210397_10001525_pt1 | contig 14800 bp, 10 predicted proteins | sample IncBWH2OmetaG_FD_160126 | JGI IMG/M metagenome (GOLD analysis project Ga0210397, IMG submission 160126) | Forest soil microbial communities from Barre Woods Harvard Forest LTER site, Petersham, Massachusetts, United States - Inc-BW-H-2-O ...
GTGGAACTCACTGCATGAACAGCTGGTCGACCGCTGGAAGATGGTTCGGGATCTGCTGCCCAGCGACGAGCTGCACTTCACCTGGTCCGGTGTGGAATCGACTGGTGAGGACCAGATTACGACGACGTATATGCAGGAGACTGCGGCGGAGGCGGGTTTCCAGACCGTCGGGTTGATGATCGAGGACATCGGTTGGGATTCCGCGCTGGAACGGTTCGTCGACTTAGAAGAGTCGGAGATTCACACGATGTTCAAGCTGCACCCCTGGGAGTGGGTGCTCGAGGACGAGTTCGGCAGACATGTGGTGTCGAGCCTGCCGCAGACGATGTGGATCGAACCGTTGTGGAAGACCCTGCTGTCCAACAAAGCAATCCTGGCCGTGTTGTGGGAGATGTATCCCGGTCACCCGAACCTGCTGCCCGCCTACCTGGACGACCCGCACGAGCTCACCGAATACGTCCGTAAGCCCAAGCTCGGGCGGGAGGGAGCCAACATCACCATCGTCGGCGGCGGGATGGACACCGCCACCGGCGGCGTCTACGGCGAAGAAGGCTTCGTCTATCAGCTGCTCGATCCCTTGCCGCAATTCGACGACATGCGGCCTGCGCTGGGCGCGTGGATCGTCGGGGATTCGTCGGCAGGGCTGGGCATCCGCGAGACCGGTGGACTGGTGACCGACGACGGCGCAGCTTTTGTCCCGCACCGAATTCCGCCAAAATGAACCTTCCGCCAAAATGAACGGAGTTGATCACCGATGACGACAACCATCGTGGCGCTGAACCCGGGCTATTGGGATGCGGGGTATTGGAACGTGCTCGCTCGCGGTGTCGGTGCCATCGTCTTGTATGCGATCGTCGGTTTGGTGTTGATGGTGATCGGGTTTTACGCCATCGACCTCACCACACCGGGACCGCTGCGCAAGATGGTCGACGCGGCAAAACCGAACGCAATCATCGTGGCCGCCGCCGGGATGGTCAGCATGGCGCTCATCGTGGTGCTGGCGATCTACGCGTCGTCGGGAAAGCTGGTGGAGGGCCTGGTGGGGTCCGCGATCTTCGGGCTTGTGGGGATCATCGCGCAGGTGGTGATGATGAGGATCGCGACCATAGTGATCGGTATCGACATGCACGCGTTGTTCGACGCCGACGAGTTCAACTACGAGTCGCTCATGGTGGCTGCGGCGCAGTTCGCCCTCGGCGTTGTGGTCGCCGTCGCGATTCTCTGACTTACCGGGCCGGTGGCGGTTGCCGCGCAGGCACGAGACGATGGGCCCGCAGCGACTTCGGTGGAACTGTGGACGCCACCAGTGATTCGGCGTCGATGGTGCGCGGACGATGCGTCAGCGTCGGCAATCGCGCCGACATCGCCGCGATCGGGTCTTGAACTGCCGCCGGCAGGCCCGACAAAAATGCCCACTCATGTTCGTCGCTGCCGAAATAGACGACGGTTTGGAATGTTTCATGAAAACGCTGCCACGACCACTGCAGCGACGTGTTGCGCCAAAGGGTTGGGCAGCCGGCCTGGGCGACGACGACACCAGCTATGTTGCGGCATCTTTCGAGAAAGCCGGCGCCATACAGGCGGTTGTGCTGTGCGGGCTCGCGTCGCTCGTCCGGAGGGTCGATCACCACGATGTCGTATGACGCGGTGGATCGGTCCACAAAGCCCCAGCCGTCGCAGTAGTGCACGGTGATTGGACCGAGTCCCTTTTCCGCCCTGCGTAATTCGTCCATCGTGTAGCCGTAGGGCAGATACTCCGCGCATAGCCGAACCGCTTCGCGATCGATGTCGACATGATCGACATGTGCCGCCCCGGCGGACACGGCCAACTGGCTGATGACTCCTTCACCGGAGCCAATGACGAGCACCCGCTCGATCCTGTCGGCCAGCAGCAGCGCCGGTACTAGCAGCGCCTCGTGATAGATGAGCTGACTGAACGCGGTGCTCTGACGTTCGCCGTCGCTGAACAACGCGACACCCTGGTCCGTCCTGCCGATCACCAGATCCTGAAATTCGGTGTGCGCCTCGCAGATAACCTCGGAGAGGCTCCAATTTCGGGTTATCCCCGGCGCCAGCGGCTCGACGATCTCCCTGCCCGGGCCGCCGCCGGTATGGGCCGAGTTTACGAAATAGGTTGGTAACGGCGGAAATCCATTGAACGCCACCGAAGCGTAGCTCGCGGTGTACGCGCCGGCTTCATCGATTTCGACGCGATCGCCGGGGCGCAGCGTGACCGGAAGCGGATATCTTCGGTAGAGCACGTCGTCTCCGTCGCACGTCGGGCCGGCGATGGCGGCATCTTCAGCCGGGTCGCCGTCGCGACCGGTCCGCAGCCGGTACCGGATGTACTCATTCTCGGTTTCCGCAAGTCCTCCATAGCGACCGATGTCGAGGTACACCCAGCGTCGGCCATCGGTACCGGTCCGCACCGATACCACTTCGCAGCCGATCGTGCCCGCCGAACCAACGATCACCCTTCCGGGCTCCACCACGAGTTGCGGTGGATTCGCACCAAAATGGTGTGTCAGCGCGGACCTGATGGAGTCGGCGACACGGCCGAGTTCCGGTGCGCCGGTCGCATACGCGATTGGGAACCCGCCTCCGACGTTGATCGTGGTCAGGTCGCCCAGCGCATCAAAGACCGGTGCGGCACAACGTATTCCAAGTTCCCACGCGGCTGGGTCCAGTTGTTGCGAGCCAACGTGGAAGCACACGCCCTGCGGCCGCAGGCCGAGCTGTCGGGCGCGAGTGAGCAGCCCGGCGGCCTCGGCAGGAGCGCAGCCGAACTTGTGGCCGAATGGGGTCACTGACGACGGAAACGCAGGCGCAATGCGGCATTCCACGCTCGACCCGCAAGCCTGCTCGGCGATCGACGTCACCGCGTGCTCGGTGTCGAACGTGAACCGCCGCACCCCACGTGCGCATGCCTGAGCCAGCTCCGACGCCTTTCTGATGGTATTGCCGAATGTCAGCAGATGGCCCTCGATACCGGCGGACGCGCACGCGTCGATCTCACCGATCGAGGCGACGTCGAACGCGGCGCCCTCGTCCGCGAGCAGACGCAGGATCGGTTCGGCTGGGTTCGCTTTGACCGCGTACCGGATCCGCGCATCCGGCAGGGCGGCCCGCAGCGTGTGGAAGTTCGTGCGCACCCGACCGAGATCGATCGTCAGATACGGTGTCTGGGGCACAGGTCGCACACTAGTGGTCCGCGCACGGCCCGGAGAACCTAGCCTAGGTGACCGGGTGAGCTGGTAGCGAGAAGTGCTCGGGCGGCACTGTCGGTCCGCTCGCGTTTTGCGTCGACAGCGGCATGGTGATTCCGTCGACGACCTCGGTGACGTTGCCGGTGAGCCGCTCGAAGTTCAACGTTCCATGCTGGAAGTTCTGCGTGATCTGCAGCGGTTCTTGAATCTCCGCGCTGGTCGGCAATCCGAGCGGACCGCGTTCGTAGCTCAGCGCGGCCCAGGCGTCGTAGATCGCGCCGGTGACAGGTTCGGCTCCGGTCTGGGGCGACCAGTACATCGCTCCCTTAGCGAACGTGGCGTAGCGGGCCCCGCCCTCGGCGTCATCTTCCGGCGAGGTCGGTGCACCCAGGACACTGTTCATGCCGCCGATCGCCTGCCAGTGCTCGTAGATCGCGCCCCCCTCCAGCGCCTTGATCAGCTCCTCCGGCGGATCGTTGAAACGTGATGCGATATCCCGGATCTCGTCCATCACTGCGTAGGCTGCGTTGCCCGGGCAGTCGGTGTTACCGACGTCGCGATGGGTAAAGATGGTGGGCAACGTCGCTATGGAGCCGGCCGGAAAGGTGGTGTAGTGGCTACCGGCTGACTGCAGTGCCACCGTGCCCTTGGGGTCGACGTTGTCCATGCCCAGGCGCCAGCCGAGCAGCCGGCCCACGGTTCGGATCTGGATCGGCGTCGGTGCCACATCGTCGAAGTTGCCGATCATGGCCACACCCCAGGTGTTTCGGTTGAATCCTCCGGTATGGAAGGCCTCGACGGGCTTGGTGAGTCCGCCGGCGGTGCCCTCGAAGACCTGGCCGTATTTGTCGACCAACGCGTTGTACGCGATGTCGCACCAGCCCAGCGTCTTGCTGTGGTACGTGTAGATGGCCTTGACGATCCCGGCCGACTCTAGCGGCGAATAGTCGTTGCTCCCCGCGGTGTGATGGATCACGGCGGCGCGAATGCCATTGTCGTACTGTGGATTACCGCATCGCAGCGATTCGTCGGCGCCCCATTCCACACGGCTGATGATGCTGGGCGGTTGGCCCGGCATCAGCACCCCGGACGGCGGTGTCCACTGCCGTCGGCCAGGCGCCTCCGGCGGGGAAATAAGAATCGCGGAAATGTTCTGCCCAAAGGGCTGTTCCTTGGTGGCGGGTTTATATCCCAGGTCTTGGTCATCGGGTTTATTCGGCTCAGCGCTGGGTGGTGGCCCTGCGGGCGCCAGCGTCACCGGCGCATCGACCGGCCGGGTGACCGCGATCTGCACGGTCGTGGTGGTGCCGACGAACACCGGATCGGTGCTTCGCGGTCCCTCAACGGGCTTAGGCGTAATCGTGCCCCTGGCACCTGTGTCGGGCGCTGAGGTTTCATATTCGGTCTGGTACCAGGGCCCCCACGAACCGTCGGCGTGCTTTGCGCGCACTCGGGTGGAGGTACCGGCCAGGTCGCCGGTCACTGCGACCAATGAGAACGATGTGCTCTGGGTAAGTTCGCGAACCGTGACACCGCCGCCGAGCCCGATCAACGGATGCTCGGCGAGTTGGGTGCCGCTGGCCGGCGAAGGGGCAGGGGCGCTTTCGCGGGTCGGGTCCACAATCCAGGACACGATGACGACGGTTGCCGCGATCGCGGTCATCAACATCGTCGGCGCACGGGTGCGGGACTGCACCAGGCGATGTTACGTGTGTTTCTATTGTTATTTATGAGGCGACACGGTATAGGGGTGCAGAAACTCCACGAAAGCCTGTTCGACGGCACCGCAGAGATTTAGTTGCTGGCCGGATTGCTAGGTTCCGGGACCAGTGCGGCTCTGCGGTGCCGTCAGGTGACAGGTAGCCGAGGCCTTTTCGAGGCCCTACGTCGGTGGTGTTACTGCCGGGATAGCTGCCGCAGGGGCGACAGCAGCGACCGGCAGGGCGGCACCCGGCAGCCCGCCGGTCGGCAGTCCGCCGGTGGGCAGTCCGCCAATCGGCAGACCGGCACCCGGCAGCCCGCCAGTCGGCAGACCGGCACCCGGCAGCCCGCCTGTCGGCAGCGCGGCACCGGGCACGCCGGCGGCCGGTGCACCCGCGCCGCCGTGCTGAACGCCCTGCATGATTGCCGGCATCACCAGGCCCTTGAGCAGGTCGATGGCCTGACCGGCGCCCAACTGATTGGCGGCTTGCATCAAGTCGTTGATGAGCCCACCGCCACCGGTGCTGCCGGCCGAGCCGGGCAACCCGCCACCGCCGAGCCCCGACGGATCACCCAGGATCGGGTAGGTGCCGTCGGCGCCCGGGTCCAATCCGATCGGCGCCGCGATGGGCACCTCACCGGGAGGGGCAGTGGGATCACCCATACCGGGTATTACTCCGGCCGGGCTGGTGAGAGCCGGGTTCGGGGTGGTCACGCCTGCGCCCGGCAGGGGCGTCAGCGCAGTACTGGGCGTGGTCAGCCCGTTGGTCCCTGGAGTCATAGCGCCTGGCATCAGACCCGGGCTAGTCAGACCGGGACTGGTCAGGCCGGGACTTGTCAGGCCGGGACTTGTCAGACCGGGGCTAGTCAGGCCGGGACTGGTCAGACCCGGGGTGCCCAGCCCCGGGGTGCCCAGACCAGGACTCGTCAACCCCGGACTGGTCAGGCCCGGGCTGGTGGCACCGGCCCCGCTCAACGCGGGGACTGGCGGCAGGTTGATTCCGAACTGCGACAGCCCTTGCGTCAGTGCCCCCATCAGCTCACCGGGCAGGTCGGTGATTACCGCCGCCTGCTTGAATTCGTGGTGCTGCGGCGGTTTGTTGCTTTCGGTCGATTCGTAAACCAGGAAATATGCGCATGGACTTGCGACGGCCAGGGCGGCGGCCGCGCTCATGGCTGTCGAGAGCTTGCGTCGGCGTCGGTTCGGCACGGAAGTCTCCTCATTCTGGGCTATGTGGCGTGTCGGGCATGCCTGCCCCCGAAGTCCCGGGTGCGCGGCATGACCCCACGCAATAGATGGTACGAGTGGGATTGCTGTGACTAGAGTGGCTATATCGAATCGTGAGGCAATCGGGATCTTGGGTGGACGCGGTCGGTGCCCGGCCTCACCTGGTCGAACCGCGACTCCCCACGTCGCCAAATGGGGTTATGGCCCCGCAGTCAGATAACCTAGGCAACCGATGACCGCTCGTTTTGACCTTCTCGTCGTCGGGTCCGGATTCTTCGGTCTGACGGTTGCCGAGCGCGTGGCCACCCAGCTCGACAAGCGCGTGCTCATCGTCGATAGGCGCCCGCATATCGGTGGCAACGCGTATTCCGAAGCCGAGCCGCAGACCGGCATCGAGGTCCACAAGTACGGTGCCCACCTCTTCCACACTTCTAACAAGAGGGTCTGGGATTACGTGTGCCAGTTCACCGAGTTCACCGACTACCGGCACCGGGTATTCGCGATGCACAACGGGCAGGCATACCAATTCCCGATGGGCCTGGGCCTGGTGTCGCAGTTCTTCGGCAAATACTTCAGCCCTGACGAAGCGCGCAAGCTGATCGCGGAGCAAGCCGCCGAGATCGACACCGCGGAGGCGCAGAACCTCGAGGAGAAGGCCATTTCGTTGATCGGCCGGCCGCTCTACGAAGCGTTCGTCAAGGGTTACACCGCCAAGCAGTGGCAGACCGACCCCGCCAAGCTTCCGGCTGCCGTCATTAATCGGCTGCCGGTGCGCTACACCTTCGACAACCGTTACTTCAGCGACACCTATGAGGGCCTGCCGGTCGACGGTTACACGGCATGGTGCACGAAAATGGCCGCCGACGACCGCATCGAGGTCCGGCTCGACACCGACTGGTTCGACGTCCGGGACGCTGTGCGCCGAGAATGCCCGGAAGCTCCCGTCGTCTATACCGGTCCGCTGGACCGCTACTTCGACTACGTCGAAGGTCGGCTCGGCTGGCGGACCCTGGACTTCGAGGTGGAAGTGTTACCGATCGGGGACTTTCAGGGCACGCCGGTGATGAACTACAACGATCTCGACGTGCCCTACACGCGCATCCACGAGTTCCGCCATTTTCACCTCGAGCGCGACTACCCGACCGACAAGACGGTGATCATGCGGGAGTACTCCCGGTTCGCCGAAGACGACGATGAGCCCTACTATCCGATCAACACCGAAGCCGACCGCGCCCTGTTGGCCGCCTATCGGGCCAGGGCGAAGACCGAGACCGCGTCATCGAAGGTGCTGTTCGGCGGCCGGCTGGGTACCTATCAATATCTGGATATGCATATGGCGATTGCCAGCGCACTAAACATGTATGACAACGTCCTCGCGCCCCACTTGCGCGACGGCGCCCCGCTTATTGAAGAGGAGGACGCACGCGCATGACGGCGGTCAGCCTGCTGGGCCGAATAATCCTGCCGCGTCCGGGTGAACCCCTCGACGTGCGCAAACTGTATTTGGAAGAGTCGACCACCAACGCCGGGCGCGCACATGCGCTAACCCGCACCTCATTGCAGATCGGTGCGGAGTCCGAGGTGTCGTTCGCCACATATTTCAATGCATTTCCGGCCAGCTACTGGCGCCGGTGGACAAGCTGTAAGTCGGTGGTGTTGCGCGTTGAGGTAAGCGGATCCGGTCGCGTCGACGTCTACCGGACCAAGGCCACCGGTGCACGCATTTTTATCGAGGGCCGCGCGTTCGCCGGCACCGAGGACGCCCCCGATGTCGTCGAGGTCGAAGTGGGGTTGCAGCCCTTCGAGGACGGCGGCTGGATCTGGTTCGACGTCACCACCGACACCAAGGTCACCCTGGTCAGCGGCGGCTGGTATGCGACCACGCCCGCTCCCGGCACGGCCAACGTCGCGGTCGGCATCCCGACATTCAACCGCCCCGCGGACTGCGCCAATGCCCTGCGCGAACTCACCGCGGACCCGTTGGTGGACGAGGTGATCGGGGCGGTGATCGTGCCGGATCAGGGCGTCCGCAAGGTGCGCGACCATCCGGACTTCCCCGCCGCGGCCGCCCGGCTGGGCAACCGGCTGTCCATCCACGACCAGCCCAACCTCGGTGGCTCCGGCGGCTATAGCCGGGTGATGTACGAGGCGCTGAAAAACACCGATTGCCAACAGATCCTGTTCATGGACGACGACATCCGCATCGAGCCGGACTCGATTCTGCGGGTGCTGGCCATGCACCGTTTCGCTAAGGCCCCGATGCTGGTGGGCGGCCAGATGCTCAACCTGCAGGAGCCGTCGCACCTGCACATCATGGGCGAGATCGTCAACCGCTCGAACTTCATGTGGACCGCGGCGCCGCACGCCGAGTACGACCACGACTTCGCCGAATATCCGTTGAGCGACAAGGAAGATCGCAGCAAGCTGCTGCACCGGCGCATCGATGTGGACTACAACGGTTGGTGGACGTGCATGATCCCGCGGCAGGTAGCCGAGGAGCTGGGACAGCCGCTGCCGCTGTTCATCAAGTGGGACGACGCCGATTACGGCCTGCGGGCCGCCGAGCATGGCTACCCGACGGTCACGCTGCCCGGCGCGGCGATCTGGCACATGGCCTGGAGCGACAAGGACGACGCCATCGACTGGCAGGCCTATTTCCATCTGCGCAACCGGTTGGTGGTCGCCGCGATGCACTGGGACGGCGACGTCGCCGGCCTGATCCGTAGCCACCTGAAGGCAACGTTGAAACACCTTGCCTGCCTGGAATATTCGACGGTGGCAATCCAAAACAAGGCCATCGACGACTTCCTCGCCGGCCCGGAGCACATCTTCTCGATCCTGGAATCGGCGCTGCCCGAAGTGCATCGCATGCGCAAGGAATACCCGGACGCCGTCGTGCTTCCGGCGGCCAGCGAGCTGCCTCCACCGCTGCAGAAAAGCAAGGCGATGAAGCCGCCGGTGAACCCGGTCTCCATCAGCTACCGGCTGGTCCGCGGCATCATGCACAACCTCACCCAGGCCGATCCCGAATCCCACCAGCGCCCGGAGTTCAACGTGCCGACGCAGGACGCGCGCTGGTTCCGGCTGTGCACGGTCGACGGCGTCACCGTCACGACGGCTGATGGATGCGGCGTGGTCTACCGCCAGCGCGACCGTCGCAAGATGTTCACGCTGCTGCTCAAGTCGCTGCGCCGTCAGCGCCGGCTGGCGGCCCGCTTCGACGAGATGCGCGGGGTGTATCGGGCGGCGTTGCCCGTACTGTCCAGTAAGCAGAAGTGGGAGACGGCGTTGCTTCCAGCAGCCGGCAACAAGCCTGAGCATGCCTGAATCGGCGGCGCCCCGCGGCGAGGTGGCCGCGTTGGTGGCCGTCCAGTCTGCGCTGGCTGACCGCCCGGGGGTGCTGACCACGGCACGCGCACTGTCCCACTTCGGGGAGCACAGCATCGGCTGGGTGGCCGTGTCGTTGCTTGGCGCGATCCTGGCGCGGCGCCGTCGCCGGGAGTGGCTGGTAGCCGGGGCCGGCGCGTTGGTCGCGCACGCGGCCGCCGTGCTGATCAAGCGGCTGGTGCGGCGCAAGCGGCCGCATCATCCGGCCGTCGCGGTGAATGTCGGCACGCCTAGCCAGCTGAGCTTCCCTTCGGCGCACGCCACTTCCACCACGGCCGCGGCCATCCTGATGGGCCGGGCCGCCGGGCTGCCTCCAGGAACTGCCGCCGCGGTGCTGGTGCCTCCGATGGCGCTGTCGCGCGTTCTGCTCGGGGTGCACTATCCCACCGACGTGGCCTTCGGCGTGGCGCTCGGCGCCGCGGTCGCGCGCCTTGCACTCTGGCTTGATGGAAAGGGTGAGCCGAATGAGTGAAGACGTGGTGACCGAACCGCCGGCAAATGTGATCACTGGGGTGGTCAAGGCGATGCGGCCGCGGCAATGGGTGAAGAATGTGCTGGTTCTGGCCGCACCGCTCAGCGCGGCGGGCCGCGGCCACCGCTACGACTACGGCCAGCTGGGAATCCAGGTGTTGGTGGCCTTCGTGGTGTTCAGCCTGGCGGCCTCCGCGGTCTACCTGATCAACGACGTCCGCGACGTCGAGGCCGACCGGGAGCACCCCACCAAACGGTTCCGCCCGATCGCCGCCGGCGTGGTGCCCGAGTGGCTGGCCTACACCCTGGCCGCGGCGCTCGCGGTGGCCTCCCTCGGCCTGGCCTGGTGGCTGACGCCGAACCTCGCGCTGGTGATGGTGGTCTACATCGTCATGCAGTTGGGCTACTGCTTCGGCCTCAAGCACCAGGCGGTGATGGACATCTGCATCGTGTCGTCGGGGTTTTTGCTCCGGGCTATCGCCGGCGGCGTGGCCACCGATACCCGACTATCGCAGTGGTTTCTGCTAATCATGGCGTTCGGGTCGCTGTTCATGGCGGCCGGCAAGCGCTACGCCGAGCTGCAACTGGCCGAGCGCACCGGCGCGGCGATCCGCAAGGCGCTGGAAAGCTACACGGGCACCTATCTGCGCTTCATCTGGACGTTGTCGGCCACCGCGGTGGTGATGTGCTACGGGCTGTGGGCCTTCGAGCGTGACCACGGCTCGGCGGGCTGGTTTTCGGTGTCGATGGTTCCGTTCACCATCGCGATCCTGCGCTACGCGGTGGACGTCGACGGCGGGCTGGCCGGGGAGCCTGAGGAGATCGCGTTGCGTGACCGGGTGTTGCAGATGCTGGCGCTGACGTGGATCGCGACAGTTGGAGCCGCGGTTGCCTTCGGCTGAGGCCCAACTAGAGGCCCTCAGCGCCGGGGCGATCCGCCGCCGGCCCGTGGCCAGGCGGGTTGGCCGGCCGTTCCCGTACGACACCACGGTGCGGGTCAGCCTGTGGATCGGCGTGGCGGTCGTCGTCGTGCTGTTCGGTTGGGGCAGTTGGCAACGACGCTGGATCGCCGACGACGGACTGATCGTGCTGCGCACCGTGCGAAACATGTTGGCGGGCAATGGGCCGGTATTCAACCAAGGCGAGCGGGTGGAGGCGAACACCTCCACGGCGTGGACGTATCTGATGTATGCGGGAAGCTGGGTCGGCGGACCGATGCGCATGGAGTACATCGCGTTAGCTCTGGCGCTAGTGCTTTCCCTGCTGGGTGTGGCGATGCTCATGCTGGGTACCGGCCGGTTGTATGCACCCAGCTTGCGGGGTCGCAGGGCGATCATGCTGCCTGCCGGGGCGCTGGTCTACATCGCGCTGCCACCGTCGCGTGACTTCGCCACGTCCGGTCTGGAGAGCGGGCTGACACTGGCGTATCTGGGTTTGCTGTGGTGGATGATGGTCTGCTGGTCGCAGCCGCGGCGCACCCGTTCGGACAGCCGTGTTTTCCTCGGTGCGCTGGCGTTCGTAGCGGGGTTCAGCGTGCTGGTCCGGCCTGAACTGGCGCTGATGGGCGGGCTGGCCCTGATCATGATGCTCATCGCGGCCCGGACCCGGCGCAATCGCGTGCTCATCGTCGTGGCCGGGGGATTTCTGCCGGTCGCCTACGAGGTCTTCCGGATGGGCTACTACGGCCTGCTCGTGCCGGGTACCGCGCTGGCCAAGGACGCGGCCGGCGACAAGTGGTCCCAGGGCATGATCTATCTCTCGAACTTCAACGGGCCCTACGCGCTCTGGGTGCCGGTGCTGCTCCTCGTGCCGCTGGGCTTGTTGTTGATGTCGATTCGTCGGCGGCCGTCGTTTGTACGCCCGATGGAGGCCCCCAATTACGGTCGGTTCGCTCGAGCGGTGCAAAGCCCGCCCGCCGTCGTGGCCTTCGTGGTCGTCAGCGGACTGCTGCAGGCGTTGTACTGGATCCGGCAAGGCGGCGACTTCATGCACGGCCGGGTGTTGCTTGCGCCGCTGTTTTGTTTGCTGGCCCCGGTGGCCGTCATACCGGTGCCGCTCCCGGACGGTAAGGATTATTCGCGGGAGGCAGGTTATTGGCTGGCTGGTGCCGCCAGCCTGCTCTGGCTGGGGGTCGCAGGCTGGTCGCTGTGGGCGGCGAACTCGCCGGGGATGGGTGATGACGCCACCCGCGTCACCTACTCGGGGATCGTCGACGAGCGCCGCTTCTACGCGCAGGCCACCGGGCACGCGCATCCGCTGACCGCAGCCGACTACCTGGGTTATCCGAGGATGGCCGCCATCCTGATTGCGCTCGACAACACTCCGGACGGGGCGTTGTTGCTGCCGTCCGGCAACTACACTCAGTGGGACCTCGTACCGATGATCCCACCGCAGCCGGGAGGTCGCCCGGGCAGCTCTGCGCCACAAAAGCCAGAGCACGCGGTGTTTTTCACCAACCTCGGCATGGTGGGGATGAACGTCGGGCTCGATGTCAGGGTGATCGACCAAATTGGGCTGGCAAACCCGATAGCCCAGCACACGGAGCGGCTGAAGCACGGTCGGATCGGACATGACAAGAATCTCTTCCCGGACTGGGTGATCGCCGACGGCCCATGGGTGAAGTGGCCTCCCGGTATTCCCGGCTACCTCGATCAGGCCTGGATCGCGCAGGCGGTGGCGGCCCTGAAATGCCCCGAGACCCAAACGGTGCTGAGCTCGGTGCGTGCCCCGATGACGCCGCATCGGTTCGTTTCCAACTTCGTGAATTCATTTGAGTTCACCGGATACCGGATCGACCGCGTGCCGCTATACGAGCTCGCCAGGTGTGGGCTCCCGGTGCCCGACGCGCCCCCCGCCGTTCCTCGCGGGTAAACCCGCGGTGGTGGTGTTGGGGCGCTGGGCCTGGCCGCCCGCGCATCAGGGCCGAGTGGGCCTTTTGGGGCAGATGCCGAGAAAATCACACCGGCGATCGGTGCGGCAGGGCGCGCGAATACTGACAGCAAAGTCACAATTGAGCGCTCACCAGCGTGCAACAACAGCCGGGCACATGCGGAAACGCCCCTTCCGCAAACTGCGTCTGGCCTGAAAATCACTGTGAATCACCGCCAAATGACGGTCGCAGCGACGTGCTCGATGAGAGCGCACGACCGAAGTTGTGATTGACTACACGGGCACTGCAGCGCCTGACGCATGCAGTCCGACCCATTGAAACGCGCCCGAATCGGGGGATGCGCCGAAAGGATGAGGAAGCAAGGATGAAACTTGTTGACAGGTTTCGCGGTGCCGTGGCGGCTATGCCGCACCGGCTCGTGGTGGGTGCCGTTGGTGCGGCCCTGCTGTCGGGTCTGATCGGCGTCGTCGGGGGCTCGGCGACGGCTGGGGCGTTCTCGCGCCCGGGCCTGCCGGTGGAGTACCTGCAGGTGCCCTCCGCGGGCATGGGCCGCGATATCAAGGTTCAGTTCCAAAGCGGCGGTGCCAACTCGCCCGCGCTGTACCTGCTCGACGGTATGCGCGCGCAGGACGACTTCAACGGCTGGGACATCAACACCCCGGCGTTCGAGTGGTATTACCAGTCGGGCATTTCGGTCGTGATGCCGGTTGGCGGGCAGTCCAGCTTCTACTCCGACTGGTACAAGCCCGCATGCGGTAAGGCGGGCTGCACCACCTACAAATGGGAAACCTTCCTGACCAGCGAGCTGCCGCAGTACCTGTCGGCGCAAAAGCAGGTCAAGCCGACCGGCAGCGCCGCGGTCGGGCTGTCGATGGCCGGGTCGTCCGCGCTGATTTTGGCGGCCTACCACCCCGACCAGTTCATCTACGCCGGCTCGCTGTCGGCGCTGCTGGACCCGTCGCAGGGCATGGGGCCGTCGCTGATCGGCCTGTCCATGGGCGACGCGGGCGGCTACAAGGCGGCGGACATGTGGGGCCCGAAGGAGGACCCCGCGTGGGCGCGCAACGACCCGTCGCTGCAGGTCGGGAAACTGGTCGCCAACAACACCCGCATCTGGGTGTACTGCGGTAACGGCAAGCCGTCAGACCTGGGTGGCGACAACCTGCCCGCCAAGTTCCTGGAGGGCTTCGTGCGGACCAGCAATCTGAAGTTCCAGGACGCGTACAACGCCGCCGGCGGCCACAACGCGGTGTTCAACTTCGACACCAACGGCACCCACGACTGGCCATACTGGGGCGCACAGGTCAACGCAATGAAGCCTGAACTGCAGCGCACGCTGGGCGCCACGCCCAACACCGGCGGCACCGGTGCCGGTGCCAACCCCGCGGCCAACCAGGGCACTTAAACCTGGGCCGAAAACCACACGGCTAACGGCGGCGACCCATCCGGGTCGCCGCCGTTAGCATTTCCGCCTGGCCCACTCGGTGTGGCGTAGTTCACTACCCTGCCTTTCGCGACCTGCCGCGGGCTGGATAGTGTGCACACAGCTATCGACGATGGAGGTGGACATGAGGGGCCTAAGGAGTCTGTCAGCGGTTCTGCGGGTGCTCTGCGTCGCCGCCCTGTCAATCGGGTTGGGCGGCGTGGCGACGGGGATCACAGGCAAAGCCAGGGCCGCGGGCTACGAAACCCTGATGGTGCCGTCGGCAGCGATGGGCCGTGACATCCCGGTGGCCTTCATGGCCGGCGGCCCGCACGCCGTGTACTTGCTGGATGCCTTCGACGCCGCCCCGGATGTCAGCAACTGGGTGACCGCGGGTAATGCGATGAACACGCTGGCCGGCAAGGGGATATCGGTGGCGGCGCCCGCCGGTGGCGCGTACAGCATGTATACCAACTGGGAGCAGGACGGCAGCA
>Ga0210397_10001529_pt1 | contig 14778 bp, 9 predicted proteins | sample IncBWH2OmetaG_FD_160126 | JGI IMG/M metagenome (GOLD analysis project Ga0210397, IMG submission 160126) | Forest soil microbial communities from Barre Woods Harvard Forest LTER site, Petersham, Massachusetts, United States - Inc-BW-H-2-O ...
TATCCAGGAGTTAGAGTGTTCTGCATTACTCCTGAAAACAACAGGGTGAGTAAGGAGAAACGGTAACCCACTGATTGCCGACCCGAGCACGCCCCAAGCAGGCAATCAGTGGGTTTTTGAATTCAGCTGTTACTTCTAGCCTTAGCTTCCTCCGCAACTGAAAATCTCTGCTTGAATTTGGAATCCGATTCTAATTTGGAATCCGATTCTTTCGACGGATGTTTCGAGTCGAACCCGTTCAAATGCGGTGTTCTATCAGGGCGCGCCTTGAGGCGCGTTGTCAAAAACACCTTCTCGGAAGCGCCTTCAGACGCTGTCGATTCAAGAGCAATCTGCGTCAATACTGACGGAAAGCGGTCTGTCTATCTGGTGAGCTAATGGCGAATGGCTAACAGCTAAAAGCTCTTCTTCGGACTCCGCTCGTAGATGTACTCGCTCACCACGTGTTTCCACTTTCCTTGTGCTTTCAGGATGTACTCGATGGCGTCGCGGGCGGCGCCGTCTCCGCCGGCGTGTTCTGTGATGATGTGCGCTTCTTTCTTTACTTCCTTGCGCGCGTTCGCCACGGCAATGGCGAACCCGCAATTGCGCATGACAGGGAGATCGATGACGTCGTCGCCGACGAACGCCGCCTCGGAAGACTGCAGGTTCGCTTTTTTCAGGATTCCCTCGAAGCAGGTGAGCTTGTCCTGAATTCCCTGATGGACGTGTTCGATTTTCAGGTCGCGGGCGCGCAGGGCGACAGTTTCGGAGATGCGCTTGGTGATCAGCCCGGTTTGGATTCCCCCCAGGCGCGCCAGCGAGAAGGCGGCGCCGTCATGCGCGTGGAAGCCCTTGGCCTCGATCATGGTCTGGCTCAGCAGGCCGTAGCCGCCCTTGTCCTCGAAACTGGCGACATGTTCGCGCGTGCTCTGATGGGCTCCGGCGGGCGCAGGGAAAATCCAGATTTTGCCATCGGTGAGAACACCGTCGACATCAAATAGGATGAGCTTGATTCTCTTCGCCCGAGCCTGGGCGGAATTTTTGCTTGGCATCGCCGGATTCTAGCATTCGCGAAATAACCCGGCGTTTTAGCTGGATTTTACGGGCGTAGGCGAACAATTTACGAAAGTCCGAAATCCCGATAAAATAACCGAATGTGCTTTCCTGTTCCCCAGTCGCTGGCGTGGGCGCACCCATTGGTACAGGACTGGTTCGTCCAGCGCTTTGGAACGCCCACGGAACCGCAGGAACAGGGATGGCCGCACATTCTGGCGGGTCGAACGACTCTGATTTCGGCGCCTACGGGCTCAGGCAAAACGCTGGCCGCTTTTCTGGCGTGCATTGATCGCCTGGTGCGCAAAGCTCTGGCTGGGGAGTTGCAGGACCGCACGGAAGTTCTGTACGTGTCTCCGCTGAAGGCTCTGGGCAACGACATTCAGAAGAACCTCGAAATTCCTCTGGGCGAAATCCTGCAAATGGCGGGCGAGCGCGGCCTGCTGATGCCAGAGATCCGCACCGCGGTCCGCACTGGGGATACCCTGATGCCGGAGCGGCGGGCCATGCTGAAGCGGCCGCCGCACATCCTGGTCACGACGCCAGAATCGCTTTACATTCTGCTGACTGCGGAAAAGAGCCGGGCCATCCTGCGCGATATCGAAACGGTGATCGTGGATGAAATCCACGCAGTCGCCGACGACAAGCGCGGAGCCCACTTGGCAATTTCGCTCGAGCGACTGCAAGCTCTCACACATAATCCGCCCGTCCGAATTGGTCTTTCCGCAACCCAGAAGCCGATCGAGGCAGTCGCCCACTTCCTGACCGGCAACGGGCGTCCCGATCCCGTGATCGTCAACATCGGGCACAAGCGGCAACTCGACCTGGGCGTCGAAGTTCCGCCCAGCCCGCTCGGGCCGGTCGCCTCGAATGAGATGTGGGACGAGATCTACGCGCGCGTGATTGAGCTAGTCGAGCAGCATCGTTCCACCCTGGTGTTCGTGAACACGCGCCGCATGGCCGAGCGCATGGCGCACCAGTTGGGTGAGCGCATTGGCGAGGATAATGTCGCGGCGCACCATGGAAGTCTGTCGCGCAAGTTGAGGCTGGCAGCGGAAAAGAAGCTGAAAGAGGGACAGGTCAAAGTACTGGTGGCGACCGCGTCGCTGGAGCTTGGGATCGATATCGGCACGGTCGATCTGGTCGTGCAGATCAATTCTCCGCGGTCGATCGCGGTGGGGTTACAGCGGGTGGGGCGTTCCGGACACTGGCGTGGCGCGGTTCCGAAAGGCAGGTTTTTTGCCACTACGCGCGATGACCTCCTGGAATGTGCTGCGCTGGTGCACGCGATCCGACACGGGGATCTCGATCGGCTTATCATTCCGGAATCTCCGCTGGACATCCTGGCGCAGCAGATCGTGGCGGCGTGCGCGGCCGAAGAGTGCGGCGAAGTCGAACTGTTTGACCTGATGCGGCGGGCCTATCCCTACCGCCATCTTTCCCTCGAAACCTACCATGCGATTCTCGAAATGCTTTCGGAGGGCATCGCCGCGCGGCGCGGGCGCTACGGCGCATATCTGCATCGGGATCGAGTGAACGGGAAATTGCGGGCACGACGGGGGAGCCGGCTCGCAGCTATTACCAGTGGCGGCGCAATTCCGGACAACGCGTTGTACACGGTGGTCGCTGAGCCGGAAGGCATTGTCGTAGGAACCGTGGATGAGGACTTCGCGGTGGAGAGCAACAAGGGCGACATCATGTTGCTGGGGAATACGTCGTGGATGATTCGTCGCGTGGAATCGACCGCCGGCCGCGTGCTTGTCCAGGACGCGCATGGAGCGCCCCCAAGTGTGCCCTTCTGGCGGGGCGAAGCGCCGGCGCGAACGGAAGAACTCTCGGCGCATGTTGCGGAACTGCGCCGGAAAACCAGCGATATGTTAGTTGACACTCCGCCGGTGGGGATCTCGCAGAACAATCCTAAAGTGGCCGCGGCGGTGCAGTGGCTGAAACAGGAATGCGGGCTGGACGATTCGGGCGCGGAACAGGCGATCGAATACATCCTGCAGGGGCGGGCGGTGTTGGGCACGGTGCCCACACAGAACACCGTCGTCGCAGAACGCTTTTTCGATGAAGGCGGCGGGATGCAGTTGGTGATCCATGCGCCTTTTGGCGGGAGGATCAACAAGGCCTGGGGATTGGCGCTGCGCAAACGCTTCTGTCGCAGTTTTAATTTCGAGTTGCAGGCTGCGGCGACCGATAACGGACTGAATATTGCCCTTGCTGAACAGCACAGTTTCCCGCTGGCAGACGTATTTCAGTTTTTGCAGGCCGAGACGGTGCAGCCCATTCTCGAGCAGGCCTCCCTGGCATCCCCGATTTTTGGCACGCGCTGGCGCTGGGATGCTTGCCGCGCGCTGGCATTGCTGCGTTTTCAAGGCGGAAAGAAAGTGCCGCCCCAGATTCAGCGCATCCGCTCCGACGATTTGCTGGCATCGGTGTTCCCCGACGTGGCCGCCTGCCAGGAGAATGTTGAGGGCGATATCCAGATTCCCGACCATCCGCTGGTGCACGAGGTGATGAAGGACGTGCTCACCGAGGCGATGGACATCGAAGGCTTACAAAAATTGCTGCGTGGTGTTTCGGACGGAAGCATTCGTTGCGTCGCGGTAGATACCCCGGTGCCCTCACAGTTTTCGCACGAAATCCTGAATGCGAATCCGTACGCCTATCTGGATGACGCGCCTCTGGAGGAACGGCGGGCGCGCGCGGTCGAGATGCGGCGGGTGCTGCCGGAGTCGGTGCTGGAGGAAGTCGGCAAGCTCGAACCGGCTGCGATAGCTCAAGTGCGCGAAGAAGCCTGGCCAGATGTGCGCAACGCGGATGAATTGCACGATGTGCTGCATACGCTGGGAGCGTTGCCGGAGGACTGCCCGAGCCCGCTGGGAGCCGTAGATGAGGACGCCCTCGTCACTGCGATCGCGCGTGCTGCGGATCCGTGGCGGCAGTTTTTTGAGAACCTAGTACTTCAGGGGCGCGCGGTTGTCGGCAGCGTCGCCGACGGCGAGTCGGATTCAGCACAGCAGTCGGCACGGCGGCACTACTGGGTGGCTGCGGAAAAGGTTCGCAGCTTTTCATTGCTCTTCCCTTCTGCAATCTTCGAGCCGGCTCCGCGCGAGATTGATGGACCGGTCCCCTCACGCGATGATGCGCTTCTGTCGATGGTGACGGGGTGGATGTCGCACCTCGGGCCGACAAGCGCAACACAACTCGGGAACATGCTCGGTCTACATGCCGGCGAAATTGAGAAGGCGCTGCTTCGCATGGAGGCTACCGGCAGTATTCTGCGCGGGAAGTTTACGGATCCGAGGGTGGCGGAGATCGAGTGGTGTGACCGGCGACTGCTGGCGCGGATTCATCGGCTGACGGTCGCGACCTTGCGCAAGCAGATCGAACCGGTTACGGCGGCTCAGTTTATGCGATGGCTGCTGCGCTGGCAGCACATTGCACCGGGCACGCAAGTGGTGGGTGAGCGGGGAACGCTAGAAGTATTGCGTCAGTTACAGGGTTTTGAAATTCCAGCAAACGCCTGGGAGCGGCACGTGCTCGGGCGGCGCATCGCCGACTATGATCCCAAGTGGCTGGATCAGCTTTGCCTGACAGGCGCGGTGGGCTGGGGACGGTTGTCGCCTCATCCGGCGACGCTTGAAGATTCCGCCGACGGCAAGAGGCGCGTCATACCGACCAGTGTTGCGCCCATCACGTTCTTTATTCGCGAAGAAGCAGACTGGATGACTCCGAAACACCCTGGAGCCGAGCAGCCGGAAGGCCGGGGACTGAGCCCGGGAGCACGGCAAGTGCTCGACTTTCTGCGTCAGCGCGGCGCGTCGTTCTTTGCGGACGTGGTGCGCGGTACGGGCAAGCTGAAGGCTGAAATTGAAACCGCACTGTGGGAACTGGTGGCCGGCGGGCTGATCACGGCGGACGGGTTCGATAATCTGCGATCGCTGATCGATCCGAAGCGGCGCGCGGGACAAGGCAGCGGTCGCATGGCTCGTCCGCGGCACAGCAGCGGGCGCTGGGCGCTGCTTCACACCGACGACGGTGTGGAGAAAAACCGCTCCGTCGAGTCGGCCTGCTGGATGCTGCTGAAACGCTACGGAGTTGTGTTTCGGGACGTGATCGCGCGCGAGGCCAACTTACCCACGTGGCGAGAACTGCTGATGGCCTTCCGGCGGCTCGAGGATCGCGGAGAGATTCGCGGTGGGCGCTTCATCGATGGATTTCTCGGCGAGCAGTTTGCGTTGCCGGTAGCGGTGGAGTCGGTACGCGCCGTACGCAAGGTGCCAACCTCCGGAGAGGCCATCACCATCTCCGCATCTGATCCTCTGAACCTGGTGGGCATTCTGGTTCCGGGGGAGCGCGTGCCGGCGATCTCCGGGAAAACCGTGACTTTTAGAGACGGGGTTGCGGAAATGCCGGTCGCGCAAAGCGCTATTCACAACGATGTGGCGGCCATCGGCTAAGCGATCGCCCAGCCGGCGTTCACCGCTTCCGCCTGAGCCTTCGCCCAAAAAAAAGGGGAATCGCGGATCCTATGAGGGGGTCCCTAGGTGTCCTCGATTCCCGACGTTGCCTAGCGAGAAAATGAAGCGCTTCCCCCGTCGCTTTTGCCAGGCCAGTCGTCGCCTGATGGAAAAGCAAGTGCATTGCCAAGTCTGAAAGTCTCCCAAGCCGGTGGATCAAAATCCACGGAAGCTGCTGATATTAAGCCGTTTACCTTTATTTATGGGAGAATGAAGCAGTTCTGGCTATTTTTCTCACTATAAGAAAAACACTAACCAATCGGATAGTCGACTATCCTGTCGGTTAATCGGGGCGGGCAGACTTGGAAAACAGCATGGCGACGAACCCTAGGAACGAGGCGGAAAGCGAGAATCGCGAGCGACTGAATCCCAGACTGGTGGCGATCTCCGGACCGCTGAGGGATTCCGTGTTTGCGTTGCCCATGGAGGAGTTGTCTCTGGGCCGCGATGCTTCGAATGGGTTGCCCATCAACGACCCTTCCGTCTCGCGGCGGCACTGCCTCATTCATCGCGAAGGCGGTGGCTTCAAACTGCGCGATCTGGAAAGCCGGAACGGCACGCTCGTGAATGGGGAAGCCGTGACCGATCACTGGCTGCATCATCTGGATGAGATTGCGGTAGGCGATTCAGTATTTCGGTTTCTTACTGACGAAGACGAGCACACGACCGGCACAACTCGCGCGGTGGAGTTCGAAGATGAAAAGGAGACGCACTCCGTGGCGGAGATCCGTCCGCAGGACGTTCTGTACCTGCAGCCGGAAAAGATTCTCAGCGAGCTTCCGGCCACATCGCGGCTGGCGCGCAATCTGAATGCGCTGCTGAAAATCAGCCGGGTGGTGCACTCGATTCGCGACCTGGATGAACTCCAGGCACAGATTCTGGAATCGCTGTTCGCGATTGTTCCCGCCGAGCGCGGAGCCATCCTGCTGGATGGAACGAATGGACGCGAGTTCAATTCCACATTCGCCCGCCATCGTGACTCAGGCAACGAACGTCCGGTGCGTGTGAGCCGGACCATTGCGCATCGGGTTCTCGAGCAGGGATTGGCGCTTCTCGGCTCGGACGTCCCCGGCAGCAGCCAACTGGGCGCGGTCGAGAGCCTGGTCGAGATGCAAGTGCGCTCGTTGCTGTGCGTGCCGCTGATCGTTTTCCAACGCACCGTGGGCTGTATTTACCTGGACACGATCAACCTTGCCGACCGGTTCAATGAGGACCACCTGCAGTTGGTGACGGCGATCGCCGGCATTTCCGCAGTGGCTCTGGAAAACGCGCGCCGGCTGCAATGGCTGGAGAACGAGAACCAGCGATTGCTGACGGAAATCACGCTGGATCGGACGCTGATTGGCGAGAGCCCGCGCATGAAGAATGTATTCCAGTTTCTGGCACGCGTCGCACCCAGCGATGCCACGGTCCTGATCGGGGGAGAAAGCGGCACAGGCAAAGAACTGGCTGCCCGATCGATTCACCGCAAAAGTCCCCGCGCCAATAAACCGTTTGTCGCGATCAACTGCGCTGCCATTCCGGAAGCTTTGCTGGAGAGCGAACTTTTTGGCTACGAGAAGGGCGCATTCACAGGAGCCGTCTCGCAGAAAAAGGGGCGGCTCGAGATCGCTGATGGAGGAGTGTTGTTTCTGGACGAAATCGGCGAACTGGCGCCTCCGCTGCAGGTCAAGCTGCTGCGTGTGCTGCAGGAGCGTGAGTTCGAGCGCGTGGGTGGTCATCGGCCCATTCACGTGGACATTCGCCTGATTGCCGCCACCAACCGCAACCTGGAGGAGGCATCCCGCACGGGAGAATTTCGCCAAGATCTGTATTTTCGACTGAACGTGGTGAGCCTGACCATGCCGCCTTTACGGGAGCATAAAGACGACATCCCGCTGCTGGTCAGCTTCCTCGTGGAGAAGCATTGCAAACGATGCGGCGCGAAGCCGAAGCCGCTGTCGCGAGAGGCGCTCGCTTGCCTGCTCAACTATGACTGGCCAGGGAATGTGCGGGAACTGGAAAACGCGATCGAGCGCGCGCTGGTGCTGGGGTCATCCGAGGACATTTTGCCTGACGATCTGCCGGAGAATCTGCTGGAGCGTGCTCCTACCCCGGGAATTGGCGAGGCGAAGTATCATGCGGCGGTAAAGGATCTAAAGAAGCGCCTGATTCAGAGTGCTCTGGAAGAAGCGAAAGGCAGTTGCACGGAGGCCGCGAAGAGTTTGGGCGTGCATCCGAATTATTTGCACCGTTTGATTCGCAATCTCGATTTGAAGGAAACGGCGAAGGGGATGACCAGCGCACGGCCTGCGGGCAGAAGTCCGGGGGCGCGGCTCTAGGCACCGCTGGAAAACCGCTCGCGTCAGAGTAAATGCAATCGTCGGCGTGACCGAGCCACGGAGGCGGGAGGGTCAGCAACGAACGCCGATTTGATTGGATGTCGCCCCTCCGGGGCTTCCCGTCCAAAAACGATCTTTTCCCAACGCTGACGCGCTGGGCTAATGAATTCCGCCGCCTTTGGCGGCTGGTGGTGGAAGCGAACGCATGAGGCCCGGAGAGGAAAGTTCTCTCTCCGGAGTCGCGGCCTGGATTTCCTCCCAAAGCTCGCCCTCGTCATCCCTCTGCCATCTCTTTCAAATCGAGTCCGGAGGTATGCGGCTTCTCGACACACTCCAGTCGCCTTTGAGAGTGTTTCGCGCCAGGCCCGGAATGCTTCCGCTCCCAGCCGCCGAAGGTCGGCGGAATTCATTAGCCTTGCCCGTCAGGGCTGGGAAACTCGTTTTGGACCGGAAGCCCCCGAGGGGCGACATCAAAATCTTGGCGCCACGCCAAAAATTCTGCCGATTCGTCACTTCCGCGTATACGCGGCTTTCGAATTCGCATCCGGAAGCGGAAGTTTCAGCAAAGCCGCCGGGTTCAGGTAGACGCTCTGCCAGCGCACAGCCAGATGCAGATGCGGGCCGGTCGCTCTCCCCGTGGCGCCGCTTAATCCAACCGGCGTTCCCCGCTCAACCTGCTGGCCTTCTTTGACCTTGAGTTCGGCGAGATGCATGTAGAGGCTCAGCAAGCCTTGACCATGGTCGATCACGACACAATTGCCTTCGAAATAGAGCGGCCGCGCGAGAATCACCGTCCCGCGGTTCACGGCAGAAACGGGCGTGTTCGGGCCAACGCGGTAATCGAGCCCCTGATGAACGCTCTTGGTGACGCCATTGAAAATCCGGCGTGTGCCGAAGGGATCAGAAGTCTCGGCGTTTACCGGAGCGGAAAACGAACCGGACCATTCCCGCTCGGGAGAGACGCGGCTGAAGACGTCGTGCTTGAGTTCCTGGTCAGCCTTGATTTTTTCCTGCTGCTCGGGGGAAGGCGCGGTGAATTCCTTGGAGACGGTCAACTTCACGGTGGGATATTTCGCGGCCGTGACCAGCAGCGTGCGCTCGAATAGGACTCTCTCTCCGCTTGCGGTGACGCCTTCGAGTTTCAATGGATATTTGCCGGGCTTGGTCTCGAGGCTGACCCCGGCCAAGGCGAACCAGTTCTTGCCACTAGAGTGATCGAAAACCAATTCGTGCCCCATCCACGTGCCGCTGAGAGAACTCAGAGTGGCCGGCGCAGCGACGGCCAGCAACACGGGCGCGCCATTCACGACTCGTTGCGGCGTGATCCGGACCGACCAGCTATTTTGCGGGACTCCAGGAGCAGCTATTGCAGACGCAGCCAGGCACACGACGAGCACGACACTGAGGGGCACCATACGAATCAAGGGCATGCAAGAAGCGTAGCATCCGGGCGCTTGCCTGAACTGATAATCTGCAGGTTGCTAGTCTTGTTCCGCCGATCAATCCCTAGATTCAATTCGTCGCGGCGCTCTGCTCCAATCTATACTCGTCATTCCTTCCTATGAACCGAATGAGATTCAGTCGATACCTTCTAACCGTCTCTGCGGCAATTGCCGCGCTATTGTCGCCAACGTCACTGTTTGCCGGCGACACCCTCTTGATTCACGGCCATATCTACACCGGGAATCCCAAAGCGCCTTGGGCGCAGGCATTGGCCATCACGGGTACACGCATTGAAGCGGTGGGTAGCGATCAGGAAATATTGCGCCGACGGCAGGCGAAAACTGACGTGATCGATCTACACGGACAAACCGTGATTCCCGGCATCTCCGATTCGCACACGCACATGTGGTTCGGCGCTATGGAACTGCACGGCTTCAATCTGTCGACGCCCGAGTCCAGCATTACCCCAGACAATCCCGACGCGATTGTCGCGAAGATCAAAGCCTTCGCAGCGGATCATCCCAATGACAAGGTGCTTATTGGCCGCGCCGACTTCGGCACTGTGCCGCCCCCGGTGCCGACGCATGATCTTCTTGATCGCGCAGTTTCCGACCGACCAGTGATCATTCACAACACCAGCGAGCATGCACTGTGGGTGAATGCCAAAGCGCTTGCATTTGCGGGAATCACGGACCAGCCGGTTGCCGACCCCGCCGAAGAGCGTAACGTCATCCGCGACGCCAGCGGCCATCCCAGCGGCCTACTCCTCGAAGCTGCCATGGAACTGGTCGAGCGCGCAGTCTTTGCTGCCCTGTCGCGCGACGAAAAGCTCGCACTCCTGCGGGATGCCTCCCACTATTTGAACACTTTCGGCATCACCAGCGTTGTGAATGCGACCGGCAGCCTACCCGAAATCGAGCTGTACGCCGCGCTGCGCGATCGCGGCGAGTTGACCGTACGCACGCGCAACTCGTTCGGCGCCATCGCCGTGAACCATCACCTTGCGCCCCAGTTCCTGGCTGACTTGGAGAAAGCCCGCACGCAGTATCACGACGACTGGGTTTCCGCCAATCTCGTGAAATTCTTCACCGACGGCGGTAGCGGGATGATCCCGCCGCTCACCTACGAACCCGCGGAATACAAGAAGCTCGTAATGGAATTGGACAAGCGCGGCTATCAAGTCATGACCCATGCTCTGCGGGGCGACTCGGCGCACATGGTTCTGGACACCTACGAAGAGGTGGAGAAGGCCAATGGGCCGCGCGATCGCCGTTTGCGCATGGAGCACGCAGAAATTTTCCCGACGGAAGACCTGCCTCGGTTCGCGAAGCTGTCGGTGGTTGTCAGCACGCAGCCGTCTTTCTGCTGCAGCGACATCGGCTCCAATTTCGATCCGCAGGACAAGACTCCGACCGATCGCTGGCGCAGTCTGGAGCAAAGCGGCGCCGCGCTCGCCTTTGGAAGCGACTGGCCCTGCACCTGGCCGCCTGATCCCTTTGTCGGAATGCAGCAGGTCATTCGCCGCACGGTGTGGCACTCCGCGGCGGCAAGTGCCATGGTAGGCGGCGTGTTCGACGGAGGAGGCCAAGGCGGGGCCATTCCAACTTTGTCATCGTATGCCCCTGAAGAAAGCATTACCGTCGAGCAGGCCGTGAACGCCTACACGCGAGGCTCCGCTTACGCAAGATTCTCCGAAGACCGGTTGGGCACACTGGAAACTGGAAAGGAAGCTGACCTCGCCGTTCTTTCGCAGGATATTTTCTCTGCCCCTGCGGGAGAAATTGCAAAGACTCACGTGGTAATGACCATGGTTGGCGGCAAGGTTGTCTTCACTGCGATGAAGTAGTCATCGCGAAACACCTTCTAGGGAGAGGAAACAGAGTGGTAACGACTGCTCGAGCAAAGAGGTGGACCTGGTCGGGATCGAACCGACAATGCTCTCTCTGAATCCTATGCCCGCGTGAAACGCGCACTCCGAGCAGAGAAACCATGTGTTTGCCAGATACTCCGGGACGTTCGTGCCATACGCGATGCCACCTTGGTGCCATTGCATATGCACCGCCACGGGTGCATTGTGCTCGGCGGCAGATAGACATTCGCCGGTTTCCAAGGGAAGCCGAGCAAACTGGCCCGAGGAGCCTTGGGGGAGGACATCTCGGGCCTTGATTTTTCTGCGAGTTGCCCGCCCCCGTTAGGGGCAGAGCACGTGGCATGCGCTCTGCCCCGTCCAATTCAAAGGCCTTCTAGTTCCGAACTTTCCCGCAGATGACGCCCCCCGATGTCTGGGAGGCTTTCATTCACATGCGGAAGGCCAGCGCGACAACTGTCGAAAGCACCGATCTCACTCAAGACTCTGGCGCTCGCGGCCAATGAGCGTTATCGCGATTTATCCCCAGCAATCGACTAGAATGGCTCGATCACGTTCTGTTTTGCTCCGATTCTGACAGAGGAAGTTGTCGATGCCATCCCCTAAAGCAAACATTCTCGTTGTGTTTTACTCTCGTGACGGCTCCGTAGAAGCGCTTGCTAAAGCCGTCAGTGAAGGAGCCCATGAAGCCGGAGCCGAAGTCCGGCTTCGCCGCGTACCCGATCTGGTTTCGCCGGATGTAATGGCCAAAGTTCCCGGCTGGGAAGAACGGAGCAAGCGGATGCTCGCCGAGTACGGAGCTCCAACGCATGCCGACGTAGAGTGGGCCGATGGGATCGTATTTGGCACCCCGACGCGTTTTGGGAACACGTCGGCGGAGTTGAAGGCATTCATCGACAGCCTTGGTGGTCTGTGGTTTCAAGGGAAGCTGAACGGAAAAGCGGCTGCCGCCTTCACTTCCACGGCGGGACCGCACGGTGGAAACGAGACGACGGTAGTGTCGCTGTTCATCCCGATGGCGCACCTGGGATTCATCATCGTGCCGAACGGCTACACTCACGAAAAGATTGTTCAGGGACACGGGACGCCATACGGTTCATCGTCGACCTCCGGACAGCACAGCGCCAAGCCGACTGCGGACGAGCTTGTGGTCGCGAAGCATCAGGGTGCACGCGTCACGCAGGTGGCCGCAGCTCTGAGGGCCGCACGCTAAAGCTTGATGTGAGCTGTTGTAGTCAAGGGCGTTAGCATTCAAAATTCGGCTGCACGTCAATGAGGGCTATCGCGATTTTTCGCCAATTGACTAATCCTTCTTGGGAGACCTTTCCTTGGGCGGGTCTACTTCGTCTCCGAAAAGCGTTACCACCCAGCGGGGCACACCTCGATACCCTACGAATCCTCCCGTTTCATGGCGATTGTTAAATATCTGTGCGACCGCGTAAACACCTACGACGAGAAGAAACAACATCCACGCCCAGTACCAGATCGTGTCCAGCCATGGGTAGCGCTTGCCGAGTGCAAGTGAACCTAAGAACAAAACCCAGAAGACGATACCCGGAATCCAGCTTCGGTTCCATTTAGGCCAGTTCATTAGGATTTCCTCTTTAGAACGCCAACGCAATTGTACTCATTGAGCCCGACGAACCAAAAGCCGTCAGTGAGCGTAATGATTCGATAACAATGTCGGCTCCCAGGCCCGAGTAGACTTTGGAAGCGCAAACCACCAAAGGGCTCGGAGGAAAGGAGCCGAACATGCTGATTATAGGCTGTGACTATCATCCGGGTTTCCAGCAAATTGCGTTTGTCGACACCGAGACCGGTGAGCTGCGGGAACGGCGGTTGGCGCACCGTGAAGAAGCCGAGCAGTTCTACACCGGGCTCAAAGGGCAAAGTGTGCGGGTGGGAATGGAAGCCAGCGGGCACTCGCGTTGGTTCGAGCGCTTGCTGGGCGAGTTGCAGTTCGAACTGTGGATTGGGAACGCGGCGGAGATCCGCACCAAGCGGGTGCGCAAGCAGAAGACGGATCGGCAGGATGCGCAGCTGTTGTTGCGGTTGATGATCGAAGAGCGTTTCCCGCGGATCTGGGTGCCGGATTCGGAGAACCGCGACCTGCGACAACTCCTATGGCATCGGCATCGACTGGTGCAGATGCGCACGCGGGTGATGAATCAGCTGCACGTGGTGGCCCTCAACGAAGGACTGCGGCGCAAGAAAGCGCTGTGGCGGCCGGCCGGTCGCCAGGAACTGGAGTCATTCGCGCTGGCGCGTTGGGGCAGTCGGCGACGCCAGGACTTGCTCGACTTACTCGATCAACTAACGCCGAAGATTCTGGAACTGACTCGTGCGTTGGAAGCGGAAGTAGAGAGGCGTCCGGTGACGCGGCGGCTGATGACGCACCCGGGAGTTGGGCCGCTGACGGCGCTCGCCTTCGAGTTGGTGATTGGAACTCCGGAGCGTTTCCACTGCGGCAAGCAAGTGGCCAGCTATGTGGGACTGGTGCCGGCGGAGGAGTCCAGCGGCGATCGGCGGCGACTGGGGCACATCAGCAAGCAGGGCAACGCGCTGTTGCGATTTCTGTTAGTGGAAGCGGCGCAGGTCACGGTACGAAGCCAACCGCAGTGGCGCAGTCGATTCTTCCACCTTGCGATGCGGCGCGGACGGAAGATTGCCAAAGTAGCGATGGCGCGAAAGCTGGCGGTACATCTGTACTGGATGTGGCGCCAGGGCTGGGACTACGGCCAGTTCGAAAAGCTCGGTTCGCACGCGGGAGTGCCCGGAAATCTCGATGGTGTGCAGTAAATCACCGACGTAATGATTGGGCATCCCGCTCCCTCCTGAAGGGGGAGTTCGAAGAAGTAATCATGATCGCAGTTAGTGATCGAAGAGATGGCTGGGTCGGACTGAGTTCCTGACCCTGACGATTACAGCGAGCCCAGGTGGGAAAAGCGCAAACCCATCTACGAGACAAAATGGCGCTCTTCTCTGAGTGCATGCTCTCGTGTGCTCAAATCGCGCTTGACACCGCCGACATTGTTAGAGATGGGGATTTTTCACCAACTACGACGGGGTCGATGGTCAGCGATCCCCCGAACCGCTTGTCATGTTGCTGTCGTTGTGGTCGCGGTCAAGTTTAAGCGTCGTAATCGTGTCGTCCCAATCGCGGAGCACCAACGTTGGGGGCGCGAGGCGTGGAATGCTTCGCACCATTACCGACAAGATAAAAAAAGCCACCGGAAATCCAAGACAAAGGGAAGCCAAAAACCCGAACTCCACGCCTAGACTGGGATAGAACAGCTTTCGGGCGTTGCTGACCCACAGCAATACCTCTGCGACGAACAAGGCGATCAGCAGCAACACACGAGAGTATGTCTGGGAAACCCGCAACGTTAGGTCGCATCCTTTGCAGCGTGTTCCCCGGAATAGGCCCTTCTCGAATGGCACTTGGCGGTGGCAATTCGGACAGCGCATCCAAGTTAATCTTACTGCCTATTCAAATGGATAGTTGACGAAAACAGGCCATAACGCTCATTGAGGGGTTTTGAGGTAGAGTCGAGATGTGGCGCGGTGGTTTAGGTGCCAGCCTATCTGT
>Ga0210397_10001534_pt1 | contig 14760 bp, 34 predicted proteins | sample IncBWH2OmetaG_FD_160126 | JGI IMG/M metagenome (GOLD analysis project Ga0210397, IMG submission 160126) | Forest soil microbial communities from Barre Woods Harvard Forest LTER site, Petersham, Massachusetts, United States - Inc-BW-H-2-O ...
GCGATGACGACGAGGCGGAGAACCACTGGGGCCCTGGCCCGCGTCCCGAGTTCGGCCGCGCCAAAGGCGGACGCAGGGGTCGCGCCAACGGCGGCCCCGTCGCCGGGCCGGCCGAGAACCAGGGCGCCGTCGGCCAGCCCTCGTTCAGGCACCGCGCCCCGAAGGGCGAGAACTCGGTCAGGGCCCGCACCCTGGCGGCGGCCACCGCTCGCGCCTCGGGCGGCGAGGTCGCCGAGAAGGCGCTGGCGGCGCACCACGCCGAGCACAACGCGATGGCCAAGGGTCGGGCCAAGGGTGGCCGCTCCGGTCACCCCGAGGGTTGCGCCTGCCCGCGCTGCGCGGCCAGCAAGGCCAAGGGCGGGTTGCTCAGCAAGTGGACGGCCGAGCAGAAGGCGGCCGGCGGCGCCGTCGCCCGCGCCCGCGGCGGCAAGGCCAAGGGCACCAAGATCAACATCATCATCGGCACGGGGGGCGGTCAGCAGCAGCAGCAGCCGGGCGGCCTGCCGCCGAACCTCGCGCTGAAGCCGCCGCCGCCGGCCGCGCCGGTGCCGATGCCTGGAGCGCCGGGCGCCGGCGGCCCGCCGCCGCCTGCGATGGGGATGCCGACGCCGATGCCGGTGCCGATGCCGATGCCGGGCGGCGGTGGCGGGCCGCCTGGGATGCCCCCGCGCGCCCGTGGTGGCCGTGCGCCCAAGGTGCGCGGTGAGCCCGAAGCCGGGTCAGGCTCGGGCCTCGGTCGGCTGCAGAAGGTCGAGGCGTACGGCCACCGCTCGCAGGAGGGGGCCAGCCTCAGGAAGTGACGCATGGCGCTGTCCAGCCAGCTTGAAGCGAAGCTGAAGAAGATCATCGCCGACGAGCGCGCCGAGGCGGTGAAGCGGCTGGTCGGCGGCTTGGAGGACTACCCGACCTACCGCGAGGAGGTCGGTTTCATCCGCTGCCTCGACACCTTCGACGACTGGGTGACCGAGGCGAACGAGAAGATCGAGGAAGAGGGTTTGTGATGCCGGCGACGGCTTACGCACACGAGGTCGAACCGAAGCAGAAGCTGCTCGACGAGTTGGGCGACATCTCCGAGGTCGAGCTGTGGCACAACCAAGTGCTCTGCGCGATCTACGTCGCGCCCGAGCGGACGGCCGGCGGCATCATCCGCCCCCCCTCGAACGTCGAGGAGGATGTCCACCAGGGCAAGATCGGGCTCATCGTCAAGCTGGGCGATCAGGCCTTCCTGTCCGACCCGAAGTGGCAGTGGCCCGGCGATGTCGGGGTCGGCGACTGGGTCTTCTACAAGGTCAGCGACGGCTGGGCGGTCACCATCAACCGGGTGAAGTGCCGCATCCTTGAGGATGTCGACGTGAAGGGCCGGGTCGATCACCCGGATCGGGTGTGGTGATGGCGCTCGACGACACCGACGCCTCCCGTTTCGTCGAGGGCGTGCTGACGGCGCTCTACGAGGCCACCGACCGCGACGGCCTGAAGATCAGGCTCTCGCCGAACGACCAGATCGCCGTGCTGGCCGCCGCGATCACCGCCGTGAACAACATGCGCAACGACACGTCGCTGTTCCGGCCGATCCCGATCAGCTTGGCCGACTTGCAGGAGCCGCGTGATGGCTGACCCCACCGACGCCGTCGAACTGGCGCTCGACGAGCTGCAGAACGAGCCGCTGCCGACCCACACCAGGGAGCATCCGGCCCCGCCCGAGGACGAGGTCGAGATCGAATATGCCGATGACGGGCTCGAGCCCCGGCAGGAAAGTGCGTCGCGGCTGCCCGAGCCTGAGAAAACCGTCCGCGAGCCGCCGCCGCGGGAGGTTTCGCCGCAGGAGGGCGTCGACGAGCTGCGCGCCAAGTTGCTGGCGGCCGACACCGCCCGCCGGCAGGCCGAGGACCGCGCCAATCAGGCCGAGCAAGCCCGCGCCTTCGCCGCCGGCTCGGTGCAGGAGGCGCAGGCCCAGTTCCTGCAGAGCGCGCTCGACGGCGCCAAGCAGACGGTGGCGATCCTCAAGGCGAACCTCGCCGAGGCCTACGCCGTGCAGGACTTCGCCCAGGCCGCCGAAATCCAGGCCGAGCTGACCGAGGCCACGCTGCGCAAGCAGCAGATCGACTATGGCCTGGAGGAGCTGAAGACGCGGCCGGCGCAGCCGCGGCCGCAGCCGCCGCCGGCGCCCCGGCAGGCCGACCCGGTCGAGGCGATTGCCAGCCGGCTGACGCCGAACGCCGCCGCCTGGGTGCGGGCGCACCCGGAGTTCATCACCGACCCGCGCAAGAACCGCCGCCTACTCGACGCCCACGACGACGCGATGGACGCCGGCCTCACCGCCGACACGCCCGAGTACATCCGCTTCGTCGAAAATCAGGTGCTGAGCGGCAGCCAATCCCGAACCGTTGAAAGGCGTGAACCCGTGGCAGAACAACCCCGCCGCTCGGCCCCGCCGCCGGCCCCGGTCAGCCGGGGCAATGGTGGCGGCGCCAGCAACCCGACCCGCGTCATCCTCACCAGGGAGCAGCGCGAGACGGCGCACGAGAACTTCCCCGATGAGATGCGCGAGGACCCGAGCGGCCGGAAGGCCGAGCAGGCCTATGCCAAGAACATGCTGATCCTGCAGCGCGAAGGAAGGATGAAGGTGAACTGATGCCCACCCGCCGCGCACGCACCCGCGATTCGAAGGGCCACTACGTCAGGACGCCCGACCCCGACGCTGCAGTCGAGGCGCTGAAGGCGACCATCAACGGCGACCCGCCGACCGCCCAGTTCGACCAGTCCGCCGAGCTGTCGATGCGGCCCGATCAGCGCCCCGAGGGCGCGCACGAGGAGTCGTCGCGCGAGCGGGCGGCCCGGCGCGCCGCCGAGATCATGGGCCACCTGGAGGGCGCGCTCGACGAAGGCACCGACGAGCTTGATCTCTCCGGCGTCCAGGTTCCCGACGGCTGGACCTACGAGTGGAAGCGCAAGACGGTCTACGGCAAGGAGGACCCCTCCTACGACACCAAGCTGGCCAGGACCGGCTGGGAGGCGGTGCCCGCCAACCGCCACCCGTCGATGATGCCGAAGGGCCACCGCGGCGAGATCACCCGCGAGGGGCTGGTGCTGATGGAGCGGCCCAAGGTGATCACCGACCGGGTCAAGCAGATCATGTACGACCGTGCCCGCGGCGCCGTGCGGCTGAAGGAGCAGCAGCTCAACGAAGGTCCGCCTGGCACGTTCGAGCGCGTCGACGAGCGCGGCCGGCCGATGGTGAAGGTGAAGACCTCGCACTCGCCGGTGGTGCTGCCCGAGGTGGCCATCGAATAGGGGAAGGCAGGTATGCTCGGGACCATCCTGATCATCGTGCTGATCGTGCTGCTGCTCGGGGCGCTCCCGACCTGGGGGCACACCCCGAACTGGGGCTACTGGCCGAGCGGCGGGCTCGGCCTCGTCCTCGTGGTCATCATCCTGCTGTTGCTTTTCCACCGGCTCTAGGAGGCGGCCATGCACGTCATCTTCGTCCTCGCTGTCGTCGTCGGGTTCATCCTGTGGTTTCTCGCGGCGTGGCCGTTCCAGCCGGCGCCGCCCTACACCGAGTGGGCCGCGCGCCTCTGCTTTATGGTCGCCGCGATCATCTGGGCCGTCGGCGCCTGGGGCTGACGATGACGGTCGGCTGGCTGACCCGCTTGGCGCTCTCCTGGGGCGCTCGGCTCTACACCTGGGGCGCGGTGCGCTTCCTGCTGGATGAGCCGATGCCGGAGAACCACCTCGATCCGCTGCCGGTGCGTGACCCTGACCGCGCCGCCGCGCTGATCATCGCCGAGCTGAAGGCGATCCCGCGCGCAGTGCGCGACAACATCACCTACCACGACGCCGAGGTGCGCCTGCAGACCGAGCGGCTCATGCGCAGGTACGACCTGGGCGGCGCGCTCAACGAGGCCGCGCAGCGGGCCATCGCCGACAAGCAGACCGCCGTGCCGCCCGGCTACCCGACCGAGATGCAGAAGCGCGCCCTGGAGCTGCAGGAGAAGACCCTGAAGGACCGGATCGCCCGGAGCTGAACCATAAATGTGAGACTTATGGTAAAGGGCAGCTTGACAGCTCGTCTCACTTCGGCGCACGAATCGACCCGTTCAGAGAACGCTGTTTGGGCTCTGAGGGGGAGGTGGGCGCGGTCCCCGTTCCGCTGCGCCTGAAAACGTAAACGGAGACAATCTATGCACAAGCTCTTCGCGGCTGTCGCCGCGTGCGCCCTCCTGGGCGCTGGTGCGGCCCAGGCCGCGACCTCCACGACCGCGACCGCGACCTCGGCCGTCGCCTCTGGCGGCGCCGCCGTCCAGATCGGCCCCGGCGTGAGCGGCTCGGTGTCGGCGTCGACCAACACCTCGAACGGCAACGCCCAGGCGCTGGCGCTCGGCCCGGTGTTCTCGGCGACCAACGCCAACGCCAACTCGCACGGCGCGGCTGCCAACGTGAACGGCTCGACGGGTTTCGCGATCACCTCGTCGTTCTCGTTCCAGGGCGGCACCGCCACGTCGAGCGCTGCGGCGCACTGATCCTGCCCGCGTCGGTGCGATCCCCCTGAGGCCTCACGGGGGTTGCCCTCTGCCGGCGCGGAACGGGGGGCGGGGCTCTCTCGCGGGGCCTCGCCCTTTTCCCTCCAGACACCTCATAGGTGGGGGCAGCAATGACCAAGACCCTCTTCGCGACGGCTGCTGCTGTCGCCCTCCTGATCGGCGGCGCGGCCTACGCGCAGCAGACCTCGACCTCCGACGCCGGCGCCGCGTCCAACGCCCAGCAGGCGCAACAGCAGACCCAAGTGCAGGGCTCGATCACCAACGGCGGATCGAGCGCCAACAACGGCGGCGTCCAGGTCGGACCCGACACCTCGACCGCAAACGCCAATTCCAACGCCAACAGCGCCTCGATCAGCCACGCCACCGGCGGCGCCGGCGGCTCATCGACCGCCAACGCCTCGAATGCCGCGACAAACGCCGGCAACGCCCAGAACATCACGTTCAACAGCCCGGCGACGCCGACGCACACCACCGCCGACGTGAAGAGCGCGCCGACGGTCTACGCGCCGGCCCTGGCCACCACCCTGACCGAGACGTGCATGGGCTCGACCTCGGGCTCGGGCAGCGGCATGGGTTGGGGCTTCAGCATCGGCTCGACCTGGACCGACAAGTCGTGCGAGCGGCGCCTGAACGCCGACCGCGTCGCCGGCCTCACCGGCTCGCGCGAGGCGGCTCGGGCGATCCTCTGCGACGACAAGGAGGTCTACGACGCTTTCGAGCGGGTCGGCGAGCCCTGCCCGCAGAGCCCGTCCTACAAGCAGCTCGGGCCCGAGAGCTACGTGCCCCCACCGCCGCCTCCGCCGCCGGCGCAGATGCTCTACGCAGCCCCGCCTCCGCCGCCGCCAACGGCCCCCACTGAAGCGACGGCGCCGATGTCCGCCCCTCCGCCCCCCCCGGAGGAGGGACCCAAGGAACCTCGGAACTGAGGCCTGCGTGAGCGGTCGGCCCGTCCCTGCATCGACCCAGGGGCGGGCCGATTAGCCTTTTAAGGAGGATGCCATGAACCCGACCATCGCCGCCGCCGCTTGGTTGCTGCTGACCGGGCAGGCGCCGGCCCCCGTGCAGGTCCCGAGCGAGCTGAAGCCGCCAGTGGTGATCGACTGCCCGGCGCCGGCGAACCACCTGACTGTGCGGTGGGTCGGCGACCGCGAGTACCATCATCACCACCACCACCACCACCATCATGGAGGTCACCGATGATCGCGCTCGCCGCTATCGTGATCCTGGTGGGGCCGCTGCCGCCGCACTATCCGCCCACCCTGCCGCCGATCCCGCCCCGGCCGCCGGTGACGGCGCCCCGGCCGCCCGGCCCGCCGCCGCATCTGCCGATGACGGTGGCCCGCTAGGTGCGGCTGAACTGGTCGGCCTTCTGCACCGCCTCCAGCGCTTCGCACAGCGCGCCGATGAACCCCGGCAGGGCCTCGCGCAGGGCGGCGATGACGCCGGGCGCGGCCCCGTAGTCCGAGCCGGCCTCGGCCGCCGCCCGGATGCGCTGCAGGGTCCGCAGGTTCACATCGCAGCAGGCCGCCATCATCGGCGGCCAGTCGGTCCCCCAGACGCGCCGGCCGACCGCAGCGACGACTTCAGCGTTGGTCATCGGTCCTGCCACTTCAGCTCCGAGAACGGGCACGGCGGCGTCGGGTCGGCCTCGGTGAGGGCGCGCGCCTCGGCGCTGGTGATCTCCTGGCCGCCGCGAAAGAACCGCACCTCGGCCCAGGGGCGCTCGGGGACGTAGTGCGGCCCCTCCATGTGGTAGCGCCGGCAGCTCGCCAGGACGAACGCGGGCGGCTGCGGGGCGTGCACGGTCGGGTCCTCGGCGATCAGCACCCCGCCATCGGGCACGGCCACCTTCTTCTTCATCGACTCCAGGCTGATCCGGCGGGCGTACTGGCCGGCCATTGCGAGGTAGGGGCAGGCGTGCAGCGCGAAGATCGCACAGTCGCGATGCACTGGCCCGTCGAAGTAGCGGCCCTGCGGGTGGAAGGCCGAGCCGGGCCCGCCGACGAAGCACTTCAGCGCGCCCAGGCGCTCGCTGCAGATGCTGCAGCGGCCCTCCCGCTGCAGCCGCAGTGCGGTCCGGGTGTCGTTCATGGTGAAGTGCGGCACGCCCTCACCGTCGCGCATGACGATGGCCGGGATCGGCAAGCCCCGCCGATCTCTCGGCAGGGCCGCCACGCGCGCGGGCATGTTGGACAGGTCGAAGGGCATCAGGCGGCCTTCTTCTTCGGCCTGGGGCGCGTGCCGACCTTGTCGGCCAGCACCTTGTTGAAGCGCTGCAGGATCACGTAGCGCCGGCCGACGAAGCATTCCTCGGCGTCGGCTTTCGCCTCGGCCAGGGTCTTGTACTCGCCGTGCACGTACATGGCCCACTCGCCCGTGCCGGGGTTCTGGATCGGGAACTGAATCTCGAACGTCGTCGAGGTCTGGCCCAGCAGCTCGCCGGGATTAGGAAGGATGGTGGTCATGGTTGCTCCTTGGTGATGGGTTCGCCCGCGCCCTCGCGGGCCTGGAAGCGGCACTGCACGATCAGCCACTCGACATCGGCCGCGGCCTGCATCAGCTCGTGCACCGTCTTCTCGGCCTCCGCGAGGTCGGCCGGCGGCGCCCAGTGCTTCGCCGCGTCCTGCAGCTCCAGCGTCAGCCGCTCGGCCCGCTCCAACAGCTCCCTCATGGGGTCTTCTCCGGGATCGGGGTGAGGGACCAACGCCCGCGCTGGTCCTGGTAGGTCTGGCCGTCGCGCATCGCCTGCAGCGCCTCGGCCCGCTCCAGGCGGGTGCGGCACTCCAGGTCGATGAAGGCGACGGGGTCCACGATGACGCTCTCCGCGCCGTAGGCGTCGAGGCAGGCGCGCATCACTTGCGCCCCTTGTTGACGACAGCGTTGGCGACCGAGGCGATGAGGAGCGACCGGGCGGCGCTGTTCAGCGTCGCGTCGGCGACCTCCTGCGCGGTTGGCGGTGGGGCCGGCGCGGGTGGCGCGGGTGGCGACATCCTGGCCAGCTTCTCGGCCTTGGTGTCGCGCACGGCCTTCCAGATCGCCCAGATGAAGAAGGCAGGGACGCCGCAGCCGAACATTAGGAATCCAAAAATTGCAGCCATCAGCCGAGTCTCCTTTGCCGGGCGTTGCCGACGTTGTCTGTGTAGTCGCGCACCCCGGCCGCGAAGCCGATCATGCCGACCGCCTTGAGGTCGCCGAAGACCCACAGGTGATACTGGTTGGCCGTGTCGACCACGCGGTCCTCGGCCGGGTACAGCTCGATGCCCTCGAACTGCGGGCCGACGATCCGGCTCTTGATCTCCTGCAGGTGCCGCCAGTCGTGGACCGGCGCCTTGTCGATGAACTTGATCGACAGGTGGATGAGGTCCGGCATGAACTGCGTGACGCCGCGCCCGACCCGGCGCAGCTTCATGGTGTCGGGGTCCCAGCGGACCTGCACCTGATAGAGGTCGTTGCGGAACAGCGGCCACTCGTACTCGTCGAGGATCACCGCGATGAACTCCTCGCGCGTCATCCCGTGGGCGACCCTGGCGTACATCTCGTCCAGGTGCTGCTCGGTGGGGGCGATCCCGACCGCCTCGGCGAACGGCTGCAGCAGAAGGTCCCGGCGGTTGTTGTAGGCCGGCAGCGTCCAGGCATGTTGGGTGGGGAGCTTCATTGGGCGGCGTCCTTGCGCTTGAGCGCCTTCACGCCAGCCTCGGCCGCCGCTTGCTGGGTGCGGAAGTACTTGCGCTTGCCGCTCGGCCCCGACAGGGCGACGCCATCGACCGCGACCCAGTAAGTCATCGTCCACGACGACCTCTCCTGCGCCCGAATGCGGAAGTCGTCAGAGATGCGCGCGTTCGTGCCGCGACCCACGCTGTAGGGGCGGAACACAACGCCGCCCCAAGTGACAGGCCCACCGCTCAGCGGCGGCCCGTACTCGGGATGTGGCGGGCGCCCTTCGTTGAGGTTGGTCATTCCGCCCCCCGCTGAAACTGGATGCTGAACTTGTAGGGGGCCGGGAGCCGCAGCTCGATCTCGGTCTGGTCCTCGTTCCAGCAGACCTCCATGTGGGCGGCCTTGGCTTCCTCCCAGGTATCCACCCACTTCGTCTCGTCGGTGGTGGGGCAGTAGAGGCGGCGGCTGGCGCCGCTGCCGAGGGTGATGGCGTCTTCGCGAACCATGTCGCGGAGCACGCCATCGACCATGTGGTGAACGTAGGTCATTGGGGTCCTTCCCATGCGCGCGGCCTATGCCGCTGCCCTTCGCCATAGACTGCGGGCGCCTGACCGGTCAAGCGCGGCTTGACGGCTTCTCTCAGTCAAGTCGTCGCAGGCGGCGGTGGAGCGCGGCCGGCTTTGGCGTAGGTGTGGGCGAGGCTGCAGGCGGCGCGCAGCCAGTCCAGATCGGCGCGCTTGTCGGCCGGGATGTCGGTCACCCGGACGATCTCGGCGAGCGCCCAGTCGAGGCGCTCCTGGCGCTGCCTGACCGTCTCGCGCATCGGCTTCAGGCCAGCGGCGCGTCGGTGTAGCCGACGACCCCGTAGCCCTTGAGGGTGATCAGGTGGAACGCCGGCCAGCCCTTCCACCAGGCGTGTTTGTTGGCGTTGCCGATGATGGCCAGCCCGAGGTCTTCGCTCTGCAGGTTGGTGAGGTCGAGCTGATCGAGGTCGGGCCAGCGCGACCAGTCGCAAAGGCCGCTTCCCAGGTAGTCGATGATCCCCTGTCGGCCCTCGACGTGGATGGTGGGCTTGTCCAGGCCGTGCTCACGAAATCTCATAGGGGTCCCCCGGATGCCGCTGGTCGATCTCACTGAATGCGCGCCCTGATCGCGTCGAACGCCTGCCGCACGTCGTCAGGCATATCCTCGATCCCAGCCTGGATCGCATCCACGACGGGCTGCGCCTCCATCTTCTGGGCCTCCCGCAAGAGCCCGTAGAAGAACGCCGCGGCCCACCGCGCTTGTTTCGCCCGCGATGCGCCTCTGGGAAACCGCGCCATCATGCTGTTGACCATCACCAACACGTCGTCGTCAGGGTCTTCGGAAGTCATACCGTTCTCCCCATCAGTGCAGCTTTCGCGGTTGCTCAGGCGGCGCAGGCTCAGGCGGCGGGAACATGGCTGCGGCACCCATCGCGTGCGCCTTCTCGATGTGCTCAAGGATCGGCCGCGCCGCGTTGAGCTGCTCTCGCTGCGCCATCAGCAGCGCGTCGGTCTTCTCCAGGGCTATTTGCGCCCGATAGCAGCCCCAGAGCATGACGAGGGCGACGCCGCCCAGGCCGACGATGATGCCCGCGTCGCGGGCGAGGAAGCGACCACCGCCGATCAACACCAAGGTGAGGTCGGAGACGATGAGCAGGACGATGACGGCGAGCGCGACCCAAAGCGCCCGACGCGCGTAGCGGTTGGCCTCGGCGTAGAGCGCTTCAAGATCGGGCGGGGTCGTCATCGGGCTGCCCGATCCGCGCCAGCTTCATCTGGCCCATCAGCCACGCGAAGATGCGGCCAGCTTGGTCGTAGTTCTTGGTCGACACGATGATGCGGCCGGGGCCGCCCTTGCCGGGCTCCAGGGTCAGGCTCGCGCCCGCCAGATCGGCGTCAGGGCGGGGTCGTTCCTCGAACGGCGTCCACCACCGGCCCACCGCCTCGGTGACCGCCGCCTGCTGCTCCGCGTCCGTGGCCTCGCGCACCTCGACCCCGTGCGCCGTGCGCAGATGTTCGGCGATCCAGGCGTCGTCGGGTGCTTCCGGCCACTGGTCGAGGTCGGAGCCCTTCAGGCCCTTCTGGATGACGCAGAGCTTGCAGACCCAGCGGCTCATCAGTCCCAGGCCTCCGGTGGTACGCGCTCGTTCGGCCGCCGCCAGTCGGAGGCCGGCGCGACGGGTTTGTCCTGGCCGCAGTTGGCGCAGACGCCCTGCCAGATCGTGTGGGCATCGCCGGGCACGATGAGGCCACGGGCCTTGGCGCAGTCGCCGCAGGTCGGGCTGAGTAGGGGCTGTTTCATCGGTCGCGCTCGATGATCTGCTGGAAGGTGAGGCCGGGCGTCACCTGCACCGCGCGCAGCATGTCGGCGACGCTCATCTCGGGGGCGTCGGCCATGACCTCGAAATGGCAGCCGGGGTGCGCCACGTCGAAGTCGCGCAGGTGCTGCAGCCACGCCTGGGCGAGATCGTCGGGGACGTTGGCGATGGTGACAATGCGGACGTTCAATGGATTCACCCTGAGGGGGTACGGGGTTGGGATCACTGATGGAGTAAGCGTATCCTGGTCGCGGCCAGGGGCAGAGCTGCCCGGCTAGGTGGGCTCGTTCGACAACTCCGCCCCTGGTCACTTCGCGTCCCGCTTCGGGAGGGCCTGAAGCGCCGCGCTCTGGGTGAGTCTCCCACCCAGCGTCCGAGGCTAGGCCGCGCCCTCCGCAGCCTTGCCCCCCGATCCCTTTCTTTGCGGCTCGGGCCCCAGCGCGGCGAACGAGAACCTCGACAGGTCCGGCACGTCACCCCATCGCTTGCGGTCGAAGCCTTCGATGGGGAGCGTCTCGCGATTGAACAGCATCGGCAGACGCACGTTGCCGAGGTCGTTGTTGTTCGCGAACGCCGACCAGCACTTGACCGCCGCGGCGAAGAACGGCTCGGCGACGCGCGCGCCGCCTACCCCGACCTCGTTGCGCGTCTTGTTCAACCAGCGGCGCAGCGTCAGCCGAGGGTCGCCGTGGAACAGGCCCTCGCCGGTGATGAAGCCGTCGAGGAACTCCTTGATGTCCTGGTCGCGTTCGCCGTCGTTGTTGGCGATGGCGCAGAGCGCGGCGAGGCTGTTCCTGGGGACGCCCAGGCCCTTGATCAGGTAGTCGCGGCTGGCGATGTGGCCGGCGTAGTGCTCGACCATCTTGTGGCGGCGGATCAGGTCGAGCAGCTCGCTGCGGGTGGCGCTGAACCTGAGGTTCACCCCGGCCACGTAGGCGAAGCAGATGCGGGCAGTGGCGCTGGTCGCCGCGGCATGCTTGTGGCCGTCGATCACCAGGGTGTTGGCCAGGGTGCGCGAGCGGCCCGAGTCCATCGTCTCGAACGCTTCGTGCTTGGCGCCCCTGACCACCAGCATGGGCACCGTGATGCCGGTGGCGGCGATGGCGGTGAGCCGGTGGCGCCCGTCGACCAGCTTGCCGTCGACATCGAAGATGATGCCCTGGCCGTTGAGGGTCCAGCGCCCGCTCTCCATGTCGGCGCCGTAGCGCCGCACCGCCGCGTCGTTGATCTGCCGGTTCTTGGCGGCGTTGGTCAGCCACGCGAGCGCCTGCTCGGGCGTGACCATTTCAACCGTCGCTTCCATGTGCGGATCGATGCCGTTCTTCATTCGGCCGCTTCCTTATCTGGATGGCGGCGCCCTTCGACGATCCCGATGTCGTAGCCGACGATCCGTAGCGCGCTCTGCATCTTGCCGAGTCGCGGCGCGTGAATCTTGTTGGCCGCCCAATTGTGCAACGTGGAGGGGTGCGGGCCGCATTTGCCGTGGATGTCCTCGAACGACATCCCGGCGTTCTTGATGACGCTAAGTACGTCGTCGCGGAGGTCTTCGTAACTTTCGAGCCGGGCCCGCTCCCGCTCGACCGCTAATCTGTGCTGCTTCTCTTCAGCAGTGCTATATCGATCCTGATTAATCGTCGATCTGACCACCTGCGCGGCGGTCTTAATCTCTTTAGCCATTGCTTATCCTTGTTCGACTTCGCTCCCACCCACCTACAGCCTACAACCGTTATCCGCTTGCTACGTCAACCCGACAAGCGTCGCTTGACAAGGCGAGAAAAATTCCACGCTTTGGGCGGCCAGTCAATGACGGCGGTTGAGCTTCCCCCACCCAGAGGTTGTGTTATTGCTTAGCTTGTTCCAAGCGGCAACCTACCCGAAATGGGTATCCTTGTCTCGCGTTGGCCGCCGATGCTCCACCAGTGGTTCACGTCGGCGCGGATAAACGGCAGGTCGAGGCGCTCCTGCAGCGTCATGCCATAGTTGAAGCGGTACCGCGCCGCGAGATCGGCCCAGGTCGCTCGTTCAGCCTCGGAAATGCGGACGCGCATAGGTGGGACCAAGCGTAAAGCGCTCCTTGACGCGCGTGCAAGTTTGGCGAGGATTTCCCTCGTGGAGTTCTCGGTCATCCAGTACTTCGACAACGGCGCCTACGAGGTGGTGCGCCGGGGCGTCGACGCCCAGGAAGCAGTCGAGGCCGCCCACCACTACTGCGGCAGCGTCGGCGCCCGGCTGGGCTACGTCACCACAGTGATCATCGTCGACGACGACGACTTCCGCGTGTTCCAGTGGGAGCACGGCAAGGGCGTGGTGTTCCCACCCGAGGCGGCGGGGCGCGAACCCAGATGAGCAGCCGCAACCTCAATGGTCGCGTCGACGGTGGCGCGCTGGAGCGCTGCGACGCCGACGAGGAGGTGGCGGCCTGCGATGCTCTGCCGCCAGTCCTGCGGTGGCTGATCAAGGGCAGCTTCGTCAACACCAGGGCGACTACGGTGCTGAACCAGTGGCGCGATCTGGAACGCGAGGGCGTGCCGCTGGAGGCCTACGCCGACTGGTATGCGCGGCTCCTGGCGGTCAACCAGGCGAAGTCCTGCCGGGCCGCCTATGGCGCCGATCATCCGCAGGCCGAGCCGCCGCTCATCGCGCCGATCCGCCCGCAGCGCCCCGCCACGGCAGCGCCGGTCGAAGACGACGCCTCGCGCGCCCGCGCGGCCCAGCGGGCGGCGCAGATCGATCTGGAACGCTGGCTCTGAACTACTTCTTGGCGGTCGCGGCCGGCTTCTTGTCGTCGTCGTGCTCGGCCTTGTGGCTCTTCGGCGGCGCGTCGTCGTGCTCGGCCTTCGGCTTGGCTTTCGGCTCGCGGTCGTCCGCGGCCGGGCAGGCGTAGGCCTGCAGCAGCGCCATAGCCTCGCCCTCGCCGTAACGGCCCTCGGCCACGTCGTGCCAGACCTCGTGGCCGAAGTCGGCCTCCAGTTTGGGGTCGGTGCCGCCCCCAGTGCGGTAGTGCAGCAGCGCATCCAGCGTGCGCTTGGTGTCGGCGCTGAGCGCTTGCGGCGCGGGCGCGTGGGTGGCGGTGACGGCATCGGCCATGTCGGCCTCCTTGGTTGGCGTGGCGCCCCGATCTTACAAATGCTTGACGGGGCGAGAAAGTTGACGGCAGTCTCCGCGCGGTTGGCCCCCCAGGGGAGGGGCCTGAACATCTAATCTAAGTCTGCGACCGGCCCGGTGCTCGGCAGGACTTCCCACCCAGGGACGTTCGGCTGTGCCCAACACCAACGCGCCGTTCGGCTTCCAGGAAGCGTCCGGGCTCGGCTCGCCGCCCACCTACGAGCTGATCGAGGAAAGGATCGCGTCGACCACGGCGCCGATGTTCACCGGCGACCCGGTGTTCCGGTTGGCCGACAGCACCATCGCCGGTGCCGTCACCGGGCCTGGGCCTGGGACCGGTGTGCTCGCCGGCATCTTTCAGGGCGTCTCCTGGCTCTCCGTCACGAACCGGCGAACGATCTGGGCGAACTACTGGGGCGGCGGCGACATCGCCGCCGGCAGTACGGCGCGCTGCTGGATCATCAACGCCCCAGGCGCGCGGTTCCGGGTGCAGGCGGGGAACTCGACCACCGTCGGCTTCGTGCCGGCCGACATCGGGATGAACGCCCAGTTCGGCTACGGCGTCGGCAACGTCGCGAACGGCATGTCGGGCGCGTTCATCGACATGGCGGTGGCCAGGGCGGTCACCCCGACCCTGCCGTTCAGGATCATCAGCCTGATCGTCGACCCGCCTGGCGGGCCCGGCACGCAAGCCGGCCCGTACAACTGGGCCATCGTCGGCTTCAACAACGTCGAGACGAAGTCTCTGACGGCGCAGGCATAGGAGAGTCCGGTGGCAGTCAATCTCGCAGCCATCCGCGACCTGCTCCTGCCGGGTCTGCGTGGCATCGAAGGCAAGTACGAGCAAATCCCGTCCCAGTGGGACAAGGTCTTCACCCGGCACTCATCGAAGATGGCGCTCGAACGCACCGTCGAGATGCGTTACCTGGGCCTCGCCCAACTGAAGACTGAAGGCGGCCAGACCCAGTTCGACAACGCGGCCGGCGAGCGCTTCGTGTTCAACCAGGAGCACCGCGAGATCGGCCTGGGCTACGCGATGACGCGCAAGTCCATCGACGACAACCTCTACAAGTCGCAGTTCCACCCGTCGAACCTGGGCCTCGTCGAGAGCTACCA
>Ga0210397_10001535_pt1 | contig 14758 bp, 10 predicted proteins | sample IncBWH2OmetaG_FD_160126 | JGI IMG/M metagenome (GOLD analysis project Ga0210397, IMG submission 160126) | Forest soil microbial communities from Barre Woods Harvard Forest LTER site, Petersham, Massachusetts, United States - Inc-BW-H-2-O ...
ATTTTCTGAGGGATTGTCATGAAATCATCTATCGCCGCAGTGGTCATCGCATCTCTGATCGCCGCACCCGCATTACACGCTCAGCAAATCTCACTCCCCGATCTCACCAAGGCAAAGCTGAAAAGCTCAACAGCCGCGATCACTACCTATCGCGGTTCACAAGCTTTCAAACTCATACCCGAAGATCCGAAAGCTCCCGGCTATGCACCTGGAGGCCCCTTAGCAATTCTCGACAACATCCACTTCCACAACGGAGCCATTGAAGTCGATGTCGCAGGCCAACCCGCGAAAGGCGCGGAAGAATCCGCTCGCGGTTTCATCGGAGTCATCTTCCGCGTCAAGTCGGAATCGCGCTTCGAGATCCTCTATCTCCGTCCCACCAACTCCCACGCCGACGACCAGCTCCGCCGCAATCACTCTACTCAGTACGCCTCCGAACCCGACTGGCCGTGGGAGCGTCTCCGCAAAGAAAGTCCCGGCCTCTACGAGTCTTGGGTCGACATCGAAACCGGCGAATGGACTCACATGCGCATCGAGGTCCATGGCACCACTGCCTCCCTCTACGTCAACCGCGCGAAAAATCCTTGCCTCGTCATCCACGATCTCAAACTGGGCGACTCCGAGGGTTCGGTCGGTCTCTGGATGGGACAGGACACCGAAGGCTACTTCCGCAACCTGATCATCTCTCAAAAATAGATCTCAAAAAGAGGAAAGATTTTCGTGCCGCGAACGCGTGCCACGTAACGACCACGTTTTTTGCACTGAGCCCCACGCTAATTTTGAATTCATGCGAAAGTCGGCCTAGGCCGCGACCTTCTCCGGTTCCATCCAGATCTTCCCAACTGCAATGAGAGCAAGCAGCATCCCTGCGCAAAGCGCGAATACCTGCCGCACTCCAATGTGCTGCGTCAGCAATCCGGAAAGCACCAATCCAAGAATCTGCGCAGTGAAAATAATCGACATAAATGTCGATCCCACCCGTCCCATCAGCGCCGGGGGAGTCGCCTGTTGAAACAAAGTCTGCGCCGGAATAATAATTGCCGCCACCGAAAGCCCGATAATGAAGTTCCCCACCAGCGTCGACCAAACATGCGGCAGCAAGGTAAGAATTATCAACCCAACCGCAATCCCCAGCAACCCGCAGTAAACCAGAAACGTATTGCTCAGCTTCTTCCCAAATGCATTCAACCCATTGATTCCAAGCAACATGCCCAACCCAATCATCGGCGACACAATACCGAACATCTTCGTCGAAGCATGCAACGAATCTCTCACGTAAATCGCAATCAGAGGTGCGAAACACCCGATCACAAACATCCCCGCAGCCATTGCAAGAATCACGAAAGACAGAGCAGCATGATGAACAATGAAGCTGATCCCCTGCTTCATATCCAGCCAGATTTTGCGGACAGCTGATGCATTTTCAGCGCCTGGCTCGGCATTCCCGGTAGGCTTGTCCTTCTTAAGGAATGTAACGGAAGCGATCAGGCAAGCAGATCCAACAAAGCTTGCCGAATCGAAGAGATAACAGCTTGATGAGCCAAGATAAGCCACCATGAACGCAGCAATTGCCGGCCCTACAATCCTCATGCCGAACATCACCTGTTGCATTAGCGCGTTAGCCGATCTCAATCCATGGAGCGGAACCGCCGAGCGAATTGCTACTCCCTGCGCTGGGCCAAAAAAACTCGAAACCACACTGATCAAGGCCAAAATCGCATAGAAATGCCATATCTGAGTTGCCAGAAGCAGCAAAAGACAAAGCCCGGCACGTATCGAATCGCTCGAAACCATCGTCGGCTTCAAAGGCCATCGATCAACAAATACCCCGGCAAGAATGCCAAGTACAGCAATTGGAAGCATATACGCGATCTGAACACCGGTGACCTGCTGTGCCGTCGCATGCAGTTTGAACGTAAGAATGCTGATCACCGCGAACAGCGCGAGAAAATCCCCAAAGACCGAAATAACCTGCGCGTACCAAAGCCGCCGCATCATCGGGATACCAAGAACATCCCGCATCGAAAGCGGTGCAGGCATCTCCGGGTCAATTACCGGTTTAGGGACAGACTCGGCTACAGTCGGGTTGGGGGAGGTTGTGCTCATGCGGTCTATGTATCGTACTCGAAACCGCAGAGGATCAATCTCAGCTGAACTCTATTTTTTAGGGTGCAAAACAAGCTTCTGCACGCGCCAATTCAGCAGTTCAGCGACGAAAAGTACGTTCTCAGAAGGACATGCCATCTCGTGAATCCAGCCAAACTGTTTCAGCTGTTTTCCGGACTCCCCCAACACCCCCAATACCGTACCATCCAGACTCAACTTGTAAATCCGTCCAGGAAACGCATCCGAAGCGTACAAAACCTGATTGGGGCCAGGCGTAATGCAGATCGCCCAAGGAGCGCCCGACGACTGCGTCCCGGTGGCGTTGGCTGGAGGTTTATTCCCAATCGCAGGAATTGCACTCGCGTAATCGAACGGCACATCGATCGTGATCTGCCGCTGAAACTTTCCATCTCCGTCGAAGACCTGGATGCGGCGATTGCCACGGTCCGCAACATAAATATTTCCCTTGACGTCGGCAGCGATACTGTGCGGCGTGTTGAACTGTCCCGGCTTGTCGCCAGGTTCACCAAATGACTTCAGCCACTTGCCATTTTTATCAACCTTAGCGACACGTGAATTGATATATCCATCGCTGATATACGTATTTCCGGCAGCATCCCACGTCATATCCGTCACCTGACGAAACTGTCCATCAATCGGTGGCAGAGGTGGTTTCACGTGTTTCAGTGGCGCAGTGTTTTCGTCGGAGGCCTCCTGTTTGCGCCCGAACACCATCACAACGTGTCCCTCAGGATCGAACTTAATCACCATGTCCGATCCCTTGTCCGTCACCCAGATGTTGTCTTCTTTGTCGACCTTGACCGCATGTGCGTAGGACCACGCGTAGAGATTGTGCCCAATCTCGCGGAGATAAGTGCCATCGGGGCCAAACTCCAAAAGTTGAGCGGCGCTGGCTCCGTAAGCCGGACCTGTGGAGTTTCCTCGAGTAAAAACAAAGACATGACCTTTCGAATTCACGGCGACACCGGCGGTTTCGCCGAGATATACATTCGGAGGGAGCTTTAGAAAATTGGGGACGGAGTCGAAGGAAATTTCAGGTACCGCCTGACTGCGGGCGAACATTGAAGATGACAAAATCACACACGTCGTAAGAGCAAGGGCAATGCCTTTCAAGGCGACCTCCTCGGTGAAGCTTTCGATAGTGCATTTCGTAAGAAGATGACTGTAACATGCGATGTTTCTGTGTTCACAGCTTCCATGAGTCGACCGTAACGAACGTCGCCCCAGTCTCGCGACCATACTTCTGCAGAAGGAGTTTCGTGGCTTCGACCGTCGGAAGACGAGGTTGACCCAGGCCTTGCTGCCCGCCATCGTGAAGAACGATGTTCGAGCCCCTCTTTCTTCGTTGGTTTCGGGTAACACCTTCAACGGTCCGGGCTGTGATCTTCTCAGCGCCGATCGGCTGCCAGTCGTTCGCGATGATGTTCCACTGCACCGGCGTGAGATTGAGTTCGCGAGCGATGGAAAGAACGGCAGGGCGTCGAGCTCCATGAGGTGCACGGAAGTAGCGGACCTGGTTGCCCAGAGTATCTTCAAGACGGGAGTTGCATCCAAGCAATTCTTCTCGGATACGAGTCGTTGATTGCCACGCCAGCCAGGGATGGGTCATGGTGTGGTTTCCGATCAGATGGCCTCCCGAGGCGATAGCTCGAACAATTTGTGGACGCAGGCGCACATAGTTGCCGATGAGGAAGAAAGTCGCGCGAACTTTGAAATGAGCCAATACCTCCAAAAGGCGCTCAGTGACGATATCATTGGGGCCGTCATCATAGGTGAGAGCAATTTCGTTTGGGTCTTGACCGGCTATGAGGACTTTCCCAAAGATTTCGGACTGTGCAGAGAGGGCTGCATAGGTGAGAGTGCCAGCTGCCGCAGTGACTGCGGCGAGAGTGAGGGCTGTGGCTGTGGCGCTCATGGCACTCTCAAGTTTAGTGCCAAGCGTGAGGGCCCGCTAAACTAAGGTTTGCGGTTGCAAGAAAAGACCTGCGCTTTGAGCGCAGGTCTTTTCTTTGAACTACGACTTGTTAGTAAAGAATCTTCAAGCCGAACTGAATGATGCGTGGCTCGAAGGTACTGGTGACCTGACCTCCGCCGTTGGGAATCCCACCGACGATAGCAGCTGGCGCAATCGTTCCGCCGGTGCCAGCTGTCGTTGTCGTGGTCCCCTGCGTACCGCTAATAGTCCCCGGAAGGTACAGGTTGGTGTGGTTGAAAAGGTTATAGAATTCGGTCCGAAACTCAACCTTCAGGCTCTCAATTGGGGTCGAGAACTTTTTATTGAGCGCGAGATCTGTCTGGTAGAAGGCCGGCGTCCGACCCGGATTGCGACTGGCGTTGCCAAAGGGACTGAGCACATTGCCAGCAGCGTCTTTGATGGGAGGCAGAACGAAGGCGTTGAAGTTGATGTAGTTGACGTAGCCCGTGTTGGCGGCCCTGTTCGAACGTCCTTGGGTTATCTTCTGGCCTGGAACGAAGTTTGGGCGGTATTCGTTGGCACCGCGATAGGTCGCGGCGATCTGCGGAGAGACGGCCTGGGACCCGTTCGGGCTATAGGTAATATTGAACGGCGTACCAGACTGCATGGTGTTGATCGCGCTGACCTGCCAACCGCCAATTACGGCGTCGACGAAACCGTTGCTTGAACTGGCAAACTTGCGCCCATGTCCGAAGGGTAGCTCATAGACCAGGCTGGTGATATTGGCGATGGGCAGGTTGTAGTCAGACTGGGCATAATCCGCAGCGATATTGTTGCCATCCTGAGGCGAGGGCGTGTTGCCTTCGAGCGAGGCGCTGGCGTTATCGAGCGAGTGCTCCCAGGTAAAGGTATTAAGGAGAGTAAGCCCGCCAACGAACTGTTGCTCATATTTCATCTGCAGCGAGTTGAAGTTCGAGTAGAACTCATTGACCGCAGCGGTAATGTCAGAAGGCCATTTTGTGAATGGACGCGCAAATCCAAGGGCGGGGTTCTTCTGATTCGCATTGAGGAAACCTTGCAGCTTGACGCCATGATTGCCGACGTAAGCGATGTCGATGAGGGAGTTCTTGATCAAAGTACGCTGAATACTGACAAAGTAGCTCTCGACGTAACTGTCCTTCGTGTCTTTGGGTATGTAGGTGATATTGTCAGTCGCCGAGTTAAAACTGGTGACGAGGCCGCTCGGGTAACCCTGATCTGAAGTGGCGAAACACGAGGGTGTCGTCGCGCCTACAGCGATGATCTGGGCGGGGAGCGGAGTCGAACAATGGTTGGTGGTCGTTGGCGTTATCTGAGTTACCGAGGCGAACTGCGCCTGTGGTGCATTGATTCCAAGGATATCCCCAGATCCTGCGCGCGTGTAGTGCGCGTAGCTTATGCCGAATCCGCCACGAATCGCTGTCGTAGGATCGAGCGCATAAGCGAAGCCGAAGCGGGGCCCAAAGTCGGTGAAGTCAGGATTGACCAGAGTTTTACCGTAAGTTCCACCACCGGAGAAAGGTGTAATTCCGTTGCCGGCAACAGCACCGGGTGTCGTGGTGAGAACCGTCTGAGAAACAGGATCGAAGTTCGAAATCCGGTTATAAAGATCAGCATAGGGCGAACCGTATTCCCAACGTAGACCGATGTTCAGGGTCAGTCTGGGCATTACATGCCAATCATCCTGAGCATAGAGGTTGTGCATGTTTTGCGTCAGGTGCGCGACGTAATAGTTCGCCAGCGAGTAAGCATTGGTGGTCCCGAAAAGAAAATCGGCCCAATAGGTATCGCTGACGGTCGATCCGCCGGCGTTCGAGTAGCCTCCACCATAGGTGAAAGAGCCGTAGAGAGGGTTGTTATCGTTGACTGCCATCCAGACACGTTCGTACTCATAGCCGAACTTCATGGAGTGCTTGCCTTTGATCCACGTGAAGTTCACCTTGGGGTCAAGGAGTGCAGGGTTCTGCCACTGAGGATTGGTGCTCTGGCGACCGAATCCAGTGAAACCGGTGATACCTATGGAGGGAAGACCGCCAGCGACTACGGGATTGTTCGGAAGGCCAGGGATGAACCCGGGCTGACCTGGCGTTGAAAATGCCGTGTTGCCGATGGAAAGGTTAAACTTGCCGGCCTTGGTGCGGTCAAGTCCGAGGCGGGCATCAAGGACTTTATTGGCGCTTAGCAAATAGGTGTAGCCGAGGGCGATCTGTTGGTCGAGGATTCGAATCGTGCCGTTGGTCTGGCCATCGAGCGGGATAGGTATGCTGGGATAGTTGACTCCGTTTTCTTTACGATCACTGACACGCACAAACGCTGAGCTCTTTGGAGTGATTTGATAGTCTAGGCGAAGGTCACCCTTATCGGAGTTGTCGGTGAAAGGAACCTGAATGGCGTAGTCATTCGACGCGAGGCCCGTAGACGCTAGGCCGGATACCGGAAGACCGGAAATTTGTTTGAAGTAGCTGATGATCTGTGCCGAAAGTGGATTAATCGCACTGGCAGGGATTGGAGAGCCGGCCGGATAGACAACGCCGGTTGTGGCATTTTTCACCGGTACGACGAGAATGCCATTAAGTTCATTTTGAGTCGGAAGCGTTAGCACACTGAGAGGCTTTAATACCTGCCTAAAGCCCTCGTAGTCGAGGAAGAAGAAGAGTTTGTCTTTGAGGATGGGGCCGCCAACATTGAAGCCGAACTGATTGCGATTGAAGACCGGCTTGCGAAAGGGAACGGTTGCGCCCGTGTTGCTGACTGTCAATGGTTTGAAAAAGCCGGCTGCATTGAGGTCGGTGTTTCGGATGAACTCGTAGACGGTGGCATGGAATCGGTTGGAACCGCTTTGCGATGCGACGTTGATAGTCGCACCTGAGGACCGCCCATACTCGGCACTTTCGTTGTCTGTTACCACCTGAAATTGAGCGACGGAGTCAGGTGGTACCGCGATAATCTGATTGTCGAATCCTTGGTTGCTCTCACCGTAGGCGTTGTTGTCGAGGCCATCGAGCAGGAAGTTGTTAAACATACTGCGTTGACCATTGACGTTGTAAGCACCAGCGCGGACTAGGGAGTTGATGGAACTGGTCGTGGCAGCGGTTGGGGCCTGACGGGTGCCGGGCATCAAGCCCAGAAGATCGGAATAGTTGCGCGTCACCAGTGGAAATGCTGCGCTCTGATAGTTCGTGATGACCTGGCCACGCTCACTCGTCTCGGTTTCAATCTGCAGCGCGACGTCGGAGACCTCGACGGTAGTTTCAGTTCCGCCGACCTTTAGCGAGAGGTTGATGCGCTGCCGTCCGCCTACAGAAACGGCGATGTTACTAGCCACTGCATCCGTGAAGCCCGGAGCGCTCGCTGTGATGGTGTAAACACCGACGTGGACGGACGGGACTTCATAATCACCTTCAGCATTCGTCGTTGTCTTTGTAGTGGCAGCCGTCGCGTTATTTGTGGCGGTTACTACGGCGCCAGAGACCGCGGCTCCAGTGGCGTCGCGGATGGTTCCGACCAGACTTCCGTTTTCGTACTGAGCATGGAGAAAGGTGGGAGTGAGCAGAAACAGGATGGCCACCAAGAGAGACGGTACTTGTGAAAATATGTTTTTTCGCATAGTTCTAAGCTTTGAGGCCGCTTATTAATATGCCGTCAATGAACTGTAAACGTGGAGTTATATCCTTCCATGTACGGGCCGAATCCTAATCGGGGAAAGATCTATTTTGTGGAAAAACAGGGCTGCGTGAGGTCCTTTACGACACACGAGTACAGAATCGGCAGACGCCGGGTGGGGACTATTTTTTCTTTAGGTTTTGCAGCAAAGAGAGAACCTCTTCGGCGTGACCCTCAGGTTTTACGTCTTCGAAGATGTGGAGGAGACGCCGATCAGGTCCGATGAGGTAAGTAGTTCGTTTGACGCCTTTGACGAGCTTGCCGTACATGTTTTTTGGCTTGATCAGGTCATAGCGGTTGATCAACTCCATGTCCGGGTCGGCAAGAAGGTCGTAGGGAAGGTCGTACTTATCCTTGAACTTTTTCTGATCCTTCACGGAATCGCGGGAGATGCCGAGCACGACTACGCCAACTTTTTGAAATTTTTCGAAGGCGTCACGAAACCCGCAGGATTCAACGGTGCAACCCGGGGTATCAGCGCGGGGATAAAAGAAGAGAACAACCGGCTTACCTTTGAAATCGGAGAGGGAGACCGACTTGCCATTCTGATTTTGCAGAGTGAAGTCTTCTACGATCTCATTGACCTTCATAAGGATCTCCCCCGAACGGATAATCGAGCTGATGTGGTTGCCGTGCGTCGCTCATTCCGACTTTACAGGGTAGACGCGAAGGGTGTCACGTCTCGGTACCGGTGGGTTGCTGCGAACCTAACATTGCCCGATTTCACTCCAACCCATTGAGATTGGTGAGACCACATTATTTAATCTGCGGTCGTATTCCCTCGTCGCGAGGGAATTGCAATGGTTCGAATCTACCCGTAAATAAATAGTAGTTGCCTATTTGACAATCGTAATCGTAGTAACGTTTTTCAGCGGAGCAACCTCGCTGGGCACAGCGCCGCCGTTCACTGGAACGGCGGCGCTAACAACAACATCGAGCGCTGTTGGATCGGATGCGATTACCGCAGTCTATAGCGCGACCGGAAGCTTTGCGGGATCAACCAGTGCAGCGCTTTCCCTTAGTTTTACTAATCCACTCGCTCTTACTCTAAGTGCCAGTAGCGTCTCCATCGCCCCAGGAGCCTCAGGCAGCGATACGGTTTCGGCGGCTCCAGCCGTTGGATTCAGCGGGGCAGTCACTTTCTCCTTGCACAAGTCCCGTGGCCGTATATCACTTGTTCTCTGAACCAGTCTTCTCAGACGATCGCTGGAACGCCGCCCGTGCAAAGCACGCTTACATTGAATGTAGCCTCAACGATCAGTGCCTATGATCCAGAATCGACGTCGATGAAGGCCGGTATTTCGTATACACTCCAGCTGCCATTCGGAGTTTTCGCGTTTGCAGGACTTGCTTGACGTCGAAAGAGACTGCGGCTCTCCCAGCTCATTGCAATTTGTCTTTCGATCCTGGTTGGAGCTGCCGTCACCGGGTGCGCAGGTTCATCGCCCCACAACCAACAATCCGCCGGCTCCAAGTGAAACGCAAGTCATTACTGTGAGTGCAAAAACCTCGGTCGCAACTCAAACCATCCAGGTAACAGTCAATATTGGAAATTGAACTAACTTCCGGCCAGAGCGGCGAGGGTTTTTTCGAGCGAAGAAGAATCTTCAACATTCAGAGTCTTCTGATTACGATCAATCTGACGCATAAGACCGGAGAGAACTCTGCCTGGGCCTACCTCGATGAAGTGGGTCGCACCCTGGGCGATGAGGAGCTGGATGCACTCAACCCATCGAACCGGGCCGGTAACCTGTCGCACCAGGCAGTCGGGGACCTCTGAGCCTTTCGTAAGGAGACGGGCATCGACGTTGGCGGCGACCGGGAAGCGAGGATCGTCGAAACCTAATTTGGCGAGATCGTGGGCGAGGGCGTCTTGCGCGGGCTGCATAAGAGCACAGTGAAAGGGAGCACTGACCGGGAGCATAACGGTTCGCTTGGCTCCAGCTTGCTTACAGAGGTCAGCAGTTCGCTCCACCGCGACCGCCGCTCCAGAGATTACAGTCTGATCGGGTGAATTGAGGTTTGCAGGAGAGACGACAGCGCTGCTGGGGGAAAAGTTCTTAGTTTCCGGAGTCATCGGCAATGGCGTGAGCTGGTCGGAAACCTGGGAGCAGATCGTTTGGATCAGGTCGGCCGAGAGCCCCAGAATTGCGGCCATCGCACCTTCGCCGGCAGGGACCGCCTGCTGCATATAACAGCCACGAGACCGAACTGTGCGGACGGCGTCGGCGAACGTGAGTGTTCCGGCTGCAACGTGAGCGGAATACTCGCCGAGGCTGTGGCCGGCAGCGACTGAGGCCTGGATGCCGTGTTCGGCAAGGACGCGAGCCGCTGCGACGGAGACGGTAAGAATCGCGGGTTGTGTATGCTCGGTAAGCTTGAGCTGATCCTCGGGTCCTTCGAAGATGAGATGAGAAAGGGAGAAGCCGAGGGCTTCGTCAGCTTCTTCGAAGACGCTGCGCGCGACGGGAAATTTATCGTTCAGGTCGCGGCCCATGCCGACTGTTTGTGATCCCTGCCCAGGGAACAGAAAGGCTAATCTTGAGTGTGTTTCCATTTCAGCTATGTTAACTCACTGCGGGCTAAGCGAGATTGCTCTCCGCGTCCCCGCGCAATTCGACACGGGGCAAAGAGAAAGGAACTATTGGTTGTGCAGATTGGGGTGATGAGCGATCGAGGCGATGTTTTCATGTTTCATTTGAAACTCTCTTCCGGCTGCGGCGTGAAAGCGGAAGAATTCGACTGAGCTCTGTTGGCCTGGAAGAAGCCAGTCATGTGGCTCGATGATGATGAGGGGGAATTGATCGATGACAGACGTGTCGCCTCCGAAAAGAGGTTTTTCCGCTCCCTCAATATCGAGTTTCAGCAGAAACGGAGAGTATGCCGAGGGGGGGAGTGAGGTGAGCAAGGTGCCTATCGATACCATCTCTATGTCGATACCATTATTGTGGGTGTTGGTTTGATAACTCATGCTCTCACCGAAGGGGTTGCAGAGGGAGGCGTGCCCATCCACCGGGCCCACCCCTGCTTCGTGGAGGTCGACATCCAGCTTGGCGCAGTTCTTACGGAGCAGGGCGAAGTTGTCGGGGGCCGGTTCTACCGCGATGATGTGGGCATCGGGGTATCGAGCGGTGAACCAGAGGACGCTGGCACCTATATTGGCGCCGCAGTCTAGGATGAGGGGCTTCTTCCCTGAGGCGAGGATCTGGGTGTAGAGGCGTTCGATGTAGGTGGCATGGGCTCCGGAGAGCATGTCGTACTGGTTGACGGTGAAGCACTGGTCAACGGCGAGTCGTTGGCTGGTATTCCAGCGTTCCACCTCGATGTGGAAGTGGCGGTCGCGGTAGGAGACGTGAATCAGCTCGTGGTTGAGGGGGATATCTGGATTGGCGCGGCGGCGGGAGAGGTGGACTAGTTGCTGAAGGGGCCTATAGACGATGCTTCCGGCACGAGTGGCCGTAAATGCGTCGAGGAAACTGCTCATATCTTCCGGCTCCCATAATCAGGGGAATACCAAGCGCAGATTGGGAAGAGAGTTCCAGGGCCTAGATGCCTATGCCGAAGTCCACGTCTTGCTCGTCGCCGGAGTGGGCATAAAAGTCGTACGGTGTGCGACGGTTGAACTGATAGCGTTGACGGAGTTCTCGTCCGATGAAGAGGCCGAGAGCGACGGCTCCGAGGCCGGCGGAGATCCAGCCTACGGTTTTGAAGAGGGTGGTCTCCTCCTCTTCTTCATAGTCGTCGTGGTGTTTCGTGCTAGCGGAGTTGATCGAGGTTTCCTCAGGTGTTGCGCCGTCGTCTCGGGATGTGGTGCTGGAACTCATGCTTTGGATGATAGCTTACGCGTGTTGGCGTTGGATAAAACGATTGCTGTGTAGCGATGGTGCTTTTGTGTCATCTTCCGTTTCATCGGTTACTTACGTCCCGATACCTTTACGTCATCGGCTTCTTGGACGCGAGGGATGAGTAAAGGTTGCAGTTTTTTAGATGCACGAAAATGTTCCAACGTCTACGTGACAATTACGTGACATCGACGTGCTGGAATCCCAGGCCGTAGAGGAGGGTGGTGACGGTCGCGCGAGCGTTTTTGCTGGCGGTGTCGAGGATGCCGTCGGTGAGGGCGGTTTGCTGGAGCTGCTGCTCGGCTTTGACGCGGGTGTCGGACTCCAAGTTCGCGTCGGCGGGGACAAGGAGGCCGGTGGAGCGGAGGTAGACGCGGGTGTGCTGGTTGTCGAGAGTGGTGACGAAGAGTTGGGAAGGTGGCAGGGTTACGTGGATGGATCTGGCTCCGTCCTTGTCCTCGATGCGAACGTCCTCGGGCTTGAGCTGGGCGAGGTCGATGCCTGCGATGGACTGGCCATGAACGACGAGGAGGATACGGTCGCCGGCGAGGAGGTCGGGGAGGATGGGGTTGGTTTTGGCGCCTTCGACGACGGTGTCCATGGAGTAGACGACGGTTTCGAGGCGGCTGAGGCGCTTGATGCGGTTGACGATCGCGGGGACTGAGGAGTCAAAAGTGGTGGTTCGTCCCGTGATGGCGGCTGAGAGGCGACCCATGACTCCGGTGGTGGCCTGGCGGACGAAGACGACGATGGCGGCTGCTCCGAGGATGAGCGAAAAGAGAACGAGGAGGAGGGTTCCAGAAGGCCCGCGTCCTGAACGGTATTGAGTGGTCATGCTGGCTAAGAACTCCTCTGCGGTTCGATGCTGCCAACCCCGTTGGCAGGATTGTAGGGGTGCCTCTACCCCGGGTACTTTGCTAAAGTCTTCCGAATCATAACTTGGACCTCGAATGTATGATCGAATGTATCAAGGTCCTGATTTCAGATACTTTACGGGCAAAACCCTCATTTTATTGTGTTTGACGAGTTCTTGTTGGTTTCAGCCGCGGAATTTTGAGGAATTCAGCATGAATTCCTCTCCGTAAGTAAGTAGTGAGGTTGGAGTGGGTAAAGGAAAATATAACCTAGCGTTTAGCAACTGGACACCACTCCAACCTTATTCGGCCGATCGGTTGATGCCTAGACAACTGGAGGCATCACCCTGATGCAATCAAGGATCGACGGCTTGCAAACCATAGCAACAGCGGCCGCGCAATAAATACTCTCTGAGATCGTCGTGGACCGGTTTATGGATGGGGATACGATGAATGACAATCCTGCGGCGACTTCCCAGCTGAACGAAGCGGCCCGATTATTGCTGGGGAGAGATATCAAACCACCCATGTCATCCGGCTGGCCATCGATCCTCTCATTTGCTAGAGGGTGTTGTATGAGCTGAGCTCAGACTCGCCTGGTGGGCAGGGGATCGAGAGCGTCTCGAAACAGGCTCTGGGGGTGACGCAATCGGGACAGGCCCAGCCTTCCGGAATCTGCTCCCATGGCGTTCCTGGTGCGATTCCATGTTCGGGAAGGCCCATCAGCTCGTCATATAAGAAGCCACAGCCGAGGCATAGATATCGGTGGTATTGATTGCTCATGTAAGTTCCTTTCTTATACTGATTGCGCGAGATTGACCGTGAGTCGTGAGGCATATCGTCAATCAGACTTCTGTTTTCTGCCTCGACTTGAAGATTAGCGGCGGGGGATTCTGCAAACAATAAGTGTGCCTACACCGAGGGCTGTGTGGTTCTACACGGCCTCCAGGGGATTGTGGTGGTACGGTTAGATATAGGTCACCCAGTCTGAAAAGATCGGCTTCGGTAATTGAGCCATGCGCACGCGAGGGGGTCCGACGATGAAGACCTGCTGGTTGTTTTGGGCTAAGGCTTTCGTTCTGCTTCTTGGTTTCGGGTCGCTCGGGTTGGAGGCGCAGGATTTCAAGAAGCAGGTGATCTACGAGATCGTCGTGGACCGGTTTGTAGATGGGGATACGACGAATGACAATCCCGCGGCGAGCACTGGACTTTACGATGCGACGAAGACGAACTGGCACGCTTACTGGGGTGGGGATCTTGCTGGTGTTCAGCAGAAGATGGCTTACCTGAAGGGGATGGGGATAACGGCGATCTGGATTTCGCCGCCGGTAGATAACGAGAATGTGAATACGTACGGGCCGGCGAGCGAGCCGCAGGCGGGGTATCACGGGTATTGGGCGCGGGATTTTCAACGGATCGAAGAACACTTTGGCGATGCGGGGAATTCGTGGGCGGCGTTCGACAGGCTGGTGGCGGCGGCTCATACGAATGGGATGAAGGTGATTGTGGATTTTGCGGCGAACCATTCGAGTCCGCAGGATGTGGGTGAGTCAGGAGCGCTGTATAAGAACGGCACGCTGATAGCGAAGTATACGGACGATCCGAAGGGATACTTTCATCACAATCCGGGGATTGCGGATAACGAGTATGGCGATCGATTTAAAGTCCAGTACTTCAATCTGGACGGGTTGGCGGATCTGAATCAGGAGAATCCGGATATTGATGGGTATTTGAAGACGGCGCTGGGGCAGTTTCAAAGACATGGGGTGGATGGATTTCGGCTGGATGCGGTGAAGCATGTGACATGGGGGTGGGAGTATTCGATGGCGAATACTGTGTTCTCGAACGCGCCGAGTTTTTTATTTGGTGAGTGGTCGATGACGGATACAGGGGACGGGCTGTATCACGATGCGTACAAGTTCGCGAATAAGAGTGGGATCAATCTGTTGGATTTCCCGTTGAATACGGCAATACGGGATGTGTTCGCGAAGGACAGCGGGTTTGCGGAGATTGATGGGACGGTGGCGGCGGAGAATGCGGATTTTGTGTGGCAGAACGATCTGGTGACGTTTGTGGATAGCCAGGATCTGTCGCGCGTGTTGAGTATGAACAATAACGACGATCGATTGAATGAGGCACTGGCGTTTCAACTGACGACGCGAGGAATTCCGGTGATTTATTACGGAGACGAGCAGTATCTGCATAACGATACTGGTGGAGGTGGGGATCCATATAACCGGCCGCAGATGACTTCGTTCGATACGACTTCGACTGCTTATAAGGTGATTGGGGCTCTGGCGGGGCTACGGCAGACGAAT
>Ga0210397_10001537_pt1 | contig 14757 bp, 12 predicted proteins | sample IncBWH2OmetaG_FD_160126 | JGI IMG/M metagenome (GOLD analysis project Ga0210397, IMG submission 160126) | Forest soil microbial communities from Barre Woods Harvard Forest LTER site, Petersham, Massachusetts, United States - Inc-BW-H-2-O ...
ATCGGTGGAGTCATCGTTCTCTTCGGCGCCTTCTGTTATGCCGAACTCGGGGCGGCCTTCCCCAAAGCAGGCGGGCCTTACGTCTACCTCAATCGCGGCCTCGGCCCGCTCTGGGGATTTCTTTTCGGCTGGATGAGCTCGTTTCTCGAGCGCCCTGTCGCGATGGCCACGCTCGCCGCGGGATTTCTGCGCTTCCTCGGATTCATTTTCCCAGTGGTAGCAACTCCCTTGTTCACAAGCCATATAGGACGATATGAATTTACATTTACGGCCGCTCAACCGCTCGCCGCGCTGGTGGTGGTGGCTGTTACCGCGATGAATTATTTGAGTGTGCGTTTCGGCGGCAACATTCAGGTGCTGCTGACATCTCTAAAAATCGGCGCAATCCTGGTGATTGTCGTCGCGGGCGTCCTTTTCGGAAAGCCGCATGCGATCGCAGCCGCCTCTGCTGGCATTACCGCCGTATCAGACCCTCATGGTTTGAGCCTGCTAGGTTGGGGAACGATCGGCGCAGTGCTCACCGCTCTGGTTCCCGCCATGTGGGCCTACAACGGCTTCAACGACCTCGGCGATCTGGGGGAAGAAATTCAACATCCCGAGAAAAACATCCCCCGAGCCATCATCCTGGGACTACTCACGGTAGGTGGACTGTACCTGCTGGCGAATGTAGTTTATTTCCGCATCTTGCCCTTCGCGGCTTTGGCGCAATCGCAGCACGTCGCCTCGGATGTCGTGCAGTCCTTCGCCGGTTCTCGCGGAGCTGCCTGGCTGACGATCACCATGGCTATCTCCGCGCTCGGAGCACTGCACGTAGTCGTCCTAACTGGCGCCCGCATCCCTTACGCCATGGCACGCGATGGCGTTTTCTTCCAATTCGCCGCGCGACTTCATCCTACTTTTCGCACTCCCAGCGGCTCGCTGGTTTTCCTAGGCTCTATCGCCGCGCTGCTCGCGCTCAGCGGAACTTACGAAGAGCTCTATTCCCTCTTCGTTTTTGCGGTCTGGATTTTCTTCGCGTTAACGGCGATCGCCCTGCTTCGTCTGCGCAAAACGGACCCCCATCTTTCCCGTCCCTACCGCGCCTGGGGATATCCAATGACGCCTTTCATTTTTTTGGTCGCCGCGATTGCCCTTACCGCGAACCTGTGGATGGTCCGGCCAGTGCGCTCTTCGCTGGGCCTGTTGGTAATCCTCGCCGGCATTCCATTTTTCTACCACTGGCGCAAATCGCCTCGCGCTTCCGCGTCAACGCCGAGCATACCTAAACCCAACTGAACAGTGTATAGCGCTTGACGAGTTGATCTGAATCGACTGGTTATAGACAAGACTAGTAATTACTCTCAATGCACTTCTGGTGCGCTCCACCTTGTCCGCTCGCCTCAGAACAGCAGTTTCAGCGTGAGTTGGCCGGAGCGCGGACCGCCGATCTGATAAAGCGGGCTGAGAGTCCCCGGACCTCCGGACAAGAAGTTGTTCAGCGTCGAGGTGATGATCCCAAAGCTGCTCTGAGTTAAATAGTTATTAAAATTTGCGGAAGGAGGCGCGAACATCGGGTGATTGAAAACGTTGAAATACTCAACGCGGAAATACAGGGAGAAGCGCTCGGAAAGGCCAAATCGCCGGCTCACCGCGAGATCGGTCTGGTTGATCGGAAAACCCCGGAAATAATTGCGCCCAAGGTCTCCTTGATCACCGGGTGGAGGTGTCGTGAACGCTGCGGCGTTCAGGCGCCGGACTCGTGGTAAGCGCGGAGTTCTCCCGCTTGAGCTGCTCGACCTGCTGCTGTGCCTGCATGGATTCCCGGGAGGCGGGATGCCAATACGTTCCGTAAAAGACCGCCGCGACAATCGCGGTGACCAGTGCGGTCGCAGCTGGAACGAAGAGGCCAATTCGCCTCCCGGGATGCCTGATTGATCCGTCGACGTCTGGAGAGAAAGCGATGCCTTCGAGCCTGGCACGTTGGAGGAATCGTCCGCGGATACCGTTGTCGGGCCGGGTCTTTTTACCTTATCCATGAATTCACGAATCGGACTCACGGTTTGCGGAAGTCCGGAGCAAACGAGTCCGCTGAACTCCTCCTGTGCGTTCCGGCATTCAACGCAATCCTCCTTGGCGTGTTCACGCAGCTCCATCAGTTCGTCGCCCGACTGGAATCCGCCTGCTTCCAGGGCGGCCAATTCCTCGAAATGGGAATGATCATTCATCGCTGCCCACTGTCTTACCCTTCTCCCGCGTGCGTCCCACGAAGGAACGCAGTTTCTGAAGTCCCCGATAGTAGTGGTGCCGTACATTCGACAGAGAGTCGCCCATTTTGTCGGCGATCTCCCTCATCGAGGGCCCGTTATAGCTGGCCAGCTCAACGACCTGTTTTTGGGGACCGTTTAGAGTTGGCAGGCCTTGCCGGAGCAGATGCTTCAACTCATGTTGTGTGAACCCGCCGAGCGTGGGGGCTGTTTCAGGCAAGTGAGTCTCGACCTCGCCCAGATTCGTCTGGTCGTAGAACTTCCTCGCGTTCAGGTGCTACCTGCGGTTGATGGCGCGATGATATGCGTACTGGAGAATCCATACTTTACTAGTGCCTTTGGCGGGGTCAAATTGTGCCACCGACCGGAAAATTTCCAGAAAAACGTTTTGCATGACGTCTTCCGCTTCTCCCGGATCGCGAACGATCTTCAGGGCGATGCTGAGGACAAGGCGGCGGTAGCGGTCGAACAAGACGGCGAGAGCGTCGTTGCAGCCAGCTTGTAGCTGCGCCATCAGCTCGCCATCGTCCAAACCCTTCAACTTGGCGAAGGTGGGCGGCTGAACAGAATGCGAGAAGGGAGAACCGGCGGGCGGAAATTCAGGTTTTGTCAACGAACCGTGCCTGTGGCGCCATCTCGGTACTGGCGGTACTCCTAGACAGGCTAATTTATAGTAAGAAATGTCTCAAAAGGCAACTGTTAGAATTGCTGCTTTACAGACGGCGCGCCAAGGATGAGATTTAGAAGTGCGGGAACGAAAAAGCTATTGCGCTCCAGAATCTGAACAGGAATAATCCCGCGGACTTGAAAGTCTTTAAGCTAAGTTGGCATGAGAACATGCAGATGACACGCACCGTCAGGATCATCCTCGTGGATGACTTCGAGCCCTGGCGTCGTTTTGTCGTTTCCCGGCTACAAGAGAAACCTGATTGGCAGGTCATCTGTGAGGCCTCGGACGGGTTGGAAGCCGTCCGAATAGCGGAGGAATTTCAGCCGGACTTGATTCTGCTGGACCTCGGGCTTCCAAAGTTGAATGGAATTGAAGCGGCTGCATCCATCCGCAAGGTTGCTCCAGGGGCAAAGATTTTGTTCCTGAGCGAGAACCGTGACTCGGAGATCGCAGCAGCAGCCTTATGCGCCGGTGGGCATGGTTACGTGGTCAAATCGGATGGTGCAAACGAACTGCTACTGGCAATAGAAGCTGTTCTTCATGGCAAGCGGTTTGTCAGCAGCAGATTCGCGGACTTCGATTTCGCCACTGCTGAAGGGCAATCCCGCGTCGAGACCCGATAGGTCAAAAATCCAACCCTGTGTCGGGCATGTTCCGGTCCCGGATGCCGCGACGTCTCTTCCAAGTAGAAGCAATGCGACCTCTGGAATGGCAAATTCTGTAAAACCGCAGTCAAGACAGACCAGAAGCTTGGGAAATACAAAACCGGGGCCTTGTCCAGATTCTTTAGTCCGGGAAGATGGACGTTGATCTCCGAGTTAAACCTTCGCTGGTTTTCCGAATTGCATGATTTACATGTCATGAGCTCCACACCACATGAGGCTATGGTCGAGTACGAGCCGAGGGCCCGCCATACAGATCCGGTCCGCGAGTCCGTGATTGTTTCCGTGAGGGACTGCGGAGCTTTGGTAGCGCGCCTGCCTTGGGCGCAGGACACTCGACTCCAACAACTCCGTCCATCACTTCTAACTACTAACGTTTCCAACAAATCGGGGAATCTGCTTTTCGCTCAAAGATAACTCGAATGGATTGAAAACGTTGGATTCTTGCACAGTTGGTGCACGGTCTGTCTCACACCAAGGGTTCACTACACTTCCGAAACGAATTCCATGATCGCGAGAAACACACGACGGACACATGGCGGCGGTTTCCTAATTCACCCTGACCTGTTCGTATGGACCAATTTTCATTTGTTTTGTTAGCGTTACAAGCTCCTCAGTTGCGCCGGCATACCCCCATTTGCAGTCTATTGTTCAGCAACTGTTCAGCAACTGTTCAGCAAAAACTCAGGGCAGTCTTGAGCCCACACAACATGGTGTGGACCTCAGCATAAACGCCTCACCGACATCACCATTTGCCTGAAGGACTGCACTTAGAGCAGCAAGCGATCCCACGTGCCGCCATACCTAATTGCACGAACCATCTCTCTGTCGTAAATACTCTGAGGGAATCCGGGTTCGATTCGGCTTGCGCCATCGAGGGATTTCAATTGTTCGGCGGAGAGTTCCAGATCCAAACTGGCGAGATTGTCCTGGAGTTGAGATACCTTCCGCGCTCCAATGATCGGAATTACTGGCACTGTTCGATGGCGCAACCAGGCGAGTGCCACTTGCGCCATGCTGCGACCGGTTTGTTCGGAAACCGACTTTACAGCCGATATCATCGACGCCGCGCGTTGTTCCCTCTCAGGATAGAAGGCTTTCACTCCCTCATTGGTCATCCGCCCGCCGTCGGGCTTGCCTTCGCCGTGATATTTCCCGGTTAGAAATCCACCCGCCAGGGGAGAGAAAGCCAGAACCCCCAAGTTCAAAGCTTTGGCCATGGGAATCAGTTCGCGCTCGACCGTCCGCTCAATCAGGCTGTACTCGAGCTGCAGCCCGATAAACTGTGTCCAGCCTCGAAGCTCCGCCAGAGTATTTGCCTGGGCAACCCACCAAGCGGGAGCGTCCGAGATGCCAACGTAAAGAACCTTGCCCTGGCGAACCAAGTCGTCCAGACCGCGCATGACTTCTTCCACAGGTGTGATCCCGTCCCAGATGTGCACCCAGTACAGGTCGATGTGGTCGGTTTGCAATCGATTCAGACTGGCTTCCACTGCCTGCATCATGCTCTTGCGGTGATTGCCCGCCGCATTGGGATCATTGCCTGGCGCGGCGTTGGAGTACTTCGTGGCTAGAACGATGCTCTCGCGATGTCCCTGCATGAACTCACCCAGGAATTTCTCGCTCGTGCCGCCGGTGTAGAAATTCGCCGTGTCAATGAAGTTTCCACCCGCCTCACGGTAGGTCTCATAGACTTTCTGCGCTTCAGCCTTTGGTGATCCCCATCCCCACTCGTCTCCGAAAGTCATGGTTCCTAGCGACGCTTCGGAGACCCGCAGTCCGCTCTTGCCGAGTAATCTGTATTTCATAACCGTGCTCCTTTCGGGATTCAGCGACTCAGGAATTGACTCCGCTACTTGCCTTATACAATCGGCTGTCGAAGCGCCCATCTTCAAAAACCGTTGCAACAGTGAGATGCCGCCATTTCTCAGCCTCGCTCGCGCGCGCGGCTTCTGCTTGTTGCACCCGCTTTTCCGCATCGACACCGAGGATCAGCCGTACCGGCACGTCGTCGCTATTTGCCAGTTGCAGAATTACGTCCGCGATCTTTCGCGGATCGCCTTCCGCACGCCCTTCGAGGCCTCGCAATATCTTGAGGAACGAACCGACCGTGGCCTCGTACTCCGGCAGCAGGTCTGGCGCATTCTGACCGGCGCGCCGCGCCCAGTTGGTCCGAATGCCTCCCGGCTCCAGTGTGCAGACCTTGACTCCGAAGGGCGCGACCTCCATCGCCAGAGAGTCGCTGAAACCGCCCACCGCCCACTTGGCCGCATGGTACGGCGTATTGCCCGGAACGGCGCGGCGGCCACCGGTCGAAGACACCTGAAAGATGTAACCGCTTTTCTGCTTCCGCATCACCGGCACCGCAGCGCGCGTTGTGTACACCACGCCGTAAAAGCACGTGTCCACGATCGCCTGGAAGTCCTCCGCACTCATCTGCTCGAACGGCGAAAACTGCCCATAACCGGCATTGTTGACGAGCACATCCAGCCGACCGAAGGTGTCCACCGCCAACTGCGCGGCCGCCTTTGCTGCCGTCTCATCGCGAACTTCCAGCGTAACGGGCTTCATACGCTCGCCATATTGCGCCACCAGAGAAGCCAGTTCCTCGGTCCGACGCGCTCCAGCTACCACGCTGTCGCCTGCGGCCAGCGCCGCCTCGACGATGTCCCGTCCCAACCCGTTTCCGCTTCCTGTAATCAACCAGACCTTAGACATGAAAATCCTCCGTTCTCCTTCTTAGATAGACAATGGGCGCTTAGACTCGGCCAGCTGGTCTCGAGTCTATTGTGATTACTCACTCATTTATGAGATGCAACGACTCGTCACTTGGTTATGCCCGCCCAGAACATTTGAAAGCCGCTATCCCGGTATTGTTTCGCTTTGGATGGGTTCGACACCGTAAGGTCTATGGTTGCCTCCACCAACGCTGCTAACGACCTCGAGATCAGTTCCACCGGCACATCATTCCGAAAGACCCGTTGCTCAATCGCGTCACGAATCATGGCTTGGAATTCGACGAACGGCGCGCTGCCCGCGTCTCTGGACTCTTTGGTGAGTACCTCCGAAACCGTTAGCTGCGCCAGCACCTTGCGCTGCTTGGGATTCGTAATGCCCCAATTTACATAGCGATCCCAAACATGTCGCAGCCTGGTACCAACCTTTTTCTTCCGGGGGAAATCCGACATCATGGCGTCTGCGAGTTCCATCTTGATCTCCCAGTAAAGGGCATTGATCAGCTCATCCTTGGTCTTGAAGTACGTAAACAGTGTTCCCTCGGCGACGCCAGCTTGTTTTGATATCTCTGACGTTGGGGCAGCGGTAAGACCGCGCTCCGCAAATAGGTGGGTCGCGGCGTCGATGATTGCATTTCGTTTGTCTTCGCTCTTAGGACGCGCCACTGTTCTCCCCCATGGATGAGTGTACACTCAATAATACATGAAGAGGCTACTGGTGGCAAGCCGAGGCAATCATCGAACAGAAATTACGGACGCCCGCGTCCCGGATGTGCGGCCACGATCGACGAACTCGCACAGATCTGCGACGTGATCTCCAATCGGCAGAAATGCGAGGCCTGCAGATTCTGCTGTCGCCCAAAGACTACATCCGCGCCGTCAAGGCCAGGGTCGCGCCTATTGTAAGACCAGTATGAGGAAGGCTATCCGAACACTAGCTGCGGATCTCAGGCGATAGGCCTTTTTCGTCGAATTGCCATTGCCTCGTCCAGGAGAATTCTAACCAGCCAGTTGCGAAAAGCGCCTTCCTGCCGGAACACTCGGAGATCTTGAGAGGCCCTGACGCGGCAATTCTCGATTGCCTCTTTCGCGCCTTCACCGTTCGAAAGAACTCGACACGCTACGAAGCGCAGCAAATCATGATAGCGAGAGAACCGAGTATCGAATTGTGTCGAGCGTTCCTGCAAGAATGTCCCCCCTGCAGTCGTTTCGCCGAACCAACAAGGATCGAACACCATAGCTGTCGCCATCTCATGCTGCGCACCAGTCTTCCCTTGAGATCCTAGGTCATAAGATCGAGAGAACAAGTCATCGCGGCGCGGAATGTGCGTTTGGCACATTCCACACCGAAAGCATTATGATTTGCTCCGACTACCAGTCGCTCCCTTCGGCAAGCTTCGAAGAAACTCCTCTGAGATAACCAAACAACCTTGCAGCGCCGCGACTCATCTCCTTGGATATCGCGATGTCAGTTTGAAAGGTCAGTTGTCGGAAGCACGGAAGTTGGATAGAAGGAGCGCGCTGTTGCGGAATTTGTAATGGCGCTCCTTACAAGCTAACTGCGGAAAGCATCCCTCACACTCTTGATCCACTCAGCGCGAGGGAGCACGAACACACCCGGCGGCTATCGCGTTGCGAGTGCTACCGGGATTGCATCGGAATCCAGTCGCAGGACAATCGGCGTATTTACCGGCAACTCGACGTTTGAACCTTTCGTGATGAATGCATCACACAGCCTCTTTGCGGCGCCAAAGTATCCGAACCCAATTGCCGTGCTTGCGGATGCCTGAGCTGCGCCGGCACCAAGCAAGCCGAAGCCTTTCCGGCCTTCGCCGGAGCGAGACCATGCTGTCTTCTGCGTAGTCATGTCCGCCACTCCTCTCGATGGGCCTATAAGGGAAGCGGGAGCGAGAAGCCGCGCGAAAGTGGAAGTCGTAGCTTTAACTTCGCCCTCCCTGCCGACGGTCAAACCTTCCGACCGCTCGGCTTGAATGCCTCCAACAGTTGAATGGATATCTCTCGTCGTGCCGTCCGGCATCTGGACTGAGCGGAATGCAAACACGATGCTTCCGTTTTTCTTCATCCACCCTGCGGAGGAGGCTTTTTGGACGGTTCCGGTGATTTTGGTTCCGGCGGGATAGAGCAGTTGATGATCCGCTTGGAAGAACGGCTGCGAAACAACGGCCTCAATTTGCGCACCCGCCGTGGACTTACTTGAGTTGATTGAGGTTAATAGATGAAGGTGGAGATAGTCGCTTGCTTGCAGCGACACCGCGTTAAGCTGAACCGGCGCGAGCACCGACAGCGGTTCGAGCAGGGCCGCGTCAAAGACGGTTCCTTGATCGATGAATTCCGGGTGGTAGGGCAAGCTCGTTACGACGGCTTCCCTCAATCGCTGCAGCTTATTCGGGTCACGCAGCGGGGCCATCGCGCCCTTGAGTTTTTGGCGAGTTCCAGGACGCTGCGACTTAGGAAGATATTGCGAATTCGCCACACGACCAAGGCCGGCAGCAGAATCGCTGTGAATCGGCACCGTCGTTCCATCGGAAAGCACCAGTTGATCGAACGTTACCTGCGCCGTTTTAGGCGGGGTAAAGTCGCCATTTAGGAGTCTTCGGGTACGCTTGCGCATTGGAGCCTTGCTAATTGCAGAAACATGTCCCTTGATCGTTGAGCCTGCAGGGATCGCGAGAGCGTCTCCGGCATAGACTGGCTCAATCAACTTTGCGGTAATGGGCTGCCCTACAGCTTTGAGGCGGACTCCTTTCTCTAGCGCGGCACGGAGATCATTGCCAGGCTCTACAACTAAAGTTTCCTTTTCGGACTTGGTTTCCTGGGCGCGCACGGTAATGCCCGCGAGGCCCAAGACTGAATAAGAAATTAAAACCCACACAACGCTGCGTTTCATAGTGTCCCTCGTCTCATATCAAAATTCGGGCGCCTTCCCCCGGGGCGGCCGTCCTGCATTCGAGGAACTAGGCAGAGACTAATTGGAACGAAGAAGGCGTGCGGCGAGGATATGTGGACGGTATGTAAGGAATTGAATGGAGCGTAATCGCGGAGCTCAGAGGGCGGTGTGCGTCGGATTCTGGTGGAATTCGGCTCAGCCGGTTTGTTTGCCGGCAAATCTGACGCTTAAAATCAAGCTAATTACAGCAATCCCTCCGAAGAAAACTACAACTGCTAGCTCGTTTCCGCTTGTAACTTTCCCGAGACGAAACAGCATGTGACCGACGAGCAGATTGAACAGTGCCCAAACTACGTTTACGGTTGACGATGACAACCCTTTTCCAGGAGGGTCAGCGAATGGTGTCGGGAAGCGGTCACCTGAAATACCGTGCACGAAATGGGGCACGAAATTAGCGAGAAACATTCCCGCGAAGAAGCAGGCGATGTAGTTATACCAGTTCACCACGTTTTTCCTTTCGATTCGCCGCATTGGAAAGGTCATAGTGACGGCCGATCATCGTCGTTTCACCTGGACCTGCCGTTCCGTGGGGAGTTGGTTAACGTCCCACCCGCCACCCAAAGATTCGACCAGCTGCACGCTGCTCGTCATCTGTTGTACCCGGAGCGTAATCACCGTCTGTTGATTTGCGAGCAAGATTGCTTGTGCCGTAAAGACGTTCAAATAAGGATCAAGCCCCGTTTTGTAACGCACAGACGCGACATCGACAAAGCGTTGTGCGGACGCGACGGTCTCTTGCTCCTGCTCGATCTCCTTGGTAAGCAGGCGCAAAGCGGCGAGGTTGTCTTCGGTCTGTTGGAAGGCCGCCAATACCACCTCCTTATAATTCGCAACGTCGGCATCGTAGAGCGCCGTGAACTGAGCCATCGTCGATTTTCTTAGGCCGCCATCGAATACGGTCTCCGACGCTGTCGGTCCAAAAGACCAGTAACGGCTCGAGGAAGTTAGCCATTTTGAGAACGTTGACGCTGCAAATCCTGCCGTGCCTGTGATGCTTAGAGTGGGATAGTAGGCCGCCTTTTGAACGCCGATGAGTGCATTTGCCTCTGCCATGGTTCGTTCTGCAGACGCGATGTCCGGACGTCTTTCAAGCAGATCGGAGGGCAGACCAACCGGGATGTCCGGCACCTGTGTTGTCAATGGGCGAACTGGGACGGAAAAAGTAGAAGCGGGCTCTCCGACCATTAGCGCGATCGCGTGCTCAAACTGCGCGCGAGCGATACCGGCGTTTGTAGCCGCTGCCTGAGAACTCTTTAGAGTGATCTCGGCCTGGGCGACCGCTTCATCGTTATCGAGGCCCGTCCTGTATAAGACGCGAGTGAGTTCAAGCGACTGACGATCTATTTCTACTGTCTTCTGAAAAAGATCTTCCAGAGCATCCTGGCCACGCAATTCGAAAAAGAAAACTGCGAGGTTGGCCTGTTCGGTCAGCCTCTCATTTTCAAGGTCTGCGGCGCTCACCTGCGCCGCGTTTGCGGATTGACGGACAGTGTTGCGCACACGGCCCCAGAGATCCGGCTCCCAGGCTACGTCGAATGGGAGATTGAACGTATTACTGTTCGGATTGCCTTTCGAAGAAACTTGGGCGGTCGTTTGTGACTGAGAAGCTCGGTTGCGCGCGTATGACGGCCCAACACTGACGGTTGGATAGTAGGCGGATCGCGCCTGCTGGACTTGAGCTCGCGCAGCCATGAAATCTTCAAATGCCCGAGCAATGTTCTGGTTCGAAATGTTCAATTTCTCTTCGAGCGAGTTCAATTCAGGTTCCTGATAGATCTCCCACCATTTCCCTCGGAGCATCGCATCTTGCGGTTGAGCGGGCTTCCAGACGGTGCCATCCGGCGCTTGCTGAGGCCCCGACTCCTTAAAAGCGGAGGGAGCTGGAACTGCCGGGCGCAAATATTTGGGACCAACGTTGCATCCCGGCAGTCCAAGCAGAGAGAAAACAAGCAATGTAAATGTCGCTACGCGGCTCGGCCAGGTGACTCCTTCCCTGCCTCCGCGCGAAGAGCAGCCTTGCAAAAGTAGTTTCATCAGATTGCGCCTTTCTGCGAAGCCAATTCAGCGAGATCACCGTCGCTGCTGCGGAGCCACAGCCGGAGCCGATCCAGGATTAGATAAATCACGGGCGTAGTGTAAAGAGTGAGTATCTGGCTAACGACTAGGCCACCTGCAACGGCGATCCCCAATGGGCGCCGAAGTTCAGATCCGGTTCCATGACCCAGCGCCAGCGGAAGAGCGCCGAAGAGAGCGGCCATCGTGGTCATCAGGATGGGCCGAAACCGCAGGAGACAGGCTTCGAATATGGCATCCGTTGAGTTCTTCCCCTCCAACCGCTCCGCCAGTAATGCGAAATCAATCATCATGATTGCGTTTTTTTTGACAATTCCGATGAGCAACACGATGCCGATGATGGAGATGACGTCCAATTCACTCTTGAAAGCGATGAGGGCAAGAACGGCTCCGACGCTCGCCGGCGGCAGAGTGGAAAGAATCGTAATGGGGTGTACCAGACTTTCATACAAGACGCCCAACACGATGTAGACAGCAAACAATGCCATCACAACCAGTACGATCTGGTCGACGAGCGACTTCTTGAAATCCCCGGCGGTACCGGCGAAGCTACCGCGGACGGTTCGAGGCATCGCCAGCCTCTGCTGCACTTTCTCGATGGCGATAGTGGCCTGTTCAAGGGGAACCCCAGGTGCCAGATTGAAAGACACGGTCACTGCGGGAAAGAGTCCGTCGTGGTTGACCAAAAGAGGAGAAGTCGAATTTGCCGTTCGGACGAAGGCGTCCAGAGGTACGGTGTTTCCACCGGAGGGATGGACGTAGATCGATTTCATCCCCAAGAGGCTTTTCGCATATTGCGGTGCCGCCTCCATTACGACGTGATACTGGTTCAGCGATGTATAAATAGTGGAGACTTGCGCCTGTCCAAATGCTCCATAGAGCGATTGATCGATGAGCTGCGGCGTGATGCCCAAACGGGCCGCGGTGCGGCGATCATAGGTGAGCGAGTCCTGCAGGCCTCCGTTCTGCTGATCGATGTTGACATCCTTAATTTGCGGTAATTTCTCCATCTCTTGGTTAAGGATCGGGCCCCATGTATTTAGGTCGGCCACATTGTCGGATGACAGTTCATATTGGTAGCTGGTGTTGCTGCTCTTCCCAACGGACGGAATATCCTGGAACGGCTTAAGCAGTGTCGAAGCTCCAGGAATTGCGTCCAGCTTCGGGCGCATCCGATCAAGCACTTCGACAGCGCTCAATTTCCTTTGGGCTAACGGCTTCAGCGTAATAAAAAGAAATCCTGAGTTGCTTCCATCTTCGCTCCCGGGGCCAGAAGTACTTCCCGTAAATCCAGTGACCACGTCCACGGCTGGATCGGCCTGGATCACCTTCTCAATCGAGAACAAGGCGGATCGCATCGCACGGAAGGAAGCATCTTGCGGTCCCTGAAATCCGCCGAGCAGTGAGCCGGTATCCTGTATCGGGAAGAAGCCCTTTGTTACGCGTCCCATCAGAACAATGTTGAGCGCTAGCGTTCCGACGAAGGCGAACACGACTGGGGCGGGATGCTTCAGCACCCACGTCAAGCTCTGACGATACCCAGACAACAGGTGATCGAAAAGGCGCTCACTGAACTGATAGAGGCTTCCATGTCTTGCTCCCCTTTCCGGTCGAAGAACGTAAGCACACATCATCGGCGTTAACGTGAGCGACACGACCATCGAGATTGCAATCGAAACCGCGAGAGTGACTGCAAACTCATGAAAGAGCCGCCCGGGAATTCCACCCATGAACAAAATCGGAATGAAGGCCGCGATGAGCGACAGGCTCATGGACAAAACCGTAGGTCCAGTTTCCTCCGAACCCCTTAGGGTCGCCGCCATCGGCGGAACACCCATCTCCATCAGCCGAACCGTGTTCTCCATGACGACAATTGCGTCATCCACGACAAACCCCGTGGAGATGGCGAGCGCCATGAGCGACAAATTGTCGAGTGTGTAGCCACAGAGGTACATCACCGCAAATGTCCCTATTACCGACACTGTTACCGCGACGCCGGGGATCAGGGTCGCACGCGCGTTGCGCAGGAAGAGGAAGACGACAAGGATTACTAAGCCGATTGACAGAACCAGCGCCGCTTCTACATCCCTAACCGACGCACGGATTGTGGTCGTAAGGTCCCCTGTGACTAGAAGCTGCTGGTTTGAAGGGATGGAAGACCGAATGGACGGCAGTTGGCGCTTGATCTCATCAACTGTACTGATGACGTTGGCCCCGGGCGAACAATAGACGAGGAGACTGACTGATTCCTTGCCGTTAACGTAAGCCACCGAGCGAACGTTCTCCACCGAGTCCGTGATCGTCGCAATATCACTAAGCCTCACCACGGAATTATTTCTTGATGCAATCACGAGGGGCGCATAATCGCGAGCCTTGGATATTTGATCGTTTGCCGTAATGTCGGCGATGGTGTCCTCATCGGAGATCTGACCTTTTGGACGATTTGCATTTTGAGCGCCGATCACGCCGGCTACATCCTGAAAGCCGAGACCATAATGGCTAAGCTGTTGCGCGTTCAGATCGACACGCACAGCGGGTAGGGACCCGCCAAGAATCGTTACTTGGCCAACGCCGCTGACTTGAGAGATTTTTTGCTGGATGATGGACGACGCGCTGTCATAGAGGACGCCGGAAGAGGCTGTCTTTGAAGCCAGATTGAGTACGAGCACTGGCGCCCGCGCGGAATCAATCTTGCGGTAGGTTGGATTCGCGGGAAGGTTTGAGGGCAGATAGCTCCGAGCCGCGTTGATTGCCGCTTCTACATCCCGCGCGGCGCCATCCACGTCTCTGCTCATATCGAACGTCAGTCTGATCGACGTGACGCCAAGTGAGTTCTTGGAACTCATCGACGTGATGCCAGCGATATGGCTGAACTGCTTCTCGAGCGGAGTCGCCACGGAGGACGCCATATTCTCGGGACTCGCGCCAGGAAGCGCCGCTGAAACCTGAATCGCTGAAAGATCGACAAGAGGCAAAGAGGCCACAGGCAGAAACCGGAACGCGATCATGCCTGCCAACGCGATGCTGAATGCAAGCAGCGTGGTAGCAACGGGTCTTCTTATGAATGAGGCTGAGAAGTTCATGGCAGTTCCGCAGCGTCAAGCGTTGCCGCCCTCCTCCGGTGGGAAGCAAAACGTTCTCCCAGCCTGTCAAAGAAGATGTAGATGACAGGTGTCGTGTAGAGCGTCAAGATCTGGCTAAGAAGCAGACCACCCACCATCGCTATGCCTAGCGGACGCCGGAGTTCCGAGCCGATACCAGAACCGAAAGCGAGGGGTAGACCCGCAAAGAGCGCCGCCAGAGTTGTCATCATGATGGGACGAAAACGCAGAAGAGAAGCTTCGTAGATCGCCTCCGTGGCGGTGAGGCCGCGAGTCCTTTCAGCCTCCAATGCGAAATCGACGAT
>Ga0210397_10001541_pt1 | contig 14720 bp, 14 predicted proteins | sample IncBWH2OmetaG_FD_160126 | JGI IMG/M metagenome (GOLD analysis project Ga0210397, IMG submission 160126) | Forest soil microbial communities from Barre Woods Harvard Forest LTER site, Petersham, Massachusetts, United States - Inc-BW-H-2-O ...
AGGCTAAATTTCGCTGACGCAATTTAAAATATGCCATGATCATTGCAGGGCCTGATATAATTAATAGAAGACCCAATACAGCCAACGGCATTTTCCACCAGATCAATCCCATAAAACCTGCTAATACAGAAGCCAATGCCGTACCAATAGCACCTAAGGCCAAACCAATCGCTGCAAAGATCCCTACAAACTTGCCTACATCAAACGGTACAGGAGGTGCCGTTGGTGCTTCAACTTTAGCAGGTACAGTTTCTATCTTGGTTGTTACATCTGTCAATACTTTATTATCCTGTTCTGAAGCAAATTTATTTACTTGTTTTTCTATAAAGCGTGATACCTTACGATACGGAGACCAGAATGCCTGAATAATACTGATCGGGTTTTCTACAATCTTTATAATTGTTGCATCGTACGCTGCTCCTTTCCTATCGTAGAATACAGCATTACGGCCTACAATTAAATTATCAATATCCCCATTGGTTAAAGCTGCAACAATAACAATCGTTTCATTGGTAGATTTGGATACGCATTTGCAATAGATCAGAAACATACCGCTTAACGATACCATCATATCATGTCTGGACATATCACTTACTTTAATACACAGATCACAGCTGCGTTGATCGATGTATAAAGTGCCGGATTGAAAAATCGCAGTATTATCCGGTGAATAAAAATCATAGAAGGTTACAAAATTTTTAATTAACGTAAACAAATCCCGGTAATAACGCACCAGTTTATCTACTAAAATAATGTTATTCGCTTCTGTTTCTAATGCTTTATCTTTTTCTATTAAATCAAATAGCTGTATAGATAAATGCTCAGATAGAATTTTTCTGATTCGCTCTAAACCCAGGGATTCTACCTGCTCTCCGGATTTTTCAGATTTCCATATTTCATAAGCCTTAAATTTTTCTGAAATCAAATTCCATTCTGATTCTGACAATGTTTTTTTATTGGGGAAAAGATAGTCCGTAATATGAAGTCTTACCTGGTTAATTTTCTTTTCCCACGCAGGATTAATTCCTTCCTGCAAAGGCAAATTCTTTTGTGCTTCAATCTTAGCCAAAGGAAATGTTTCAATCTCTTCCAAACACGTTGTTAAATCTTTGGCTGTAATCAATTCAACACGTGCAATAAGTTGATTTAACGTGGTTGTGATTTCTGCATCAAATGCTGCAAGCCGGCAACGTAAAAAATAATCATCTATTTTAGATTTAACTGTCAGATATATTTGATAAGCCTGTTCTGTATTTTCATTAAAAGGTAAAATACTGGCCTTATTATCTTCTGCTTTTTTATACCAATCAGCATAAGCTGTACATGCTTCTAAAAATTTGGTCAAGTACTCTGTATCAATACCATCTTTACCGCCACGGTCGGTCAGGCTTCCCATACAGGTGATAACATCTTTCAGAAAGACTTTTAATTCGTCTGTCGGACAAGAATCTTCTGTAATAATACCATCACCGTTAAATGCTGTACCATTAAATATTTTAACCCGATCAGACGTTTCTTCTACTGTTAATGTGGTAGCATCAGGCCGGCCTAAATTTTTCAGAATATTTTTTGCTGAGGCCATCAGGATCTTACCTTCAGTACTGCTTTCATTAATGGCACTTAATGGGAAAACAGCATTTTGCTCCATTAAATCATCCTGGTTATTAATAATAGATCCAATCCATTTAATAGCCGCCAGCATTTCTGTTACTTTGATGTGACCATCATTATCGTTATCAATCAACTCTAATGTTGCTGCATCTATTTCCAGTCCATTCGTGGGACAACTTAATACGGTCCATAATTTTTGATCCAGATATTCCAAAGCAAGAATATCGCGACCAGAATCAAAATTTACTCTCTTTACTCCTCCAACTGAAGAGAAACTCCATTCGTAATTTTTATGCTGCATAATGAATATATAGTGTATTCATCAGCGAATATAATAAATGATTTTTCAAAAAGGCACTTCTTTTCATGGATGCAATTCAAATGCCTCTGCAATCAATTCGAATGAACGCTGTCTATCCGCGCTATTACCGGCCATGGTAGAAATAATGATTTCGGTCACATCAAACTCCTTGGCCAATTGGGTGAGCTGCATTTTTACTGATTCTTTTGTGCCGGAAATAATTCTGCCGCTATTGTGTTTGATGCGTTGTAATTCTTGCGATGTAAAAACATACTTCTGAATCATCTCATATTCTCCAAAATCATGAAAGTTTCCTGCTTCAAACTGAATGAAAACATAATCCATAAATTTCCGCATTTCTTTGGCTTTAGCTTCAGTATCGGCACAAAGTACAAAGATGGAAAGCATTGCATGTGGTTCAGAAAAATAGGCTGAAGGTTGGAAATGTTTTTTGTAGGTATCAATAACTTCTTTTGTAACAAAACCATTGATAAACTTAGCAACAACTAACCCTAAACCAAACTTTGAAGCAATCAGGCTACTGCCTCCGCTGGAACTCAGGATCCATTGTTCCGGTGTGGTTGTAGCTTGCGGTACAGCCAGAATACGGCTGTTATTTCTTGTAATAGCTGTATCCGTAAAGAAGTTTTGTAAGTGATCCAGCTGGCGCACATAACTTTCTTCTGCAAAATCATTTGAAGGATTTAACAGCGAGGAAGTAACACGATCGGTTCCCGGTGCTCTACCCATCCCTAAATCTATCCTGCCGGGAAAAAGTGTTTCTAACATTCTGAAATTTTCTGCTACTTTCAACGCACTGTGGTTGGGCAACATAATACCACCGGAACCAATACGAATGTGATCTGTAACGCTGGCCAGTTTAACCATCAGAATCTCCGGAGTGGAGCCAGCAATAAAAGTTGAGTTATGATGTTCTGAAACCCAGAATCTGCTGTAACCCAATTGTTCTGCCAACTGTACAGTAGCTATTGTTTCTTCGATCGCCTCCTTTGCTGTTTTATTTTTCTGTACTACAGATTGATCCAGTATACCTAATTTTATCGTTTTCATGTTTCAGTTCTCCTACGGCAATTCTTTCAAGTGAATATAGAACCTAAAAGTTCCATTCAAGCGAAAAGCCAAAAGCGTAACGCTAAAAGCTTGAAATATCTATCCATTTGTACGAAAAATATAACACGAGCATTTAGCTTCAAGCATTTAGCGTCCTGCTTGAATAATACTTTTCACAGATTCGTTTATGACATTTAAAGAATTGGTTCAAAAGCCTTTAATTCCTCACGTTAACATTAAACATTCATTTCGTCTCTCATTAAAGTATTTGCCTGATTCATTGTTACAATAACATTCATAACCACACAAGTTCAAGGGTATTCTTACATTTCATCTTCTTAATCATTAATTAACCATAATTTAATTGATAATTATTCACTCCATAATTTTGCCCGAATTATGGGGTATTCTCTGCCATTTCATGAATCAGATTTCAGACCATGAAGAGTCGGTTTTAAAGGCTCTTAAGAGTTATTTACTAAAAGATAGCGAAGGACAACAGGAATTTAAAGACCTGACAAAAATTGCAGCATCTGTATGCCAGACAGAACATTCTTTTATCACTCTTCTTGATAAAGATCGGTTGCTTTTTCTATCTGCCAATCAACAAAATCTAGCAGAGATCGAACGTACTTTTTCTTTTGGCGATAAAACAATACAATCAGAGGAAATACACGAAGTAACAGATGCCTTACAGCATGATGTATTTAAACATAACCCCTACGTTGCCGGCCCTCCTTATCTGCGTTATTATTGTGGCACACCGCTCATTGATGAAAATGGATACCGTCTGGGTGTGTTATGTGTATCTGATACAGTACCTCATTCTCTCTCTGATAACCAAAAAAATTCTCTTGTATTACTGAGCAGACAAGTAATGCAAGGTTTTAAACTTCATCTAAGAGAAAAAGAATTGGAGCGGCAACATGCAGAACTGGAAGAAATTATACGTCAACGTACAGCCAGCCTGATTGATACCAACCACTGGCTTTCGCGCATTATTGATTTAGTACCCCATCCGATTTTTTTAAAAGATCAAAACGGAAATTATTTACTTGCTAATACTGCCCAGGGGAAATTATTCGGTAAAAAACCAGATGAATTATTGGGCAAAACAGATATTGATTTTGTCTTCAATAAGGAAGAATATAAGATTATCAAAAAAACAGACGATGCGGTAGTAGCTTCACGTAAGACAGTTATTCTTGCTGAACAGATCGTTACGCTGGGTAATACAAAATACTATTTATACACCTCAAAAGTACCGTTGATCAGCCCCGTAGACGGAGAGCTGCGTATTCTGGGCGTATCTATTGATCTTACAGAAGTAAGAGCGTTGCAGATCGAATACGATCAAAGCATGGAAGCTTATCGTAAGCTTGTAGAAATTTCTCCGGATGCTATTTACATTCAAAGCAATGATGGCAAAATATTATTCGCAAATCCTTCAGGCATTGAATTACTTGGCGCAAAAAAAATGGAGGATCTGGTAGGCATGTCTGTTATGAGCTTTATTCATCCGGATTCTATTCAGGAAGTAGAAAGCCGCATTGGCTACTCCGAGCAACTAAATGGTAAAGTATCTGAACAAAAAGCGATCACACTTACAGGTGAGATACTTGACATTGAAGTTGTTTCTGTTTCTTTCATATACAATGGTATACCCGCAGAACAAGTAATTGTACGTAATGTAACAGAAAAAATAAAAGCGCGGGAAGCTTTATATCAGAGCCGCGAAGAGTTCCGTACACTAACAGAAAATTCCACGGATATCATTGCACGTATTACTAAAGACAGGCGATTTGTATATATCAATAAAGCAATTACACCTCTTACAGGTAAACAATGGGATTTTTATTCCGGTAAAACACCGGAAGAAGCCGGATTTCAGGAAGAACTTTGTAAAGGCATTGAATACATTATTAACAAAACTATAGCCAGCAAAAAAACTTCTTCTATATATTTTGAAAACCCGCAGTTAGAGTTTGCTTTCCGTTATGCACACGTGATCTGCGTACCTGAATTTGATGCACAAAAAAATGTGAGTTCCGTTCTATGTACGGTTCAGGATGTAACTGAACTCAAAGAAAATGAACAGCAACTGATACGCACCGGAAAGGATCTGGATCGTTTTGTTTATAGTGCTTCACATGAATTACGGGCACCATTAAAATCTATACTGGGCCTGACCCATTTAATTCAGTATGATTTAAATGGAGATAATTACAGTGAAATACACGAATATGTTTCCCGGATTGAAAGATCTGTATTGCGCCTGGACGAAACAGTAAAAGACATCATTGAATACTCCCGTAATACCCGACTGAATGTTATCAGCGAAAGCATTTCTTTTACTGATATCATATCTCATGTAATAGAAAATCTGAGTTCGTTACGAAATTTTTCGCACATTCATTTTAAAACAGAAATAGATGAGCTCGTTCCTTTTCATTCAGATAGCCGCAGAATACAAATAATACTGAATAACATTATTTCAAACTCCATCAAATACGCCGATCTCTCAAAAAAGGATTGTTACATTCATTTACAGGTTAACAACAATTCAACAGGTTCTATAATCCGGATTAGCGACAATGGTATTGGTATTGAATCTGCATACATACAGCAAATTTATGATATGTTTTTCCGTGCAACGAGTACCAATGAAGGTGATGGATTGGGATTGTATATCGTAAAAGAGACACTCCATAAATTACAAGGAACTATTGAAGTAGAGTCTGCTCTCGGGCATGGTACGACCTTTGTAATACATCTGCCGAATCTTTAACTGAAATAAATTCATTTCTCTGCTATTATATTTTATACAGGATAAAAACTCAATGCTCAAGTATTTGTTGTAATACTTGCTCAGTAGGTGTCATCACTTTTTCTGATGTGCAATCATTTTCTATTTGCTGAATTTCTGAAACATATTTTTGGAGCTTTCCACTTTCATAATCTGCCAGAATACCCGGATGTATATAATGCTTTTTACATACCGCACGCGTATTACCCAACTGATGAGCCACGAGATCCATTGCTTCAGTCATTAATTTTTTCACTTGCACTTTTGTGTCTGCAAATCCTAAATGACGAAATGCATTCAAACATTTAACAGTACCTGTCCAGGTACGAAAATCTTTACTTGTAAAATCTCCTCCGGATATTTCCTTGATGTAGTTATTTACATCTCCGGAATCAATTGCATGACGGTTACCTTCGCGATCATAATACTGAAACAACTCTTTACCCGGAATATCTCTGCATTGTGAAATAATTCGCGCAAGTTTAGAGCTCTTTAAACTGATATTGTGATAAATACCTTTTTTTCCTTTAAAAGAGAAGCGTACTTCAGGACCAAGAATCTTTACGTGCCGGTCCTTCATCGTCGAAAGTCCGAAGGAACCATAAAGTTTTTCGTATAAATTATTTCCAACACGAATACTGGTTGACTCCAGAACGCTTACAACAGCTGCAAGCACCTTTTCTTTAGCAAAGCCCTGTTGACAGAGATCTTCCTTCAGCCTGCTGCGTATAGCAGGTAATGCACGGGAAAAATCGCGTAAGCGAGCATATTTTGTCTGATCACGGAGTGAACTCCAGGCAGCATGATAGCGATATTGCTTGCGCTGTTTTGCATCCACTCCTGTTACCTGAATATGACCGTTTTCTTTCGGGCAGATCCATACTTGTTCCCATGCCGGCGGAATAACAAGCTTACGAATACGTTGCAATGTTTTTCTATCTGAAATTTTCGTTTCCTTAAAATAATATGTAAACTTTCCATTGCGGCGTTGGCGGGTAATACCATCTTCTTTATCGTTCACATATAAAAGTTGAACTGCTTCTGCACTGGCAGCATAATTTTTAGCAAGTCTGCGTAATTTTTTACGCGGAACCATAATAGCAGATACCGGAATTGTCAGCGTTCCATTCATAAGCATGTATTTTAATGTATTAATTATTGTGGTATCATCAGTTCATCATTTCTATCTCAGCGGATTTGGAATTATCCGCTGAGATAGAAATGATGGCAGGCCAAAAAACAACTAGCTGGTTGAAAGATTAAGTGATTTAATAGACCCCGATTTTTTAGATAAATAAGAATTCTTCTTCGTAAATATCCTCTATTGTTATTTCTTCATTCATATAAGTACTTATTTAGATATTTTAGATATTGATTTTTTAGCTGTAGGTTTCTTTGCTGTCGATTTCTTCTCAGAAGCTTTCTTCGCTGTGCTTTTTATAGCTGTTGTTTTCTTTGCAGTAGATTGCTTCTTAACCACATTCTTTTTTACTGCCGATTTTTTCGCAGGTGATTTTTGAGCAGGAACCTTCATTCCCTTTTCTCTGGCTTCAGATAAACCGATAGCAATCGCTTGTTTAGGGTTGGTAACTTTTTTCCCACTTGTACCGGACTTTAATGTTCCTTCGTGCATGCGGTGCATCGCACTTTCAACAACGCGTCCGGATTCTTTAGAATATTTAGCCATGTTAATACGTAATATTGAATGTTTTCGAATCTTTTTATAGCTGGTTGAAAGATTAAATAATCATACGTTTATTCCTTGTCAAGAAATTTTATTTCACTTTTTTCTTTCACTATAAATTGTCTTAGCAAGGAATATAAACTCATATATACATTTGCGATCCATACCAGGGAAAAACCACTGATCAGATAACCACGCCAATCACCCAACAATAATTTATATTCTGTAATGAATAAAAAGAATAGAGTTACATAATGACTGAAACAATATTCACAGGTAAAGAGATAAAAGAATTTTCTTCGGATGAGTGTCTTGCTTAGCTTGCTTTTCTCAATACAATATTCCCTTGGCTCTCTGAATACTTCTTCATGCGTGACCGTCCATGCAATACAGGCAATTGGAATTGCCAACAAGAAAAGTACTAGTACCTGCATGAATGCGATTTGCATAATTACCTTACTTATTAATTACCTCTCAAAGGTCACAAAAGTTAGATCAGGAATATTTACATTATTTTGAATATTCATTACAATATTTACACGTAGGAAATAATTAAATGAATGTTGTTTGCAGAGGTAAAATGAATTGCAATAAAAAATATGTAAAAATCAGACTTGGTAGAATATAAAATCTAACCTGTTATTCTCCTAAAAGTATCTTTTATTTCATGCTCCAGATTTTTGTTTGAGCGGACCATGTGTAATTAGAAACTGAGATAATATTATCTCAGTTTCTAATTACATTTTTTCTTCTTTATCCACTTTTTTATGAATGTCGTCTACTGCCCGAATAAAATCAGAAACCAAGGGATCATTGTTGGATCCGTATATATCAATCAGCGTACCCTTTTCGCCTGCAGTTGTTGAAATCGCATACAAAATGGCATTATCATCCGGATCAGACTCACCTTCGAATCGATAAAAATTGACAATTTTAATCTCCTGAGGTTTATATACCTGTTTCGTAGCTATAGATTTCAAGCCTTCCGGAACAGCTTTAAATTGTACACTAAAACCTAACTTATCAAGCATCTCCAGACAAGCTGTTAATGTATTCATTTGATCATTATTATCAGCTGAGTGCGCCATGTGTTTCGGGTTCAAATCTTGGTTTTGTTTTAACATCTAAAATCTTTCTTCTCATACCCATATCTGATACAGGCACATAAGCAACTCTATTTTTTTGTGCTTGAACTGTTGCTGTTTCCTGAGGTTTTGATTCGTTGTTTTTCATAATTTTTTTTGGTTAGCCGGTTATACTTATTTTTCTTATGAATTACTACATGCAAAATCGGATTAAAAAATAGACGATGTATTACATGAATTCATATAAAAGTTACATAATATACATATCAGATTTCACATATTATGCATTAAGATATGATTAAGAAAAGTAAATATGCCTTTAGACTTTAAAATGCAGAATTCATTATAAAAATTTTAACAAAAGATAAATAAAACAAAAGCGTATTAAGCCTTCTTATTTAAAGCTCTGTGATCAATAAAGGATTATTCACGCGCATTTCTGCAATCAGTTTTTCTGCTTCCCCCTCCCTTGTCAATCGTTCAAGCTCAGCAGAAGTAACGCCTACCATTTGAAGAAAAGTAAGCTGGCCATGAGGTGTAACAATGGTTCCTAATTCAGGATCAGTGGTAAATAATATCCCTACCATTTCCGTTGAATATCCCAATCGAATGGGGCCATTAGCAGGTACATAATGGTAATTATCAAACCAGTTACCGCTTTCAAAAACATAACGCGCCAGACTATTCATCAAGCCTACTACCCATTGAGGATCTTCATCCGCTTCATTGCTCTTCAAACGGAATGTGAATTCAAACCCCCAGCCGTTAAAATCACCACCCGCTTTCTCAGGCGCATAATATAATTCAGACATACCATAGCTTACCACATGCCGGTGAAAGGTTTGTTCGTGCGAATCATATATACTGGCACCATCCAACGGATCCGGGCCGCCCATCATGTATTTAATCGCCGAAGCATAATGCCTGGGTTCCTGATGTGGATATAATGAGTCCAACGCAGCATCAATGGCTAACCAACCGGGAGCATCTTCTTCCTTGTATTGTTTGATATATTCTTCTTCTGTCATGTGATTAAAAATGGTTTATACGATTTCAGATACCTGCTTTATCCAATAGATTTTTTATTTTATTGAAAAGATAGAAAAATCTTTATCTTTAACATAACTGCCACATCTTTTATTCTTTTTGCTTTATGTTAAAATCTCTCTGCCTGCATGTACTATTGATCGTATCAGTGTACATTTCTTCTGCTGTTTGTTACAGCAGCTCAGAAACAATCAAAACTTGCTATTACCATGGCCATCAGTTGTACCTTGGCCCAAAAGGCGGATGTTATTACATTAATAGTAACAGTAATAAAACGTATGTCGATCGTACCTTTTGCAATTGTTAAACAACTATTTTTAACAGAATAAAATTTTCCACTCAAAACTATACATATCATTTCAGGTAGTACAATGAAATTTATCTAATACTATGAATTAGCACGAATCCATTCACAATATTGAATATCTTCAAAATTACTTCAGACTTTACTTATTACTTCTATAAAATTAAAACCGTTTTTTATGAAAAAGGATATAGTAAAAATCTCTATGATATTCCTCTGTAGTATCCTGTTATTAGGATCATGCAAGAAAAAACATCATGACCCTGTTGCCACAACAGATAGTGCTATACAAGGCACAACAGCACTCGATCAATCTAACTACATAGCTGCCTCAAACCAATCATCTGAAGAAGCAGATGTAATTGCTTCCGGATCAAGCAGCACGGCACGTACAACAAGCGGCGGTACTACTGTCCCGGGTATGTCAATAGACTCAAGCAATGTTGCTTCAGGAGTCTTTTACATCACATATTCGGGCCAGAGTGCTTCAGGGATCATCCGAACCGGAAAAGACACCCTGATTGTAACAGGTAAATGGCATGTTGCAGGCAGCACAATTGTTTCCAAATACAATTACACTGTTACTTTTCTTAGCGGCAGAACTATTCAGTTAATCGGTACGGATACCATCACCAATATATCCGGTGGTAATTACTGGAGTCTGTTGGCTGGTACATCCATTACCACAACGCATACCGGTACAGCACAGCTGACATTTGATGGTGTAACAAAAAGAACCTGGCATCACTCCAGACAGAAAGTACGCAGCTTTGCAAATGGTGTTATTACAGCTACTATTACAGGGACAGGAAATTATGCAGGCGCTACAGATGTTGAAGCTGTGGGTGTAAACAGACTCGGTGAAACATTCTACGGTGAAATTACTTCTCCATTAGTATGGTCATATTATGCGAACCCGGCTTCAAATACGTGTTCGCATTGGGCAGATCCTATATCCGGCAGCTATTTCCACAAAGGAACAGGCTCCGGACTTACAGTTACCTTTGGTGTAAGCAGTACAGGTGCTGCCAATACTACTTCCGATACATGTCCTTATGGATATAAGTTAGACTGGACATTTAATAGCAAAAACGAAGAGCTTATTCTCTCTTACTAGACTTTAAAAAAATAAAGAAACGGGGAAGAAATATTTCTTCCCCGTTTCTTTATTTAATAAAATACCGAACTCTTCCATATTATTTTTTCTTTCACATAATAAATACTGAAACCAAACTAATTTTCTGGAATGTATGTATTCATGTTCTGAATAAATATTATTCATTAACGAAAGTAAATAATCAGGTATAGTGCGCCATTTCAATTATGACAACATGAGAGAGAAATCATGTAACATATTCCTGAAAACATGTAAAACATAACTACATGGAAAGAATCAACTTTGACATGTTAAAACATATTATTTGAAAATCATTCTAATCAACACAACTATGAAAAAATTAATTGTATTTATTGCCGCAATAGCTTTTGCATTACAGGCAAACGCTCAGTCACAAAAAATAATGGCGAAAGACGTACCGTCATCTATTGCAGTTGCATTTGCCGAAATGCATCCGAATGCAAAGATGATCGAGTGGAAAAAAATTGATTCAAAATACGAAGCCGCGTATGATGAAAACAGCAAAAAAACATATTCTGTTTATGATGCGTCAGGCAATCTGATTGAAACAAAAGTAAAAATTAAAGAATCAGAAGTACCTAAACTGGCAACAGATTATGTATACAAAAACCACAAAGACCCGTTGGAGAAAGAATATTTTAAAATAACAAATCCGAAAGGAACCGTAACGTACGGAATTAAAGTAAAAGACAAAAAATTCATCTTCGATTCAACAGGTAATTATATCAAGACTGTTGATTGCAAAGAATAACCGTTTTAGCAGAAGGGTAAATAAGCGTCTTGTCGGTAGGGGTTCCGGCAAGGCGCTCTTTATATTATAAAACGCTGATCGGTAACAAGACCAACGTTTATTTAGTAATCTTATACTATTACTTCGTCAAAGCTTTCTTTTTAAGTAAACCTATTGTTGCACCAGGCGACATTATCATAGGCACTTGAGTCCAGTCATTATACTTAGCAACAAGTTCTTCTTTTTTAGAATCGTCGTTTGCGGCCGTCTGCATATCCAGAAAGTATTGACGGAAATTATTTATTACTTCAATACCGCCTACAGGACCGTGACCCGGCACTACTGTCTGAATATCGAATTGTTTTATTAGCAAATCAAATGCTTTCATATAGCCATCCGGATCGGCTGCATGGCTCACCAATGCAGGCACTTGCTTATTTAAAACAACATCACCGGCAAACAACATTTTACGTTTATGCAGATATACAACCACATCGCTGGCTGTATGTACATTTCTGGCCAGATTAAAAACGGTCACTGTATCATCTCCCATTTTAATATCCATTTTATCCGTTAACCATTTGTTCGGTAAAGATTCTTCATTTGCTTCTTCTATCCAGATTTCTTTGGTATAATTTCCACCGGCAAGAATAGTTTGTCCGGTATAAAATTTATTACCTCCAATATGATCCGAGTGATCATGGGTATCAATAACCAGAATCGGTTTACTTCCGGCAAGCTCTTTTACCATTTTATATAATTCTTCTGCAGCATCACCCATCTTCGTATCAATAACAATAACAAGGCTATCTGAAACCAGGATACCGCTGTTGCCACCACCACCTAACACAAGTGTAAGATCTTTATCGTATTTCACTACGCTGGTTGCTTCCATTTTTTTCATTACAGGGCGCAAATAGATCGCATAAAGTGTAAAGCCTACAGCAGCAAATACAAGCAGTACAATACCTATCCATTTGAGAGTTTTCTTAAGTATTTTCATAGTATTATTTTTTATTGATTTTTATATGATTTATAATTCTTATTTCATTTTATCTGCAAAATGAAGGCTCAGGTTAATACTGATAAGGAGTATACCTATAAAGAAAACAATCAACGCAAGTTTAGTTTTTGAACTTAGTTTACTTGCTCTGAAAAGTAAATAACCAACCACCAAATTAAATGACGCCCATAAAACATTTACAAGCGGAGAAGAAAGTCCCTTACCCGGTGGGTTTGCAAACGGAGACGGAAAAGGATCTCCCATTACTCCGCTTACATAATGCGGAACAACATTGGCTAAAAAAAGGCCTGCAAAAAACGCAGCAAGATAATTATACCATTTTAGTTTGATTGATGTTTCTGAATTTCCCATATCTGCGTTTTTTATAGTGGAATCTATTTTCTTATTTTTTAAACGGTTACTATTCTTTATTTAATTTCTACAAGTTTGTTCAAAACCGGCAAAGCCTTTGCAAGCAGCTCCCGTTCTTTATCTGTAAGAGCTGTTTCAATAACTCCTTTCAGCCAGGCATCTTTTTCATACTGCGTTTTCTGAACCATTTTTTTACCTAAAGGAGTAAGCGAAATAAGCACTTTACGTTTATCTTCTTTGGATGGTGTTCTTTTAATCAATCCCTGAGCTTCTATTTTTGTCAGGATCTGAGACATAGACTGAGTAGTAATACGTGTTAAACCGGCAAGTTCGGTAGGTAAAAGCGTAGGGTTGCGGAACAAATGACCGATTGTTTCCAGTTCTGTCATGGAATACGCGCTGGCAGCAGACGTTTGTTTTCTAAGGCCTTTATGCAACGCAGCAATTACACCACGTAATGATGAGGACAATTCTGTTCCGTCCATAATATGTTATACAACTTGTTAGTTTACCTAACAAATTTAAACGATATTTTATAAATTGCAAGGGAGGAGAGAAAAATAAAAAAGAAGATAATAGCCCCAAATTACTTATGATGCATAATGCCCGTTATATAGAGCATCATCCATCATAAGCAAGATAAGGATATTTATAAGTCTGTATCTTTGAATTTATCTTATTTAGTATCAGTATTTTTCTTAATTTCTGCGTCAAAACATTTTTGTTCCGTTTGTAGATATTCTTCATATTTTTCCGAACGGAGGTAGTATACCAATAAATGCTCCTTTTCTATAATCCAAATTACATAAAGCATAAATATATATTTAAGAATAAGGCTTAGATTGAAAGAAATTATTTTAATGACAAAAAGCGTTCTAAACAGTTTATTGAAAATATCAGGATCATTATATAATGTTTTTTTATTAATAATCTCATTAGTAAAATCATTTGAGTTATGATGTTTTATGGTATCAGCGCCATTTTTTGTTGCAATTAATCGCATTGTATTTTTTTTATCGTGCATCACTTTTATCTGCGAACAACTATCATATTTTAACAGCAAACAGCTATCATATTGAACACTAAAGCTAATCCCGTTGATATCATGCACAATTAAAGAATCAATAAAATCAAACTTCTTATCCATTACAGCAAAGTTTGGATCACCTTTTGCAACTTTTTGTAGCTTCTTTAAGATATCTTTTTCTACAAGTTGAGGCACATCATGCAAAACAAATAATAAAGGTTGCAAAGCAACATAAAAGAATAATGCGATCTTTAACCACATTGGAGCTCTTAGTGTGTCTTTTGTCAAACCAGAAACTAGCAGCCCTAAAAAAGTACAGCTAAAAAGTGTTTTTAATATTCCGAAAAATATATTGGCTTCAACAAAATTATCACCAATAGTAAGATCAAGGATACACAATGCCACTATAAGCATCACCACAATGATGCCATTCCAATATTCTACTGGCTTTTTTTCTGTTCTATAGTTTTGAATTGAAATCAAATAAAAACAAGCAGCAAATGATATTGTTTCTGTAATTATGAAAATATCAAAAAGGGAT
>Ga0210397_10001545_pt1 | contig 14713 bp, 3 predicted proteins | sample IncBWH2OmetaG_FD_160126 | JGI IMG/M metagenome (GOLD analysis project Ga0210397, IMG submission 160126) | Forest soil microbial communities from Barre Woods Harvard Forest LTER site, Petersham, Massachusetts, United States - Inc-BW-H-2-O ...
ATGGCGCCGGAAAGACGCACCTCCTCGACGGCGACGAGGTCGTTTCGATGAACTTCTGGGGGTTCACGCCGTCGGTGTTCGACCATCTCGGGCGCCACCTCACGCGGTTTCTCGAACTGGGAGGCGTCGCGCCGGGAACTTCCGAATGCTTGATTCCGGTGGTGGTAGACGAGCTCCTCAAGGAGAAGGCAGCGACGGTGCGCGTCCTGCCGACCTCCGACGTCTGGTTCGGCGTGACCCATCCGGAAGACAAGCCCACCGTGACGAAGACGATCCACGAGATGGTGACGCGCGGGGAGTATCCGTCGCCGATCTGGGACAACGTTTGAGGGACGCCGGGCGTTCATGAAACGCGAAGCTGTCGTCGCTCCCTTCCGCAAGGCCGCTGGCCACGATCCGGACGTCGTGGCCTTCGCGCCCGGGCGCGTGAACCTGATCGGCGAGCACACCGACTACAACGAAGGCTTCGTCCTGCCGGCAGCGGTCGACCGGGGGGTGGCTGTCGCGGGGCGGCGGGTGCCGGGCGAGATCTTCACCTTGCACGCCGTCGACCTGGGCGAGAGCTGTACGTTCGCTCGGGGTGACGAGCTGAAGCGCGACCCGGAACATTCGTGGGCGGACTACTTCAAGGGCGTCGTCTGGGCGCTCTCGAAGCGCGGGATCGACGTCCCCACTTGCGAGGCCGCGATCACTGGCGACATCCCCCAGGGGGCGGGATTGAGCTCCTCGGCGGCCTACGAGGTCGCGACCGTTCGGCTGTTATCGGCGCTCGGCGGCTTCGAGCTGGCGTCGCTGGAGGTGGCGAAGTTGGCGCGCGAAGCCGAGAACGGTTTCGTCGGCGTGGCCTGCGGGATCATGGACCAGATGGCCTCGACGTTCGGCGAGCGGGGGAAAGCGCTGCTTCTCGACTGCCGTTCGCTGGCGCACGAGACGGTGGAGATCCCCACGGGACTGAAGATCGTCGTGGTCAACAGCGGCGTCCGCCATTCGCTCGCGTCGTCGGAGTACAACAAGCGGCGCGCGGAATGCGAGGAGGGCGTGCGGATTCTGGCGTCGCTCCGTCCAGGCGTGCGCTCCCTGCGCGACGTCGGCCCCGACGACGAAGCGAGGTTTTTCGCGGCGCTCCCACCCGTCGTGCGAAAGCGATGCCGCCACGTCGTCTCCGAGAACGCGCGGGTGCTCGAAGCCGTCACCGCGATGCGTTCACACGATTTCGCCCGGCTCAAGATCCTGACGGCAGCCTCCCACGCCAGCCTGCGCGACGACTACGAGGTGAGCTGCCCGGAGCTCGACGTCCTGGTCGAGCTGGCGTTGGCGGTGCCTAACTGCCACGGCGCCCGCCTCACCGGCGCCGGCTTCGGCGGGAGCACGGTCACTCTGGTGGACGCCGCCACCGTCGATGACTTTTCCCAGTCCGTCACCGTCGGGTATCGCAACCACATCGGCGGCTCAGTGGACATCTACGTCTTCGAACCCAGCGCGGGCGCCCGGATCCTGTAAGCGGAGTTAGGCCCCGAAGTAGCCTAACAAGTCGTCCCCACGCGCCTCCGCACGGCGTACCCGCTATCAACCGCTCCCCAGGAGTCTCTATCAACGGTCGGCTTCGCTGCCCAAGCTGACCAGACAGAGGATCAGGTCAGCGAGGCGTAACTCCCGAGGGATCACTTGTTCCCGACGTGACCCATTCGGCGACGTCGCATGCGATCACGTTCGGACGACTCACATGAACCCTCTCTTGCAACCTAGAGATCTCCACGCCCTTTGACTCTTCGAGCGTTACTGAACCCTTCTACTGGCACCCATGACATCGAAGGATACCGGAACGGAGACTAGCTCCTCATTCAAGGGATAAGACTCCTTCGGGGGCGCTGGCTTGTCCTTCTGGTCCAAATAGTGAACGACAATCGTATAACGGCCAAGTCGAGATAGGTCGAAACAAGAGAGGTCCGCGTCAACATCTATGAACTCGCCGGGCCGCAACAAGCGATAGTCCTCCGGTTTGAATTGCCGACGAGCTATCCCGAGGCTGCACCGATCGACTACCTGTTCAGTATTACCGAACGTCACATCGAACCACAGGTTGCGAGTCCTGATAGGGACCGGCCCGAGCGATGGCCCAACAACCAGCCTTCCGTTCAGCCAGACGGGCCCATTCGAATCATTTTCAAGCCTTACGATAGCGTATATCGTCCCACCTATCGGTGTTTTTGGAACAATCCGAACGCTCAGTCCTACTCTTGGCCGCTCCTTGTTGACCAGCCCTCCCAAAGCGAACGTCGGCAACATTAACAATACCACTCCACTGCACAATAACCGTGTGACTCTCACTTTCTCACCACACACTTCGCCGGCCGTCACTAGTGGAGATGCAAACTATCATATTCACTCAGGGCTGCTCGGGCCCCCGCCGATCCAGCGACACCCGCAGGGATCATGGCCGGGGTCAGGCCGAAGTGGCTATAGTACTGTTCCTCAATCCCAGACACGGTGACCTCATCTACCAACTTTTGGCGGCCCATGGTCCATCCATAGAGGCCCGCAAAATAGATGTGTAGATATTCATGAAACATTGTTGCCCGTAGGAACTCAGCCCCCTGGTCAAAGGTCTTCAACGGCATGGTAATTTTATATCCTCCTCCGGCCGCAGGCGCCGTATGACCCCAATCATTGTCGGCATCCCATCTTTGGTTTTCGTTTCGAAGATCAACCTCCATCTCAACCTTACCACCAAACGATACGGCGGGGCCCAGCTCCGGATCGGCTGCGTTGGCGGCCGCCGCATCTTTCATGGCCGTGATGTACTCGTAGCTCGCACGGCCAATCTCGCCATCGGTCATTAATCGTCGGGCCTTTGCCAGATCGTCGACGACCTTTTGGTTCTTGGCCTGAGCCTCCGCCGCACTTGCCTGCGAGACCGACACAACGAGCTGATGTAGCCCGAGCGCTGCCGCACCCTGCGCAGCCGAGAGCAGCGCCGTGCCGAGCACGTCGTACCCTGAGACCTCCTGCCCCATTGCCAGCGTGGAGATAGCACTGGTAGCAGCCGCGGACTCCGAGCCGAGCAGCAGACCGGTCAAAGCGTCGCCGCCGTAATACTGATTAAGACCACCCGTGGCAATTCCTATTCCGAGCCCAATCCCGGTGGTCACTAACGTCCTCTCGAATCCCGCTCCATTCGTGATGGCCACAGCCGTATTGAGCGCCGCCATTTCCAAGCCCACCAGCATGCAACCCACTCCGCTCGAAGCGCAGGCAAAGATTGACACGCCGAGTTCGAAATCGCTCAGCGGGTTACTAAAGTAATTCTCAAAAAACCCTCCCAGTTTGCTCCAGAAGAACCCCGTTGGATCCGTGTAACTCAGAGGATTGTTACGCACATAGCTGTACCTGTTGTAACTCTGCAAATCGGTCACAGATTGAACGTTCGGGTCGGGCGACATGAACCGGCCGAGTGACGGATCGTAAAGCCGCCCGTTCATGTTCACGAGCTCGACGACTGGAATCTGCTCCTGACCGGTAAATTCGCGATTCCCTGGAGGAAGGCCCAATGACGCAGGGGTGGCCGACGTCCCGTCAGGATTTCGCCTTGCGCCCCACGCATCGTACCCAAGCACAGTTGCATTTTGTCCGAGAGTAGCCACACGACCCTCGTCGTCGCTGACGGCCGTGACGGAGCCGATGTGATCGAAGCTGTAGTAGTGGTTCGTCACCGCTCCAGTCGATTGATCTATGACGCGAAGTGCGAATGGGCTGCCTCCGTGAACGCCTCCTGCATAGATAAAATGGGCGCTCTCGACGTCGGTCCCGACTGTAGTTTCTTCGTAAAGGCTCTTGCCAGTAGCACCCAGGCCCACATATACCGTGCGCGTGGTGCCCTCTCCGTTCACCACCGATTGGACGACGCGGTTCCCGTCTGCTCCGTAAATGAAGTCGACCGAACCCGTATCGTTGCCTTGTGAGGGAACTGGGTCGCTGTCAATATGGAGCACCTTGTTAGAAGGGTTGTACGTGAGCGATCGGCCGGCGCCCTTCGTCAGATTCCCATTGTTGTCGTAGAGGAACTGTGGACCGCCCCCCCCCGAGCAGGCCGCGTGCGGTCCGGCCACGCGGTTCCCTGCAGAGCAACCAGTCCCGTACGCGTACAGATTGCCGTCCTTCTGAGTGAGGTTTCCTAACGAGGCCGAGTCGTAGGCGTAAGAAGCGGTGTTGGTCCCCGCCCCCGTGGTTGTGACCGCTTGCATGAGACGATTGGTGAGGTCGTACGTAAATGTCTCCGAAGGCACTTGGCCGCCCGCTGCGTCGGTGGGACCGCGTGTCACAAGGTTCCCCATCTCGTCGAAGCCGTAGCTTCCATTCTGAATGACGTTGTCACCGTCCGAATGCGCCGTTGCGCTGGATCCGAGCAGCCAGCCAGTGTAGGGATTTCGAGTCGATGCTGTTTCCACCCCGTTCCGCATCTGCTCGTCTGTAACCTGGCCGATGGCATTCATCGCCATGGCCTGCCACAGAATCGAGTAATCACCGGAGTCGTCGGTGAGGTACTGCAGCTGCCCGAGGCTCGTGTAGTGGTAGCCGACCGCGAGCTGCCTGCTGCCGACCATTGGATACCGAATCTCACTTTGGCGCCCCATCGAGTCGTACTGGTAGGACGTCGTGAAGGTCTTTCCATCGACGCACTCAAACGCCTCTTCGAGGTCTCCGGAGCTCGTGTACTGAAAGGCGCGTGTAGCGCGCGAGCCATCGAGATCCACCGCAGTTCCTTGAGGTAGAGATGGAATGCCGGTACATGCCCCTTTGAACCGCCCGTCAGACGGGCTGACCATCGCTGCCACCTGTCCGATTCCAGCACCAGGCGCGACGTCGTAAACCCATTGTGCGGTTCCCGCCGAATCCGTCTTGGTTAGCACGCGAGCCAGCGGGTCGTACGTCATCGTCGTACCCTTGGCCTGAGGATCCATGCTCAGCGAGTTGGGATCAATCTCCTGAACGAGGTCCCCAAATCCATCCACCACGTATTTCCAGGTCCCCATGTCGGGATCGGTCGTTCCCTGTTTTCGACCTCTCGTGTCGTAGGATGCAAGGACTTGGTTGCCGGACGGATCGGTCATGATTGTCAGATTTCCATCCGCGTCGTATTGGTAAAAGCTTGGCACCAATACCGGCGTAGACGATCCGTCTCCAGTGAGTGTTTGGACCTCGGACACTTTTCCGAGAGCGTTCTTCGTTTCCACCGTCTTTCCCTTCACAGCGAGCATCGAATCCAGATGCGTAGTGGTCACGCTCGTCCCGTCGTAACTCATTTGGACGGTCGCAACCTTGCCGAAGCCACCGGAGCTGTCAATTGTTCCTAAATACTCACTGATTGCGGCGACCCTATTGAAGTAGTCGTAGCCCGTCTCGGTGTGTGTAAACTGAGGCGGCGGCTGATCCGTGGCGGTCGCAATGTGAAACGGCTTCGCCACCGAAGTGACCTGTCCCAGCTCATTGTACGCCGTGGTCGTTTCGACAAAGCCTCCGTCGAAAGCGTAGGCCATCGAACCGGTAGTCTTGCCCTGATCGTCCGAATACGTCCACGTGGGTGCGCCGTCGGGAGGAGTGGCTATCGTGACGCTCGCTGAATTCGGAGGGGTCCCGGCCTGGCTCGCGCCAGCTAGCGCATACTGCTTAGTCGTTCGCAGAGGCGTCTGGGAATTGCAGCGGTCAATTTCCAGAGTCAGACGCCCGGACGGATCGTACGAAAAGCACGTCTCGATGCCGTTGGGGTCCTTCCTCGTGACGACTTCGCCCAAGATCGGGTCATACACTGTTGTCACCAGATGACCGGCTGGGTCGGCCGTCTTAACCGGGAAACGCCCAGGGCCGTAGGCTACGGGAATTCCCAGAGTGGATGGGTCGTAGCTCGTGAACGTCGTCCTAAACGGCGGATGGTTCTGAGGGTCGTTCTGCGAGGACGGATTGATACCACCTGGAACGCAGCTACCGAAATCGCTCGCACAGCTGGTCGCGGCCGTGACATTCCCCAACTGGTCGTAGCTGGTCGCCGTGTCCAACCTAATCGGATAGTCAGCATCCGGCTCGAGGTGCGTCTTGGTCATCACGAGACGGGAGCTGCTTAGTCCTCCGAATGTGCCGACCGTCGCATACTCAAAGCTAGTCGTGTGCGTCGTCGGCCGCGTCCCGCCAGTCGAAGTAATTACGGTTCGTTCAGGCTTCCCTTCGAGCTGTTCCTCACTGGTCGTGAACGTATTGACCATATCCTTCGAAAACACCTCGTTCGTATTGCCGTCGAGCCTCGTCGAGGTTGTCTTCGTTTCCGACACATTTCCCTGGGTGTCGTAGGTAAACTTTGACTCGATCGTGATACCGTTCGTCTTATCATTGAGCACTGAATGAATATAAGCCACGTCGACGACGTCAAACGGAAAGACGAAGACAGGAGAATTGGCCGGCCACTCTCCCCTAGGATACGTGCCGCATCCGAACGGCGTATTCGGCACGGTGTTGTCGCAGTAGGTGGTCGTGGTCTTGTTCGTGAAATACGTTGCGAGTCCGTCAGCTCTTTCCTGGTACTTGTCGACCTCGATTGGTAAGCCTGTATACGGATAGGCCTGCGCGTAGGTCGTGCTGGTCCGGACATGCGACGCGCCATCGGTAACATCGACCCGGTGAAATCCGAGGGGACCCCGCCCATACGAATCCTGGCGCATGGAGTGGTACATGTAGCTAGTTGTAAACGTCGTACCCGTTCCAGTGCCGTCCTCGGCCAAGACGGAAGACACCACGTTGAGGGGCAAGGCTAGTTGCTTTGTATTTGGATCGGTGACGTCGTCGTCAGCATAGGGGCGTCCGGACCCCGTCGTCGAGTTATAGGTAACGACGGTTGGTTTGGCTAGGCCGTTTGGAAAGTGATCAATGAGAGCAGGCTTATACGGATTCAGCCACGCATCGGGCTCGACGACAGTTAGGGCACCGCCCAAGGTCGTGCCAAGCGTTGCGAGGTAGCTCGCGTTGTCGTCCACTTGAATTAGATCGGGTAGGCCGTCGCCGTTCAGGTCAATGAAGGCACTGCCGAACTCTTTCGTCGCCTCGCCTGGGATTACTCCAGGAATTGCGTCGGGCCCGGCGGATATCTGCCATGAGGTGCTGCCGTTCACGGGTTGCCACGTCGTTCCCGTATTCAGGAATATTTGGCCCCCGCTCACCTGACCAGGCGCCGCTCCCGTGACTCGGCCCTGATGGTTTTGCACGAAATCCGCCAATCCGTCTCCGTTGATGTCGACGAGGGCGAAGACGTTGTCGAGCGGAATAATCCCGGTGCTCTGAAACGCGTCGCTTCGAGTGGTCGACTCAGGTGGAGAGAACGTGTGCAGCGCCTGGATATACGGCGCCGTGGATGCGTCGTCGAATCCAAACCCAGAGCCGTCGCCGAAGCCCACGCCAGCGACAATGGCCGCCGGGTTCGTGTTTCCGTAGAGCCCGTTGGCGTTGTAATACGAAATGAAATCATAGAACCCGTCGCCATTTACGTCGCCCACCTGACCAGGTCGGTCGTCGGAGGGACTGATGTTGACGCCGCCACTACTCGTTGAGTACCTCGGGATTAGAGGTCCGAAAGAGGTCGTGACACCATCGGAGGTGTTTGGCAAAAAGGCGCCATCAGCGTAGACCGTCCCATCAGGTAGCGCGTAATAGCCGGTGGATACCAGATCCGGGAGGCCATCTCGGTTCGCGTCCTGCAACTTGAAGCCGCCGTTAAATTGTGTCTGTGGATCGAGGTGTTTTGAGCGCCAAGGTGGGGAGGCCCCCGGATCTCCGGCGAAAAGGATGTCGACACTGGTAAAGCTATTGATGTTCTCTCCGACGCGTACGAGGTCCGCTTTTCCGTCGCCATTCATATCGGCCATCGTGACCGGCTCTGACCCGCTGAAGAGGATGCCGTTGTTCCATTCGAGACTGTTGTTCGGGTCGTCTGACGGTATGGTGCCGTATTCCGGGTGGAACTCCCAACCGCCATCCTTTTGGGAGAAGCGGTTCAAGAAGACCGCAGGCGAGTAGCCATGATATGAGCCTCTGCACCCACCGTTGTTTGGGTCTTGGCCAGGGATGCAGGTAACGCAGCTATCGGAGTCGCAGGTGACGTTCGCGGAGTCAACAACGACGTCAACGAATCCATCGCCGTCAATGTCCGTCAATATGACGCTAGTCGGGTTGTCGTTTTGGTCGGACAGATAAGCCGGAAACGTGCGATTTGCGGCGAGCTCCTGGCTCCAACCCGATCCGGTGTTGATGAGTGTGGCCAATTGCGGTGCGCCGTTGGGTCCCTTTGTCCGGGCAGCGACAAAGTCCGGGAGGCCATCGCCATTTAGGTCGACGAACTGGGTTCCCTTCAGCCCTTTGCCTTTCGGGACAATACTTTGCGGAAGTGTATAGTCGTTGGATGGGTGCCAGGTTCCTCCACCGGTGCTCTTCCAGCCGAACTTCAGCTGTTGCATAGGAACATTGGAAGCGCTGTAGTCGACTGTCTGGAGCTCGTTTCCGGTGTACGTCAGGGTGTACTGGCCAGCCGGCGTCGTGATGGTTTGAAGAAGCTGCGTTTGTGGAATCCTGAGAACCCCGAAGGTGGTCCACCTTACGTCCGGCCGGTTCTGGGGGAGGTAGCCAAACGAGATGGTATTGAAAGGCGTAGTTTGAGGTGCCGCCAGCGATCCTGTATAATCGATCTCAGAGACCCAGATTCCGGATTGCCCGAACGCTTCAGGCGAAGTTGCGTTGTTTCCGTTGCCGTGGTTGTAGTGGAAGTCGAAGTAGTTGCCCCAGGCATCGACGACGCGATCGAGTTGCCACACTGCGGTCTCGCCACTCGATGCGCCATTCGCGGCGGTCACGCGATCTGCGGGGTCGAGACCGTAGTAGCGTGTCTCCCCGGCCTTCGTTGTGACCTGAAACTCGCCGGTAGAGTTGCGACTTATTGTATTGAAGTCTACCTTCTCGGCGGCGTAACACATCGCGACCGAGCCCGAGACTTGACAGTTGGCGGTTCCAGACGGCTGGTCGAGAAGCTTTCCGCCGTCAAGACATATCCCGTCCGACAGTTTGTCTTTGGTCTCGCTCGCGTTTAGTGAGTCCAGTAGCACCGGACGTCCATAGCCGTCCTGCTGTCGCGTGCGCGGGCATCGCGTGATCGCTGACAGACCGCTGAGGCTCCAGCCTGGCCCGGCGATCCCGTCTCCAGCCTGGCTGTTATACGAAAGAGCCAGATTTGGCGCCATTCCGCCAATCCCGGGAGGAATCGATATCGGAACAGTATAGGTCGCGGCGCCGGAGGGACTTATAGCGAACTGTGCCGGTATGACTCCGTTGAATGCTGGCCCAACCTGCGGCGGTGGAGCAGGAGCTCCGGGGGCCGGAGGCGGCGTGGAATCGAGATTTACCAACCGTCCATCAAGTAGGACGACATCGTGCGTCCCATCGCCCAGGGTCGTCACGGACAGCCCCGAATCGGGCAGCTGGGGGGGCGTCGCCTTTACGCTGTTGAGGCCCAACGTCCACGTCAGCTGCGACCCTGAAAGGGTTGCAACGAATGGCGCGTGCGGGGTCGACACGAAGGTCGTCGGCGGCATCTCGGGCGGCGACGCAATCGGTCCGCCGTCGTCCGATAGTCCATTGGTCGACCCATAGGGGATGTTCACCGGGGTCGGCGATGTCGACTGATAGTCGAAGATCGCTTTAAAGACGGGTCCCTCCTGCGCGACGCCCAAGAGAATGGGGACCAAGGCCGTACAGGCGACGTTGTCGGTCACCGGAGGATTCGAGCAAGTCCCCGTCAAGAGGTTCCTTAGACCCTGGGTATGGCAACTGTCCGCTGGCGGCGGGCACGGGGTCACGACTGGTAGAGTGAGCTGGAACGCACGAAGCACCCCCTCGTAGTAGCCCCAACCCACGACTTGATTGCTGTCGTTGATCCCATTCGCCGCCATCAGATGCCACTTCAAGTCGACGGGATCGAGCAGGTCGGTCAAATTGACCATGCCGGTCGCATCGGAATAGACGAACGCATCTTGGGGGATCTCGACCCAGGGATCGTAAATGGTACCGACGACTATGCCCGCGGCGTTCTCTCGAGAGGCGACGACGGTGTTCGGGGAGTCGGTTGCATACTCGGGCGAAATGCCGAGGTCCTCGATGCCCATAAAGTCTCCCGCAGCGGACACCTTCATACGAAACGACCGAGGCAGCGTATTGTGGATTCCGTTGCCCAGGATTTCATCGTAAGCCACGCCGTCGGTGCCCTGGCTCGAGCGGATGTAGGTACCGCCCGTGAGATTCCAGCCCGTCTCGTCCGCCGGCAGATTATTCGGAAGTAACTCATTGAGATCTTGGGTAGTGCCGCTACTCTCGCTATAAAGAACTGCCGCCCACAGCCCGTTCGCCTCCGACACGAGCTGCGAACCGACGACGGTCCCATTCGCGTCGATTCCGTAGCCAACGGCTTGCGGATCACCATCTGGAGCCGAGGGCAATGTTTGAACGGTTCCGCTGCTGTCGATGGTAATCATTCGGAGGTCGGTAACGTACTCGCCGCCGGTCAGCGTCCCGCCGCTGTTTATTCCAAAGCCCTGTCCCGCCCCAGGTTGGTTGACCGGTTGCGGGTCGGTCCGGGGGTCATAACGAAACGCCAAGCCGGGACCGCCCGCGAAGGCAGCCCAGCCGGACATCACGCCGCTGTCATTGAGGGCGTACGGTAAGAGGGCTACACCCGACCACGGGATATACGTCATCTCGCCCTTGGCGGTCCAGGTGAACCCAAGATTTCCATCATTCCCTATGACTTCGCCATTGTTGTTGATGTCTCTCGCTTGGGACCCGCCCTGAGCGGATCCGATGTCGATGGCCGAGACGAAATGCGGAGCGCCATCCGAGCAGCCCGTAGCGTCGCCCGGAATACAAGCGCCGAACTGACAGGTGTCGATGACGGTACACCCGTTGCCGTCGTCGCATAGTTGACCGTTGTCGGCGAGCGCCGTCGTGCAGACTCCGGTCGCAGGATCGCACACTCCGGCGGACCGGCACTGATCGGCGCCCGCACAGGTAACGGGATTGCTACCCGTGCATACCCCTGCCAAGCAGGCGTCGGTCTGCGTACAAGCGTTGCCGTCGGTGCAGAAGGTCCCATCGGTTGCGAGAGGAGTCGAGCACTCCCCGGTCGAGAAATTCCGTTGACCCTGCAGATGGCAACTGTTGGGGTCGGGCGGGGGGCACGTGCTGAGGTTGATGTCTGGCAGAGTCAGCTTGAACGCCCTGGTCACACCGCCCAGGGTGCCGTAACCGACGACCTCGCGGCTGTCGTTGATCCCGGCCGCCAGGATGAGATGCCAGCCCAGACTAGGGTCGACGAGGCTCGTCAAATCGACCATGCCGGTCGCATCGGTATAGACGAACGCGTCTATGGGCGCGTCCTGCCAGGGGTCGTAGATGGCGCCGACGATCTCCCCCGAACTATTCTCTCGATTGGGAATGATGACGTTCGGAGCGTCGGGGGCATACATCGGCGAGATGCCGAGGTCGTCGATGCTCACGAATTCTCCGTCGGGGGTCACTCTCAGACGAAATGACCGCGGCAACCCATTGACAATCCCGTTGCCCAGGATTTCGTCGTAGGTCACGCCGCTTGGAAGTTGACCCGGCCGGATGTAATAACTTGCCGTGAGATTCCAGCCCTTCTCTACGGGAACGAAGCCATTGAGGAACTCGGTGCCGCGGCTGTTGCTGTAACGAACTGCCGCCCAGGTCTCGTTCGCCTCCGACACGAGCTGGGAACCGACAACGGTTCCATCCGCGTCGATTCCATAGCCTGCAGCTTGCGGATCGAAGCCGGCGATGGAGGGCAATACCTCAACGTCTCCGGTGTCGACCCTAAACATTTGAACGCCCGCGTAACCGCCCCAGGCAGCGATCGGGTAGTACCCCCCGCCGGTCGCCGTCCCGTTGCTGTTTATTCCAAAACCCTGTCCCGCCCCGGGTTGATTGACCGGTTGCGCGTTACTGGAGGGGTCGTAACGAAACGACAATGGGACACCGTCCGCGAAGCCGGCCCAGCCGGAGATCACGCCGCTGTCATTGAGAGCGTACGGGTAGACGAATGCGCCCGACCAGGGGACATAGTTTATGTCGCCCGAAGCGGTCAGGGTGAAAGCACCATTTCCATCAACCCCTATGATGTCTCCTCTATTGTTGATGTCGCTCGCAGTGGACGCGGCTCCAGGGACTCCGAGGTCGGTGATCGGGACGTACGTCGTCGTGTCGAAGAACAGCAGGGACTGCGCGCTGCTCTTTTCGCCTGAGTTTCGGCCGGCGATCCGCGTTTTGCTGTTGCTCTTGCCGAGCAGGGTCGCCGTCTGCGGGGGGCGTCCCGTCGAGATGTTGGTCGATGGGCCAAGCGACGTGCCGATCCCAGTTGCCGGGTTGGAAATCGCCGCGTTCTTCGGTACTGCCGTGTTCGTCAGTCCTCCAGCGGCAAGGACGTTACCACTCGAGATCAACGTCGCCGCGTGCGAGAGACGGGCGGGGGTCAGCCTCGCCGCGGCCGCTTGCAAGGCGGGGTCGAGGTGCCCGGCGGTCGAGGTCGCTGTCGCCCGTTGCTGTATTGTGGCGCCGGGAGCGTACGCGCGCGGGGAGACGGTGTGGTGGTCAACCGCCTGCACGGGGATATCCCGCGCACCAGCGGGCGCAACGTCGGTCGCGACGTGTGTCTCCGTCTCCTTCGCGTGGGCTGGCGCGCTCGCGCGCGCTGGAAGCGCCACATGAACGGACTTGCCTTCGTTTTTCGGCTGTTCCGGCTTTTCCGGATTTTCCTGCGGCGTGACTGCCGGCAGGGCGAGCTCCGGCTGAACAGAATCAACTGCCTCAGGCCCTGCAGGCTGGGCGCGAAGGCTCGACGCAAGCCGCTTCGCCTCCTCGCTTGGCTCTCCGCGCCTCCGCTGGTGAACTAGCCCTCCCGCCGCGACACAGACCAATACAACGAGAACGACTCCCGCACGCAGACGGATCGATGGCATCCAAGGCCCCCACCTCACCGGAGTCCCCCCACTCCCGCTCGGATCCAGATGTTTATGTTCTTAGAGCGTGGCCATCCTGCCAGGCCGCAGTTTCTCTCGTCAACGAGAGAGTTGGTGGTTGTTCAACTCGTTACGTTGGACGACACACTTTCACTGTAAAAGCGCAAGGCAGCTCACTTGAGTCGCCTCTCCCAGTCGCCTTCGCGCGCGAGCTCTCTGCTCTACTTCGGTTCGCCGTAGACGATCCCCCGCCCGCCCGTCCCCACGTACACGCGGCCGTAGACGCGCGGGTCGCCGGTGATGACGCTGCAGAAGCCGTACTGGTGCTGGTCGTCGTTGACCCGCAGCCAGGTGGCGCCGACGTCGTCGGAGCGGAAGAAGCCGACCACGTTGTCGATCTTGCCGATGAGGTAGAGCGCGGGGTACTTCTTCCCGTCGGCCGGCTTGCCGAAGCCGAGGGCGTAGGCCTCGCTCACGCTGGGGATCGACTCGTACGTCTTGCCGGAGTCGGTCGAGTGATTGAGCTCTTTGAAGTTGGTCAGCCAGACGTCGCCCTCGATGCCGGGCGTCGCCGCCGCCGAGGCCGAGCCGTACTGGTAGTCGGCCAGCGCGGGCAGCCCGGTCGGTGACGCCGTGAAGTGGGCTCCGCCGTCGACGCTGGTGAAGGCCTGGCCGCCCTTGGCGTCGAGGACGTAGAACTTTTTCGGGTTCACGCGATCGGCGGCGGGACGGAACGGCACCGGCGCCCAGTCCGGAGAGACCTCCGCGTCGGGGAGCCCCTCGGCGCGTGCCCAGGTCGCGCCCCTGTCCTGGGAGAAGACGACCGGCCCCTCGAGTGGCGCCCAGACAAAGGCGCTTCCGTCGGCGGACACCGCGATCGAGCCGGCGCCCTTGGCTTTTTTGGGCATCGTCTTGAACGGCGTCCAGGTCTTGCCGCCGTCGAGCGAAGTGGCGCCCCACTTCTGGTTGTTGTCCCAGCCGACGCGCGCGACGATCTCCGGCTTGGTCCAGGCGACGTCGATGCCGCTGGCCGAGCCGCAGAGCGGATTGTCGAACATCCCGTCCTTCGTCGGTTCATTCAGATCGTCGTGGCGGAAGCCGCAGAGATCGCCCATCGCACTCAGAAGGGGCGGTCCCGCCGGTGGGCTGACGAGGCCCTTGATGACCGTCTCCTCGAGCCCGCGGTCGAGGAACGTCCAGTGCGTCGGCTGGTCCGAATCGGCGGCGGTGGCGTCGTTGGTCGCCCAGAGGCCGGCGCCGGTCACGTACATCGCGCGGCCGCTGTTGAAAGGATCGATGTCGATGTCGCCCATCCACCCGCGCCCGATCGGCTCCGACTTGTGCCAGTAGAGATACTTCGCGCCCGCGTCGTCGCGGACGACCTTGGGCAGAAGCGCTTTCCATTTCTTCCCGCCGTCGGTCGTCCGGTAGACCTCGTCCCCCTTGGTCCAGCGGTCGATGGTGCTCACCATGATCGTCCCCGGGTGCGCGGCGTCGAGCGCCAGCCCGCCGTAACCGAACCTGTCGTCCCCCTTGGGCGCGGCCGGCGTGATGTCGATGAACTTCTCCGCCTTGGGCTCGTACTTCCAGACGGCGCCGTCGCTGATGTCGTTGGGGCCCGGGCCATTCGTGTAGCTGAGGTAGAGCGCGCCGGTGGT
>Ga0210397_10001546_pt1 | contig 14711 bp, 13 predicted proteins | sample IncBWH2OmetaG_FD_160126 | JGI IMG/M metagenome (GOLD analysis project Ga0210397, IMG submission 160126) | Forest soil microbial communities from Barre Woods Harvard Forest LTER site, Petersham, Massachusetts, United States - Inc-BW-H-2-O ...
TGGTTGCTAATTTCGCGAGACCGGCGACTTTCGAGACGCTGCCCACTGCGCCGCCTAAGCCGCCCGGTCCACCCATGCCGCCCGACGCAAGCGCCGCAGCGCCCGCTAATCCGCCAAGCGGGAAACCCGCGATGCTGCCCGTGCCGCCCGATGCGAGTGATGCAGCGCCCGCCGATCCGACGCCTGATCCGCCAAAAAGCGAACCGAGTGCGCCGAATGCGCTGCCGAAACCAGTTCCGCCGCCGCTGTAAACTCCGCCGCCGCCGACAACATCGCCATAGCTGATCGTAGAAGTGGCATAGCCCGACGTAGACGGCGGCATTCCGGTTGCCGCCGCAAGCGACGCCACCGCCGCAGCGGGTCCGGTAATGCTCGCGTTGATGGTGCTCTTATGCTGCGAGTTCTGGTCGATCTGAACTTTTTGCGGCTCGGTGTTCATGACCGTGACCTTGAGCGAATTGTCTGCCGCCCACGCCGATGGATCGTCGATCTTGGTATGGAATACCGGGCGCTGCGTGAGCGTCCCGGCGAGGCGTCCGAGCGGGCCATGCCCAAATCCGCCACGCGATTCCATCGTTACTTTCTCGCCGGTGAATAGCTGCATCATCGCCGCCGCAGCATTCGAAGTAATGATTTCCTTCAGCATGGATTCGCCCGCTTTTTTAGCGGCGTCAACTAGGTTTTGAAAGATGCCCTTGCCCTTCTCGAAAAGCGCGTCGTAGACGGTGCCGATGGCGCTCTTGAGTTTGTCGTAAACCTGCCTCTGCTCCTCGATAATTTTTTCGTTCGCCATGCGGTTCGCTTCGAGGCGAATGCGGGCCTCGTTATAGGCCGCGTCGGTGGTAATGATTTCTCTTTTCTTGGCGACATCCTCCGATGCCGCGATCTCCTCGTTCGTGACGAGTTTGATTAACTTGCGCTGCTCCTCGGGATAGTCCTGTAGCGACTCGATGCGGATGTTGTCGGCTTTAATCTGATCGACTAAACCCTGGTCGAGAAATTTCTTTTGCGCGTCTGCGACTTTTTGTGCGGCGTCGATTTCGATGGCGGCAGTCTTCTGAATCGTCGCGACGCGCTGCTCTGCGTTTTGATCTCCTCCGGTCTGGATGGTTGCCTTGGCAAGCTCGGCGCTACGCGTGATCTGAGAGATTTCTTCTTGCCGCGTTTCGTCGCGGAGATTACGCTCGTACTCGGTCGCTTCCTGCGCGACGGCTTTGAATAATTCCGCGCGGCGTCTCGCGATTTCCTCGTCGGATTTTTCTATCGCGGTCTGCCGGTCAATGATCCATTTATCGGTGTCCGCTTTGATTCCCGCCTTTACCGTTTCGGGCGGGATCTTGAGAACCGTAAGGTCCTTTTCGCGCTGCGCCAAGTCTTTGGCATAAACATCGTCGGCTAAATCCTGGCGGTATTTCGCGGCCTTAAGCGCCGCCGCATCCTCGATTGCGGCTACCTGGGCCGCGACTCGCGCTGCTTGTTCGAGCGTAGCCGTCGATTGCGCCGACTCGATTTCCGACTGGCGGCGCGCCATCTTGTCGACATAGTTGGCGGTGGCATCGAGCCGGGCACGCTCGTTTTTCAGTCGCTCCTCGTTGGTTTTGTCCTGATACTGCTGTATTAAGTTTGCTTCCTCAATGATTTTTGCGGCCCTTAAGTTAGAGAGGGCGATTATGTTCCCGGCATTTTTCTTGTAGAGTTCGTCGTACTTGATTTCAATTGCGGCGATACCCTGCAATTCATGCTCTTTGGCGCGGTCGAGTAATTGTTGCGAAGCCTCGATTTGTTGCTTGATTTTTTCCTCGTTCGGCTCCAATAGACTGCCGGGCTTTTTGCCGCCCGCGTAGTCTTCGGGCTTGAGCGTTCCCGCACGCCAGCGTTCGAGCAACCCTTGAAACTGCTGCGCGCTCTTTTGGGCCTCCGCGAATTCGGGCACGAACGTATCAACGATTGCCTTGGTGAGTCCGAGCTTGTCGGTAAGTTTTCCGATCCACTCGATGACCTCGGGCATGTTTTGCCCGATGAAATCGGCGAGCGTTTTCCCGAGGAACGCGCCGACTACCGCCGAGACTCCTGCCGCGAGCGCAAGCATCCCCGTCGAAAGACCGGCGATGCCGGTTGTAATAGTGGCGATGACGCCCGCGCCGCCCGAGCCGCCCGCGATAAGCGTGCCAACGGTGCCTGCCGCGCCTTCCGCCGCAGCCGTCGCGCCTCCCGCAGCCGCAGCGGTCCCGACCGCGCCCGCGCCGCCCATAATCATCCGCGCGGCTCCGGTGAGGGCCATGAATCCACTGATCCCCTTCCACGCGGTGTAGATACTGCCAGCGGCGAGCGCAATGGTGCCCATCACTTCCGCCGTAGTGCGCAACCACGGCGGCATATCCTCGAATACCTGAAGGATTTGCGTCGCCGTTTTCAAGATGCTGTTGAGCATCGGCGCGAGATCCGCTTCGATTTTCTGAATGAGAAAGTCGAATTGATCGACAACGTTTTTCCAATTGACCGTGACTAATTCGCCCATCTTGCCGCTAACGTCGGGCATCGATTCGAGACCTTTAAGCAAGCCCTCGACGAACGCTCTCCCGCTTAACACGCCCGCCTCGTCCGAGCCTTTGATGAGCGATGCGATGCGCTGATCGCTGAACGCGCCATAGCCTTGTTCGGCGAGGCCCTTTTTGAGTAGCGCGTTCACGTCGATGCCTAACGGCGCGATCTGCCGGTATAGCTGTAACGCGGGAATCTTGTCGCGGCCCATCGCCGTGCCAAGGATGCGGACAAAATTCTCCATCGTTCCCGAGTCCTTGCCGAGCGCCGCCATCGCGTTTGAAATCGTTTTGAGCGTTCCCGGTATCTGCGAGGCCGACAAGTGAAACGCTTCCATCTGCTTTGCGGTCTGCGCGAGTTCGTTCACCGAGAACGGCGAGGTTTTCGCAATGGCGCGAATTCTCCCCATCAAGTCCTCGGTTTGCGCGGCGCTGCCGTTGAGCGCGGTGAGGCTAATTTCGACTCTGTTGATCTCGTCTGCAATCTGCGCGAACGACGCGACGAGCTTCACGATGGCGAGGCCCGCGATCACGTTGCCGAAATTCAAAAACTCGCTCGTTGCCTGCGCTATCGAAATCGACAAACTGTTGACGCCGGTCGTGGCCTGCTTGGTGGCCGAATCCGCAGCCGTTCCGATGCTCCCGATGTTTTTGTTCAGTTGGTTAATCGAGGCGTTGGCGTCGTCCGACTGAAAATCAACTTGAATGTAAATTCGGTTAGCGGCCATGCTGCTTTTTGCTCTCTTCGTTCTCGAAGCGTTTCCGCTCCTCGGTAAAAATGCGCAAGAGCGCGAATTCTAAATACGTGAGTCGCTCAAGATCGACGCGAATGCCGACCTGAAGGGCGAAATCGACATCCACCAGCGTTGACACGACGCGCCACACGCCCGAGGCGAGCGTGCGATTGAGTAGTTCGAGCGGGCACGCCGCGCACGGCCCAATATCGTCGTCGTCCGCGCTCTCCATCTGCGCCTCGGCGCAATTGTGCGGCTTCGGGCAGAGAGCGTCGCGGCGCATCAGCCGGTGCATCAGAAATCGCGCTGACGGGCGCTCCGGCCACGCCCCGCCTGCTAAAAAGAATCGGTTTCATCGACCTCCGATTGAAGCTCGCGGTCGAGCGCGTCGATCACCGCTCGCGCGGCAGCGTCTTTGTGCAGCGCCGGAACGCCGTTCGGATAATCTTCGCTTGCGCCGTGGCAGGCGTCCCACAGTTTCGCGCCCGGTTCGAGCAGAATGCGAACCTCGGCCATGTTGTAAGGCATCTCGCGCGACTTGGCCGCTTTTTTGCGAAAGTCGAGCACTTGCTCGGCGGTCGGCTGATTGAGCGTGTGATGCACTTCGCCGCCGAGCACGCGCAGCGTGACCGTCGCGTCATCGGAGCCAAGTTCGACGCCCAGGATTTCGCAGGTGCCGAGCAGGTCGAGGATGCGCGTTGCCTCGGCGGGAGTGAGCGCCGGAGCGCCGTTGAGTTTTGCCGCCTCGTAAATCTTCAGGTCGTAGTCGGAGTTCGGCTCGGAGCGCGACTCGCTCATTCCGCGCCCGCCGCGCTTGATGACGATTTTGCGCAGCCGCGCCCGCTCGCTCCATTCGTTGTCGGACGGAAAGCGCATCGCCAGTTCGGTTTTTCCGCTGGCGATACGCGCCGTGATGTGAATTTCTGACTGTGTATCAAACATCCCTTGTTCCTCCACTGAAATTTGCGCCGCAAGAATCTACGGCGCGAGTCCTAAAATTCCGTCGAACGTGGTGGTCGCCGAAAGCGTGACGATAGGCGTAACGCCATCGGTCGGGGTCATCATTTTGACCGTGCATTGCACGTTGACAATGCCGTCCGTATCGCCGTTGACGACCGCCGAAATCACCGTGCGCGGCGCGCTGATCGTCATTTCATGAACGTCCGGGCCTGCGCCGATGAGCGCGCCCTTTACCGTGACGGTGGTCGGCCCCTCGACTTGATTGATGAGGTTGTTAAATTCGACCGATCCCTTTTGCGCGCGGGCGGTAAAGGTGAACGTAAACGCGCGGGTGTTGTACTCCATGCGTCCGCGAATTCCGAAACCGTTCTGCGTGCCGGAGCCGGGATAGTAGCCCGAATCGGTGCGCGTGGCGTTGGTATAGGCGAACGTCAGCGAAATGAAGCTGCCGCCGAGCATGTAGTCGATACCGTTCACCGTGAGCACCGCCGTCCCGTTGGCGTTGAGCAGATGTTCCGGCGTGCCTGCCGGGATCACGATGCCCGAGGGGTACTCGACTTGGCCGGTGCCGATGCAGTTCACCGTGACGCGGCAGTTGTTCCGCCCCGGCCCCGATTCCATCGAGAGCGTGAAGTCGTTCACCACCATGCCGACAAGCGCACGGTCTACCACCGAATCGGGATCGGGCCGGATCTGTTCGGCGTAGGTGAATGGCTTTTGATTGATGCAATCGACGACCGGATCTTGCGGCACGGCGTCATATTTCCATCCGGTGCCCGCCGCTGTTTTCGTAGCCTTGCCCAACGCGAAAGCAAACAGCCACGCCATGAATTCCGAGGTGCAGTATTTTTCGATGACGCAGGCCGTCGATGCCGACGTGGGGAAATTCTGCGTGGGAAATTCGTCGCCCTTGCCGATATCCGCCGAGTCGTCCTCGGTGTTTAAATCGACGGTGCCTAACGCCGGATTCGTTTTCGTCAGGCTCCACATTTCAGAGACGATATTGGCGACTTTTAAATCGGTCTGCGGAATGTAGCCGAACGCGATTTTGGTTTCGCGGATATTCGCTGGGCATGAGGTCGTTCCGGCCTTCGGTGCGCCGGGCGGCGGTAAAGCGGGTGTTTGTGTGGCAGACATAAAATTATGCGTCTCCTGTTTCGTAAATTCGAGCGTGGATCGCGTGGTAGTCGATCCCTTCGCGATCCTGAATGCGAGTGATTTCGATAATCTCGGCGGGCATCACGCCGCTCATGACGCCGCAGTAGCGCCACTTCTGCCCGTCGCCGGGATTAGGGATGCCATCGACCAGCAAATTGACCAGTTCAAGCGAACTGCGGTTGCGATCCGCGCGGCAGGTGAAATAAAAACGGTGCTCCCACTCGCCCATGTCATCGCCTTCGTTCAGGCCGGTTTCGTCCCATGCGACCATCACCGTGCCCGAGGGTTGCTCGTAGATCGCGGCGGTGAGCGAGTTGCGGTCGGGATTGGAGTCGACATAAGCGAACACGTTCTCGGGATCGGCGTCGGCGAGCGCATCGACGAGCGGTTGAATGCGCTGGAACGTATCGACGAGAGCGTTCGTTAATGCGGCGAGGTCGACCATAAATCAGGCGTTGACAATCGGAATCCACGCTTTCGTGAAAACCTTTCCGTACTCCTGGTGCGCTTTTTCAAAAATCTGGATCTGCTCGTAACCGGCGAAGCCGATCATTTCTTCTTGCTGCTGTGCGCGCGTGGCGTGCGCTCGCGTGTCGCGCTGCGTCGGCTCGGCGCGGATGTATCCGGCAATGGCCTTACGCAGCGAAAAGTTCATATACAGCGCGTCGGTCATTCTGTTATCGCGGATGACCGCGCGGGTGATGCCCTTTTTCTTGAAGTAAGCGCGCTTTTCAAAAAACGATTTCTTCGAGAGCGGCTTGGCGGGATTGCCCGAGGCGTTCAGGCCGAGCGACCAGCGATGCAATTGGTTGTCGACCATAAGGATGCCCACGCGGGTTAATCCGGCAAAGTCAAAGCGCGCTTCTTTGATGCGCCCCGTTTTTTTGACTTTGACGCTCAAGCCGCGCGCCATCAGACACGCTCCTTGAGCACGCAGCGCGAATAGCCGACCGCGTAGGCGTCGACGCGCACCACGTCGAATACGGAGCCATCGGCCTCGACTACATCGCCCTTGACTGGCCCGCTATCGAGGTCGCCGTTTGAGAGCGTGATGTTTGAATAACTGCCGGGCGAAATTTCCTCGTCCTCTGCGCCCTCTTTCCAGACGACTTCAATTTCGATGGAGTCCTCGGCGTTGCGCGGCGTGTAGACCACCGTGCGACCGAACATATAAAGCTGCGCCGCCCAATTCAGCGGGACGTAATTTGTGGCGAATTTTGTGAGGTTGCTGACACTCATTTAGGAAACGCTCCAATTAGTCCCGCGCCCGTAACAAGGGACCTCGCGAAGAGGGGAGTGCCGGGCGCGGGATGCTCTTTTTCTCAACCGGCGAGTCGAGAAAAGAACGTCAGAGAACCTTGGCCGAGAGCGATGCGTTAGGCCGATACGGAACGACAATCGGCGCACTTTGCATCATGATGAAACGCACGCTCGGGTCCGGTTCAATCCACGACTTGACGAAATAGGGCATCGCCTGAAGCCCGGCCTCTTCGTCGCGGATCGCGCCATAGGCTTTGACGCCTTCAAGCGCGGGCGATGTGAGAATGCAGCTTCCGGCAGGCAGAATCGGGTGTTCGCTGCCATCGGTCGGATCGACGTACCATCCCGAATAAACGTAGATGTTGTACGTTCCGATGTTGCCCATGTACACGCCGCCCTCAAGAATCGGCGCGTTGCCGCTCAAGCTCGGCTGCTGCCCCAAACTGCGCCAGATCGTCAAGTGATCCTTGACCTGCGGATTGGTCTGGAAAACGCTCCACACGTCCGGGGTCATGAGCACGTCGGTAAGCATCACGCCCGTTGCTTGCAACACCTGCATCGCCCACGTGTCGAGATCGCTTAACGGCAGCGCGGTCGGATCGCTCCACAACTTTGCCGCGATGGGCATATTCGCGGGAGAGCGGCCAAAATCGAGGATCGCGGTCGGATATTTTTCGCCGGTGATGGTGAGTTTGCCAATCGATAGAACCTGCCCCGCCATGACTTCCATGCGGCGGCGCAGCATGTCTAGCTGATCCTGCAAGCTCATCGCGAGCATGGCTCGCATCCGGTCCATTGGCGACATCGAGCCGCCGCCGATAGGCTCGCCCGCCGAACGCTTGAGCGGTCGGTTCATATCGAAGACTCTTTTGTCTTTGATGTAGGCAGGCTTGTAGGTCGTGGTTTTATAGCCCCGGTCGGCGACAATTTGACCTTCGACGAGCGGCGATACGAACGGAGCGATGCGCCGCTTGCCGTCGATAACATCGAAGTGGATTTCTTCCGCCGTTTCGGTTTGCGTGGCCGGGAAATAACGGTCGATTAGAAACGACGGATTTCCGAGCATACTTTGGACAACGGTGGTGAGAACATCGGTGGAAAATAAATCGGCCATTTGTTCCTCTCCTTTTTTCTTGGCCGGAGCGCCGTTGTCGCCGCGCCCGCACTCCGACCGTTTTCAAAACTATTTCTTCTCGTGATCCTTGCCGCCGTGCTCTTTGCCGTGATCTTTCGGCTCGTGCGCGGGCTGCTGTTTCGGATCGTGCGTTACCTTCGGCTCATGGCCGTGGCTCTTGAGCGGATCGTGCGGATGCTGATCGGGGCGCGGATATGGCGCGTGAATGCTCGGATCGTAGCCCGGTTCGCCGACACGCGGCCCATGAATGCGCGGGTCGTAGCCCGGTTCGCCGACCTTCGGATAATTGGCCCGCTCCTCGTCGGTAGGCTCGTGGAATTTGCCTGCGGCTTCCTCGCGCAACGGGTCGCCTTCTTTGCCCGGCAGGTCGCCGATTCTGCGCGTCGTGCCGTCCTGCATGAATGGCATGGGACCGGCTTCGACCATCGATCCGTTTAGGCCGAGTACGGATTCGACCAGAATTCCAACGTGGCGAAGCGCATCAGTGATTGCGCCAATAGGCACGGCGTTCGGAGGAATGAGCGCGTCCGCTTTCATCTTTCCGGCGATGTAGACGACCGCTGCCGCGTCTGCCGCCGTCGTGTCGATATCGTCGGATAGGACGCAGTTGCAATCCGTAGCCGCGACGGGCGCAGTGAGCAAGCCGGTGAGTGGATCGATTTTTAAAATCGTTCCGCGCTTGACGACGCCGCTGCCCGCGACCATTTTCCCCGGTCGCGAAACGACGCCATGCCCGTCTGAAAGCAGCGGGATTTGGTTAAAGTCCGACGATGTCGTAAACATCGCCTTGGCGAGTGGTTGATAGGTGCTGCTCATTTTTCAAATCTCCTTTTTCGAAACCTTGCTCACGGTTAGCCCGCGATGCGCCGGTCCTTCTGAACAAACGTGAGAATCGACCGCGCTTCGTCCTGCGCGGTGCCCTCGCCCGAGGCCGGTCCCACCTGCGGGTTTTTGAGCCTGCCCATTTCGCCCTCGAAGGTGGTCCGCGCCGGTTGTGCCGTCGCCAGCGGAGCGGCGTTAAGGATCTTGCGGGCGCTCTCAATGTCGTTTGAGGTTTCAAGCGCGAGCATTCGCGCGAGAGCCTCGCGGCCCGTCGCCTCGGGCATGGTGAGAATGCCTTTGATGCGCTCGCGTTCTTTCGTGGCCGGGTCGGTGGCCATGAACGTAACGCCGCCATCTGACGAAACGAGAACGTTTCCGGTTGCCGGTTGAAGGGCGGGTTGCGCCGGGGGAGCGGCCTGCGCGGGTTGCGCTGCCGCTGCCGGATTAGGATTGGGATTTTCGGCCATAATGAGACCTCCTTGGACTTTTAAATTTGCGGCGGCAGTAGCCGCGATTTGAACAGCCGTTGAAGCGGTCGGATCGAGCGAGGCAAGGAACGGCTCGAACGCCTGTACCTTGTCGATCATTCCGGCCTGTAGAGCCTTGTTTGCGGGGAGCGTTTTTCCGCCGCCGAATTTCGAAATCACGTCGGCAGGCGAAACGCCACGGAACGCGGCCACGCGACCGATAAATAAATCGGCCATCGAATCGACCATCTCTTGAAGCTGCGAACGGCCCTGTTCGGTCGCCGGGTCGGGCCGCTTGTTGGGCGATTGGCTCGATACGATCTCGTAATGCTTGATGCCCTGGCGCTCTTGTGCGCCGCGCCGGTCGACTTGCGACGCGACGACGCCGATGCTGCCTAGCAGTGCGCTTTCATCGGCGACGATATTCGTAGCCGCCGCCGCAATCCAATACGCCGCGCTCGCGCCCAAGTGCTCCACGTAGGCGGTGACTGGCTTCACCTTCGAGGCCGCGCGAATTTGATCGGCGAGCGAATTGATTCCGTTCACTTCGCCGCCCGGCGAATCGATGGCGAGGACGATATTCGAGACCAGCGGATTTTCGGCGGCGGCGTTGATGGCGATTGCGAGTTCGCCGACCGATGTCGCGCCGCTCACCGACGTGAACAAGTTCGCGTAACGGAATAGCGGCCCCTCGACGGCGATGACGGCGGTGCGCCCGCGCATCTCCACCATGCCGCCCGTATTCTCAAGCGGCTTGCCGTATTTCGCGGCGACCGCCTCGATGTCGCGCGGATTCTCGACGATGTCGATCATGGTTTCGAGCGCGTTCGACGTGATCGCCCACGGATGTTCGTGCAGCGCGGCGAGAATATGCAGGTAGTTATGTTTGCGCGGTTCGCTCATCTTTGCGGTGCTCCTTGCGCCGGTTGCGGCGCTGCCGGTGCCGGAATCGAATCCGGCTCCTCGCCTGCGGGCGGCGTCTGCTTGCCGCCGATAACGGTGATGTCTGGGACCGTGAGGCCCAATTCCTTGAGCCGCGCATTTTCAATCGCCCGCTGCTCGATGACCTCGTTCCAATCGAGGCCCTGTTCGGCGCACTCGATTTCAAGCGTCGAAATCATCGACTGCATTCGTAACTGCGCGGCCTCGGCTTCTTTTACCGGGTCGATCCATCCGCGCCCCGGGCCGATCCACTTCGAGCGCGAATAATAGGCTTGGTTCTGATAAAAATCCGGCGCTTTGATCAGGCCCGCATTTACCGCTTCCTCTAACCACAGCTTGTAAACCGGCGCGGCCCAATTGTCGGCGAGCCACTTCCGGCGTCCCATGAAAAACCGCCACGCTTCCATGAGCGCCGCTCGTGCGGAGGAATAATTCGTCTTCGAAAAATCCTTGACCACGAGTTCGTAGGGAAGTCCTATCGCGGTCCCTATGTGGCGCAGCACCGTTTCGACGAACGCGCTGTACTGCGCAGCCGGTCGCGCGGGCATGAACGGCGTCATCTTGTCGCCGGGATAGAGCGGGATCATCGAGCCGCCCTCAAGCTGGACGCGATACTCGTTTTTCGTCTTGAGGTAATCCGCGCCGTTGCCGCCGACCATCTCGGCGAGCGTCGCCGGATCTACCGGAGTCTCGATCACGCCCGCAACGAGCGCGTTGACAATCGCCGATTGCAATTCCGTCCGCTGGTAGCTGTCGAGCATCCTGAATTGCTCGATTACCGGCGTTAGAATCGGGCGACCGCGCGATTGTCCGATGCGCTCCTTGGCGTGCATGTGCAGCACGCGCCTGCGGCCCCAAGATGTTTCTGCCGGGACGCGCTCATAGTCGTAGGCGTTGACCGGCAATTGCAGCATCCAACCGTTGAGGTAGATCGGCGATTTGCGAATCCAGTAGGCGAGCGGTCGGCCAAAATCATCCTTCTCGATGCCCGCGATCAGATTCGGAGTCGGCCCGATGCCCTGAAATGTCGGCGTGCCCCAAGGATTTTGCAGCCGGTCGCTTTCGACCAGTTGCATACAGGTTTTAAACGGCGTCTCGTTGCGCTCCATCCACATCGAAAGCGCGAGCGCCTCGCCGTTTTCAAGCGCGGAGCGAAATACAAGCTGCGTCATGGCCGCGAAATTCAATTCGCCCGCGATATCGCAGGCGCACGATTCCGCATACGCCTTCCACAGACTTTCCACATCGCGCGACCATTCCTCGGCCCACTCAATCGTCTGCCCGAGCGCCCGGTAATCGGGCATTGCCGAGAGCCGCAGGCCGGTTCCGGCAACGTTGTCCTGCAAGGTCTGCAAGCTGCCAGCAGCGACGCCGTTATTGCGGTCGAGATCGCGGGAGCGAGCGACCAGCGTCGGTAAATCCGGCAGCAAATCGACATCGGCGGGCATTCGCGCGGGAAACCAGTTGGACATCTGCTTGCGCGTCCACGACGCGCCTGCGTGCGAGGTTTGTCCCCATTGCGCGGCGAAATTGTACTCGGCGGTCGATGTCAAAACGGCTTCGCTCACGGCCATGCCTCAAAACTGATCGGCTTCCGCCCGCTCGCACACGGTTGCCCGTTTTCGCGAGCGCAAGCGGCGGTGTATTGATCGATCAGGCGTTGCAGGTCGCCCATATTGGCCTGCGAGAACGTCACACGGCCCAATTGCGGCGTATCGATCTCCTGAACGGCCTGCCCCGAGGCGATCAGGATTTGTTGCGCCTGCAAAATCGCGAGTTGCTCGCACGCGGTGAGCGGAACGGCAGCGGAGCGAGCTTTGCGAATAATCATGAAAATTAGTCCTCGCTAAAATCCGTTTTGGCCTTGAACGACTTGAATTCGGGCATCGGCGACGACGACAACCGATGAGTCGCTACCGGCTTCACCGCAGAGGCCGGTTCCGACTTGCGCTCAATCGTGAGCGTGGCTTGCAAATCGTCCCATTTTTCGGGCGTCCACACGTCGAGCCGGAGCGCGGCGGCTGCGGCCATCGCATAAATCCGCGCGTCGAGCGCCTCGTTCCGGTCGCGGCGCTTTTCCCAAACCGTTTTTTTCACATTGTTGTGAATTCTCGTGACGAGTTGTTCGGCGCAAAGCTGCTCGAAATACTCTTTGGAGTACTGCGGGAAGTGACAGAATCCGACCGGCCATTGCTCGCCGCTCTGAATATCCGGCACGGACGCCTTGAGCCGCCGATAGAGTTGCTCTTTGCCGATGCTTACATTCAGCGGCCACAAGCGCACGCCCAATTTCAACCGGCGACCGCTCGGGCCGACCTCGACCAGCGACGGAGGGTTGACGAGCGCCGAGCTTCGCGAGTCGCCCTTGACGCCCATCACTCGCAAGGGAGTCATCTTGCGCACGAAATCGTAAACCGCGAGCGTATTGAATCCGGTGTCAACAGCGAGCTTTTGAATGCGGATCGATTGGCCGTAAACGGTCGGAAAATCTTCGTCGAGCATCTCGGCGAGGCGTTGCCAGATTTCCGGTTGCTGCGTATCGCCTTCGAGCACGCGGTAATCGACCGACCACGACATTTTCGAGCGGCCCCACGCGACGATTTCGACCTCGATGCGCTTTAGCTGCACGTCCGCGCCTGCGGTGAGAACCAAACCGCCCTGCGGAACTTTCCCGATGGGATAATCCTCGCGGCGCTCATAGAGCCGGTCGACCTCCGGCACTTCGCCCTGGTCGGCCCACGGCAAACCGAGGACCGTGTTCCAAAAAACCTGTAATTTCTCGCGGTCGCCCTCGGCGTTGTCAAATTTCTCGGCTACCTCGCCCCACGACAACCATCCGACCGGCGAATACAAACTCGATAAGTGAAAACCGCGCCACTTGCCGCCGCCCTCGGCGTGCGCGCGCCATTCGCCACGCGGCAGCATGTAATTCTTGTGATGGTTCTCAATCGTGCCGCCGCAGTGTTCGCATCCATACGTCGCCTTGCGCGGCTCGCCTTTCGGCCAACGCAGATGTTCGAACAGTAGAACTTGCATCCCTTCGCAATGCGGGCAGGGAACATAGAAGTGGCATTGATCGGTGCGCTCAAAAAACCGCTCGATGCGGCTGCGGCCCGAGATAACCGGCGTCGACGTAATCAGAATTTTGCGCCGCGCGTAGTTGGTTGTGCGCGCCATCGCCAAATCGCACGGCTCGCCTTCGCCATCGACATCGCCCGGGTAGCCGTCGACTTCGTCGAGGAACAAATAGCGCGCCGACATCGAGCGCAAGCCCTTCGCGGAATTCGCGCCGACCATGACGAGAATTCCTCCGGGAAATTCCTTCGCAAGAACGGTGTTGCCGGAGTCGCGCGACCGCGATTCCTTGACCAGACCGCGCAGCGCCGGGCAATCTTCGATGAGCGGCGCGATGCGCTGTTTCGAATTGCGCTGCGCCATGTCGGTCGTCGGCATGACGCTCACCATCGGGCCGGGCGCTTGATGGATATTGAATCCGATCCAGTTATTGCCGGTCTCGGTTTTCCCGATCTGCGCGCCGGTCATCAGCACCACGACCTCTACGCGCGAGGACGGCGACAAGCAATCCATCGGTTCTTTGAGGTACGGCGTCCGCGACGTGCGCCACGCGCCCGGCTCCGGCGACGACCGCGTGGTAAGCCTGCGATATTTGTCCGCCCACTCTGAAACCTTGAGCGCCGGGTCGGGACGTAGGCCCTTCGCCATCGCTTGCGCGAGGAACGATTCAACGTCGACGGCGGGCGCAGGCATTCCCGGTGCCGTCATGCGACTTTGCTCCGCGCCTCGGCGAGTTTTGTCAAATTGTCGGCGAGTTCATCAAGCGTCTGCCGGAATTCAAGTTCGAGCAGCGCGTGAACGTCGGCGATGCTGGTTTGTTCGAACACTTGCGCGGCGACGCGGTTCGGAATGTTTAAAATCGCGTCCCGGTGAACACGAAATAAAGTCTCAAGCGACTGCACGACTTGTTCGCGCGGGAGCACGCTGCCCTGGCGTTGCTGAAGATCGATTTCTTTTAACTTCGCTTCGAGGTTTTCCTTGTACGCACGCGCGTCGGAATAACTCATCGAGTTGCTTTCGAGCTTCGCGGGATCGGCGGCGGCGATCTCGGCTTTCGCGGAAAGTTTCTTAGCCCACGTCTCGCGGCGCTTCAGGCCCGCAGCGGCATCCACGCGCGGATCGCGGCGCGCCCGGCGCGTGTTTCGGTCCCAATCGATGTCGGCTTGCTCGACGTTGATCGATCCGTCAGGCTCGCGCTGAATGCGGCCTTCGGAAACGGCGAGCGAAACGGCCTCGGCGGAAACTCTTCGATGTCGGGCGAATTCCGAAACAGACATGAACACTTTGTGCTATCCTCAAAGCGTTCATTGTTTGTTTGTGTTAAACCTTTTAGGCCGCTCGCGCTTTCGCTTGAGTGGCCTTTTTCTTTCCCCTTACCCGACTCGCCTGATTCCTCCGAAACCCACCACTAAAAACCTGTTGAAAATTGGTTGATAGCCGCGAAAATCGTTTGTTGGCAAGCACTTTGGACATCGAAGAGGTTTGAAAAACAGATTGTACGTTGATTTCAAAGAAGATAGCAAGATAAATCGCTTTGTAATGAAGAGGATTGCTGTAACTTGCTGATTTCAAGCATTTTAGCGTTTTAACGCTAGTGAAGCGGTGCGGGCGCGAAGCC
>Ga0210397_10001549_pt1 | contig 14703 bp, 6 predicted proteins | sample IncBWH2OmetaG_FD_160126 | JGI IMG/M metagenome (GOLD analysis project Ga0210397, IMG submission 160126) | Forest soil microbial communities from Barre Woods Harvard Forest LTER site, Petersham, Massachusetts, United States - Inc-BW-H-2-O ...
ATGGAAGTTCGAATCTCCGGGTGGAGCAGTTCCTGCCCGGGCTGAACGTGGTTTGGCATTCTGGCAGGATGGGAGTGACAAGCGCATTTTAGCTGGTGCGGCGAACTATGTTTATGCGATTGACGCGACAACGGGAAAGGGAATTGCAAGCTTCGGAGATGACGGTCGCATCGATTTACGTGAAAACCTACGAGGAGATCCTAAGTCGCAGTCCGTTTCGATAACCAGCCCGGGGGTGATCTACAAAGACCTGATCATACTGGGAGATGCGACGCCGGAACAATTGCCAGCGCCTCCTGGCGATATCCGAGCCTACGATGTGCGTACAGGAAAGCTTCGTTGGACCTTTCATACAATTCCTCATCCAGGAGAGTTCGGCTATGACACGTGGCCGAAGGATGCGTGGACTTATAGCGGGGCTGCGAACAACTGGTGCGGCATGACAGTGGATGCTGACCGCGGAATCGTCTATGTTCCTACCGGTTCGGCAGCAACGGATTGGTATGGTGCCGATCGCGTTGGAGATGATCTATTTGCCAACACACTGATCGCGTTGGATGCGGAGACTGGAAAAAGGATCTGGCACTTCCAGGGGGTTCGCCACGATTTGTGGGATAGAGATTTCCCTGCACCGCCGGCACTGGTAACTGTGTTGCGCAACGGAAAACAGGTTCCCGCCGTAGCTCAGACCTCCAAACAGGGGTACCTCTTTCTCTTTAATCGCATTGACGGGACACCTCTATTTCCAATCGAATACCGCGACTTTCCCGCGAGCACTGTGCCCGGAGAGGTTGCCGCGACGGAACAACCTGTGCCGACAAAGCCCGCGCCGTTCGCACGACAGATTCTCACCGAGGACCTTCTCACCCAACGAACGCCTGAGGCTCATCAATGGGCTTTAGAACAATTCCGTACATTTGTGAGCAATGGGCAATTCGTTCCGAACCAGGTTGGAAAGCAGACGGTAATGTTTCCGGGCTACGACGGAGGAGGGGAATGGGGCGGACCAGCGTTCGATCCACAAACCAATATTATCTATATCAATTCGAATGACGTCGGACTGACAAACGCTCTGGTTCCCCACGTTCCGGGTGCAGGTGGCCGGTCGGTCTATCTGAGCCAATGTAGTTCGTGCCATCGTGCAGACTTGGGTGGAACGCCGCCGGCCTTTCCATCTCTCGTCGATGTCAAGAAGAAACTCAACTCTGACCAGATCGTAGAGATCATTCAGCATGGCAAGGGCAGGATGCCGGGGTTTCCCAATATCAAAGGGAATCAGCTCAACCGATTGGCCGAATATCTGCTCAACAGCGACAGCATGGAACCCGTGGATTCTGCAACTGCATCGGCGACCGATACGGGGAAATTCAAAACCTACGACACGACGGGCTATCACAAGTTTTTGGACCCGGATGGATACCCAGCCAATGCCACACCGTGGGGAACCTTGAACGCAATTAATCTCAATACCGGAGAGTACGTCTGGAAGATTACTTTGGGACAATATCCTGAACTTGCCGCGAAGGGTTTGCCGGATACAGGATCGGAGAACTATGGCGGACCAGTGGTCACCGCCGGAGGGGTTCTATTTATTGGCGCGACGGTTCTTGATAAAAAATTTAGGGCATTCGATAAAGCAACGGGCAAACTGCTCTGGGAGGCATCTCTTCCTCTTTCCGCAAATGCGACACCTGCGACGTATCAGGTGAATGGCCGTCAATATGTCGTCATCGCAGCGGGAGGAGATCGAGATCCGACCACTCCTAAAGGCGGTGTATATGTGGCCTTTGCGCTGCCACAATAATTAAGATTCTTTCCTGCCTTGCACGCTCCAAGATCAGTCGCCTGAAGCGACGAAAATGTCCGAGCAATGCGTTTCTAAACGTTGAGGTGATTATGAACCGTCGAGCTTTTCTTTCTTCGGCGAGTGCCGCGTTTGTTAGTCCAATTGTTCCTTCAATTTTAAGGGCTCAGACTAAACCCTCTCGCCCTGGAACAAAAGCACCCACAACAGAAACCCAAGCTGCAAAAGCCGACTACACCCTCAAGATCGAACCTTGCTCGATCGAGATTTCTCCCGGAGTCAACATAAAGACAGTAGGGTATAACGGCCAGGTCCCTGGCCCATTGTTGCGTCTGCGCGAAGGGACACCGGTAAAAATCGATGTCTTGAACAATACTGCGAATCCGGATTTAATCCATTGGCATGGGCTTGCTATCGATTCTCTAAACGATGGTGCGATGGAAGAAGGTTCGCCAATGATTCCCGCAGGGGGGCATATCCGGTATAGCTTTACGCCGCGCCCCTCCGGTACGAGGTGGTATCACACCCACAACACAGCGGGTACGGATCTTTCCCTGGGTACCTATACCGGACAGTTCGGGTTTTTGTTGGTCGAAGGGCAGCACGATCCGACGCACTATGATCAGGAGATTTTTCTCGCGATTCATCACTGGGAGCCTTCCTTCGTGCCGATGGCAGAGACAATGCAGGCTCAATCCGCAAATCACCCGCTGACTTCTGGCTCCGATGTCGGTTACAAATATGCGACCATCAACCAACATAGACTAGGTGCTGGAGAACCGGTTCGTGTCAAAGCAGGCCAAAAAGTTCTGGTGCGTCTTCTTAACGCAAGCGCCACAGAAAATGTAGTTCTCGCGCTGCCCGGTCACACCTTTAAGATTCTGGCGATGGATGGTAATCCTGTGCCAAACACAAAGACCGTCTCTGTGATTTCGCTGGCTGCGGCCGAACGTATAGACGCCCTTGTCGAGATGAACTCACCTGGAGTCTGGATATTAGGATCGACGCTTGAAAAAAGCCGCGAGATGGGCCTAGGCATTGTTATCGAGTACGAAAACAAGACTGGCCCCCCCGTTTGGAAAGATCCTGACGTTCTGGCCTGGGACTACACTCAATTCGCAAACGACGCGGCGTCAGCGGAGCCGGAGACTACCTATGAGCTAACGTTTATGGATATGGGGCCTCGCGAAGGCTCCAAATTCGACACCTGGACCATTAATGGAAAGTCATGGCCGGATACAGTCCCGCTGGACGTCATCAAAAACAAACGTTATCGCCTGGTATTTAAGAATCTGAGTGGAGATCAGCACCCAATGCACCTTCATCGCCATACGTTCGAAGTCGCGAGCATCGGTGAAAAGAAGATCAGCGGTCTTCACAAGGATGTAATCAACGTAATGCCTTTGGAAACCGTTGGTGTCGATTTTGTAGCGGATAATCCTGGCGACTCTTTGCTGCACTGTCATATGCAGCTCCATATGGACTATGGATTCATGCAATTGATTAAGTACAAGGGCTGAAACACAGAGCTGATTCTCAAAAAATAACTGAAGAATTCAGGATCTTCGAGCGACATAGTAGGGTTGATTGACGAGGGTTTGTGAGAATCCTGGATACAACGTTACGTTTTTCGTTCCCCGTATCTCGAAATAGTATTCCAGCGGATATTCAGCATTTGTATAGTCGGCAGGGATTGTTCCGTAGTAATCATCGCCTTTAGCGTCCATCCGAACTGTAAGGTAGCGTTCCGCCTGGTTTACGTGGCGATAGTAGAGACGCACACTGACAACTGGCTCGGTGGATGTCAAGACGATCTGCAATGGATTGCCAGCGTGGAATTGCTTCACAGCTTTGTGGCGAACAGTGGGTGTCCATCGATGCGGACGACCTAACGCCTCCTGGATCGCCGCAGTGATTCCTGGCTGTCGAGAAGTTGAAGATACTCCGTTGAGTAGCTGGCTCACGGCCTCTATATCCCGATCCATTGCCGGCAACCGGTCTGCCCAATTCCCCCGCTGCTGTGGCTCCTCTCCAATGGTAATATCCGCTACATAGACGCCTTTACTGATCGCCAATAATTCCACCCACTTTGCTCGAGCCTTGCGATACATGTCAATCGACGCGAGGAGGGCATTCCGGTCTCCGCTCTTTTTGTAGAGCTCGAATAAGACGCCGCTCCGAAACTTGGCCCCAAAAAACTGTCCCAAGGCGCCCTGAATGGCGACATCGATCGCTATGCGACGATACTCCGCAGTATTTTTCGCCCTTGATATCGATTCGGCTTTCTTTAGTGACGACAGTGCCTGTTCCGCATAGTCTTCAATCCATTGAGCGACTTCGATCGGCGAATACTTTCCGTCTCGTTCTCCGTTCAATAATTCGGCCGCAAAGTCGCTCATCCGCGAGAACAGTTGGGGATCGAGCGGGCTGGCATTGCCGAAGACTTTCGGTGTGGGGCTATCTCCATATGGTCCTGGATGTTCAGCATCAACGAAAGACTGGTTCCAGTAAACCTCAGGCCAGTAGGTATTGTTGCCGGCTGACGGAGCATGCGCAGTTGTAACGATGGGAAGAATTCGACTCGCGTTGGCGAGCGCTGATTCAAGCGGTGCAGCCCCGCCTCCGAATTGATGATGAAGCGTCCGCTGCCAGACTTCCGACGTCGTGTCGGGGTTGTAAAGCATTCTGCCCCACATCCGATAGCTGTACTCGTATTTCTCCCAATCCCAATGCGGGTTCAGCGTGGCATCGGCATAGGCACATCGTCCACCCGGGAGTCCTGAGCCTCTCCTGCCCTTGAATGAAAGAGGCTCGCAAATCTCGACCCCGTTACTGCCGCAGAAGCTGAAACATCGAGAGTACCCTGCCGCAGCCACGGGATCGCCCCACAATAACAGCCGCTGCGTTCCGGGCCATATTCGATGTACCACCGTCCACTGCCGGTCTTCGCGAAGCAGGTCTCCATAGCCATAACGCAAAAAGCTACGGGTTCCAGCACTGAGCTTCATCAACCCCGTCTTATTTTCGTCGCCAGGTTTGGGTTGCTCGAGTTCGCGTATATCGGCCTGGTGGTAGGTCATTCCCATATGCTCACCCCAGAACTTCGGGGACATATTCACGGGGAGCTTCGTCGCGAGGGCAATGTCCGTCATAGTCTGATCCATGCCCTTGGTATGCATGTCCAGCTTCACAGGGCGGCCACAGGTCGCAACTCCTTCAAAAACTAATTTCCAGAACTCGTAGCTGCCCTCCTGTACTCCGCTTTCCCCGTGAATGCGGAAGGTAACGCCGCTAATAGCGGGGCATGCCTGAAGCAGAGTCCGAACAGCATCTCTGCAATACGCGCCATGATTCTCCTTGGTCAGACCTTCAATCGTGTAGTTCGCATTCGGGCTGTTGATCCATTCATAGCCATGCATCCAGAGACCGATGTGAAACTCCATTCCCCGGGCCACGGTCTGTTCGCCAATAAACTTCAACATCTCCAGATTGTGATCGCGCTCACTATCGGATAGCTGCGGTACCCTCACCTGATAGCCCGCTACATTGAGCAGAAAAGGATAGGTAAACAGGAAGTATGCGTCTGTAACGTGCCGGATAAAGTCATAACCAATTCCAAAAGCCAGATTGAACCGATTAAAGCGTTGCGTAGCCAACATCGTCAGATACTGAGGCCACATCTCACGATCGTTGTACCAGGGCTTGTCGTGAACATCGCTTACAAAAAGTCGGGTGATGCTGCGAACTTCGTTAGCTGGTTTTTCTGCCAGTGCAGGCAGGCTGTCGAGAGAGGCGACTGGGTCAGAACTATTCTGTACCCGATCTGCAAGATCTAGGAGCGCAAACACGATCGCTCTGGGATCGTAACCGCAGATTAAAGTCACCCTTCTTCCCTCTATTTCAGTGGGAAATACTCCCAGGGCTTCAGGTCGAGCCTCGACAACCGCACCCACTTTGTTCAAAACATCCTTTGTTAATTGGGACGCCAAGCCGCCAACAATCAGACACACGTCCCCAGCATTAGCCTGCGTGATTCGCTGGCACCGGAGTGCAGTGACGCCGTGCGTATTCAGGGCTTTTTCTAATTCCTGGGTGGCCCACAATGATGCTGGAGAAGAGGTAACCGAATCCCTCGGGTCGATCACAATAGAAACGCCACGTTTGGCGGTTGCCGCGATGCCCTTCACCTCGGCCCCCGTAACGGCAGCCAGCGACCCGGCGGTCAACAGAAATCGGCGCCGGCTCCAGTCTCTTGTTCTTCGATGCCTGCCCAGATGCATAAGGTTCCCCGGTTAATGCAGCAGATATTGTTTTGAATGATGGACAATCGAGGTAATTCAGGCAAGCCGAAGAGCGGCCATCCTGAAAGGAGTCTAACCGTCATTTTCAGGCCTGCCCAATTATTTGAAGGATTTTAGTCAGATTATCAGACCAATGTCAATTAAAACGATGCGCCACGGTAAAGATTGATATATCGTTGAACGTGTTCCTTTGAGATGACGTCGAACCCATGCCGAAGAGCCCACAATTATCCGCTTCAAAGCGTATCGAATCGAAAATCAAGCCTATCACCAAGACCTCGATAAGCGACGAGATCGTGGATCAGATCATGTCCCTGATAGCCAAAGGCGATCTCAAGCCAGGTCAGCGCCTTCCCTCGGAAAGAGAGCTTTGCAAAAACTTCGGCGCAGGGCGTTCCTCGTTAAGAGAGGCTCTTCGGTGCTTATGCATCGTAGGAGTGCTCAATGCCCGGGTCGGCGAGGGCACTTCGGTTGCTGTTGATGGCGGCAAATTCCTCGGAAAAATCGTTGAGTGGCGTGTCGTAACCGAGCAACATGACATCGAAAACCTCATGGAGGTGCGCATCGCTCTCGAAGGAGTGACGGCGGCGAACGCCGCACTTCGTGGAAGCGAAAAAGACCTGCTTAAGCTGCAGGACCTACTAACCAAAATGGATGCGGCTCTTAAAGACGAGAAACGTTTTGCCGCGCTCGATCTGGAATTTCATGTGACGCTCGCTGAAGCGTCAGAGAATTTTCTAATTGTCGATCTCGTATCGATGATTCGCGGCCAACTCGAGAAAGCTTTGTCACGGGTCCTGCTTCTTCCGAATGCAAGACCTCTCTCCTTGAAAGAACACGTGTCCGTTGTCAACGCGATTAAGCGCCGCGATCCGGAGGCAGCCCGAGAGGCCATGCAGAGTCACCTTGACGCTGCGCTGAAACGTTATCATCACGCGGTAGGCAGCGAGCATGTGGCCGTCACTGGAACCAAGCTTCGTAAGGTTGCCGGAGGGCGTGGTTGACCTAATCAATTCCATGGAAACTTCCACAGCCCTCCAGTGTGACTAAGAAGGCTCTCCGGATGGACAAACTCGCTTTGCGAGCCAAGGGGTGAAGGGCCCCCGCACCAGTCACCCTCCTGCAACCTGCTGCCGGGTCAACTTAGCAGCAACTTCTCCTTTAACGGCACTCAGTAGCTCTTCCGGCTTTAACCGGGCGAAGAGATCAAGTTCGCGCGCGACAAGGCCAGTCCAACCTGTCTGATGGCTGGCTCCCAGTCCGGCGCCATTCTCCCCGTGGAAATACTCGTAGAAGAGGATGTAATCCTTCCAGTGAGGATCGTCTTGGAACTTCTTCGTGCCTCCGTAGACCGGACGTTGCCCGTTAGCATCGCGCAGAAACATGCTGGCGTTCCGCCGCCCGATTTCCTTCGCCACTTCAAACAGCGTGATGTAATTGCCTGAGCCGGTTGGGCACTCAACTTTAAAGTCAGGTCCATAGAACGGGTACATCTGCAGCAATGCCCGAACGATCAACCCATTCACCGGCATCCAGATCGGGCCGCGCCAGTTGGAGTTGCCGCCAAACATGCCTGTGTTCGATTCAGCCGGCAGGTACTGGACTTTATATTCTTGTCCGCCGAGATAAAACTCAAAAGGATGGTCGAGGTGATATTTCGACAGCGAACGTATGCCGTACGGGCTGAGGAACTCGTTCTCGTCGAGCATGTAGGCCAGAACACGCTTCAGCTTTGCCCTGTTGCAAGTCGTCAGGAGCCTGCGCCCCATGTACCCGCCTTTTTCGAGGTCCTCGGCTGAAGCGATCTTTTTGATCACTTCCGGATGACGCTTCCGGAACAGATCGACCAATTCGATAATCCGTGGGTGGTGGTCAAGAGTAGCCTGGTCAATTGACGTTGTCGCGCACAGTGGCAGCAGTCCTACCATGGAGCGGATCTTCAGGCGCATGGTGTCCCCGCTCGGGAAGTGGAGCAGATCGTAGAAGAATCCATCCACGTCATCCCACATTTGGTCGTGTCGTTCTCCAAGGCGGTCCATGGCGTACGCTATCCAGGCGAAATGTTCAATGAAGCGGTAAGCTATCTCCTCGTACATTGGGTCGTAGTCGCAAAGAATGAGCGCAATCTCAAGCATGCACTGGCAATAGAAAGCCATCCACGCGGTGCCGTCGGCCTGATCCAGATAGCCGCCCGTGGGTAGCGGTGCACTGCGGTCAAAGACACCGATGTTGTCCAGTCCCAGGAACCCGCCGGCGAAAACATTCCGCCCCGATGGATCTTTGCGGTTCACCCACCAGTTGAAATTCAGCATCAGGCCCTGGAACGAACGTTCCAAAAAGCGCAAATCAGACCTGCCCAACTCCACTTCGATCCTGTAGAGGAACAATGTCGCCCAGGCGTGTACCGGGGGATTCACGTCACCAAAGTTCCACTCATATGCCGGAATCTGCCCATTGGGGTGGGCATAAAGGTTCCTCAGCATGAGCAGGAGCTGATCTTTAGCAAAATCAAAATCGACCAGCGAGAGCGAGATTGTATGAAATGCCAGGTCCCATGCGGCGTACCACGGATACTCCCATTTGTCCGGCATCGAGATAACGTCGCTGTTCAGCATATGGAACCAATCAGCGTTACGTGCCCCTCCTGCGCCGGATCCCACCATAGGATGTGAATCATGCTCGGTTAGCCATCGATCAAGATCAAAGTAGTAGTACTGCTTGGACCACAGCATTCCGGCGAGTGCCTGTCGGTGAACCCGACGCTCATCCTCACTCAGGTTCGTGGGTGTGATGCGATCGTAAAACTCATTGGCGTCAGCGAGCCGGCTGTCAAAGACCTGGTCGAATTGTCCGAACCCATCGGCTGTTCTTTTTGCGCTCAGCCGCAAACGCAAGACCTTGCTTCCGCCAGCTGGAACATCAAGGACATAGCGGGCTGCGGCCTTGGTGCCCTTCTTCTGCGGATTGACCGCGTCGCTCGCGCCTGAGATTACATATTGGTGGAAGGAATCCTTAACATAAGGCGATGGATTGTGTTGTCCCCAAAGACGGTAGGCATTCGATTCGTTTTCAGTAAAGATCAGTTCCTTCGCGCCCTCGCATTGCAACGTGTAATCACCCACCGTTGGGTGGGAAGCGTAGATCTTTTCCTCGTCGATTTGACCCAGTATCGGCTTCAGTTCGTCGTTGTCCCACGACCACGTGTTTCGGAACCACAGCGTCGGGAGCACCTGGATCTGGGCGGCCTCCGGGCCGCGATTGTGAACGGAGATTTTGATGAGCGTGTCTTCCGGGCCAGCCTTGGCATATTCGACAAAGACATCGAAGTAGCGATCTTCATCAAAGATGCCTGTATCCAAGAGCTCGTATTCGAACTCCTCTCGAGAGCGTTTCCGATTGGTCTCCACCAGTTCGCGATACGGATACTCCAGCTGCGGATACTTGTACAAATACTTCATATAGGAGTGCGTTGGAGTGCTGTCGATGTAGAAGTAGTATTCCTTGACGTCTTCGCCGTGATTAGACTCGCTGTTCGTCAGGCCAAACATGCGTTCTTTCAAAATCGGATCCCGGCCATTCCACAAAGCGACACAGAAACAGAGCAGTTGCTTATCGTCGCAGTATCCGGCCAGCCCGTCTTCGCCCCAGCGATATGCGCGGGAACGCGCCTGGTCGTGGCTGAAGTAATCCCAGGCATTGCCATTATGGCTGTAGTCCTCACGGACCGTGCCCCATTGTCGTTCGCTGAGGTAGGGCCCCCATTTCTTCCACGGAACGTTCTTCTCGCGAGCTTCATTCAGCCGCTTCTGTTCGGTTACTTCAACGTAAGTATGGGGAGTGGATTTTTCTTCCTTAGGCGACACTTCTGCCCTCCTCGATTTCCGGGATCAGGTTGATGTTCTTATGCCTTGTCTAATCCGCGATCAGTTGTGAAAGAGCCATGGAAAATATCAATGGCGGATGGCTTGGACTGTAGAACCTGCCTACCCTCTTCGCAACTGGCAGAATTGCCAAGATACTGTGAAAACCTGGTCAGGTTGTTTGGCCTTAGGCGAATGGCGCCTCCGCATCAGAGGATTCGTGGAATGAAAAACAATAAAACTCGCTTGGTTAGCGGGTTAAATCTGTCACCATACGATGGTTACTGGATTATCCAAGAAGTTATGGCGGAGAGGGAGGGATTCGAACCCCCGATAGCCTTGCGACTATGTCTGATTTCGAGTCAGGTGCATTCAACCGGGCTCTGCCACCTCTCCGCTTGCAACTCCTAATAGTGCTGGATTTACGGAATATTCCAAGATCTGGCGCTGTCGCCGGAACAAGAAGTCCGATGCTCGGCAGTTCTGCTTCAAATCTGCCCAGCCATAATCAGTCTACTTGGGAAGGCGTGCCGGAGGCAATGCCCGCAGCAAACCAACTCCGCGGGCATCACGCCTAACGATTATTTTCAGAAATGATGAATCGATGTTGCCCTTTTGAACGAGAACCACGCCTTAATAGATAGAGCGAAGCAATGATTCGCCATGACTTATTACTGGAAATTAGCCGTGCATTGTGTAACTATTGGCGCCAAAGACGAGAGCATTTGAAACGTTTGTGCCATTGGGCTCCCCGTTTCCTCATCGACGTTGGATGCTTCCTTCACTTGGACGTCTGGATGAGCAGCGGCGGCAGTTTGTCCTAATTCCGCTGGATGGGAATCATGGCCAGTCAAGAACAAACCGTTGAGCAACTGTTCGGCGCCGCTCTGGATCGCCGACCCGAAGATCGGCGCGCCTTTCTCGACGAGGTCTGTGCAGGCGAACCAGAACTCAGACGCCGCGTCGAAGAGCTGTTACACGCAGATGACCAGGCTGGAAGCTTCCTGGAGAAACCGCTTCTCAGCCCTGCAGAGCAGTCGGATCCAACCCTTGCCCCAGGTGGAACAGAGAAAAGTCAAGGATATCCCCGTAGTTCTTTCCCTGCCGGCCGCTTCGAACCAGGAGAGATCATCGCCGGCCGTTTTACCGTCATCCGCTTCATCGCCCGAGGCGGTATGGGAGAAGTCTATGAAGTCGAGGATCGCGAGCTAAAGGGAGTCCATCTTGCTCTGAAAACTGTTCTCCCGCACATCGCAGCCGACCCTTCCATGCACGAACGCTTCCAACGTGAGGTGTTGCTGGCACGCGAAGTCGTTCATCCCAATCTTTGCCCGATATACGACATGTTCCACTGGCAGCGTCCGGAATGTGAGGTCACCTTTTTGACGATGAAACTCCTCTCCGGCGAAACTCTCGCCGCGAGAATCAATCGTCAAGGCCCAATACCTCTGCCGGAGGCAGCTCGCATTGTGGCTCAGGTTGCTGCTGGTCTTTCGGCTGCACACAATGCGGGGATTCTGCATCGGGATATTAAAGCAGCGAATATCATGCTCGACGGCGCGGGCGAGGGAGTCTTTGCATGCGTAACAGACTTCGGTCTGGCGCGTGCGAACAAGAGTGAAAGCACGGTAATAACGGTGGATGGGTTTGCCGGCACTCTGGGTTACATCGCGCCTGAGCTCTTCTATGGAGATTCGCCATCCCCGGCGAGCGACGTCTTTGCTTTTGGCGTCGTTGTTTACCAAATGCTGACGGGACATCTGCCCCAGTTGAGCCCGGAGTCCAAACTTGACGCTGCTCGCGAACCTCTTCTGAAGGATCTTCCGTCGGAGTGGAGGGTAATGATTGAGGGTTGTTTAGAACCGGCTGTGTCGCGGCGCTTTCGAAGCATTGCTCAGGCCATCGAACCGCTCAGTCTCATCGATCAGCCGAGCCGGCGCCGTCCCATCGATCCATCACGTCTGTCGCGCAGGCGCGTCATCGCCCTCGGAGCAAGTGCAGCTGTGGTCCTCGCTGGAGGAGTATGGCTCGATTGGCCCGACTTGCGTTTTGTATTGGAGCCGCTTCCGAAAAAGCGATCCGTCGCGCTGATGGCGTGGCCCGCGAGCGATCTCTCCGCCATCGTCTCCACGATTCTTAATTCGATAGGGTCTCGTCTCGTTCGCGCAGAGGCATCTGTCAAGGACCTGTTGATTATTAGCCTGAATGACCTGCCTACAACCACTGCTTCGCTAACCATCCCATCCGAGTCGGTGAGTGCACTGGGCGCCAATCTCGTGCTGGCCGCCTATATTCAGACGACAGGGTCTAAAATCGTGCTTACCCTTCAGGTCCTTGAGGCTGCCACGCAGCGCGTACTTCGCAAGGCAAAGATATCGTCCACGTCCGGAGAGATTAATACCTTAGCCGACAGAGCCTCCGAATCAGCGGCGAGGCTCCTCGCTCTTCCAGATAATCAGGCTCCGCTCAAGGATCCGGATGAACTTACGCACATATCACCCGACGTGTTCCGCGCATTCAGCGAAGCTGAACAGCTGGCAAACGAGCCAAATAGCACCGGTCTCGAAGGAGCGGTGCTCAAGTACCAACAGGTACTCGACATGGACCCGCATTTTGCGCTTGCCTACGCGAAGTTGGCCTTGGTTTACATAAGGCAATACCTTCGAGACCGCGAGCCTGCCAAACTCAGGCTTGCCCAGAGCAATGGTTCGCTTGCGATCCGCTACAATCCGGATTCGGCAAAGGGTCTTCTTAGTCAGGCCCTCGTCTTCCTCTATTCTGGCAAGACCAAAGAGGCATTCGACTACTTTTCCAAATCTCTCAAAGCAGATCCTGGTAATCCCGAAACTCTCGTCTTCCAGGCGCAAGGCCTGCAGAATGTGGGCAGGTGGCAGGAAGCCGAGTCGGTGTACAACGAGATTTTGGTGGAGCGGCCCAACTACTGGCCCGCGTACAACGAACTTGGCTGGATACTCTCGCGGCAGGCGAAATATCAGAAGGCGGCAGAGGCCTTCGATGCCGCCGCGGTTGCAGCCCCCAAGGTGGCAATGCCACTGGCCAATCTGGGCACTATGTATCTTGAGCTCGGAAAGCGCGACGAAGCGATAGCGGCCTGCAATCGCAGTCTTGAGCGGAGTCCAAATGATACGGCCTATCTCATGCTCGGAGACATCGCATTTACCGATGGAGACTACAAGACTTCTCTTGAGAACTACAAGCGTGCCGCCGCTCTCAATCCCAGGTACCACCTCATCTGGAGAAATATCGCAGACTGCTACGCCATGCTGGGTCAACCCGTTCAGGTGAAGGAGAATTACACAAAGGCAGCCCATCTTCTTTCAGACGCTCTGGCGCTGAACCCGCGAGGCGGCCCCCTCTGGGCAATCCTCGCCTTCTATCATGCCAAGATCGGCGACGCGGCAAGTGCAGAGACAGACCTCAAGAACGCCGAGGCTCAAGGTGCCAAGGACGTAGAATCCCAATTCTCGATCGTCCAGGCTCTCGTGCTGCTCGGCCGAAAAGAAGAGGCTCTCAAGCTGCTGCTTTGGTGCATGGACAAAGGCCTCTCGCGCCTTGAGATCGACCTCGCCTTAGACCTGAAGGATCTTCGAAAAGACCCGCGATATCTGTCGAAACTCGCCAAACCAGGTAATCCAGGTACTGTCCCCGGTGCATAAATTATGTTTGCAGGAAACTAAGAAAGGACAAAATAAATGCCTAAATCTTCCAGCTCATGGATGTGGCTCTGTCTCGGCGCTCTCGTCCTCGGTATTTTCATCGGCGGCGGCATAGAAGCCGCAGCCCATCACAAAAACAACATCCACTTAAAAGTAATGCCCTGGGGCGAGGTTAATATTAGTCCCGAGATTGGGGACACCATCGACTGGACTCCCTTCGATGCAAAGCCACTCACTGTCCAATTCAGTGGTCAACAGCCATGTCATCTGACAAACGACAACCTCTGCACCATTGAGTCAACGATTGGGCCGGGTGTCTATCTTTACCAATGCGTTGGGAGCGCCGGTAGCGCTAAGTGTCCCGATCCTGGAGTAGGCCCTGCCAGTACGACGAATCCTACTGGTGGAAGAATTTTTGGAAAGCTGCTCGAAATGTTCGATGGCTTCATGTCAGGTATCGATCGTTTCTTAGGCTTCGCTCAAACTCAAATCCACAGCGGGGATGAGGCGCGTGTCGAGACCTCTGGTGGAACGTCTGCGTCTATGTCAGCCTTTACGAAAGAGACACCGGCCGTGAGTCGTCAGGTACCCGCGCAAGTTTCCTGTGACAATCAAAATCACATTACGCTGGCCCCACCGGTATCCGGCAAACTAGGCGGCGATCCGATCTATTGGACGAGTGATCAACCATTTTCACTGGCAATGAGTGCGTCTATCTGTAAGGAGAACACATCAACCCCAGGTATCGTGCAGCAATGTACTTTAACGAATGCAACCCCAGGAGGGCCTTACACCTACACGGCGACTCAAACATCCTGTTCAGCTCAACCGTCAGCAGCGCAGAATGTTACCGTGCAGTGAGATCCTGGGAAATCCACGTCTTTTCCATCAATCGCTAGCCGCTGACTAAGCACGATCCGCCTCGTATCGCGTCCTGCCTATTGCAGGGCTCAACCGATTATCCTGATCACAGTCCGCCGCCCACGCGGACCGTGAAGGAAAATTAGTGCCAACCGCCGAATGGACTCCCGATCTCGAGCAGTGGCTGCAGGAACAAGCCA